>Ga0209162_1002314_pt1 | contig 16995 bp, 12 predicted proteins | sample YNPNPMetaG_FD_187121 | JGI IMG/M metagenome (GOLD analysis project Ga0209162, IMG submission 187121) | Anoxygenic and chlorotrophic microbial mat microbial communities from Yellowstone National Park, USA - YNP NP MetaG (SPAdes) (version 2) ... | reverse complement strand
GTGAGTTAATTCACGAGTCCTATCATGATGGTGATCGCGTGACATTTCGCTGCCGTCTGCCGGAACAATACCTGGCCAAAGTCGATAGACTTGGCGGTTTGTGTAGGACAGGCAATGGCCAACCACAATCGCGCGAGAAACCATTGGACTGGCCAAGTTCCTCAGCAAGTGCAACGATTGAGTAAATCCCGCCATCTTTGGTCCTGTTACCAATGTGACCCATGGAATTGGTTATGTCGCGGCGAAGTTTGGAAGGAATTCGTGGTATCGTCACGGGTGCATCGAGCGGAATTGGCCATGCCTTTGTTAAGGCGATCATCCCATTCCACCCAAAGCTTATTGTCATTGCCAGGCGGGAAGAGCGACTCGCCGAGCTTGCCGATTACGGGACCAAACATGGCGCACAAATCATCCCCTTTTGTTGCGATTTAAGTCAGCCGGGAGCGGGCGAACAGATTGCCAACGTAGCGCGGCAGACTTTTGAAGCAGTTGATCTCCTTGTAAACAATGCCGGTATTGGTGCGCTAGGGCGGTTTGAAGATTCTCCCCCCGAGCAACTCCGTCAAGTCATGGAAGTTAATTTATTCAGTGTCGTGGAAACCACTTATCACCTGCTGCCGATGCTCAAAAACGGTCGAAGGCCAATCATCGTTAACGTCAGTTCGATCCTGGGTCATCGCGGGATTCCGTGGCGCAGTTACTACTGTGCCAGCAAATTTGCGGTTCAGGGGTTCAGCGAAGCAATTCGTGCCGAGTTGACCCGACACGGCGTGGACGTCCTCGTTGTCAGCCCCGGAAGAACGACCACCGAGCTTTTCGATGGACCGCTTGAGAGGGGCAAGGAGCCTGCCTGGCCGGAGCCGAAACCCGTCACTCCTGAATACGTTGCCCACCGAATGCTCCGCGCCATTCAGAAAGGAAAGCATGAGATCATCCCCCATCCGTGGGGAAAATACATGGTCCTAATCAGCCGGTTGGCGCCAAGACTCATGGATTGGATCCTCCAAAGATACGCATAGCCTTATTTTGTTTGCCTATTTTTGGTAGTTCGTGTATCTTAATAAAGGCAGCAGGCTAGTTTCGTCAAGTTCGTCCCAAATAATGTGCTTAACTGTTCCTCATGTAAGGCTACCCAGGCAATGAAGACGCTCTTCGGCAGAATCCTGAAAACGAAGTCAATTCTCGCCATTGCGATAATTGTCCCGTTAGTGTTTCTCATCGTCGTCTATCTGCAATCGCGATACGGGGCATCCCAGGAATCAACGCTTCCAGCGAAACAGTCATTAGAACGTCAATTGGGCAACGACCCGGGTAAACGGGATCATGTCCGTACCCTCGTTGTGAAGCGATTGCTAGACAAACTTGATGCCATTAATGATATCAGTGCAGACGACAAAAAAGAGTTAGAAAAGATCTTGCGCGAGGCTGACCAGCATCTGGCTGAAGCCGCAGCGTCTGGACCAAAGAACGCGGCACCGAGGGAAGAACGGCTCCCATCAGAACCGTCCGGGGATCCTCAAACCTCATTGGTTCGTGCCCTTCTTCAGCTTCTCGATGAGGTTATCGAGGACAACTTGGACGACGCATCACGAGATTCTCCATCGCGGGACGAACTTCGCGAGAGCTTGTTGCGAGCGGATCACATCCTTCGGCAATACCTTGGCGATTCGGCACGTGCCAGAATCGAGGCAGCAAATCGCAAACCAGCCATTCCAAGGGTGTTCAACCCACCAAGAAAGACGGCAACGGATTCCGCCGAGAACTGACCGTCAGGCGGCTCCCTTCCGATTTCTCCGCCCCACTCTTCTCTTTGACTGAATTTACGCAGTAACTTTATTCGATACCATCAATACAGCCAGAAATCTCTGGTGGCATTTCTGCATGCTCTCGGAAGTGTCATTTTTGATACACATCGCACGTGGTGATCTCCGACCAACTTGTTACAGAAGGTTCTGAAGACGCGGCCTTTTGAAAGGAACCCCAATGTGACCCGGACCTTTGGACGATGCCTCTTTTGGCTGGCGTTGACAACCCTTGCTTTTGGGTGCCGGTCCTACCCTTGGAGTCCGGAGTCGCTGCCTCAGACCCCACTCCAGGGTTTAGCAAGTCAGGGCGGAGAGGCAAAATCGGCCCGTCCACCAGCCAAGAAGCCGAGCAAAGAGGAAGCGGAAAAAGAGGCCGAGTTTGCTCGCGTTTTAGCACAAGGACGTTCTCTCGAACGACTGGGAAAATTGGATGAAGCGCGCAAGATATACGAACGTCTAATTGTAGAATTCCCCGACAGGTATGAGCCTTATCACAGACTCGGCGTTGTCAGCGATCGCCAAATGCGCTACCTCGAGGCTGAAGCGCTTTACTCTCAGGCAATTCGTCTGAACCCCACCAATCCGGACCTGTTCAATGACCTCGGTTATTGTTATCTGCTACAGGGAAAACCCGACAAAGCCGAGAGAGCCTTGCTTAAGGCGATTGGAATGGTTCCCGCCTCTCAGCGATACCGAAACAACCTGGGGCTTGCTTATGGGTTACAAGGCCGGTACCAGGAAGCTCTGGAGCAGTTTCGCCGTGCCGGTGGAGAAGCCGATGCCTGGTACAACCTCGCATACGTTCAATGGATGCGCAACGACTTGGACCTCTCTCAGCAGTCGTTAGAAAATGCGATTGCTCTCAATCCCGCGCATACAGCCGCCCGAGAAAGCCTTACCCGACTCTCGTCTGGAGACCCTTTCCTCGCAGACAACGCCTCAAACACGCGATTCTGGGATGACACCGAGCGAAACGCCGGTTCTGATTTTTCTGCCGTTGCGAATGCCGAAACTTCGGCCTCACATTCCGTGACGCAAACGACGTTCGAAATGACGCCCGGCACACTCCGTCTGGGACTCAAAGATCGCCCGAGTACGCAAACTCAACTCGATGTCGCGCGTTCCTCCTGGGCAAGGAGGATTCAACAGGAGTCTCTGTCTGAATCCTCCGGACAGTTTTCTGCCCCGTAAAAACTACGGAGTGAAAAACTTTTCCAGAATCCTGCCCAGAATTGCCTCGCCTCGTGCATTTGCGTGAACGATATCCCGCTTGAACCAGTGGATGTCCTCTCCACATGTTCTCAGGTACTGTCCCCACGGCCCTGTCATGTCGAGAAAAGCCGTCTTTTCCTCTTCTGCAAGCTTCTTCAGGCGAGATCGAAAACTATTCCCGTCGGAAGGCACGTCAAATGTCCACTCCGGATCAACCCGCGGATCCTTGTGACCGAAACAGGGACTCATAAGCAAGATTTCGGGATCCGGCTCTAACGCGGCCCTTATTCCGCGGATGACTTCTCGCACGGAGTCAATATCATCACGGTGGCTGATTCCGCCAATCATCACCAGGTCAGGTTTATGTTTCAGCACATATTCCTGAAGCTGAGTCGGGTCTTTGTAGTACCAGCATCCGGTGCTGCCGCGAACAGAGGTGACTTTCTCAATATGCGCGCCCGGATAGAGTCGTTCCACAAGCTTCTCCCACGATGAACGACTCGTGTCATTCACGATACTATCTCCCAGCATGACCACTCGGAGCGTGCCGCCTTTTTGTAGCGTCTCCACTGTTCGCTGCAAATGTCGCCATCGGTCAGCCGGCGGGGTCCACTGAAGAGGCACCATTTCGCTGTATATGAAATCGATCCGTTCCAGGACTGGATCGGACGTTCGTGCAGAGTCCGAAGTCACCTCGGCAGTGTCAGCGATTTTCGCGGCAATCGCCATGCACAAGGTTATCGCAAACAGAGGGCCGAAATGCCGTACCATTGTTCTTCTGACGCCGAACATCATCACCACCCTTTCTGTAACGCAACAGACACATTCTAAAACTCGACCGATCGTTTAGCCATTGTAATGCGAGAGTAGCAGTGTCTCCATAACGTGTGGAGCTCGTCTTCGCAGCAACAGTTTCGTCAAACTGATTGGTACGTCCCTATAAGCGGCTCGAGACCGTGACTCGCTGCAAAAAGCCATTTCTTTAAGAGGATTCTGCAACCGAATGGGGAGCCATCACCGCAGAGGACCCTTCGATCCGTGCACAGGGATGACATTCAGAAAAGAATCACGACGGAGGCCCGCATCGACCGCCGAGTTTCAAACAGCTTTTTCGAGAACTGCGACCGCCTTGATCACACACTCAGGAATTGCGGACCGATCCGCAATACCGGAGGTGGGAGTTGAACCCACACGGCCCGAAGGCCACTGGATTTTGAGTCCAGCGCGTCTGCCATTCCGCCACTCCGGCATGATGGGAAATCGCCCAACTACTCAATAATATTGTCGCAAGTCTGCCGATAAACAAGCCCCACCCCAAGCTTGCTGCTCTCTTCCATGGACGTGGTTGACTCGCTTTGGCGAAAGTCTGCCATGTAGTCGTAAGTTATGAAATGATCATGATTTAAGATTCGTTGTTGACCAGCACCCGCGATTGTCGCAGCCTGCCAAATGTGGTATGCTATGGGTTTTGGTCGTTTGCCGGCCGCAGTTGCGTCAACGTGTTTGAAGATTGAAATCAAGCAGGAAGCATATTAGAGCTGGTGATATCTTATGTCAGACGCTGGTTCCGAAGAACATGAAGGCACAATGGGCACACCGCCAGGGCAAGCCGCCGGTGGGGACGGAGGGGGCCGACTGATTCCCTTGGCCATCGAGGACGAACTCAAGTCCAGTTATTTGACTTACGCGATGAGTGTCATCGTCAGCCGGGCGCTGCCGGACGTACGCGATGGATTGAAGCCTTCGCAGCGGCGCATCCTGGTTGCGATGAATGACCTCAATTTGACCCCGGGTGCAGCCCGTGTCAAATGCGCAAAGATCTGTGGCGACACGAGCGGTAACTATCATCCTCACGGTGAAAGCGTCGTCTATCCCACGCTTGTCCGCATGGCCCAGGATTGGAACATGCGTTATGTACTCATCGACAAGCAGGGCAACTTTGGCTCAATTGCTGGGTTGCCGCCCGCCGCAATGCGTTATACGGAGGCACGGCTTTCACCTTATGCAGCTTTAATGCTTGAGGACCTCAAGCTCGAGACAGTCGACTTTGTGCCGACCTACGACGAACGGCATCTGGAGCCGACTGTTTTACCATCAAAGTTTCCGAACCTGCTTGTTAATGGAGCAACGGGAATTGCGGTGGGGATGTCCACCGAGATACCACCACACAATCTCTCAGAGATTTGCGATGCACTCGTTCGCGTCATCGATGATCCCGATGTTGGGATTGACGAACTCATGGAGATCGTTCCCGGCCCTGACTTCCCCACAGGCGGAATTATTTGCGGACGACGGGGAATACGACAAGGCTATATGACAGGGCATGGAACGATCGTCATCCGGGCACGGGCTGATATTGAAGAGTACCGAGATAATCGTTATCGCATCATCATTCGTGAAATCCCTTTCCAACAACAGCGAGACAAAATCGAAGAGCGTATCGCCGAGTTGGTGACGGATGGACGAATCTCGGGAATCGCAAACATTCGGAACGAAAGCGACCTGAAAGAGCCTGTGCGGATCGTTCTGGAACTGAAGCGCGACGCCGATCCTGAAATCGTTCTCAACCAACTATATGAGTATTCACCGCTTCAGCAGACTTATTCAATCAATCTTCTGGCACTGGTTGATGGCAAACCACGGCTTCTCAATTTTAAAGAATTGCTTCAGGAGTTCTTGCGGCATCGCGTCTCCGTCATCCGCAGGAGGACTCAACATCTTTTGGCCAAGGCACGTCAGCGCAAACACACGGTGGAAGGACTCCTCCTGGCGCTGGCGAACATTGACGAAGTCATTCGGGTCATCCGGACATCCCAAACGCAACCCGAGGCCAAAGAGCGACTCATGAAGATCGCCTGTCCGGCCGCGATGTTGGCGCGAGCTCTGGGAGAGGCGGGTTTCGCTCAGTTTCAGACCGAACGCGGCGTGGCAGACGCGTATTATCTGACGCCAGTTCAGGCCGACGCTATCCTGCGAATGACTTTGGGGCAATTGGTTAACTTAGAACAGGAAAAACTGACGGAAGAACATCGAGGACTGCTGGCGGACATTGCCGAGTACAACCGCATTCTCTCCGACGAACGAAACATCCTGGCAATCATTCGAGATGAGCAGCTTGCGATCAAACAAAAATACGGTGATGCACGTCGTACAGAAATCATCGACCAGGAAGTCGGTTCCTTTGATATGGAGGAGTTGATTCCTGACGAAATGATGGTCGTCTCGATCAGCTCCGCCGGGTATATCAAAAGAACGCCTGTATCGGCATATCGGGCCCAGCGGCGAGGTGGTAAAGGATTGAAAGGCGCCCGGGCAGATGAAGAAGACCCCATCGAACACGTTTTCCTCGCCAGCACACATGATTATCTCTTGTTCTTCACGAATTTGGGACGTGTTCACTGGCGAAAAGTGTACGAGTTACCGGAATTACCGCGCGATGCCAAGGGTCGGGCGATCGTCAATTTGCTCAATCTCCAGGAAGGAGAAAGCGTGGCGAGTTGCCGTCCTGTACGAGATTTCTCGTTGCCTAATCATTATCTGTTGTTCGTCACCATGAAAGGGTTGGTCAAGAAAACCGAGCTATCGGCCTACGGTCGGCCGGTCCGCGGAGGCATTATCGCAATTAAGCTGCGCGAAGGTGATGAGCTTGTCGGCGTGGTCATTACCAAACCGGGAGACGAAATTGTCCTGTCAACGGCTCATGGGATGGCGATTCGGTTTCGAGAATCTGACGTTCGCTCGATGGGACGCGCGGCCACCGGCGTCAAAGGAATTACATTGTCAGCAGGTGACCAGGTGGTGGGAGTTGTCGTCGCCGAGCCGGAAGCCTGTCTGTTGACCGTTTGTGCAAACGGTTACGGAAAGCGTACGCCCTTCGGTCCCAATTCGCAGGAAGATGGTGACCAGCGCGATGAAGCATCGGACGAGGTTACCGATCTCGTCGAAGATCAAGATGCCGAGAAAGAATCTCCTGATGAAGACGAAATCGGTGACGAAGGAGAAGACGAACGGGACGAACTAGGTTCCCAGCATTCCTATCGAACCCAACGACGGGGAGGCAAGGGAATCCGCGATATCAAGACTGGTGGGAGGAATGGACCGGTCGTCGGCATCGTCGCCGTTCATGATGATGATGAAGTGTTGATGATGACGGCAAAAGGGAAGATCCAACGGATTAGGGCCGACGAGATTCGTAAAACTGGCCGAAACGCCAAAGGGGTCCGCCTCATGACTCTGGATGAGGGGGATACAATCGTGGCGGTCAAACGGATTCCTGCGGAACCAACAAATGGACCCGATGAAGAGCGCGACAGTGCCTCGACCGCCCGTCCTAACGAATCGGAACAATGAGAACCAATCAGCCACGGTTGAGTGGGGTTTCTAAGCCCGCTACTGAACGACCGTGGGCAAGTGCCCGGAAATCCCAGGCATGACACATCGTGCATTAATCACAGGCATTACCGGATTCGTCGGGCGTCATCTTTGTGCACATCTTATGGAGTGCGGTGATCAGGTCATGGGCTTGGCCCCTTCGCCCATTACCGAGGACCGTCGCTGGGGCTCGCTTCCCCATGCCGACCATATCCTTTTCTGGGACCTGGAGTCTCTGAATTTCCCAGTCGATTGCAAAATGCGAATCCGGGCATTTCAGCCCACAGTTGTTTATCATTTGGCAGCCTTATCGGTTCCCGATGACTGTGGTCATGTGGAGCCAAATCAAAAGGCCTGGACGATCAACGTCGAGGGGACACGTCGTGTTATCGAGTTGATAAGAGAAGTTTGTCCACACGCCAGGTTCATTTTTGTCAGTACAAGTCATCTTTATCGAGTCCCACAGGATCGGGTAACGTTTGTCAACGAAGATTATCCTGTAAATCCTCGTAATGGCTATGCCCGGACCAAATGGGCAGCGGAACAGATTGTACAAAACGCAATTCAGGAATATGGGCTTGATGCGATGATCGTTCGCGCGTTTCCGCACGCTGGGCCTGGCCAATCAGAACGCATGATGCTTCCCGCCTGGGCTGCCCAATTTGCGCGGGGCCAACGTGTCATTCATGTGCATACCCTCCAGGCGACGATTGATCTTTCGGATGTGCGAGACATCGTACAGGCGTATCGTCTCCTGGCCGATTCGGGCATCCGTGGGGAAATCTACAACATCGGTTCTGGGATGCCCAGAACGAGCGCCGAGGTCTTCGAATTATTACGCTCGATGACACGTCGCGACTGTGAGGTTGTTGAAACTCATCCTGGAATTAAGTATGATCCTATCGCCGATTCGCGGAAGATCCAAAATCACACGGATTGGAGGCCGGAAATTCCCATTGAGAAAACTGTCGCAGATACCTACCACTGGTGGCTCTCGGCTTTGAGCGGCGAGTAAAAACGGCGTTTCTCAGTCGTTCACGACAAGAGCAAGGTCTTTATCGTGTTTTTGCGATACCCAAGGGCGTTTCGCCTTCCGCTTATTTCGAGACTATGGAAAGAAAGGAATGGCGTCAATGAAATCAAGCACTCCCCATTGCCTGCTGTGCCTGCTATGTTTGTTTTGGGCACAAAGTTCGGTCAACTCCGCCGAAATCATCATTCATGTTTCGCCTCATGGCAATGATGCTAACCCGGGAACAGCGGATCAGCCTTTGGCATCCCTTGCACGGGCAATGGATCTGGTGCGAGATACCAGACATAACAAGGGTGGTGAGGCCAATGTTCGCATCCTCCTCAGAGAAGGAACGTACCGAATTGCCGAACCGGTACTGATCTCATCTGAGCATACACCCGGGCCTGGCAAATTGTTGATCAGTGCTGAACCTGGAAAACGAGTGGTCATTAGCGGGGGACGGCCGATCACTGGCTGGAAGCAGGTCGCCAATCGCTTCGAAACAACCGTTCCCGAAGTTGCACAAGGTCAATGGGATTTTCGCGAACTGTTTGTGAACGGACGACGAGCGACACGTGCCCGCTCACCGAACGACACATTTGTGCGCATCGATAAAGCCGGGGCGGACCGACGGACAAGCTTGTTCATCTATCCGCAGGACGCATGGGTTTTCAAGGGTGATCTCTCCTCCGCGGAATTCGTGTATCTGCACGATTGGTCCACCTCTCGTGTCAAGATTGCAGGGTTTGACCCAAGAGCTTTGGAAGTCAGATTCTCGCAAGTGGTGGGATGCTCGGCTCCGCATTATGCCATCGGCAACTGGCCGCACGCTCGCTATTTTGTTGAAAACAGTGAAGATTTTCTGGATGCAGCCGGCGAGTGGTTTTTGAACAAAGAAACCGGCAAACTGGTGTATTTGCCCCGAGTGGGTGAATCAGTGGAGACGCTGGAAGTGATCGCCCCTGTCGCCTCAGCCTTGCTTAAAGTGTCCGGAGATGCGGAATCGGGAAAGTCAGTCACAAATCTCGTCGTGGAGGGAATAACGTTCGAACACTGCCGATTCGATCTGCCGGCGGCTGGGTACGCCGCAGGACAGGCGACCGTTTACGAACCACGTGTGGCGGGGCAACCAGGGCGTGAGATCATGCCGGCTGCGGTGACCCTCGACCTGGTGCGGGACAGCCAATTTGTCCGCTGTCAGTTTCGCCACCTGGGATCTTCAGCTTTGTGGTTGCGGCAGCAGTGCCGTAATTGCCGAATCGAACAGTGTATCTTTGAAGATATTTCTGGCAATGGGATTAACATCGGCGAGACGATAACCCGTATCAAGACCGATGCTCGGGGCGACTGGACTTCACCCCACGACAACGCATGCACGTGGGGAATCACAGTGTGTGATAACCGTATTTTAAATTGTGGCGTGCAGTTCTACGAAGCCGTTGGTATCTGGATTGGCATCGCCGCCCATAATACGGTCGAGCACAACGAAGTCGAGAACTTACCCTATACAGGCATCTCTGTGGGCTGGAGCTGGAATGATTCGCCGACCAGTTGCCGGGACAATGTCGTTGCCCGAAACCACATCCATCATTGCATGCTGATCCTTCACGATGGCGGCGGAATCTACACACTGGGGCGTCAACCCGGCACAAGACTGCTGGCCAACGTAATCCACGACATTCCGCCGAATGAGGATGGAGCCGAGAGCAATGGCATTTTTATGGACCAGGGAAGTAGCGATATCGTGGTAGAAGGGCAAACCATCTTCAATGTGGGACGAAGTCCCCTTCGGTTCCATCAGGCACTTGAAGTTACGTTACGGAAAAACACCCTCGTGTGTTTGCCGGGAGTGCCACCGTATCGTTATAATCGCACAGATCCCAAGACGCTTCGCTTTGAGGAAGATCAGGTCATCGAGGCGGAAAACTGGACGCCTCCGCGCGAAACCCTGGAAAATGTCGGTGTTCGGAAGTGACTGGTCAGTTGGCAACTTTTTTGGGGAGGTGCGACATGAACCGCATCAAGATCGTCCTAGAGATATTGGGGTTCTTGTTATTGTGTTGTCTGCCTTTGACAACAAGCTTGGCCGGGGAACAACCGTCAGGCCGATATAACGTGCTGTTTATCATCGCTGATGACCTTAACACAGCACTTTCGACATACGGCCATCCCATGGTTAAGGCCCCCAATGTTGACCGTCTTGCAAAATGGGGATTGCGATTCGACCGAGCTTATTGCCAATTTCCCCTGTGCAATCCAAGTCGAGCGTCCTTTCTGACAGGACTCCGACCGGATCACACACGGGTCTATGACAACGCGGTGCATTTTCGAGAAAATGTTCCGGACTGTACCACCATGCCCGAGTTCTTCCGCAAGCACAATTATTTCACGGCTCGCGTTGGCAAGCTGTTTCATTACGGGGTACCCACGCAAATCGGAACAAGCGGCCTGGATGATCCGCAATCGTGGGATCTGGTGATCAACCCGCGTGGCAGGGATAAAGACGAAGAAGACAAGATTTTTAGCTTGGTACCAGGCCAGTTTGGCGGGACGCTAAGTTGGCTGGCTGCCGAGGGAACCGATGAAGAACAAACCGACGGGATTGGTGCTACAGAAGCCATCCGTTTGCTGGAAGAGAATAAAGACAAGAGCTTTTTCCTGGCTGTGGGCTTTTATCGACCCCATACGCCGTATGTGGCTCCCAAGCGGTATTTCAGTCTCTATCCACCCGAACAGGTTCCTTTGCCGACAATTCCCGAGAATTATTTCGACACCATTCCGAAGCTCGCGAACACGTTGAAGCGGGAAGAGGCAGCCATGGACGAAGCCACAAAGAGACAGGCCATTCAGGCCTATTTCGCAGCGATCACGTTTATGGACGCACAATTGGGACGCGTTCTCGATGCGGTTGAGCGGCTCGATCTCCGTGATCGTACGATCATCGTGATGACAAGCGATCACGGTTATCATATGCACGAGCACGGCCTCTGGCAGAAGCGAACTCTCTTTGAGGAGTCAGCGCGTGTACCCCTGCTCATTGCAGTGCCAGGCATGAAGGCAGCCGGAAAGTCAACCCAGGCCATTGTCGAGATGATCGACATTTATCCCACGCTGGTTGATCTCTGTGGCTTCAAGGTGCCAGAAGGCCTCGATGGGATGAGCTTGGCGCCGATTTTGGATAACCCCGATCATCCAGGTAAGCCGCATGCCCTGACGCAGGTCACGCGGGGCGGCGGCAAAGCGAAAATCGTTATGGGTTACTCTGTTCGAACAGACCGGTGGCGCTATACAGAGTGGGATGGCGGGCAACAGGGCCGAGAACTCTACGATCACCAGAACGATCCACAGGAAATGAAGAATCTCGCCAACGACGAGAAGTACCAAAGCATTATGAATGATCTGAGCAAACTGATACCGAAACAGAATTAACAGCCACAGATATTTTGTGGCCATTCGTGGGGCTGCTGCGGTCGTCCGGCCCGACGGTATAACCAACGTTGTTCATGCCATCTGGCCCCCCAGATGGCCTATTTTACGATCACAATGTCCCTCGTTGAGACGTTTTGTTGGGTTGTAAGAGAAGCTTTTGGAAAGGAGAACCTGATGAGAACCAAGCGTCTGTTCCTTGCGGTTGCCGCCGTTGTTTTGTTGGCCGGTGTAGTGGTTCACTTGTATGCAGAATCCCAGGAAAAATATTCTCATGCCGGTCAACTGCGACATGTTGTGCTTTTCAAGTTCAAAGATGGAACATCTCCCGAAGATATTGCCAAGGTGGAAAAGGCCTTTGCGGCACTTCCCAGCAAGATTCCGCAGATTGCCGGCTTTGAATGGGGCACGGATTGCAGCGTGGAAAATCTTTCCCAGGGCTTCACCCACTGTTTCATCCTGACATTTAAGAGTGCCAAAGACCGCGATGAATATTTGCCTCATCCGGAGCACAAGGCGTTCGGCCAGATTTTGCGACCGCACCTGGACAAAGTGCTCGTGATCGACTACGTGGTAAAAGAATAGACGAGGAAACGCGATCTTAACCTAGCTATCCCACCCATCTTACCAAGTAACCGTCGGTTTGCCGTTTCCGGTGACCGACGGTATTTATTTTTGGGCCTTTGTATCACGGCGAACGACGCCTGGTTCGACGTCGAGGTCCAGGGGAGCAAAGAGTTGAGCACGCCATCGCTCAACCGCAATGGCCCCCATCACAGCGTTGTCGGTACAAAGCCGCAATGGGGCAATAATCAACCGAATGTTGCGATCTCTTGCTTCATCTTCCAGGCGTTGGCGAAATCGGCGATTGGCGGCGACGCCACCGCCCACACAGAGTGTATCCAACCCCGTTTTTCCCACGGCTTGAAGGCTCTTGGCCACAAGACAGTCCACGACAGCTTCCTGGAACGACGCTGCAAGATCGGATACGGCTTGCGGCGAGAGTTCCACCTTCGTAACATCGTGCCTCCCCGGACCCGTGATGGCATAGCGAACCGCCGTCTTCAAGCCACTGAAGCTGAAATCCAGACACTCGGGATCATCGAGAAACGCGCGAGGGAAATGATATTTCCTGGGATTTCCCGATGTGGCCGCTTTTTCGATCGATGGTCCCCCCGGATAGGGCAGACCCAACATGGCAGCCACCTTGTCAAAGGCCTCCCCAGCCGCATCGTCCAAAGTGCATCCCAGCAAATCGAAATCCAACGCATTTAAACAGCGATACAAACACGTGTGTCCACCGCTGATGACCAGTCCCACACAGGGAAAGACATCCTCTCCGGCAACCATGCGACACGCATAGATGTGCGCCTGCAAATGATTGATGGCGATCAGCGGTCGATCGAGCGCGACGCAGAGTGATTTTGCAGCAGTCAAACCAACAAGAAGCGAACCAGCCAAACCCGGCGTATAGGCGACTGCAATCGCATCGAGGTCTATCAGTTTGATCCCGGCACGAGCAACGGCCTCGTGAATGACAGGGAGGATTCGTTCCATATGGGCACGGGATGCCAATTCCGGCACAACGCCCCCATACTGCTGGTGGAGCCGATCTTGCGAGGCTACCACTGAGGACAAAACCTCCAGTTGATCCGTTACAACGGCAGCGGCCGTCTCGTCGCATGTGGTCTCGATTGTGAGAAACAACGCCATTTCCCTAAATCCTTCTGGCCTTCTTGGTCGCGCTATGTTGATTTATAATCATTTTACGTTTTCCATCCGGGCTGCGGCAGGCAATCGCGTTCAACCATCGGTCACCGGATGGCCAATAGGCTCATCGTTCTCAAGGAGGAACGTCATGCCAACGTCGGTTCAGGACGTGATTCTGAAGCCGTTGAATCCCCAACAGCGAGAAGCCGTTCAACACGGACGCGAACCGCTGTTGATTATTGCGGGTGCCGGCACAGGTAAAACGGCAACGATTGTCCATCGTGTGGCATGGCTCGTGGCCCACGGAGCGGCGCCCCAGTCAATCATGCTTCTGACGTTCACGCGGCGTGCAGCCGAGGAAATGGTTCGCCGAGTTGATGCCATCCTCACGCGACTCGGCTTTGCCGGCAAGACGACCCAGGCGGGCCATATTTGGGGCGGAACGTTCCACGCCATCGCCCTGAGATTATTGAGACAGTATGGACAACGGATAGGTCTTGTCCCAAATTTCACCGTCCTCGATCGGTCCGACGCAGAGGACCTCATGAACGTCGTGCGCGCGGAGCTCCGGTTCGAACGTACTGACAAGCGTTTTCCTAAGAAGGGAACCTGCCTTGATATCTATAGCCGCATGGTCAATACCGGCGAGTCGCTGTCCAGCGTCTTGGAAAAGCTCTTCCCCTGGTGCCGCGGTTGGCAGGACGAGCTGGAGGGCCTCTTCACGGCCTATCGCAAACGAAAAATCGACTCAGCCACACTCGACTATGATGACCTCCTCCTCCACTGGTTAAAACTTTTGGAGCAACAAGACCTGTGCCAAACACTCAGCAAACGATTTTCATACATCCTCGTTGATGAATACCAAGACACCAATCCGATTCAGTCTCAGATTCTTTACGGTCTTTCACCTCACGGGGACGGGGTGACCGTTGTTGGGGATGACGCTCAAGCCATTTATTCTTTTCGAGGGGCAACCGTCAAAAATATTTTGGATTTTCCTAAGCGCTATTCAAAAACAAGAATCGTCACCTTGGAGCAGAACTATCGCAGCACTATGCCCATCCTCAAAGCTGCGAACGCTGTCATGGAATTGGCCAGGGATCGATATTCCAAGAACTTGTGGTCAGAACAGCAGGCAGGATCCCTCCCCCGCTTAGTCGTCTGCCAGGATGAATATGAGCAGGCCGAGTTCCTCACTCGCCAGATTCTTTCGCACCACGAAGGCGGGATTGAATTACGTCGCCAAGCCGTGTTGTTTCGCGCCTCACACCACAGTCTTTCCCTGGAGGCTGAGCTAACCCGGCGTGGAATCCCCTATCACAAATACGGGGGTCTCAAATTTCTAGAAGCCGCCCACATCAAAGACGTTCTCGCCTTTCTCCGTCTTGCAGAGAACCCGCGTGACCTGGTTGCCGGAATCAGGGTCCTCTGCCTCCTGCCCGGAATCGGCCCGGTCAAAGCGCAACGGTTGTTGGACCGTCTCATAGCTTTTGGCCATCACGACTTCGCTGCATGGAAAGCGATGACTCCGGCACGGGACGCTGCCAACATTTGGCCAGCTTTTGTACACCTTATGGAGGATTTGGCCACAAAGCAGCTATCCGTTGCCCCGCAACTTCACGCTGTGCGAACATTTTACGAGCCGATGTTGCCAATCCTGTATGATCATCCCATGCCACGGTCCAAGGACCTGGAACAATTGGAACAGATTGCTTCACGGTATAAGGACCGCCAGACGTTCCTTGCGCAGATTGCGCTCGATCCTCCGAACTCCACCCAGGATCTTGCAGGGAAACCCGATTTAAACGATGACTTTCTCGTTTTGAGCACGATCCATTCAGCCAAAGGCCTGGAATGGGATATCGTTTACATCATCAACGCAACGGATGGTCATATTCCCTCTGATATGGCAACCCGCTCAGACGAGGAGATTGAAGAAGAGCGTCGTTTGTTTTACGTAGCGATGACTCGGGCTAAACGTCTGCTTTACGTGTGCTGCCCCGTCCAGTATTACGTATCGCCATCGTTTGCTGACGGCAGATACGGCGTGGCCATTCCCAGCCGTTTTTTGACTCGTCATGTTCAACAGTGTTTCGAGCTTTGCCCTGCTGATTCTACCGATTCAAACGCGCTGACAGGCGAGCAACAGGCCAACAATTATGCGTCGCCAACTGTTGCCAGGCCCAATTTCTTCAGCAAAAAGCGTAACAAGAAGACCAATTCCCAACGGCAATCCTCGTAACAAACCTGAAACAGGAAGGATTGCTGTTAAATGTCGCGCAGGCAATCGTCTGCTTTCGCAAACACTAGGTGGGATAAACCGGTTGCGGCAGGTTCCAAATCCAACCCAACCCCGCTGCCCAGCGAAGAGCCAACGCAATGATTGCGAAAAAGATGAAATGCAAGATCCCAATAGAATAATCAAGTTCCATAGCGGCGTATGCTACGAATCCCCCTGCGGCAAAAACCGGCGGCAAGACAATGGCCCACGTCCACAATTCTTCTGTCACAAAATTAGAAATAAGCCAGTGGAAGCCTGCCCAAATAATGACGTAACCAATAGCACAGACTGCCGAGCGAATGGCCAGATCACGTCCGCGGAGTGGCTGCAAATCGTCTGGATGTCGTAACGCCTCATAACCCACCGCGGCCACGGGTATCGTGACCGCGGCCAATCCGATCGCCTGAAGCCATGCCCGTTCCCGAAAAACGTCTAATCGTCCGAGCACAAGCGTGACGAAAAACACCACCGCAAGGCCACCAACCACAATGGCGGCATGAACTGGCTTGAACATCCTTTCCACACGAGCCAGGGGTTTTGTAGTTAACCGACCGGAAATACCGCGTCCCCCGTCGGCAAACTGTTCCGGCTCCTCGATCACCACTTGCTCATTGAGCTTCGGGATCTGGATAACCGTCTTGCATTTAGGGCATGGACCACTTCGCCCGGCAAACTGATCACTTACGGTAAAACGCGTTCGACATCCTGGACAGACAACGAAAATAGCCATAAGAACCCTCATGTCCGCGAGATCCGACCATCCTGCCGTCTCCTCTTAGTTTGGCAAAGGTGTTGGGCTTGTCAACCCGCAGTGCCCACAACGGCCGGACGGCTTTTCATCCAAAATGCTGGGATTAGATCACACTCCCTCAGTCACGTCCGTCGCTGCTTGTATCCGGCCAGGCCAGACCATATGATGAGAACGATTTAACAAATGCCTCGCCCTGTGCTACGAATGTTGTTGTGTTTTAAGCCACGCCGAAGAGCTTCGATTTGCACCTGGACTCGACTGAGGTTATCGCCATGAAGAAGACCATTTGCCATGCATTTCTCGGATGGGTACGCATCGCTTATTGTTCCGCATTTGTGATGTTATCGATTGCGGGACTGCCAGGCCGATCATTAGCCGACCATGGCGAGCTTTGGACACCAGGTCAAACCGAAATAGTCAAAGTCGA
>Ga0209162_1002313_pt1 | contig 16999 bp, 12 predicted proteins | sample YNPNPMetaG_FD_187121 | JGI IMG/M metagenome (GOLD analysis project Ga0209162, IMG submission 187121) | Anoxygenic and chlorotrophic microbial mat microbial communities from Yellowstone National Park, USA - YNP NP MetaG (SPAdes) (version 2) ... | reverse complement strand
ATGTGCGGGCGACCGGACTCTTGACCCACCGGACCTGCCCAAGCGCCAGTCGGAAGGTCCAAGCCGGCTGTGCCGCCCAGATTTGGGGACAGACACGATATCCGGTATACCGATCATGAACGTTCAACGTGAAACGTTCAAATCTCAACTTTTAACGAGGTGACCGAAAGGGCGCATGGTGACTGGGATATGGGGACAGACACGGTGTTTGGGGGCCAGGTTTTTTGACCCCCGACCAGCCCAAGCGCTTGCCAGTTGAGACCGACTTGGGCCACCGCTCCCCGAAAAAGGGGACAGACACGGAGTTTCACCATGTGCGGGCGACCGGACTCTTGACCCACCGGACCTGCCCAAGCGCCAGTCGGAAGGTCCAAGCCGGCTGTGCCGCCCAGATTTGGGGACAGACACGATGTCCGGTATACCGATCAGGAACGTTCAACGTCCAACGCTCAACTCTCAACTTTCAACGGGGTGACCGAAAGGGCGCATGGTGGGCGGGATATAGGGACAGACACGGAATTTGGGCGACACCATCACTGGGCTGTCCATGGCGCTACTGTGGGTCGCTATCTGAAGCGGCATAGTGGTACGGAAAGAGTTGAACTATTGCGGAAGTTCGATTATTCGCATTCCAAGTCTGAACTCGGATGGACCAGATCGTTTTGACGAGCGCACCGGAATGGCTGCGATGGTGGCCCCATTGCTTTTCACGTCCGGCATGTGCGCTCTCACGTATCAAACGGTTTGGCTTCGTGAATTCCGGCTGATCTTCGGAGCCTCGACTGCGGCTACTGCGGCTGTTCTAGCGATTTTCATGGGTGGCATTGGGATCGGCAGTGTGGTACTCGGTCGACGGGCCGATTCGCACACGCGCCCGCTGGCATTTTACGGTCAGCTTGAACTGCTGATCGCGAGTTCGACTGCGTTGACACCGATGGTCTTGGGGCTTGTTCGCAGCGTGTATTTGCACACCGGCGGTTCACTTGTGCTCGGAACCTTGGGCGCGACCGGTGTCAGGTTGTTGGCGGCTTCACTGGTACTTGCGATACCTGCTGTTGCGATGGGCGGCACTCTGCCGGCTGCGGCTCGAGCTGTCGTAACAAGGGCCGATGCCGGACGGCGCAAGGCCGCGTTTGTTTACGGATCAAACACGCTCGGGGCGGTTGCGGGTGCGTTGCTTTCGACGTTTGTTTTGCTGGAGCATTTTGGGAACACGGGCACTTTATGGCTGGCGTGTTCGGTCAATGCTTTTGCTGCGATGACTGCCCTTGTCTTGAGCGGTCGTATGAGCAGCGCAGCGCCGGCCGTTGGCGAAGGCGAAACACTCGCGATTCCACGCGAGTCTTCGTGGTCGGCTGTTGACAATCGCTCCGTGATTGGGGGGCAACGAGCAATAATCCCGTCAGTGGTGCTTGCGGCTGCGGCTGTCAGCGGATTTGCGTTTTTTCTAATGGAGATTGTCTGGTACCGGATGTTGGCGCCGTTGCTTGGCGGATCTGTTTTCACGTTCGGTCTGATATTGGCGGCGGCTCTCCTTGGGATTGGGGTGGGCGGGTTGGTTTACACTTTTTTGTCGCCTTCGCGCGAATCGCCGCTGAAGTATCTTGGGCTGACATTTGCGTTGGAAGCGGTTTGTTTGGGTGTTCCGCTGGCATTGGGGGACCGACTGGCTTTGCTGGCATTATCGCTACGTCCGGTGGCATTGGAAGGATTTCACATGACGGTCATGGGCTGGGCGGCGGTGTCAGCGATTGTGGTTCTTCCGCCGGCGTTGGTGGCAGGCTATCAATTCCCTCTTCTATTGGCAGCGCTGGGGCGCGGGCGCGATCAACTTGGCAGGCATGTAGGTCTTGCATATGCATGGAACACTGCGGGTGCAATTGCAGGATCACTTGCAGGCGGTTTTGGCCTGATGCCCCTGCTATCTGCGCCGGGGGCATGGCGACTTGTGGTTGTGTTGCTCGCGCTCACGAGCGCGGGCATAATCCTTGTCGCAAATCGGCAGGCGAAAGCCGTCTCGAGTGTGCGAGGAGGAATCGGTTTCAAAGGGCTGCAAGAAAACGCAGTTGGCGAAGGTGACCCTTCGCAAGGCCGAAATGCCCGGGCTGATGAACTGCGTGGTGAATGGATTCCCGGGATTTGGGAGAAATATAGGGCGATGGTGCTTGATCGGGGGGTACACTTGATTGCGTTTTTGTTTGCGGGTGCGGCCTGCATAACGGTCGTATCGCGAGGACCAACAGCCGTCTGGCGACACAGCGGCATTGGTGTTGGTCGCGCCGACGTTGCAAGCCGGGTTTCAGACAACCGGCTTCGTGAGTACATCAGCTTCTGGAGACGAACACTGGTCTGGGAACGCGACGGTGTCGAAAGCAGCGTCGCCGTCTCAGCCGAGAGCGCTTTGTCTTTCCTTGTAAACGGTAAGAACGACGGCAATGCGCGGATGGACGCCGGGACAGCGGTGATGAGCGGCTTATTGGGCGCAATGCTTCACCCAAATCCAGTCCGTGCGTTTGTGATCGGACTCGGAACCGGGAGCACAGCGGGCTGGCTCGGTGCCGTCGATTCGATCGAGCGCGTGGATGTGGCTGAACTCGAGCCTTCGATTGTGCGTGTGGCCAAAGACTGTGCTGCGGTCAACTGGAACATGCCTGCCAACCCGAAAATCCGTGTGTTGGTCGGCGATGCTCGAGAACTGCTGGCCGTGGCGCGCGATCGCTATGACATTATCATGTCTGAGCCGTCGAACCCTTACAGGGCGGGCATCGCGAGTCTGTTCACACGCGAGTTCTATCAGGCGGTCAGGCATAAACTGACGAGTCACGGCTTGTTTTTGCAGTGGATACAAACGTACGAAATCCAGCCGTCGGACGTTGAGAATGTGTGCAGCACACTGGCGTCAGTGTTTCCGGTCGTGGAAGTCTGGTACACGCGCGCCGGCGACCTTTTCTTTGCATGTGCGCTGGAACCAATTGAGTTCGACGCTGACAGACTACGGCATCGCATTGTTCGAGAGCCTTTCCGGTCGGCGCTGGCGGCGGTGTGGCGTGTCACGGACCTCGAGGGGTTCCTTGCCCATTACATCAGCTCGAATGAGTTCGCACGTGAAATCGCATCATCGCCTGATCGCATATTGAACACGGACGATCGGACGGTGATGGAGTTCAACTGCGGGCGGCACGTTGGCCGGCTCGTTTTTCTTGACGCGCGCGAATGGCTCGAGAGAGCGGCGCGTCGTGGTCTGGACCGACCGCCTGTTGTCAACGGGGCCGTGGATTGGTCGCGCCTTCCCGACGCAAGAGCCACGATGTTCGCGGTTGAAGGCCAGCCACCCTCTTCGGTCAATGAACAAGACCCGGGGCTTGTCCACCGAACCAACGCAAAAGCGGAGTTCGTCCGGAACAACCTCCAGGCCGCACTGGCGGAATGGTCGGTGCAAACCAATGCACCGGCGGATTTGCTCGAGTTGTTGCTTGTGGCGGAGTCACTTGCAGATGCAGGAAATGAGCAGGCGCTAACTTACACCGAAAAACTGCGCCAGTGGCAACCCATCGAGTCCGACGTTGTGTTGGCCCGATTGCGCTGGCGGCAGCGGCGGTTTGAAGACGCAGTTGCTGCGCTTGAAAAAGCCCTCGAAGGTTACAGGTCAGACCCGTGGCCGTTCCCGCCGCTGATGTACCGCGCTCTCGTTCTTGCTGAATCAGTCAGCAAAGAATCCTTGAACAGAGAACTTGCCCGAAGATTGCATGCCGCGCTCAAAGAGCCGTTCGCGGTTTATCTTTGGGACCAGGTGCGGCTCGCATGCCGATTCAATGTCGCCCTCGACAGTATCAGCCCGAGTTTGTTGAAAGAATCGATTGAATCCTTCGAGCCGCATGTTCCGTGGCGGCGGTTTTTCCTGGAAAAGAGGCTGCTCTGCTACGAGTTTCTCGGCGATTCTCGCGCGGCGCGGGCGCGCCGTGATCTCGAGTTGTTTGACAGGACAAGATCGGGAGACCACGGCAAAAGTGCAACAGAGTGATTCAGTCTGTGTCAGCGCTTCGTGTCGAGCGCCGCGGCGCGTCGGGGACGGAATTCCGATCCTTCCTTCCACTGCGGCCAGTCGGCGGCGTTGGCCACGGCACGGCCCACTTCAAACAACAGCTCGAGGTCTTCGACGGTCCCGCTCAGGTCCCAGTCCGGCTTGATGACGTCGCTGGGTTTGTGATAGTCATTTGCAGTGAACTCGTCGCGTTTCTGCAGGCCGTAGCCTGCAGGTTTGCCGACGTAGTCGATGCCACTTGCAAAGTAGAGTGCCGGAACACCCACTTTGGCGAACTCGAAGTGGTCTGCGCGGAAGAACCCGCCTTTTTCGGGCTCGGGGTCGGCGATCACCTTTCGGCCTTGGCGGTCAGCGGCGGTTTTCAACAAATCTTCCAAGGTGCTGTTGCCGAAGCCGAACACACTGACATCGCGGGTCCGGCCCCATGGATTCAAAGCGTCCATGTTAAGATTGGCCAGGGTGCGTTCGATCGGATACAAGGGATGTTCAGCGTAGTACTTGGCGCCCAACAGCCCTTGTTCCTCGCCGGTGGTTGCGATGAACAGCAGGGACCGTTTTGGTCGGGGCTTCAGCGCGGCGAATTCGCGAGCGAGCTCGATGAGTCCTGCAACGCCGAGGGCGTTGTCGCGCGCACCGTGATATACCTTGTCGCCGCTCAGCTTGGGATCGAGACCGAGATGGTCCCAGTGTGCCGAGCAGGTAACAAACTCATTGCGGAACTGCGCGTCCGAACCCGGGAGTTTGGCGACGACGTTTTGTGAAACCACCTCCCGCAGTTTGTTTCGCACCGTGAATCCCGCGTGAATGCCGAGTGCGACCGGTTTGAAGTCCCGGCGTACTGCGGCTTTTTTGAGGTTGTCGTAGTCATAACCCGCTGTGGCAAGCATGGTTTTTGCCCGGTCCATGGTGATCCAGCCTTCGACAGCGGCCACTCCGCGGTTCTGGTCGGGGGCTCGCAGTTCAAAAAGTTCACCTGTGTTGCTGTTGATGACCACGACGAAAGGGTATCCGGCCGGGCCGGTTTCATGCACGATGAGCGCAGCCGCCGCACCTCGCTGCGCCGCCATTTCGAATTTGTACGTCCACCGGCCGTAGTAGGTCATCTCACCGCCTTTGAACGCCCGCTCGTCGAGTTTCGAAGCATCAGACGGGTCTGGTACCGGCGGATCGCCCACCAGCACTACCATCGTTTTGCCTCGCAGGTCCACGCCTTTGAAATCGTCCCAGTCATATTCTGGCGCGATGACACCATAACCGACAAAAACCAGTTCGGAATCCGTCACAGTCACCTCCGGGACAAACCGGCGCGACCACAGAACGCAATCCTGTTGCAGCTTGAATTCGGTGAGTTTGCCTCTCGATCGGTAAAACCCTTCGGCCTTGCCCGTGATGCCAACCATCGGAACATCTTGAACATAAGTGCCATTCGGGTTCCCGGGCTCGAGACCAAGTTCCTTGAACTGCCTGATTATGTAATCGACGGTTTTTTCCTCGCCTGCCGTCCCCGGCGCGCGGCCTTCGAACTCGTCAGAAGACAAGACCCGCACATGCTCCAAAAGACGATTTGCTTCGATCCCGGGCTCGGCGGTGCATGTCGGGCAAAGCGGACAAAACCCGTACACTCCAACACACAGCAGACGCAGGCCAAGCATTACGCTCGGGGTCCGTTTCCATGTTTCCACGCAGTAGCGCATCGGTGTTGAGCCTGCCAACAGTGCAGGTTGCGGACAAGTCTGAACATCGCCCGACGAGGGCGGCGGCTCACAGCCACCTGCAAAGGGATCACGACCATCTCGACGTACAACGATGCAGACAGGAATTTGATCTCGGACGATCGTTGGACATACAGTTGGGATGCTGAGAACCGGCTGGTGCAGATGATTCGGGACAGTATATCGTGTCTGTCCCCTTCTTACTGGCACGGCCTACATCCGGCGCTCCCGAATCGCCGCCAAAATGTCGGCAACAACCTCAGCCCGCGGTTTCACGCCCTGCTGGCCTTTGCCGTGGATGCGAACCGATACGGTTTCCGACTGCTGTTCGCGCTGGCCGACAACAAGGATGTGATGGACTCTGTCCTGCTCGGCGCGCTGGATGCGGCCCGGCAGCTTGTCGTTGCTGAACTCGAGGTCGGCTCTGACCATCTGAGCACGCAATTCATCGACAATGCTTTTCGCATAGGGAATCTGGGCTTCGGTGACCGGCAGCACTCGCACCTGGTCGGGTGCAAGCCAGAGCGGGAAATTGCCCGCGTAATGCTCGATCAAGAAACCTATCATGCGCTCATGCGTGCCGAGAGGCGCGCGATGGATGCACAACGGAGTTTTTTCCGTGTTGTCGCGATCGCGGTATGTCAGGCCGAATCGCTTTGGCACGGCGAAATCGACCTGGTTAGTGGCGAGCGTGAATTCCCGCCCTATGACGCTCCAGATTTGAACGTCAATCTTTGGCCCGTAGAAAGCGGCTTCGTTTGGGACCTCGACATAATTGATGCCTGAGGCTTGCAAAACCTGCCTCACCATCTCCTCGGTTTGCTTCCAGAGCTCGGGTTCATTGACGTACTTTTCGCCCAGCCGCGCCGGGTCGTGAGTGCTGAACCGCATCACGTACTTTTCGATTCCGAATATCTTGAAGTACTTCAAATACATTTCGTTGACGGCGTTGAACTCGTCGGCGAACTGCTCTGGTGTGCAATAGATGTGTGCATCGTTCATGTTGAGCGATCTGACGCGCATTAGCCCGAACAATTCGCCGCTTTGCTCGTAACGGTAACAGCAACCGTGCTCGGCAAGGCGCAACGGCAGATCACGATAACTCCGCGGTTCCGCCGCATAAATACGATGGTGATGCGGACAATTCATTGCTTTCAGGTAATAACGCTCGCTCTGCGCTGCTGATTGCGCGCCTTGCTCAGCATCCGGGCTTTGTCCTTCGGCCGTTCCCCCCTCGATAAGTTCCATCGGAGGAAACATGCTTTCCGCGTAATACGGCAGGTGGCCGGATGTCTTGTACATTTTTTCTTTGGCGATATGCGGGGTTCGGACGCGCTTGTATCCGGCGGCGAACTCGGTTTCTCTGGCCAGCTTCTCGAGTTCTTCGACAAGGACCGCGCCCTTGGGCAACCAGAGGGGCATGCCCGGGCCGACAAACTCCGGATCAATGATGTACAATCCCATCTCCGCGCCGATTTTGCGGTGATCGCGTTTTTTGGCTTCCTCTTGCATCTTGAGCCAGTCATCGAGTTCTTTTCTCGTTTTGAACGCGGTGCCGTAGATGCGCTGGAGCTGGGGATTGTTGGCGTCGCCCTTGTAATAAGCGCTGGCCACCCCTGTGAGCTTGAACGCGCCGATGTTCCCGGTCCGCATCACATGCGGCCCGGCACAGAGATCAATAAAATCTCCGCTCTTGTAATATGAGATCGGTTCGGTGTCAGGAATGCCCTCGAGGATGTCCAGTTTGAACTTGCTCGGGACCGGTCGATCGCTCAATGCGCCAAGCCGCCCGCGGCGTGCGTCCTCGATGGCTTGCGCGCGGGTCACGACCAGTCGCTCGAAGGGGAGGTTGGCCTTGATGATTTTCTTCATTTCCTCCTCGATCGCCGGGAAATCTTCCGGGGTGATGCGATGTTGCAGGTCCACGTCGTAATAGAACCCAGTGTCCACGGGCGGGCCAGCGGCGAACTGTGCGTCCGGCCACAGCTTCGCAATTGCCGCGGCCATTACGTGCGCCGCCGAATGCCGTAGCCGTTCAAGGTCGGTCATCCGTTCGCGCTGTTCCAATGATTTCCGGTCGTTTTCAGGTTGTGAGTTTGCCATAGACAAGTGTGGGCATGAACAAGAAGCAACAGACGCGCTGCAAATCACACCGTGCCATCCATTGGACCGGTCGTACAGGCCAGCCCGGGTATTTCCGCATATGACGCGTGTCGTGCTGCATTCTGGTGTTGTCTTTGATGCCGCCGGGAAAAATGAAAACGCCTCGAACCGATGCTCAGTGCGAGGCGCTCTCCCCGGCAGGCGACTGGGTGAGGATTACCCTGTTCGCCCGACGGGGCGAAATCGCGTAGTGACTGTCCTCACCATTTCAACGTTCACGGCCAAACAGTAGCAGGACAACTCCACCGCGGCAAGTGTCTTGCCGGTTTGAGTCGGGTCTTTACCGATTGCCCGGCGGCCCCCACAACCGACACCGCATCTGCTCAAGTAGCAGGGGCGCAGATGCCGGAGGCGGACATTTCGGTTGCCCGCTGGGATCGTTGGAGATAATCTTTCACCATGCAAAAACTATTTGGCCCAATGATGGCTTGCTTGGAAAGCAGATTGCCCGAAAAACCTCGCATTGTCACATTATAAGGGCAAAACAGCATGATAATCAATGGTTAGCTCGCTCACGCCACAATTCCAGCACGGGGAACGGATGATGACGATGATGGACGCAGAACACATTGTGACCAAGCTAAGAGAATTGAAACCTATAATCTCCGCTCGTTACAAAGCAAGGGAAATAGGTCTCTTCGGTTCTTTTGTTCGTGGAGAACAAAATGCAAACAGTGATATTGATGTCTTGGTGGAGTTTGATGACGGAGCAGACCTGTTTGATTTGATAGGATTGACACTGTATCTGGAGGAGATACTCCAGCGCCACGTGGACGTTGTTCCCAAACGGGCTCTCCGGACAGAGTTGCAAGAATCGGTTCTCCGCGAGCTCATTGCTGCATGAGAGACTGTACCCTCTACCTGAAAGACATCTTGGCGGCGATAAACAGTATTGAAAGATTCACCGCAGGAATGGACTCGGAGACATTTCAGGTGGATGACAAGACTACCAGTGCCGTGATGAGAAAACTGGAAGTCATCGGAGAAGCCGTGAAACATATACCCGATGAAATACGCGAGAGGCATACCCAAGTTCCTTGGCGGGAAATGGCCGGGATGAGAGACAAGTTGGTTCATTTCTATTTTGGTGTAGATTACCTTTTGGTTTGGAGGACAATCAAGGAGCGGCTTCCCCAAGTCAAAAGCGAGATCCAGAAAATCCTGCAAGATGCAGGCTAAGGCCATGACCAGTCGCTTACCACCGGGCACGACTTGGGGCAATCGGTCTTTTGCCGGTTGCGCGGTCGCCCGCAAGCCCGCATAACCGAATGCGCACCGAACAGGGTGCCAGGCTCGAATCGCGGTGATTTGTCTCATTGCAGAATCCACGTCTTTGGACCGCAGCCGGACCGCCTCTGTGATCCACAACACCGACACCGCATCTGCTCAAGTAGCAGGGGCGCAGATGCCGGAGGTGAACATTTCGGCTGTCCGCCGGGATCTTTAGATATAGTTTGCCGTCATGCTACCGCTGTTTCGCCCAGCGATGCCCCGGCTTCGAGCCAGGTTGCCCCAAAACCCCACCATTATTTGGTTATCAGGGCAAAACAGTATGATATTCAATGGTTAGGCCTAACACGCACACGACTATGTCCAGCGGTGAGTACTACATAAAGGACCTGCTCACGCTCATAGAGTCTGAGCATGCGGAACGGCTGAGCTTGCATCCCGGACAATCGCGGGTTGCTCCTGCTCGAAGCAACCGATTCGACCGACCTTGCAGAGCGGTTCCGAGTGATCAATCTAACTGTTAGCGATGCTGCAGTCCGTTTTTGCCGCGCTGTGTTCGAGTAACCGGACAACCGGGCCTTCGCTGCGCGACGGGGCGCTGATCTTGCAACAAACGCGTTTACCTCGCTGCGATGATTCGGTTGCGGCCGCGCCGCGCTGAGGAGGAACTGCGCAACTGCGATCAACCGCCTGCCCTGTGGATCGCAGGTGCCGTACCATGTCCATGGCCCATGCGACGGGACGATCAATTTGATCGGCACTTGTGTTCCATTGGGAATAAAACCGGCCCGGGTGCCGGTTTCGTAACAGGGCCGTCTGTTTGTGCGGCGTGGTGAAAAATCCGCGCGAAAACAAACATGGGCTTCCATTGCGTCGGGGCCGCATGGTAAAATTCGCGCATGCGCACATTTGATTCTTCTTCTGGAGCAGTGCGGCAGAGTGCTGCTTTTTCTTCGTCTTTGGTCACTCACCGCGTGGATCGCCGCCGGTTCTTGAAACGCATCGCGGTTGCAAGCGGTGCAATTGGACTTCCCTGCATAATACCTGGATCGGCGCTCGGCTTGAATGGCGCCGTCCCGCCCAGCGAGCGAATTGTGCTTGGCGGGATAGGCATTGGCGGACGTGGCACGGGCGTGCTCCAGTGGATGTTGCCTGAGCGCGACGTGCAGTTTGTTGCCGTGTGCGATCCTCAAAAAGCAAGGCGCGAAGCGGTCAAACGCCTTGTTGATTCGCGATACGGCAACAACGATTGCAAAGTTTACAACAACCTCAGAGAGTTCCTCGCTGAACGGACGGACATCGACGCGGTCCTCAGTACCACGGGCGATCGCTGGCACGCGCTTGCCGCGGTCTGGGCAATGCGCGCCGGCAAAGACGTGTACTCCGAAAAGCCGTCGTCAATGACCATCGCAGAAGGCCGGATGGTTGTCGAAACCGCCAAGCGCTACGGGCGGGTTTACCAAACCGGCACACAACGGCTCAGCGAAGCAAATTTCGTTTTCGCCATCGAACTGGCCAAGTCGGGCCGGCTGGGCAAAATCCACACTGCATACGCCCACATTGCGCCGTGGGACGCAGCGGAGATGCGACATGACTGGCTGCCGGGCCAGCCTGAACCGCCAAAAGACGAAGTTGATTGGGACCAGTGGCTGGGGCCATGCCCATGGCGGCCGTACAATCCCGAATACACGCGCGGCGGGTGGCGCGGACATTACGATTTTCACACCAGTTGCATTGGCGAGTGGGGCGCTCACACATTCGCTCAAGCACAGGCCGGCCTTGATCTGCTCGATACTTCACCGGTCGAGTACGAGTACGTCAACAATCCAACCGGTGACGGCATGGTCTGCACCTTCGCCAACGGAGTGAAGCTGGTGTTGTCGCGCGGCGACAAGTACTGGCACGGGTCATGTGGAATGCGGTTTGACGGACCGGAAGGATGGGTGTCCGTCGCCGACGGTTATTCGCGGCCGGAGGTTTCGCCGCCGTCGCTGCTTGCCGATTTCGACAAGATAGTCAGCGATTACATCGTCCGAACACAACGTCCGATGAGCCACGTGCGCGACTTTTTCAACTGCATAAAGTCGCGTCGGCCAACCGTGGCAAATCCCGAGGTCATGCATCGCTCGATGTCAACCGTACACGCCGCCAACATCTGCATGTGGCTCAAGCGAAATGTTAAGTATGATCCCGTGAAAGAGGAATTCATCGGAGACGAAGAAGCAAACCGGTTGCGGTCACGCGCAATGCGCGCCCCGTACACGTTCTGAATCTTGACACCCAACTCGAACCTTTTTTGCAACACATGAACTCGGAATACTTCGCCATGACACGGAAAGCTGCCGCTGCGGTGCTGGGCACGTTGCTGGCCTCTTCGTTGTTGATCGCCCAGAACCCAACCCCACTGATCACGAAATCGCCCGCTGATCTTGTGGCGGTGTTGAAATCCGATGCATCGCAAAAGGAAAAAGCCGATGCATGCCGCGAACTGGCCGTCATCGGAAACAAGGACGCCCTTGACGTTCTTATCCCGCTGTTGGCCGATGAGAAACTGTCCCACATGGCCCGGTACGCCCTCGAGACAATGCCGGATCCCGCAGTCAACCCGGCTCTTCGCAATGCGCTTCCGCAGCTACAAGGCCGGCAACTGTGCGGGACAATAATCACTCTGGGCGTCCGGCGCGATGCTGAAGCCGTCAAACCGCTTGGCGAATACCTGTCGAATCCCGATCCCGACGTCGCACAGGCAGCCGCGCGAGCTCTGGGCGACATCGGCACGGTTGAGGCCCAACGGCTTTTGATGGCGGCCCTGCGCAATGTTAATGATGCCAACCGGCTCTCGGTTTGCGAAGGTTTGCTCCGTTGCGCAGACAACGCTCTCAAGTCCGGCAGGCCAAGGCGCGCAATCCGCGTGTATGACGCTTTGCGCCAACAAACCTCAGTGCCACACCAGGTCAAAGCCGGCGCAGTGCGGGGAGCAATAATCGCCAGAGGCGAAAGCGGTCTGGACCTGCTCCGCGAATGTCTCCAAAGCGAGGATTACATAGTGTTCGCCGCCGCAGTGCGCACAGCAATCGAGTCGAAAGAAACCGGCGTTACCGCCGCCCTGACCGATGCACTGCAAAAAATCCCTGCCGACAACCAGGTCGTCGTGCTCAATGCGCTCGCCCATCGCGGCGACCCTGCAGCACTGCCTGCCATAATTGAAATGGCGAAAAACGGGACGCAAGCCCTGAAACTGGCGGCAGTCCGCGCAATCGGCCAAATAGGGCAACCGACCACCATCCCGGCGCTCGTTGATCTGATGGGATCCACGGATCGCGAAGTGTCCCAAGCCGCACGCGAGAGCCTTGCTGCCATACCCGGACAAGAAGTGGACAATGTCATCCTGAAGATGCTCGCCGGCGAAAATCCGTCGGATCGATTGACAGCCCTGCAACTCATCGGAAGACGTCGAATGCAATCGGCCGTCCCGAACCTGCTCAAGGCGACCGGTGATGGCGATGGCCGCGTTCGCACTACCGCCCTGAAACGACTCGGTGAGCTGGGTGGACCCGATCAACTTGGCGATCTTCTGAACTTCTTGCTTCGCACAACTGACAACGCAGACCTGAATGCTGCCGAAGAGTCAATCATCGCCCTCGTCGCTCGCGCGGGAGCACCCCAGTCGGCTGCCGAAACAATCGTCGGTCGCCTTGGCGCTGCGCAGCCACAAGCCAAATCGGCTCTGGTCCGGGTTCTGGCGTCGATCGGCGGACCCGCTGCCCTGAAAGCGGTTCGCGAGGCGTGCAAAGACAGCAACCCCGAGGTCAGGGCCGCTGCAATCCGGTCGTTGGGATCGTGGAAAACCTTGGACGCTGCACCTGATCTGCTTGAACTTGCCAAAAACGCTTCCGAGACAACCGACAGGTCGGTGGCTTTGTCTGCGTACCTTGGCCTTGCCAACAACGCCGAACTCCCGCCCGAGCCACGGCTTTCAATGTGCCAGCAGGCATCGAGCTTGATCGAACGCGTCGAACACAAGAAACTGTTGCTTGCCGCGCTCGGAAGCATACACACGGTCGAATCCGTTTCCATGATCGCCCCGTACCTCGATGATGCTGCTACGAAAGAAGAAGCCAGCGCCGCAGTTGTGGCTGTTTCAGAGGCCATTTTGCGCGATGGCGCGAACAAGGCCAATGCGGAGAAGATTCTGCCGGCACTGCGCAAAGCCGCGGAATCAACAGGCAACGCTGATCTTGGCAGGCGCGCCAGAGCGCTGTTGAGACGCGCGGAGTCGAGGTGAGAATAGAAATGGAAAGATACAGGGCTGGCGACGGCTGTTTGGCCAGCCCTGCGTGCGGGATCGGTTTGGCGCCCTGCCCGATTGTCAAACTCCGGCTTATTCCCGTAGCCGCGAAAGTCAGTCCGCGGCTGAACCACCAGTTCTGCAACCCAATCTTGGCCTTACCACCTTGCAACGCACCAGTCCACATGCACAAATCACTCTCGGACCGGTCGGTGCCGACCGGCGTTGGCGCCTGCGCTGAAGTTGGCAGTCGCAGCACGGCCAAAGCCGACAAACGCCGCTTGCCAAAGGGTTCGCCATGAATACATCAGCATCCGCAGTTTTGCCCGACGAACTGGGCCATTTTGGGCCCTACGGTGGACGGTTTGTCCCCGAAACGCTGATGCATCCGCTGGTCGAACTCGAGAAAGAGTACACCCGGCTCGCGCAAGACCCCGAGTTTCAAAAGGAACTTGACTATTACCTGCGCGAGTTTGCCGGACGTCCCACGCCGCTTTATTATGCGGAGCGTTTTACAAGCTCGTTAGGCGGCGCGCGCATATATCTGAAGCGCGAAGACCTCCTTCACACCGGCGCTCACAAGATCAACAATTGCCTGGGCCAGGTTTTGCTCGCGAAGCGCATGGGCAAAACCCGATTGATCGCCGAAACAGGCGCGGGCCAGCACGGCGTTGCAACCGCCACTGTGGCGGCCATGTTCGGATTCAAATGCACGATTTACATGGGCGCGGTGGATTGCGAGCGCCAGGCATTGAATGTTTATCGAATGCGCATGCTCGGAGCCGAGGTCGTGCCGGTCCACGCAGGACAAAAAACGCTCAAAGAGGCGATCAACGAGGCCATGCGCGACTGGGTCACAAACGTCCGCAACACGCATTATGTGCTTGGCACCACGTACGGCGCACATCCGTACCCGATGATGGTTCGCAACTTTCAGCGCGTCATAGGCGACGAAGCGCGGCGTCAAATACTCGAGAAGGAAGGGCGTTTGCCGGATCTTTTGATCGCGTGCGTTGGCGGCGGGTCGAACGCAATGGGCCTGTTTTACCCTTTCCTCAAAGACGAATCAGTTCGCATGATAGGGGTCGAAGCCGGCGGCGAAGGTATTGTTCCCGGCAAACACGCAGCCCGGTTTCAGGGCGGTTCACTGGGCGTGTTGCAGGGCACGCGCTCGTATGTTTTGCAGGACGAACACGGCCAAATTCAACTCACGCACAGCGTTTCTGCAGGCCTGGATTACGCTGCAGTTGGCCCTGAGCATGCGTGGCTGCGAGATAAAGGCCGAGTTGAATACACCTATGCCACTGACGACCAAGCGCTCGAAGCGTTTCTCCGGCTTGCCCGAACCGAGGGCATCATACCGGCCCTCGAGTCGGCCCACGCGGTCGCCACGGCCATCGAACACGCGCCAAAGATGGCCCACGATCAGATCATCATAGTCAACTTGTCCGGGCGCGGCGACAAAGACGTCGAACAAGTTGCAGCTCGATTGAAGTTTTGATCCAGCCCCCCGCAGCCAGGTAGTTTTGAGGATTTGCATTGTCAAATGAACTCGATGACCGGATACGGACGTGGCCAGTACGCCAGGCAAGGAATACGGGCCATGGTCGAAATCAGCTCGGTGAACCGCCGACAAAGTGACATCACGGTGTCCATGCCGAGCGAACTCGAACTTATCGAGAGCCGAATTCGCGATCGTGTGAACGACTACGTCTCGCGCGGCAAGGTCACAGTCCGAGTTTCACTCGAAATTGGCGAGAGAGCGTGGTCCGGCAAAGTGCGATTCAACCGGTCCCTGGCAAAGGCCTATGCCGGAGAACTGAGCTGGTTGGCAGAACAGCTTGGCCTGACCACGCCGCTCACTCTCGAGTGTCTGACCCGTCTGCCCGGAGTCGTCGAGCCGCCCTCTGCAACGAATGATCCGGAAGCCATTTGGCCGCTGATTGATGAGGCATTGTCCCGCGCGCTCAAATCCCTTGCCGCCATGCGAGCCAGAGAAGGCGCTCATCTTGCTCGGGACCTTGCAGCTCGTGTGCGCAAGCTTCGCCGACTGTCCCGCCAGATAGCCGCCCGCGCCCCAAAGCTACCGGCTTTGTACAAAGAGGCTCTGCTGAATCGCATCAAGGCAGCCGGCATCACGTCGGTGAACATAAACGACGATCGGTTGTTGAAGGAAGTTGTGCTGTTTGCCGACCGTTCTGACATCAGCGAGGAACTGACAAGGCTTGAAGGACATTTCAAGCAGTGCGACGAGTGTTTCAGGTCAACAGCCCCTGTTGGTCGCACCCTTGATTTCCTCGCGCAGGAAATCAATCGCGAGATCAACACGATTGGCTCGAAAGCGAGCGACGCCGTGATCTCACGCGCGGTGGTTGAGTTCAAAGCAGAGCTCGAAAGGTTCCGCGAACAAGTCCAGAACGTCGAGTGACGCAGAACGGCTTGCAAGTTCAGTTCACGCTTTTGGTGGCGCTTGTTGCGCAGGTTCTCCCAAATGACTGTAATCGCTGATTCAATTCTGCCTGTTAACGGCCGCCGGACGAACTCTTCTGCGGTCCGAACAGCAGTTCTGCCAGTTTGCAAATTCGGTTCCCCGACACGCGCAACCGGAACTGGCTCCGCAAAGGGCGCGTGCGAAGCCGGCTGTTGATCGAAAAAGCCTTCAATTCAGCGTGCAACTCTCTCCAGCTTCGGGCGCTTCCAATCCGCTCGATAACATCCATGTCCACTTGGAAGAACGCAGGACTGACCAACATGATTATCGGCGCCAGAAAAACTGCGCGACGGTAAAGGCATTTTTGAAATGCCCGGCGTAAGTATTGGTCCGGTGGACATTGGTAACGCTCGCAAAACGCTTCCTTGAATGTCTTGGGCCAGTCGCTCACAAGACGATATGAAACTCCCCGGGACCAACAATGGCAAGCACTAACCCACAAAGCGCCCAGCCCGGCGTAGCCGGAACCAAGCTTGCCTAACCCAAAGACGCAGTGCTTGCGCCGGTTGATCAGAAATCCGATGTCTGTCCCCATATCCCGCCCACCATGCGCCCTTTCAGTCACCCTGTTAAAAGTTGAGAGTTGAACGTTTCACGTTGAACGTTCCTGATCGGCATATCGGACATGGTGTCTGTCCCCATATCTCGGCGCCGCAGCCGGCTTGGACCGCCCAACCGGCCGATGGGGCAGTTCCGATATCGGACATCGTGCCTGTCCCCATATCCGGGTGCAATATCGTGTCTGTCCCTGTGTTTGCTCTGCCAGACCCCAAACACCGTGTCTGTCCCCATATCCCGGCCACCATGCACTCTTTCAGTCACCCCGTTGAAAGTTGCGAGTTGAACGTTTCACGTTGAACGTTCCTGATTGGCATATCGAAAATCGTGTCTGTCCCCATATCTGGGCGCCACAGCCGGCTTGAACCGCCCAACCCGTGCTTGTTCAGGTCCGCCGCCTCACAAGTCCGGTCGCCCATATTGCGTGTCTGTCCCCATATCCAACCCACCATGCGCCCTTTCGGTCACCCCGTTGAAAGTTGAGAGTTGAACGTTTCACGTTGAACGTTCCTGAT
>Ga0209162_1002311_pt1 | contig 17016 bp, 13 predicted proteins | sample YNPNPMetaG_FD_187121 | JGI IMG/M metagenome (GOLD analysis project Ga0209162, IMG submission 187121) | Anoxygenic and chlorotrophic microbial mat microbial communities from Yellowstone National Park, USA - YNP NP MetaG (SPAdes) (version 2) ... | reverse complement strand
GTGTGCCACCCCGCGCCGGCGGCGGGTCACAGACCCGCCGCGAGCAGTGGGACCTCCGGCGGGGTGTGCCACCCCGCGCCGGCGGCGGGTCACAGACCCATCGCGAGCAGTGGTTCGAAAAACCCCGCGCAAGCGGCGGGTTGCCCAAGGCTTGGGCCTGGCAAACCCGCCGTGAGCAGTAAGACCTGCAAGTTATTTACGAAGGAGTCCATTAATGACCCGTTACATCATCCGACGGCTGTTATGGACCATCCCGGTGGTGATCGTCATCTCGCTGGTCACGTTCGGGCTGATGCACGCCGTGCCCGGCGGCCCGTTCGACCGGGAGAAACCCCTGCCCCAAGAGATCCGCGAGAACCTGGAAAAGTTCTATGGCATGGACCAGCCCCTCTGGAGGCAGTACACCGACTATATGGGGGGGCTGATCCGCATAGAGTTAGCTCTGCCCAGTGAGGGGAAACCCGCCAGGTTGCAGGGTAATTACCTCCTTGAGCTGTGCGTCCCCCCCAACCCCCAAGAGACGCAGTTCGCCCTGGGTTTCTGTAATATGGGCCCGACGTATTCCTCACGTGCTCGCACGGTGAACGACATTATCCGTGAACAGTTCCCCGTATCAGCTCAGGTGGGGGCGGTGGCGCTGCTCATTGCCCTGCTTATCGGTATCCCCTTGGGCCTCATCAGCGCCCTGAAGCAGAACTCCTGGATTGATTACACCAGCATGTTCTTTGCCGTGTTGGGGGTGAGCGTGCCCAATATGGTGATGGGGCCGCTGCTGATCTATATCCTGGCTGTGCAATTGGGCTGGTTCCCGGCTGCACGGTGGGTCCACCTGACGGATGATCCAGGGCAGTGGTTCATGCACATGATCCTGCCGGCCTTTACCCTGGGGTCCGGTTCATCGGCCATCATTGCCCGCCTGACCCGGGCCAGTATGTTGCAGGTGATCCGCGAGGACTATATTCGAACCGCGCGGGCCAAGGGCCTGGCCGAGCGGGCGGTGATGGTCAAACATGCCATGAAGAACGCCTTCATCCCGGTGGCCACGGTGCTGGGGCCGATGTTTGCCTTTGTCGTGACCGGCTCCCTGATCGTGGAGACTATCTTTGCCCTGCCAGGGTTGGGACGCTACTTTGTGACTTCCATCGGTAACCGGGACTATCCGGTGATCATGGGTACCACCCTGCTATTTGCCATTATCATCATCCTGGCGAACCTGGTGGTGGACATCACCTACGCCTGGTTGGATCCACGTATCCGCTTCGACTAGCAATTAGCTAATAGCCAGCAGCTAACAGCGAGGAGCAAAATGACAGTAGAACAACTGCGTTTGGAACGCCAACGCCTGGAGATCCCCACCCGGCGGCCCATCGGCTTTTGGGAGGATGCCTTCCGCCGCCTGATCAAGAACCGCGCCGCCGTAGCGGGTGGGATCATCCTGATCTTGTTGGTCATCATCGCGGTACTGGCGGACGTCATTGCCCCTTATCCCTATGCCAAGCAGCAACTCAGCCCGGTAGCCAAGGACAATACTGTGCCCCACTGGTTGCTGCCCTTCCTGCCCGCCGGCACGACCCGCTATGCCAAAGTAAGTGATGAGTTCCTGATGGGGGCCGACACGCTGGGCCGCGACATCTTTAGCCGGCTTGTCTACGGGGCCCGTATCTCGTTGCTGGTGGGCTTTATCGGGGCCATGACGGCCATCATCCTGGGCGTCATCTATGGCAGCATCTGTGGCTTCTTTGGCGGCTTGACCGACACGCTGATGGTGGCCTTTATTGACATCATGTATGCTTTCCCTACCATCTTGCTCATCATCCTGATGATGGTCTACTTTCGCTCGGTGCTGGTGCAGGTGGACCCCAATAGCTTTCAGGGGATTATGAGGCGTATTGATGACTCGATGGGGGGGTTGTTCTTCATCTTTATCGGCATCGGCATCACGGCCTGGATGGGCCAGGCGCGGTTGGTGCGGGGGCAGATCCTGAGTCTGAAGCAGAAGGAGTTTATTGAGGCTGCTTACACCATCGGGGCCACCGATCTGCGGATCATCGTGCGGCATCTGTTGCCCAACGTGCTGGGGCCGGTGATCGTGGCCGGCACCCTGGCCATCCCGGGTTATATCGGCAGCGAGGCCTTCCTCAGCTTCATCGGGCTGGGGGTGCAGCCGCCGACGCCGAGTTGGGGCACGATGATCAACGATGGGCGCATTGCTTTGCTGACTTATCCCCATCAGATCCTGTTCCCCGGTCTGGCCCTGGCCACGGTGATGCTGGCCTTCAACTTCTTGGGTGATGGCCTGCGCGACGCGATGGACCCCCGCATGAGAGGAACCAAGTAAAGCGTAAAACGTAAAACGCAAAGGGTGAAACGTGATGCGTATTACGTGTTGCGTCAGGGAGGAGCACAAGCTGTGTTACTACAGGTAAGAAATCTCAAGACCGAGTTTCACACCCAGGACGGCATTGTTAAAGCCGTGGATGGCATCACCTTCGAGCTGGACGAAGGCCAGACGTTGGGCATCGTCGGGGAGAGCGGGTGTGGCAAGAGCGTGAGCGTGCTGACGATCATGCGGCTGATCCCTATCCCGCCAGGGCGTATCCCAGAGGGTGAGGTCTATTTCGATGGCATAGATGTGCTGGCTCTGAAGGACGAGGAGATGCGCCAGGTGCGGGGCAACAAGATGTCCATGATCTTTCAGGACCCCATGACTTCCCTGAACCCGGTGCTCACCATCGAGACCCAGGTCAGTGAGGCTCTGCAACTGCACCTGGGCATGGATCGCAAGCAGGCCCGGGCCAGAACCATCGAGCTGCTCAAGATGGTGGGGATTCCGGAGGCAGAAAAGCGGATCAACGACTATCCCCATCAGTTCTCCGGGGGTATGCGCCAGCGGGTGATGATCGCCATGGCCCTGGCGTGCAATCCCCAGTTGCTCATCGCCGATGAGCCGACCACGGCCCTGGATGTCACCATCCAGGCCCAGATCATTGACCTGGTGCGGCGGTTACAGAAAGAACTGGGCACGGCGGTGATCTGGATCACCCACGACCTGGGAGTGGTGGCCGGGCTGTGTGAGAAAGTGGTGGTGATGTATGCCGGTAAGCACGTCGAGTCTGCGCCGGTGAAGACGATCTACGGTGATCCGCGCCACCCGTATACCCTGGCTTTGTTGGCCTCACTGCCGCGCCTGGATGCGACGGTGAAAGAGAAATTGGTGCCCATCGAGGGCCTGCCGCCGGATTTGATTGACATGCCGCCGGGCTGCGCTTTCAGCCCACGCTGTGATTATGCCGTCGAGCAGTGCTTCTATGAGACGCCCACCCTGCGCCCCGTTCCGGACAGCAAGGACCACCGGATCGCCTGTTGGGTGGACATCAAGGCCCCAGAGTCCATCGCCCGGGCAAAAGCGTTGGGCGGTTGGGCCGCCAAGGCTCTGGCTCGCCGGGGGTATGGTTAATCAGTCTCAGTAGATGGAACAAGTTGCTCAAAGCGGCGACCGCAGGGAATGTGACCCGCCGCTTCGCGCCCGGCGGTCAGTGGGCCTGGGCCTGGCAGACCGCCGAGGAGCACAAATTTCCATCTAATTAGTCTATGTGAGGAGAGAGCATGACGGATCAGAATGAGATACTGGTAGAGGTCCAGGACCTCAAGATGCATTTCCCCATCACCCAGGGGATCGTGATCCAACGTCAGATCGGAGCAGTTAAGGCGGTGGATGGCATCTCGTTCTTTGTGCGCCGGGGGGAAACCCTGGGTCTGGTAGGGGAAAGCGGCTGTGGCAAATCTACCACCGGCCGGTGCATCGTCCAACTCTATCGGCCCACCAGCGGGAGCGTGTACTTTGAGGGCCAGGATCTCACCAAGATCAAGGGACAGAAATTGCGGAGCATGCGCCGTAACATGCAGATGATCTTCCAGGACCCTTATGCATCTCTGAACCCCCGGATGACCGTGGGCAATATCATCGGCGAACCGATCGAGATCCATAAACTGGCCTCGAATAAGAAAGAACGAGAGGAGCGGGTGCAGGAACTTTTGCGCATTGTGGGCCTGAACCCCTATATGTCGAACCGGTATCCCCACGAGTTCAGCGGTGGGCAACGCCAGCGGATCGGGGTGGCTCGCGCCCTGGCCGTGGAGCCACGTTTTATCGTCTGCGATGAGCCTATCTCGGCTCTGGACGTGTCCATTCAGGCCCAGATCATCAACCTGTTAGAGGAATTGCAGGAAAAGTTCTCTTTGACTTATCTGTTCATCGCTCACGACCTCAGCGTGGTTCGCCATATCTCGAACCGGGTGGCGGTGATGTATCTGGGCAAGCTGGTGGAGTTGACGACGCGCAAGGAGTTGTATGATAATCCCTTGCATCCATATTCACAGGCGCTACTCTCGGCCGTGCCCATCCCGGACCCGGTGGTGGAGGAGAAACGTCAACGGATCATCCTCACGGGCGATGTGCCCAGCCCGGTGAATCCGCCCAGTGGTTGCCGTTTCCACACTCGTTGCCCGCAGGCTATTGACATCTGCAAGGAGCAAGACCCCGAGTTCTATGATCGGGGCAATGGGCATTGGGTGGCCTGCCATAGGGTGTAGATTCACATCAGGCGTTTAAAGTGCCCGTCCCCGGCCGGTGGCGGGCATTTGCAAAAGAAGGGGGACAGCGTTATCGCTGTCCCCCTTCTTTATGAGTTTAGCCGAAAACCTGGAGTGCCATGCATAGCCTGCGGGAGGGTTTTCGGACAGGCTAAGTCAGTGCCTTCTCGGTCTGGACATCGAACAGGTGCATGTGGTCCATATTCAGGGCTACCTCCAGTTCGTCGCCTGGATGGATCACCGTGCGGTATTCCACCCGGCCCACAAAAGACCTGTTGCCGCTGAGGAGGTAGAGGTAATATTCGCTGCCCATCAGCTCCACGACGTCTACTTTGACCGGGAAGCAGACCTCATCGGCGGCCCCGCCGGGCACATATCGCCGGTCGGCGATGTCTTCCGGGCGGATGCCAAAGATCACCTGCTGGCCCAGATAGCCGGTCAGTCGGGCCGCCTTGTCTGGCGGGACCCGGACCTTGAAGGTGCCGGTGTCTACCCACATCTCCTCTGGGGAGCCGATTAACCGGGAGGGGAAGAAGTTCATGGCCGGGCTACCGATGAACCCGGCGACAAAGACGTTGGCCGGCTTTTCATAAAGGACCTGGGGCGCATCGCATTGCTGCAAGAGGCCATCCTTGAGCACGGCGATGCGTGTGCCCATGGTCATGGCCTCTACCTGGTCATGGGTGACATAGATCACAGTAGTTTGCAGGCGTTGATGGAGCTTGCTGATCTCGGCGCGGGTCTGAACCCGCAACTTGGCATCCAGGTTGGAGAGCGGTTCGTCCATGAGGAATACGGCCGGCTCACGGACGATGGCCCGGCCCAGGGCCACACGCTGGCGCTGCCCGCCGGACAGGGCCTTGGGCTTGCGGTCCAGCAGTTGTTCGATCCCCAGTATCTCGGCCGCCTCCTTGACCCGCCGGTCAATCTCCTTTTTGGGGGTCTTGCGCAGCTTGAGGCCAAAGGCCATGTTGTCATAGACGCTCATGTGGGGATAGAGGGCATAACTTTGAAAGACCATGGCGATATCGCGGTCTTTGGGAGCCACATCGTTCACCAACCGGTCGCCGATGTAGATGTTGCCCTCCGTGATCTCTTCCAGGCCGGCCAGCAGACGCAAGGCAGTGGATTTGCCACAACCGGACGGGCCGACCAGGACCAGGAACTCCTTGTCCGGCACATGGATATCCAGGTCATTCACAGCCACAACCGGGCCGAATCTCTTGGTGACATGTTCGTAGGTGACGCTTGCCATAAGTTTGCTCTCCTTAAAGTGATATGGTAAGGAACAGAGGAAGAACACACGTGGCGCACGTCGTGCCCTTTAGACTTTCCAGTCTGCGGGCAGGCTAGAAAGCCTGCCCCACGGCGTCGCCGGGGATCCCCTGGGGACAGGACTCTTCGGTCGCCGACGGTATCGGCGGGCACCAGGCCAAAACCGCTCCCCAGCGGAATCGTGAAGGTGTCCGATCATTCTCAGTAGAGTCTGTTCTGTGCGGCTGGCATCACCTCCTCTCTGCGAATCAGGTTCCTGCTACGGCCGGCAAATCCACAGACTCACGTTGTCTACAAAGAAGCTGGTCGGATTCGAGCCATCCAGATCAGCTTCGAGAGACAGTGTAAGACAGCAAGTCAAACGTGGCTGTTTGCCAGGCTTCCCTGGGGCTTCGGTTGCTCAGTGTGCCTGGCGTCGTCAGTAGATTGCCGCCCGTGTCCCGCAAACGAATGTAGAGATAGTCGGCAGAGATATACTCTGTGCTCTGCATAAACCAGGCGAAGGTCAGATTGGCTTGGAGGGCATCGCCAGGGATGGAAATAGGCTGCCACAACATGTCGTAGGCGAGGTCATACCCGCCCAGATAGGCTCCGTAGTGGCCGCTGGCGAACCAGGTACCATCGGCCAGCGGATACTCGTCGGCGGAGGCCACAGCCCAATACCGAGGTTTGCCGTTCTCGAATTCCTCAAAGCCGCCGTTCCAGACCTCGTTGTAGCAGTTGCCCCCGTAGTTGTTGAGGGCGATGGGGAGGAAGACCTTGTACGGATAGGATGGCGGTTGCAAGGTTATTTCTACTCCTTCGCTGGCGCTGATGCGGGCGTAGCCAGTAAAGGTTTCCCAGGTTTCAAAGACGGCAGTTACGGGCAAAGATCGCGTTTGATATGGCGCGAGACGAATATAGCGGTCAGGATAGCTATGACTGGGATTGGGAGGTGCCCCCAACCACCAACGGTTAAAGGTGTGGTTGGCGTTGTAAAGAGCTACATCTGCAGCCAGGGTGTAGCCAGTGGGGTTGTGCAACACGATGGTGGGGCCGGCTCCGCTTGCCACCCGAATGCCAGGAAGGAGATGAAAGACCGGTTTGGGCGTCCATTCCGGTGGGTGCCAGTCTTCATTGGCTGGTGGCTGCGGGTCTCCCCAAATGCCTCGTGGAATCCACGGTATGCGGGTGGGTCGCCAGAGCCAATGCCAGCCGGGTGGGGTGGATGGTGGGTGCGCCGCCTCTGGATTGGTCATCCAGCCCCACACGAGTTCCTCGTAGGTGTAACTTTGACCGGGGTTGCCCTGCGTGCCATCGTAGAAGGGACGGTCCGGGTAGAAATTGAGGCCGCTCCTATTGGGATTATTGCTCAGTAGCCATTTGTTGTAAGCAGTGACAGCGTAGTACCAGTCCTCGGACACGGTATGGTCGTTGGCACCAATGAGACGAACCGGCGTGGGACTGCTCAGATAATTCCACTTGTCAATGAGAAGATACGTGCCGGTGCCCACATCGTAAGCCAGTTCGCCGGCCACCCGGCTCGGCACGAAGCCAGCTCCACCGCCCATGCCCGTGTGAATCTGCATCAGGCCATAATCGCAGTTGTAGACGTAGGTGCAGAAAGAGGCATTGTCTGGGTCGGTTCCTTTGTTATCGGCAAATTGCTTCCAATTGGACTCCTGCCAGCCCATCGCCCGTAAGACGGGGTGCGGCATTGGCCGGGACGTGGAGACACTCTCGTAGGTGATCCCAGAACCGCCATAGGCTGGGGGGAGGCCCCGGGCAATCTGCATGTAAGTCGGGGCATCGCTGCCCAGGGTGTTGCAGGCTGCGTCATTGAAGGTAGTCCGCACAGCGTAGCGATCGGGCTGATACCCACGGGCCCGGGCCTGGGGGCATTCGGTAGGCAACGGCTGGCAGGTGGGCGTGGCCTGGGCCAGCGGCGAAGCCCCCACAGATCCGGGATTTTCTAAGAGAGCTCCAGCCATCAGCAAAAGACCAGCCAGTGTGAGGAGGCAGAGCAGTCCCATGGTTCGTAGACTAACGTACGAATGGTTCACTATTGCTTTTCCCCTCACCATCCCACCGCTTTACTGGGTACCCAAGCAGTGAAAGACGCCCACGTATCTTGAACCGGCACCGGGATGATCGCTCCAGTGGGGAGGTGAATCCAGTAAAGGCCATCCAAGTAAACAGAGGCGGCCATCCACTGCCTATCCGAAGATATGGAAAGTAGACCAAAAGATTTGCCATCGGGTCGCAGGGCTAGGGAACCCAACTCCAATGAGCCCCCAGTTTGCACGTTAACAGCCCGTATGTGTTCAACAGGTCGCTGGTCATCCACCTGACAAATGATGAGTTCGTCCTCGACCGGTGACCAGAGAAATCCACACAGTTGGTTGTTCCATGACAAGACAGGAAGATTAGCTCGCTTTTGCCCATCAGTGGATATCCAGCCCGGTCCTTCAGGTGTGTCAATAATCAGCTTGCTTCCATCGGGCGATAAGAGCGGACGTAAAGAGGATTCTGTAGCCGGGAAGGTTGCAAACTGGGAAACACGCCCCTCCTGATCTACCCCCCACAATTCGCATCCTCCTTGAGCCGGGCGAAGGTGGTAGAGCCACTGCCCATCGGCAGACCAGCCCAACAGTTGTAGGTAGGGAGGCGTACCAGAGGTCAGAAAATCAATGGTCAAGATGCGCTGCCGCTTGCCGCTGGCCAAGTCCACCCGCTCAATGCCCACCCAGCCTTTTACCTGTTCCTTCACTTCGGTTTCGGAAGATTCCCCCAGGTCATAGTAGAGCGCCCGGCCATCCCGGCTCCAGAAGACCTGGCCGGCGTCTGGGGCCAGTTGGCGCAGGCCGGTGCCGTCCAGGTTCACTACCCACAGCGAGCTGGGCTGCTTCCAGGCGGTCGTCTCGAAGGCCACCTGCTGGCCATCGGGAGATAGTACTGCCTCGATAATTTCCTGCTTCTCCACACGCACCACTTCCCGGCGACCGGCGATGTCGCGGGGATCAGCCAGCCAGAGGGCGCCCCAGGGCTGCCCTCGGCCCTCCGGGGAATTTTCCACCCACAAGACATAGAACGCTGACGGCGGCAAGGGCAGAGCCGTGGGGACCGGCGTGGCCGTGGGGATGAGAGTGGGGGCCGGCGTGGGCTTGGGGGGCCGGGTCCCCGGCGGGGGATACGGCGGTCGAGGGGGTGTCGGAGTCGCTGGCGGAGGCACGGTGGAGTCCGGTTGACGAGCCGCAGTCCCCGGTGGGGGATACGCAGGCGAGGTGGGGGATGGGATCGGCGACCGCAGGGCCTGGGGAGTGAACGCCGCGCCGCTCCATGCCCCGCCAAACGTGAAGACCAGGACGACGGTCAGTACACCCAGGGCCAGCAGCCCCAGCAATACTCCAGCGATATTCACAGAGCGTCTCATCGTGCACCTCCTCGCCCTGGCACCTGATTCCTACAAACTGAACCGTGGCCCTCAAAAGCTCAACATTGCCTCTCAGAAGCTCGACATGGCCCCTCAAACTCTCAGCGTTGACCCCTCGGAAGCTCGACATTGACCTGTAGAAGCTCAACATTGCCCCTCCGAGGACCCGGCATGGAACCTCGAAGGCTCAACATTGCCTCTCAGAAGTCCAGCGTTGAACTCCAGAACCTCAACATCGGCCTTCAGAGGCTTACCATTGACCCTTGGCGATTCGACGCTGTCCCTCAGAAACTCAACCGTAGGGCCGAGGCTCGTTACCCACCTGTCCCGGCCGGCGGCGTGCCGCCCGCTTTGCGGGCGAACCGGCGGCCCAGATCATCCACCACCCCATCCAAGGCCGCGCCGGCCCCGCTCGTCTTGGCGTAGTGGTAGACCACCAGCGCCGCCGCATACGCCTCGCTGCCGACGACCAGGTAGGTGTCGTCCACCAATTCCTGGAGCTGGCTCAGCGCCAGGAGGATCGGCTGCAAGGCCCCGAGCAGGGCCACGTCCCGGCGGTTGACAGGTGTAACGGCCAAAAAGCGCAAAACGTGACCGCGCGCAGTATAGCATCGTTATTATACCATATTTGGGCTGTGCTGTGCAGCCCCATTTCGTTCGGTTCGGTTACGAATCGCTCGCCAGCAAGCCCTGGAAATAGGCCAACGTCTGCTGGAGACCTTCCCGCAGGGGTACCTGTGGTTCCCAACCCAGCAGGGTGCGAGCGCGGGTGATGTCGGGCTGGCGCACCTTGGGGTCGTCCTGGGGCAGGGCGCGATGGATGAGGCCGGCCTGGTTGCCGGTCAGCTCGTTGATCAGCCGGGCCATTTCCAGGATCGTCATCTCCTGGGGATTGCCCAGGTTCACTGGCTCCGTGACCCCGGACATGAGCAGCCGGTAAATGCCCTCCACCAAGTCGGAGACATAGCAGAACGAACGGGTCTGCAAGCCATCACCGTGGACAGTGAGGGGGCGTTTCCGGAGCGCCTGGCCCATGAAGTTGGGGATCACGCGGCCATCGTCCAGGGCCATACGGGGGCCATAGGTGTTGAAGATGCGCGCGATGTGCGTGGGCACGCCGTGGTGCCGATGATAGGCCATGGTGAGGGCCTCGGCGAAACGTTTGGCCTCATCATAGACCCCGCGCACGCCAATGGGGTTCACGTTGCCCCAGTAATCCTCAGTCTGCGGGTGCACCAGCGGGTCACCGTAGACCTCCGAGGTGGAGGCCAGGAGGAAGGCGGCCTTTTTGGCCCGGGCCACTCCCAGGGCTTTATGAGTGCCCAAGGCGCCGACTTTGAGAATCTGGATGGGGATCTGGTCGAAGCAGATGGGGCTGGCCGGGGAGGCCAGGTGCAGGACGGCGTCCACAGGACCGTCAATGTAGATGTACTCGGTGACGTCTTGCTTGATGAAGCGGAACCGGTCGTGGCCGGCCAGATGGGCGATGTTACGAGGGTGACCGGTGATGAAATTGTCCATGGCGATGACCGTATGGCCTTCGGCCAGGAGTCGGTCGCACAGATGGGAGCCGATGAACCCGGCCCCGCCGGTGACGAGGATGCGCATGTGAAACCTCCGTGTTGCGAAATGTGGAGTGCGGAAATGTGGAGTCTCCCCATTCCGCATTCCGAAAATCCGCATTCCGCATTCGCTAGACGCCATTGCTCCATTTGATGAGACGCGGTTCAAAGGGGTCGTGCAGGTCCACGTGCTGGGGCAAGACGCGCAGGGCATAGCCGTAGCGGCCACTGGTGCGACAGGGGATGGCTCCGGCGAAGAGATAAGTCCCATCGCCGATGGTGTCCACGCAGGCGAGGGGCAGGATCACGCCGGCGATGATCTCCCCAGCGGGGTTCACCGGGCCGTGGACCAACTCTACCGCCACATCAGCCGGCTCTAACATCCCCAGGTAGATGGTGGCCTGGACGCCCAGTTCTGTACCCACACGCAAAGGAGCCGTCGGGTCGAACTGGACGCTTTCGATGCGGATCTGGGGCCAGAGTTGGCGCAGGCGGCTCTTCCATTGGGCCAACATCCGGGCCCGGGCCATGTTGTTCTCGGTCAGGTAGGCATGGCGTTGGGCCGCTGGCATGTAGAAATCGCGGGCATATGCGTAGACCATGCGGTTGGTGTTAAAAACCGGCCCCACGGCCCGGATGCTGGCCTTCATTCGCGCGATCCAGCCCCGGGGCAGGCCATCAGCACCTCGCCGATAGAACAAAGGCACCAGTTCCTCTTCCAACAGGTTATAGATGGCGTGGCTCTCCACCTCGTCCTGGTAGGCCTGGTTTTCATAGACCTCTCGTTGGCCGATGGCCCAGCCGATCTCTGGCTGATAGGCTTCATCCCACCAGCCATCCAGGACGCTCAGGTTGACGACGCCGTTCATGGCCGCTTTCATGCCGCTGGTCCCGCTGGCCTCGCGGAGGCGCAGGGGGGTGTTTAACCACACGTCCACGCCCTGCACCAGGTAGCGGGCCACGTTCATATCATAGTTTTCCAGAAAGACGATGTGGTTTCTAAACCCTTCCTGGTTGAGGAGGTGAACGATCTGGCGGATGAGTTCTTTGCCCTCGTTATCGTGGGGATGGGCCTTGCCGGCGTAGATGATCTGCACCGGTTGCTGGGGGTTGACCAGGATGCGGTGGAGGCGTTCCAGGTCGTGGAGGATGAGGGTGGCGCGTTTGTAGGTGGCAAAACGCCGGCCGAAACCGATGGTGAGGGCCTCGGGGTGCAGGATCTCGCTGGCCCGTTCGATCTCCAGCGGGGAACCGCCCCGGCTGTGGACCTGCTCGCGGACGCGGCGGCGGGCAAAGGCGACCAGCCGCTCGCGCCGGCGCTCGTGGGTGCGCCAGAGTTCCTCATCGGGGATCTCATCCACCCGTTGCCAGACCCGGGGGTTGCCGGGGTCCTCAGCCCAGCGAGGTCCCAGGTAGCGATCATACAGGATCGCCATGTCCCGGCTGATCCAGGAGCGGGTGTGCACGCCATTGGTGACAGCGCGGATGGGCACTTCTTCCGCTGGCAGACCAGGCCAGATGTGTTGGAACAGTTGTCGTGTCACCTGACCGTGGAGCACGCTCACGCCATTGCTGGCGGCTGACAGGCGCAGGGCCAGGGCGGCCATGCTGAACAGGTCGTTGGGATCGTTCGGGTTATCCTGGCCCAGGGCCAGGAATTCGGCCCGGGTCAGCCCGAGGCGGGGGTAGAGGTGCTGGAAATACCTGTCAATCAGGGCCGGGGGGAAGCGGTCAATGCCGGCCGGGACGGGGGTGTGGCTGGTAAAGACGTTACCGGCCATGGCCACCTCCCGGGCCGCTGCGAACGGCAGGTTATGCTCTTCCATAAGTTGGCGGATACGCTCCAGGGCCAGGAACGCCGAATGGCCCTCGTTCAGGTGGCAGACGGTGGGGCGCAAGCCCAGGGCATCTAAGGCCCGCAGCCCCCCGATGCCCAGCATGATCTCCTGTCGGATGCGCATCTCCTGGTCGCCGCCGTACAGTTGGTCTGTGATGTCCCGGTCTGCTGGCGTATTCGCCGGGATGTTGGTATCCAGCAGGTAGAGGGGGATGCGACCCACCTGGGCCTGCCAGACCCGGGCCAGTACGTCGCGGCCGGGATACTCTACCCGGATCGTCACCGGCTCGCCATTATCGTGATAGACCAGCCGGAGCGGCAGGTTGTAGAAATCGTTGATGGGGTAGCGTTCCTGTTGCCAGCCGTCGGCGTTCAAGTATTGGACGAAATAGCCCTGTTGATAGAGCAGCCCCACACCCACCAGGGGGAGGCCCAGGTCGGAGGCGGATTTGAGATGGTCGCCGGCCAGGATGCCCAGGCCGCCACTGTAGATGGGCAGGCACTCGGTCAGGCCGAACTCGGCGCAAAAATAGGCCACGAGTGGCCCCTCGCTTTTGCCGTGCTGGCGCTGATACCACGTCTTGCTGCCTTTGATGTATCGCTTGAACCCCTGGTAGACCCGTTCCAGATGGGCCAGGAAGCCGTCATCCTCGGCGGCCTCCTCCAGGCGTTCCTGTTTGATCGTGCCCAGCATGAGCACGGGGTTGTGATATGTCTCTTCCCACAGGTCGCGGTCCAGACGCCGGAACAGGTCTATGGTATCGCGGTCCCAGGTCCAGCGCAGGTTATAGGCCAGTTCCCGCAGGTGTTCCAGCTCTGGAGGCAAGGAGGGACTGATGGTGAAGGCATGGATTGGGCGCATGATCACCCTCCGTATGGTAGATTGGCCAGGCCGTGGTCGGTATTATACCACGAGGCGGGGCAACTGACCAGCCGTCCGGGTGGAGCGTTACACATTGGGGACATGGGCGACAAGCCCGCAGCGGCCCACTGGGGTTGAGCCTTCAGGGGCACGAACCGGCTAAAGCCTCGACTCCAGAGCCGTACTGTCCCCAACGCGATATCGGCCGGGGGAGTTTCACTCAGCCCACAGCACCAAGGCCCCCACCTCGTACAGCCCGATGCTGAACAGCACTATCCCGACCAGGGCTGCCCCGCCACCCAGGCTCACCCCGCAGCAGGCCAGGTCGCCCTGGAGCAACGCAAAACCGAGGCCTCCACCAAGCAATAATCCCACCCCGCCCCAGAGCCGTAACAGGGGGCCACGCAATAGCCCTTCGCGCCATAGCATCCTAAACCTGATCTTTAACGGAAGTCTGGGGCCATCTCCAAACATAACCCTACCTCCCTGTAATTACCTTGCTCCGTCTGGCAACGCCAGCCTGGTCACTCAATTTGCTGTCTCCGCCACTCGTCTTCCAGGATACCCATTCGCACCTCATCAATCCAGTGGCCGTGGCGAAAGATATGCTCGCGGAACCGGCCTTCTTCCTTGAATCCCACCTTTTCATAGCAGCGTCGGGCGCGCTCGTTTTCGGCAAAAACGCGCAGGTAGATGCGGTGCAGGTTCAGGCAGTCAAACCCGTACCGCAGCAGGGTGCGCAGGACGTCCACGCATAGGCCCTGGCCCCAGAGTTCTTTGACGCCGATGAATAGCCCCACCTCGGCGTGGCGGTCCTGATGGTTGATGGCGGCGAATCCGGCGCCACCCACATGCTGGCCCTCTACCTCGATGGCAAAGTTGAGGGTGGTTCGATCCTGGAGCATTTTCTCGTACCATTGTTCTTCCTGAGCCAGGCTCAGGGGCCGATAGGAGCCAAAGTATTCCAGCACGTCCGGGTCGTTGAGCCAACGGACGTAGCGGGGCAGATCGTCGCGCTCGATGGCGCGGAGTACCACGCGTTCGCCGCGTAACATCGTCACCTCCCTCGAAAATAGCCCCCCGGCCTGGCTCGCGGCGGCGACCACCGGGAGTGTAACCCGCCGTGCGAAGCACGCGGGGTCGCAGACCCCGCGCGAGCACACCGGCGTATTTTCGTGCCACGGGGTGCGCCCCGCGCGTGGGTAGCTCCTCATTCTATGGACCACGGTTTGGCTGACCCAAGAGCGGCGGTCGGCGGTCATTTTCACGGGTAGGCTGCCCCCACCAGTACCGCCCGGAGCAGCAGGTGGTCGCCCATGGAGTTGCCGGCCGCGTCAAAGGCGGGCAGCCTGGCCCCCGTGACCGGGTCATACAGGCCCACGCTGAGGTAATAGGTTCCGGATGGGGTCTCTGGTTTGACCACCAGGGTGTAGGTATCCGTCAACACCTCGCCGACGACCCAGCCGGTGGTGGGGGCTGTGCCGTGGCCGGGCACGTCATCGTCCTGGGCCTGGATGTTCATCGGCTGATCCGGGTCAATGAGATGGGTAAAGACTTTGTATGACCGGTCCAGGGGCGCACGGCATTGCCAGTATAGCGTCAGGGTGATGGTCTGGCCCGGTTGGACAGGCACTTTCTGGCCCGGGGCGCCGGCGCTGCCGGGCGTCGGCGCGATCTGGTAGCCTAGCAGGGATACCCCGTCGCCAAAGCGCACATCCATGGGGTACTGGATGGCGGGCACGGCAAAGCTGGGCGTGCGTCCGGTCACCAGGACCGGCTGCAAGGTGACCGGCTGGCCCACTGACTGGCCGGCGGCGTTGTAGATGGCGACGGTCAGGCGGAGCACGCCGCTGGTGCCGGGGGCTGGCGTCACCTCATACTGGTCCACCACGAACTCGCCGGCGCGCCATTTGCTGGTGGGGTAGAAATCGCCCAGGGGCCGTGGTGTGGACCGGGCCTGGTTGCGCCCGGCCTCGTCCCGCAGCTCCACGGCCAGCAGGTAATCGCCGGGCGGAGGGCGTTGGGCCTGCCAGAACAACGTCACCGGGGCCGGCTGTCCGGCCCGCAACGGCCCGGCGCCGAGGCTATATCCCAACAAGCGCACATCTCCCCAGGCGGCCGGTCGTGGGTACTGGATGGGCAGGGCCGCTAATGGCGGTGGTTCTGGTGGGGTGATGACGTTTACCCGGCCCAGGAGCAGCTCCGTGCCGGGTCGGGCCCCGTCGGGGCTGGTGACCGGCAGGGGTTGCCCGCCTTCTGCCCGGTGCAGGCTCAGGTACAGGTTGTACGCGCCCGGTGGGGTGCCGGCGGGGATCAGCAATGCCCGGCGGTCATCAAATGTTTCGCCCGCGCCCCACAACGAAAACGGCCACAGCCCGGCCTGCGGCTCCATGTCCGACAAGGCCCAGGTACGCCCTTTGACGTCGGCCAGGCGCAGTGTGACCAGGAACCGCTCTGTCGTGCGGGCCAGCAGGTGCCAGCGCAGGCGTACCCGGACCACCCCCCACGCCGACGGGAACTCGCCGGCCGCCATCTGGTATTCGTCTAACACGACCACCGCCGGCGGGTCGCCGAATTGCGCGCCGGGAGCCGGGGCCGGGAGTGGTCGCGGCGAGGCATAGAAGAGCAGCTTGTTGTTCTCGTGCCATCCTTGCTCGATGATGTGGGCCTGGCGGCTCAACCAGGTCTCCACGCGGGTCTCCAGGCCGCGCCCGGCCACCTGATAGGAGGGGAACCAGAGGCGGGGATGGTCGTCCAGCAGGTCGGCCAGGTCGGCCTCCATCTGGGAGAGGTCGTCCCAGGCGAGGACCGGCGCGTAGTAGAGCCGGGGGCGCGGCGGACGCAGGTAGCTCTGGAAATAGCCCACCTGCCAGGGATAGATGCAGACCACCACATCATCTGGTTGGGCCAGGGCCTGGGCGCGCACCAGGAGGGGGCGATAGTCATCGGCCCCATAGCGGGGAGTGGTGTAGAACCCGCGCAGGGCTGCGGCGTCAAGCGCGACGACGGCGAGCAGGGCCAGGATCGCCGCGCCGACCGTGATGACGCGCGTCAACCAGGTCCTTCGTTCTGAAGCTTTGGCTGGCACGCTCCGCCTGAAGGCTCTATTCCAGAAACGGGGGATGCCAGCCAGCCCGAAGGCCATCAAGAGGTAGAACGCCGGGGCCGCGTAGAGGAACTGGCGTTCATAGTGCGGTGGGTGGAACGGGAAAAAGAGGTTGATAGCGAAACCGGCCGCCAGGGGGATGAACAGGTAGAGCAGGATGCAGGATGCAGGATGCAGGATGCAGGGTGCAGGATGCAGGATGCAGGATGCAGGATGCAGGATGCAGGATGCAGGATGCAGGATGCAGGATGCAGGTCGCAAGTCACCAGTCGCAGGTCGCAGGTCGCCAGGTCCTGGGGCTGGGGACTCGGGACCTGAGACTTTAGACTTGGGACGATAAAGTAGACCCAGGGCGGCCAGAGACACACA
>Ga0209162_1002310_pt1 | contig 17022 bp, 14 predicted proteins | sample YNPNPMetaG_FD_187121 | JGI IMG/M metagenome (GOLD analysis project Ga0209162, IMG submission 187121) | Anoxygenic and chlorotrophic microbial mat microbial communities from Yellowstone National Park, USA - YNP NP MetaG (SPAdes) (version 2) ... | reverse complement strand
CCTGGGAAATCGGGCCCCGAAGACCCGACGATCCCGTCTCTTGTCCATACGAAACAGACCAAACAGACGGAATAGACCGAATAGACGAGATAGACGGAATGGACGAGACAGACCAATGCCGCCGTGCACTGCGACCAATCACGGTGAATCGATGGAAATGGGACCCTCTGGCATCTCGGGCTCGGATCTCTCCAAGAGCGGAGGCCTACCGGTCTGCCCGATGCTCAAAAGGCCTGCGCTCCTCAGGCGGCTTCGAGCCGTCCAGCCGACGGGTTTGACTTTCGTCCGATGCTGGGATATGTATGGTTCGATGAACGATACCGTGACGGGGTAGCAGGAGGATTATTCTTGTGAAATCAATGGATTATAAAAAGGCTGGGGTTGATATAGACGCCGCGGAGGAATTCGTGGAGAGCATCCGCCCCCTCGTGCGAAGGACATTCAGGCCCGAGGTCCTGACCGACATCGGAGGATTCGGTGGCCTGTTTGCCCTGAACAAGGACAATTACCGCGCCCCTGTGCTGGTTTCATCCACAGACGGGGTCGGGACGAAGTTGAAGGTGGCCATGAAGGCCGGGCGACACGATACGGTGGGCATCGATCTCGTGGCCATGTGCGCCAACGACATAGTGGTCCAGGGGGCCGAGCCGCTGTTCTTCCTGGACTACCTGGCTATGGGACGGCTGGACACATCCGTAGCGGCCCAGATCCTCCAAGGTATAGCGGCTGGCTGTCAGGAGGCCGGCTGCGCCTTGGTGGGAGGCGAGACCGCGGAGCTGCCGGACATGTACAGGCCGGGGGAATACGATCTGGCCGGGTTCTGTGTGGGGGTGGTGGACCGGGAAGCGGTGATCGACGGCTCCGGGACCTCGGTCGGGGACGCACTGATAGGCATAGCTTCCAGCGGACTCCATTCCAACGGCTATTCCCTTGTCCGAAAGCTCTTCTTCCGACGCCTGAAATGGTCCATCGACAGGGAGGTGCCGGAGTTGGGCAGGAGCCTCGGTGAAGAGCTGCTGGTGCCGACACGCATCTACGTCAAGACGGTTTTGAACTTGATCAAGGACTTCGAGTTGAAGGGTGTGGCCCACATAACTGGCGGCGGGATCTCGGAAAACCTGCCGCGCGTCCTTCCCGCCGGTTGTCAGGCGGTGATCCGAAAGAACTCATGGGAAATCCCCCCCATTTTTCGCCTGATTCGCGAAAGAGGAGAGGTCTTGGAGTCGGAAATGTTCCGTGTGTTCAACAACGGATTGGGCATGGTGATGATCGTTCCAGCGCAACAGGCCGATGATATCCTGCATCGCCTAGGGGGACTGAACGAGAAGGCTTACTTGATAGGCGAGATCGACAGAAGGCCGCCTGAGTCCCCAGCGGTGATATATATCTGAGGAGCCCCCAGACGGCCACGAAGGATGCCGGTACCGACGCAGGCACTTTCCAGGGCGCCCTGGCCCGAGCTCCTTGACAGCAGCGGTTCGCTGGGGTACAAGACGCCACACCGCTGAGGTAGCTCGGAGACCCCGCTCTAGGACGGAGGATGGGAGATGGACGAAAGACGTTCGGGTCGAGACAGACGCTCCGGCAAGGATCGACGGAGCGGCCAAGACCGGAGGGATCCGAATCGAAGCGAACCGGAGTGGGAAGGCGAGAAAGACCGAAGGAGCGGTCTTGGCAGACGGGTTCGAAATCGGAGAAGCGGGGTCGACCGCCGCGGCTACAGCCCGTTTGCGGGTCCTCCCGAGGAGGCAGCGCCTATAGCACTGACCGATGAGAGACCGAAAAGGGGATCGAAAAAGAAAAAAAGAGATGGGAGTCAGATACCGAGATAGGCCTTCCTTATGAAACCGTTCTGGAGCATCTGTTGTCCGTTCCCTTCCATGACGGCGGAGCCATTCTCCAGGACGTAGGCCCTGGTGCATATATCGAGGGCGTGAAACACGTTCTGCTCCACCAACAGGATCATCGTCCCCGCCCTGTTGATCTCCCTTATGATCCTGAAGATGAGCGACACCAGCATGGGTGAAAGGCCGAGGGACGGCTCGTCCAGCATCAGAAGGGTCGGCCTGGACATCAGCCCGCGGCCTATCGCCAGCATCTGCTGCTCACCACCACTCAAGGTCCCAGCCTTCTGGTTCAGCCGTTCTTCCAGACGCGGGAAGAAGTCGAACACCTGCCCCAGGGTCTGTCTTCGCAAGGCCTTGACGCGAGGGAACTGCGCCCCCATCTCCAGGTTTTCCCTCACGGTCATGTTGGGGAACAGCTGCCTGCCTTCAGGGACGTGACTCACTCCCATCCCGACTATCTTGGAAGGAGGGCTATGGGTGATATCTCGGCCCTCGAACGATATTCGACCGCGGCGCGGTTTCAAGAGCCCCGATATGCACTTGAGGGTGGTGGATTTTCCGGCACCGTTGGATCCTATTACCGACACCACCTCCTCTTTCTTCACCTCAAGGGTGACCCCGCTGAGGGCCTGGAGGTCCCCGTAAAAGACGTCTATCCCGCTAACCCTGAGACTCAAGGAACTCCCTCCCGAGATAAGCCTCGATCACCGCCGGGTTCTTCACGATCTCTTCCGGCCTGCCTTCCGCTATCTTCTGACCGTAGTTGATGGCGATGACCCTTTGGGAGAGGGCGATCACACCTCTCATCACGTGTTCGATCAGAAGAACGCTGATGCCCTCCTGGTTGACGGCACGGATCAACTGGATCAACTCGTCCACCTCGGTGGGATTCAGTCCCGCCATCACCTCGTCCAAGAGGAGGACCCTGGGTCTGGTGGCAATGGCCTTGGCCAACTCGAGGCGCTTGCGCAGAGGGAGGGGCAGGACCGCCGCAAGCGCGTTGGAAAAACGACCCAGCCCAACGAACTCCACCACCTCCAAGGCCTTGGCCCTGGCGCGCGCCAAGGACCTCTCCCGCAACATGGCACCTACGAGGACGTTGTCCAGCACCGATATGTTGAGGAAGGGCCTGACTATCTGGAACGTACGGACCATCCCCAGTCGGCAGATCTCATGAGGCCGAAGTCTCTTAAGGGAGCGGTCTCCTAGCCTGACGTCCCCGCTATCCAAGGGGAGGAAGCCGGTCAGACAGTTGAAAACCGTGGTCTTCCCTGCCCCATTCGGACCGATCAGGCTCAGGATCTCTCTCTCGTGAAGCTCAAAGGAGAGCCCTTGTACAGCGGTCAGCCCGCCGAAGTTCTTGGAAAGTGACTCGACCACCAGGGCGTTCAAGGTTCCAGCCTCAGGACCGGGGCGAGTGCCCGTCTCAGGTAGAGGAGGATCCCCCTGCGCATGAAGAGGACCACCAATACCGCCAGCACCCCGTAAAGGATCAGATGCAGGCCCTCCAGCCCGCCTTTGGCGAAGTAGGATCTAGAGATCTCCGACAACGGCGTCAAGATAAAAGAGCCGAGCACAGGTCCCAGCGCGGTTCCCAGCCCCCCGATGATGGGCCTGAGGATGAGTTCGATGGAAAGACCCATGCTGAGCACAGTGTTCGGACTTATGTAGTAGACGTAGTTGGCGAAAAAGGTCCCTCCCAGGGCCGTCATGAAGGCGCTGATGCCCATGGCGAGCATCGAATACTTGAAGGAGTCCACCCCTAGGGCCTGGGCAGCCTCCTCGTCTTCACGCACCGCAATCATGAGCCTGCCCATCCTCGAGACCTCCAAAAGGCGGACGAAGAGCACCGACCCTGCCATCAGACCCAGGGAGATGTAATAGTAAGGGACGTTGCCTCGGAACTGGAGGTTGTAGAAGGAGGGCCTGAAGTCCAGGAAGATCCCCGCGAAACCACCAAGCGGCTTTATGTGACAAACTACGAGCCGTGCGATCTCCGCGAAGGCTATGGTGAGGATGACGAAATAGACTCCCCTCAAGCCGAATCTGAACCCGAGAAAACCGATACAAGACGCGACCAACACCGCGACGATCCCTCCCAATATCATACCGACCCACGGAGTCAAATTGAGTTGCTGCGCCAAATACGTGGATATGTACGCCCCTATCCCCACGTACAGAGCGTGACCGAGGGAGATGTGTCCTGTGTATCCGGTCAAAACGTTCCACGCTTGGCCCAGATAGGCATAGTAAAAGATCATGACGAAGATGCCTATCACGTACTTGTCCAGGAGAAGAGGGAGCAGTATCAGGACAGCGAAGACCCCGCTCAACAGAAGATAGAGCCTCTTCATCGCCTGCCCCCCAGCAGCCCTTGGGGCCTCCAAAGCATGATTACGACAAGCAGGCTGAAGCTCACCACCTGCTTCATGGTCGCCGGTACAAAAAGCGTGGAGAGGGATTCGGCCACCCCGAGGATCAACCCGCCCACCAGAGCCCCCAGTAGGTTACCCATGCCCCCGAGGATCACCACCACGAAGGCCGTCAAGGTGAAGTCATGCCCCAAGTGGGGCGACAGCGGGATGAGGGGGATCAGGAGCGCCCCCGCTGCCCCTGTAGTGGCCGCGCCCATGGCGAAGGAGAAGTTGTTGATCCGGTCCACCTTGATGCCTATGAGCAAAGCCCCTGTACGGTTGTCGGCCGCCGCCCTGATGGCCTTGCCGAGGTCGGTTTTCTTCAGGAAGAGGAGAATGGACCCGGTTATTGCCACGGCCAGACAGAAGGCCACCAGCCGCGACACGTCTATGGTAGCGCTACCCAGAGGCACGGCCGCGAGGCCCAAGAGGGTCTTGGGACTCCGCGGATCCGGCCCCCACAGCAGCAAGACCGAGTTTTCCAGGATGAGACCGATGGCCACAAGCGGAAGGACCTGCATCGCCTCCGGAAAGTCCAGTATACGGTTCACCACCAAGAACTGCACCAGATAGCCGAGCACGAAGATGCAAGCCGCCACCAAGACCAAGGACAAATACGGATCGATCCCCAGGACGACGAGGATCCAATACGAGACATACATGCCCATCACCATCATGGGGCCGTGCGCGAAGTTTATCACCCCCATGACGCCAAAAATAAGGGAGAGACCCACGGCGATGAGGCCATAGATCCCTCCCAACAGGATCCCTTGGACGGTCAGTTGCAACAGCAGGGCGTAATTCATCGCATCGCTGCTCAGCCCCCTCCATCCCTCTGAGCTTCACCCCCGGGGGCACCCGGCCAAAAGCGTGCCCCTCGCCTACCCTCTCTCCCAAAGTTGCGGGGCCGGGAAGACATAGTCGGCCTGGGCGAATCTCTTGGGAAGGACCACTTTGACCCTCTTGAGAGGGTCTGCATCGGGAAGCACTTGGACCATAGCGGTGGTAGCCCCAAGATTATCCCCATTTTCGTCGAACTTGATCGCATCTCCCACCATAGGGTGATCCTTGAAGTTTGTGCTCCTCAGGGCTGCCACTATCTTCCCGGCATCGGTGGATTTGGCCCTCTCCAATGCGTCCGCGACCACCAGGATGGCAGTAAAGGCATAGCCGTTGTTCGTCTCCAGGTATGCCTGGTGTCTCTTGAGCATGAGGTCGTTGGCCTCTTTGTATACGGGGCTCTCCGGAAAGATCCAGGGGACATTGTCCATGACGTACAGGACCAGTTTGTCGAGGTCCTTGATAACCGACGGTTCGTACCAACCTGGGGAGCCAGGGCTGATGATCCCCATGAGCTCGACGCGCTGCTTGTAGAGCTCCCGGGTCAGGATGGTGGAATCCCCGGGACGGCAGATCGGAAAGAGCAGATCCGGTTTCGCGGCCTTTATCTTCGCCACCTCCGCAGAGAGATCGGGAACGCCCAGGGGGTAGCTGATCTCCTCGACGATATCTATACCCAAACCTGACTCCTTGAAATGCTTGATGAAAAAGGCCCCTTGCGTCTTGCCGAAGGCGTCTCCGACGTAAGACACCACGGCCCTCTTGGGAGAAAGCCTCTTTTCCGCCAGTATCTCCTTGATGAAGGCGACCCCTCTTTGGGCGAAGGCGGTGGAGGTCGGGAAGATCCTGAAAGTGTACTTGTACCCCTTCTTGGTTATGTCGTCGAGGGCCGCCACGTCGATGAGAAACGGGGTCTCCCGTTGCTCGCACAGGGTGGCTATGGCCATGCTCGTGCCGCTCTCGAAGGCGCCCACTATGATCTTCGCCCCCTCCTTGATGAGACGGTCCGCCTCGGATCGACCCACCTCCGTCTGCGTCTGGCTATCACCGAGGAGCAGCTTGAGCTTGGCCCCGCCCATGGATCTTATTCCGCCTTTGGAATTGATCATATCCACAGCCAGCTCCGCTGCCCTCCTCTGGCCTTGGCCGATGACCGCCAACGGCCCTGTGACAGGCTGTATTGAGCCGATCAAGATCTCTTTGGCCTGCGCCTTGACCAACCCGGGGAAGCCGCCCGCGGCCGTCGCAAGCCCCATCGCCCCAGTAGCCTTCAAGAAGCCCCTGCGGTTCAACCGAAACCCTTTCCTCGTTGACTTTTTCATCTGTCCCCCCTCCCTGATCGTGAGTCACAATCCCCTCCGACCCTGTTTCCGGGAAAGCTCATCTTACATATATGAAAATGCTGGCAATTGTCAAACGAAAATCCACAGGAGCCCTTTGGGCCGTCACGGTTTTGGAAGGCCCGCTCGAAGGGCGAGGAAGGTCGGCCCTTCCGCCCAGGTCGTCACTGCGGGTCAGGATTGCACCTCGGTAGACTGCCCCGTCCCTTCGTCCCTGCGGGGGACCGAAGAAATAGGCCCCGGTTCTGGTTGCTTCGGGCAAAGGGCCAGGCGGCAGTTGACAAGCGTCTGACGATGATCTAAGGTTTTTAGCCGCCACAACGAGGAGCTTCGGAGGTCGGATAACGACATGAGCAAGGTCGCCATTGTGGGCACGGGATCGTATCTACCGGAAGGGATCCTTTCCAATAAGGATCTGGAAAGGATGCTGGACACCACCGACGAGTGGATCTTCACGAGGACGGGGATCCGGGAACGACGCGTGGCCTCCAGCGACGAACACACATCGGATATGGCGAGGGAGGCGAGTCTAAGGGCACTGGAAATGGCGGGGATCTCCAAGGACGATATCGAGCTCATCGTCATGGCCACCATCACCCCGGACATGCAGTGTCCAGCAGGTGCCAACTGGCTTCAAGCCAAGTTGGACTGTCCTCGGGCGGTGACCTTCGATGTGGTCGCTGCATGCTCGGGTTTCATATTCGCCCTTTCTGTGGCGGAGCAATACATCAAGAACCGCACCTTCAGGAACGCCCTCGTGGTGGCGTCAGAGGTCATGACCCGGACCGTGGATTACACGGACCGTTCAAGTTGCATCCTTTGGGGCGACGGGGCGGGGGCGGCTGTCTTGCTGCCTACAAACGGCGACTGCGGGATCCTTTCCACCCACCTTCACACCGACGGGGCCGCAGGCGACACCCTGTTGCTCCCGGGCGGTGGTTGCAGGACGACCCCCATAAGCCACGAGAGCGTGGACAAGAAGCTCCACTACCTCACCATGATCGAGGCGAACAAGTCCTTCAAGGTGGCGGTTAACCGCTTCGCAGAGGCGTGCCAGGAGGCCGTGGGTCACAATGGACTGTCCATCCACGACGTGGATCACATCGTTCCCCATCAAGCCAACGCCAGGATCATCCAGGCCATGGCCAAGAAACTCGACGTCTCGATGGACAAGGTGGTCATGACCATAGAACGTTACGGCAACAGCTCCTCTGCCACTGTCCCCATCGCTCTGGACGAAGCGGTGAGGGAAGGGAGGATCAAGAAAGGGGACTTGGTCCTCTTGACTGCCTTTGGGGGCGGGCTGACGTGGGCAAGCAGTTTGATGAAGTGGTGACGCGTTCAGGTAGGGGGGGCCTATCGCTGTGAGTCCTCCGGGGTCCCGTATTTGTGCAGAAAACGATTTCTCTCTGAAATTACCACATCCTCAGGGATCCGCACCACCGTGCCGAGAGGGGCGGCTGCCAGGAGCATGAGGGCAGCCTTTTCCAATATCTTAGAGACGACCAGCGCCTCTGCAAGGTCCCGGCCGCAGCACAGCCAGCCGTGATTCGCTATCAATACTGCATTGACCGAACCTATGGTCTCGACGACCTCCTCGGCCATCCTCTCGTGCTCACCACCGGGCACAAACCTGGTGCACCTGACCTCGCCTCCCACGATCTGCGCGAGGTCCTCCACAAACGGGGGGATGGATCTATGAAGGCAGGCGAGGGTCGATGCGTAAGGAGAATGGCCGTGGATGATAGCGCACACGTCCTCCCTCTTCCGGTAAAGCGCGGCATGCATCTTCACCTCCGAAGAGGGGAGTCTTCGGCCGGAAATGACGGCCCCTTGGAACGAAACCGTCACCAAGTCCTCTGGAGAGAGTTCGCTGTAAGGGACCCTGCTGGGTGTGACGATGAATCCCCTCCCGAACCTGACACTGACATTCCCGCACGTCCCCACGAAATACCCCATCCTCTCCAGCACGAGGCACTTGGCGATCATCTCCTCCTTGATCCCCGAGAAGTCATCCTCCGTCATCCCACGGACCTCCTTCACCACACACCCTCCTACCTCCCCGCGGTCCATCTTCATCTTTCGGGACCCCTTCCCACGGCTTTGCGCGGCTCGGTCAGGCGACAAAATGCGCACGGATCCACAAGGGAAGGGAACCCACACGACGAGCATACCCGGGATGCCTCCCCTTCCCTTCTCATCTCAGGGCCTGAGAGATCGTTCTTCAGCTTTTCTCGGAACTTCAAAAAGCCATGATAAAAATTTCCTTTAATGCCGGGCATCCAGTCTTCCAGCAGATTGAGGACCTCTTTGTATCGCAGTGACGTCGCCCCTTGGCTCATGGGACATTCCTCCAGGACATAATCGATCCCTCGCAAAAAGGCATAAGCCGCAGTCTCTCTCTCGCTCAGACGACACAAGGGCTGGACCTTTCTGACAAGCCTTTCTCCCACCGCCGGCAGCACAGGCGTCTGTTTCTCCAAGTACTCCCATTGCCAGTGGAGGAGATTCCCCATGAGCCTGCCGGCCTCGTCATCCAGGTTGTGTCCGGTCGCCACCACGGTGAAGCCGTTCTCCACCGCTGTCCGATTGAAGAAGTGCCGCTTGACGATGCCGCACACCGAACACTCTGCCCGGCGGTTTCTTCGCGCCAAGACCTCAATGGAGACCCCTATCTCCCCGAGGGATACCACGAATGTCTTGAGATCGCGCTTCCGAGCGAAAGCCTCCACCTTCTGGCGCGACCGATGCGAATATCCTTCAATCCCAAGGTCCACATAAAGTCCAGCAGTCTCGTAGCCCAACCCCAGCAAGATATCCCAGAGGGCGAGCGAGTCCTTTCCCCCAGATACGCAGACAAGGATCCTGTCCTTCCTGCCGAACATCTTGTGTTCTTTGATGGCCCTGGCGACTTGCCTCTCCATGAAAGAGAATAGACACGGAGCGCAGAAGGCGGTGTTATGACTCTTGAGATCCAACACAGCCCGCTGCCCGCACCGACGGCACTTCACCTGTCACCCCCCGGAAATCACCGGGATGATCTCCACGGTCTCCCCGTCGAGGACCCTGGTGTCCCTGGTGAGCAACTCCCCTTTTCGGGTGACCAGGACCGCGCCTTCCACCATGTTCAGGGCCGAGAGGAGATCCCGGACGGTCTTGGGACCTCTGAGTTCACTGGTCTTCCCTGTCTGCCGATTGAGTACCGTAATCATATCCGCATGATAGCATATCTGAGAGAGCATCGACAATCCGGTCGCGTCGCCTTATTGATCGCCTTTGTCACGGACGCATGATCGTCTCCCCCTCCGCCTTTATCCGGTGGATACCATGAAGGCCACCCTCGACGTTACCCAGGACGCGGCCCCCCGTGCGTCCTGGTGTATCGATGAAAGAAAGGCACCCCGAGCAAAGTATCCACCCAATAACGCATGGTACACAGCAGCCCGATACCGGCCATGGTTGCAGCATCCGCGTAAGGGGCGAAGAGCACGATCAGCACCGAGTCCCTCGTCCCCATACCCCCAATCGTGATCGGGATCACTCCGACCAAGATGGCCAAGGGGATCAATGCCAGGGCCGGGGCCAGAGGCACCGGGTGTCTCAGGGACGGGAAAAACAAATAGATCTGGGCCACGTGCAGCACCCAAAGAAGGACGGAAAGCGAGAGGATCAGCGGCAATGTGGCTTTACCCTCCCTCCACGTGGAGAGCACCGCGTGCCAGCCGGACAGCAGTTGACTTATCCGCATTGACCGCTTTCCTCGGTTGTCCAGTCGCGCGGCTATCCTGGAGAGCGGCATGAAGATGAGGAAGAGGACCCCTGAGACAACCCCACCCGCTATCAAGACACCAATCCACACAGCCTCGTTTCGATCCGTGAAAAGAATGGCCCCACAAAGGAGGACGCTGCATAGCCCTCCCATGTCCAGGATCTTTTCGAGGATGACGGTCGATACCGACTGCCCGGTGTCCGCCCTTTGGCCTCGCTTGAGAAAATAGGCCTTGCTCAGCTCCCCCAGTTTGGCAGGGACCAAGGCATTGAGGGCCTTGGCTGCCATTACCATCTTTACGGACTCCCAAAAGGTAAGAGGATGGATCGCTCCCACCATTATCCGCCACCGAATCGAGGTGACCAGGAACTGTGGGAGGAAGAAAAAAAGGGCCAAGGAGAAATAGACGGGATGCACCTCGATGAGGCGTAGCGCCATGGCGTGGAGATCGACATGGAGGTAAATCGCGGCGAGGATTCCAACCGTCAACACAAAGGCCAGCCCCTTGACCGCCATCGACTTGTCCTTCATCCGATCCTCCTCTCGATGCGGACATAGCCGTTTCTGTTCAGCTCCTCCAGGTGCTCCCCGTAATCCGTCCATGGCAGGAGGCAAGCCGACTGAAAGCTATTGCTCATGGCCACATAGATGGAGGTGTGATCCGTGCCGGCGTATAGCTGCGTCACTTTCCTGGCATCCCTTGCGCCTCCCCCGGTCCAGATTTCGTCGACCATGATGGAAGGGGGACCCATATGAAAGGTCCGCCTGAACCTCATGGGATCCTTGAGATCACCCACTATAAGGACCCTCTGTAACAGAAGACGCACCAGGTCGCTCCCCCAACGCCCTACCGTCAACATCCCCATATGAAAGATCACCTGTTTGAGCGGGGTCGGGAGCCGGAAGCGGCACCGACTGAAACGGCCGGCCACCTGGATCCCGTCCTCCAGGAGGATCACCTCATGTCCCCCCATGCGGTGCGATACGAGCGTGGTTCCGTCCGAGAGCCTCGCGATTATCCCGCTGTCGCCGTAAGCCAGCTCCCCGGCGACATACAACCGAATGACCCCGCCTTTGGCCGCCGAGATTACGGCGTGCCTGTCCCCTGCGGAATGCACGTAGATCTGGGCCGTCTGCCAGTAACGCCTCCCCAGTGAACCTCTCGAGGCAGGCCTCTCCGAGGGCCTCCGGTGAAAATCCAGATAGGCCTGGATGTGGTCGTAAGCGAGATGCGCGCACATCCGGTCGTCCTCGAGGTGGACCTGACGCCCACGCGAGACCCCCATCAGGTACAACTCCGCGGTCTCGATGGCCTCCGGGAGGAAATCACCCATCAGCTCGAACCCATGCGGGAAAAAGATGCACGTGTTCCGGCTTCCGTATTCGCCACCAAAGCTTCCGTCCGGGTGCATGAACTGCCTGGCGAAAAGCACCGCCGCCTTTAGCGGTTCGATAACCGTCTCGTCGTTGGACTTCCTCAGATACTTTGCCAGGAAATCGATAGTGGCGGTGAGATAACCTGGATCGCATCCCTCATACTCCGGGAACCACCCCTCCTCGCTCTGCCAGCTCAGGAGCATCTGGAGGCGCCTGCGTGCCCCGTGGAGGTATGTGGCATCCCCGGTGATCAGATAGACGTTGTACAAGGCCAGGACCACCAGCGCATGGTGGTTCGAGAGCCTCCCCGCCTCCTGGCGTTCCATGAGCCATCCGCCCCTCTTGCGGAAGAAGGCCACAAGGTCCTCCCCAGAGAGCCCGAGGAGGAGATACCCCTCGGTGCAGGCATAGAGGGAGAAGGCGGCTGCTCCCAAGGCCCGTTCGTAGGGGAAATAATCGTCGCAGGACCCGTCGCGATGCGAAGAAACCGCGGCGTAACGGATACCGGCAACGACCAGCTCGCGGAGGCGCGACTGATTGTAGAATTGCTCGCCGCCGGGAAGGGGGTGGAGGAAGGCCAGTGCCAGAGGGAGCACGAATTCTTGATACATGCCGCTCGGGAAAGAGGATGTCTTGTAGTGCCAGTAGGAGCGATCGAAACAGCCGTAGGTGGGGCTGAGCAGATTGCGATCCACCATGCTCAATATATGGGGGATCTGCGCCACCCCGACCCTGGCGTACAGGTCCCTGTCACTCACCACGGCGGTCCCTCTTGCCTTGGACGACTATGAGATCTGCCAGTATGCCGAGGGCCCCGACGATGATCCCGGTGAGCACGAGCATGATATCAGACTCTTGCAAGGTCCCGGTCCAGAGGATGTCCACGAACCCCTTCGCCAGACCGAGTCCCAAGAGCAGGAGACACAAGGGCATGAATACGTTGAGGGGCGCGAAATAGGTGACTATCCTGATGACAGTGAGCAGGTAACGGTACGTGTCGCGTATGGGATGAAACTTCGACCGACCTATCCGCTCATAGTACGTGATGGGGACGAATTTCACCGGAAGCCCGTTGGTCAGGAACGCCAAGGTCATGGAGGAGACGCAAGAAAACCCATCCGGGATCAGATGGAGAAATGCAGACATCTCTTTCTTGCGAAACGCCCGGAGCCCCGAGTTCAGGTCAGGGATGTGCATCCCTACCAGGAACGATGCCAGCCTCCGTATCCCCTCCTTGGCCAAGGTCCTGAGTAGCCTGTGCGTCCCTTTTTCCACCGTGCGTGCCCCGATGACCTGGGGAAAGGCCTCCAAGTAGGCCAGGATCTCCGGTATCGCTCCGGCCGGGTAAGTCCCGTCGGCGTCGATCATCACTATCCAGTCCCCTCTTGATTCCCGTATCCCGGTCTTTCTCGAAGCCCCAGAACCGCGGTTTTCCGGATGCCTTATCACCCTGACCCCCTGGGCCTCCGCCTGACCACAGGTGTCGTCAACGGACCCGTCGTCGATCACCAGGATCTCAAAAGAGTACGGGGTCTTGCCCATGGCCTCCCGGACCTCCTCAATGACCTTGGTCACGGCCCGACCCTCGTTGTAGGCTGGGATCACCACACTCACATCGCATTCCATGGAAGATTCCATCCTATCAACTAGTTTTCGCCCCCACCCCTCAAACAAACGACGATGAACCGTTCGTTCTCAAAGCAACGAAACGACCGGGGTGGATCTGCCAAGACGAAGTGCTCTCCCCCCTTCCAACGTATCTTTACGAGATTATTGAAAGGCTCCAGATAGATACTTCCTCTCGTGAAGCTTTCGTCGAAATGCGCCTTTCGGACGACCATGGCATCGACACGGTATCGGTTCGCAAATGCCTCGATCTCCCGCCAGTCCGTGGCGTAGTAAGCGGCTAGCATGTCCAAAAGGCGCCGCCTGACCTCCGTATAATAACCCACATAGTATGGAAGAGAAAGCTCCCGGTTTGCCAATACCTTGCGTCTGGCCAGCAAAGGCACGTTGTCCATATCCATCGGGTGCCCAGCGACCAAGGCGTCCTTGGGCAGCCCCTCGAGGAAGGAGAGCATCTCCCTCTCCACGGGCTCAAGAGCCACCACCTGGGTGTCGAATCGACAGATATAATGTCCCTGCACATAAGCGTAGCCGAGGAGGAGCCCCCCGAATATCGCCCAGCTCAACCGACGCGGGACGCCCCCAGAGAAGGCCTTGGACCTGATCCTCTCCCACTTTGGGAGAAGGGAGTCGAGAAATCTCCCCGTGTTGGCCCCGATGGTCAGCATGAACGCAAGCGGCAAGGTATACAAGGTGTACCTTGAAGGCAAATGAAGGCGGAACAGCAACAGATGGGCCGCCCCGAACAGCATCAAAGAGGTCCACGTCAAGCGGAGGGCCAATGCCGGGATGACGATACGACGAAAACCGATGACCAAGCCCATGGCTGTCAAGATGATGGCGAATCCGATGAGATGGACCGCCCCGATACCGCTTCGCCCCACCAGCAAGTATCCGGTCAGGCTGCCGGAGAAGAAGGCACTTCTCCCCCCCGGGTGGAACTCCGGCATGGCGCGGGCCTCTTCCAGGGTCACCTGTCTCCCCGGGATATCCCCTCCCTGACCTCCGTAGGTCGACAACAGCAACAAAATGGTCAGGGCTACAGCCGCAGCGAGGCTGACCAGGTCGCCCACCCAAGCCCTAAATCCCGCACGGTCGACCGCTTCCCCCTCTCCCTGGACGTCTCGCCTCTTCTTCGCAAAACCGAACAAACCTCCGGCCAGGTCCCACCCGGCCAAGGCCATTGTGTTGAGGACGATAGGGGGGTAGAGGAGCGCCTCGAAAATGATGATCACTGAGGCCCACCGGAAGGCCCCCTTCTCCAACAGGAGGACAAAGGAAACCAGCAGCGGAAATGCGAAGGTCCTGGGAAATCCGCCGGATGCGTCATACAGACTGAAGAAGAGAAAGAGCCCCAACAGGAAGGTCCGCCCCCTTCCATCTGCAATCAGTCCCTTGGAAAGCTCGCTCAGGAGCCACAGAGAGATCAAAAGGAGGATCAGGGTCAAGAGCTGGCTGAACGGCAACGGATCTATCAGCAGCCGCCCTATGCCGAGCTCGTAGATCAAGCGGTATCCGAGTGGGGCAAACAGTTCCGAGGAGATGAAGGAGGTGAGGAGATCCGCCTGAAACAACACGGGATCCTGGAATCGGGCTGTCCAGTAGACGTGCTGCCGGGCGTCGTCATCGAATACCAGGAGCTCAACCCCTGGTGGATGATAACGGATCCACCAAGCGAACACCGCCAAGCCGTACAAAAAGATCAGCCCCTTGGTGGGGCTGAGACGTCCCATTCTCAACCTCTCTCGGTCCTCATCTCTTTCCCTCCCTCACCCATACACTGCCCTTTGGCGTGTCCACCACGCGAATACCCATCTCGGCCAGCTGAGAGCGAATCCTGTCGGCCTCCGGCCAGTCCTTTCGCGCCCGGGCTTGGTCTCTCTTGTACAAGAGCTCAGCGATCTGCATGTCTACGGTTGCATCTTCTTCCAGGTCGAGGATCTGGAACACGCCATTTATTTGCTTCAAGCAATCCAGTGTCTTGAGAGCCGTGGAACGATCCAGCCTCCCATCCTCCAACAGCTGGTTCAGCCCGTTGACCATGCCGAAGACAGCGGCCAAAGCCTTCGATACGTTCAGATCGTCGTCCATTGCGGATTCGAACATCTCCCTGGCCTGCGCTATCCGCTCTCCGGCCTCCGCCCCCCCCTCCCCTTCCCCCTCGGCACGTCCGAGACGGAGCGCGAAATACTCCAGCCGCTGTATGGTCCTCCTCGCATCGTGAAGGGCACGGTAGGAGAACTCCAGCGGCTTTCTATAATGCTTGCTCAGCAAGGCTAGCCTGATCTCCTTCCCCTGGAATCCCTTTTGGAGGAGGTCCGCCACTGTCACGTAGTTGCCGTGGGCCCTCGACATCTTTCTTCCATTCATAAGGACCGGTTCGCTGTGGATCCAGTAACGCACGAAGGGCTTGCCCGTGGCCGCCTCGCAGATGGCGATCTCGTTCTCGTGATGGGGAAAGATCAGGGAGCTGCTGCTCGTGTGGAGGTCGAGGCTCTCGCCCAGATATCTGGTCGCCATTGCCGCACACTCTATGTGCCAGCCAGGCCTTACCTTGCCCCATTTCGTTTGGTAACAGATGCCCTTTCTGAGTTCCTGAAGAGTCGATCGCTTCAACAATGTGAAATCCATTGGGTTGTCCTTCTGGTAATCGTCCAAATCCACGGTCTTGCCTAGACGTATCTTCCCGAGGTCGACCCTGGAGAGTCTGCCGTACTTGTGGAACTTGGAGATGTCGAAATAAACGGACCCGTGCTGCTCATATGCGAAACCCTTCTCCTCAAGGAGTTCGGCCAGTCGTATCATATCCTCCACATGTTCACTAGCCCTGGGATAGACGTCTGCCGGTTCCACCCGCAGCACCCTGAGGTCGGCCATGAAGGACTCGATATGCCTCCGAGTGAATAGATCTAGATCCTCGCCGGCGGAATCGGCCCCCTGGATGGTGCGATCATCCAGATCCGTGATGTTCATGACGTGACGGACCTGGAAGCCCTTGAATCTCAAGTATCTCTTCAACAGGTCTGCCACCACCACCCTTCTACAGACCCCCAGATGAACCCGATCGTCGGCCGTGGGGCCGCAGGAGTACATGCGGACTTTCCCGGCCTCGATGGGCTCGAAACCCTCCTTGCGGCGCGAAAGGGTGTTGTAAAAGCAAAAGGTGGAGATCTCCCGAGGGACAAAGAGGGAGGTGCTGAGGTACTTCTCGCCGCCGTCGGGCAGGATGACCACCACGACACCCTCCTTGAGGCCATGGGAGAGTCGAACTGCCGCTGACATGGCCGCTCCGGAACTCATCCCAGCGAAGATCCCCTCCTCGCGGGCAAGGCGACGGGTCATCTCGAAGGCTTCCTCGTCCTCCACGTTTACCTTCAGGTCCAAACGGTCCTTCTCGAATATCCCCGGGACGTACGATTCCTTGAGGTTCTTCAGACCCTGTATCTTGTGCCCTGGCATGGGCTCCACCCCGATTATCTGGACGGCCGGGTTCAGCTCCTTGAGCCTGCGAGATAGGCCCATGACGGTCCCCGTCGTTCCTATGGTCGCCACCACGTGGGTCACAGCACCGCCCGTGTCCCTCCAGACCTCCATGGCAGTGCCCTGGTAATGCGCCAGCCAGTTGTCGGGGTTGTTGAACTGATCCGGGATGTAGTATCGCTCTGGATCGTCTCGGGCCATCTGATATGCCATCTCGATGGCCCCGTCCGTCCCCCTTTCCGCCGGGGTCAGAACGATTTCAGCTCCAAAGGCCCGCAAGATCCTGCGCCTCTCACTGCTCACTCCCTCGGACATGGCGAGGACGAGCC
>Ga0209162_1002309_pt1 | contig 17046 bp, 15 predicted proteins | sample YNPNPMetaG_FD_187121 | JGI IMG/M metagenome (GOLD analysis project Ga0209162, IMG submission 187121) | Anoxygenic and chlorotrophic microbial mat microbial communities from Yellowstone National Park, USA - YNP NP MetaG (SPAdes) (version 2) ... | reverse complement strand
TGGGCGGAATGGTGGGGGTGGGGACGGGAGAAGGGGAGGCCGCCGGCGTGGGAGAAGGCGAGGGAGGGGGGGCAGGCGTCGGGTCCGCGCCGCAGGCGGTGAGGAAGAAGAGAAGGACGGGCCAAAGCAGGGAAAGGAGAGGGGCGAGGGGGGGCAGGTAGGCCGTTTTCTTCTCTTTTTTGAGAAAAGGAGCAGGGAGGAAGGGGTTAGACATGGGGCCAGTCCAGCAGGGTGACTTCGACCAACAGTCGGGGGTTGACGTTGGCGTCCAGTTGCTGAATGGCTTTTTCGGCCTGGGTGGTGAGGCGGCGAGCGGTATCCAGGCCAAGTTGCCGGGCGAGGGCATGGATTTCTTCGGCGCGGTCCACATTCATCAGCGGGGCCGAAGTGCCGGAGGCGGCAAGCAGGACGTCTCGCCAGTAGGAGAGCCAGAGGAGGAGGGTCTCGCGGGGCCGTTCTTTTTCGGCGTGTTTGCGGTCGGTGAGGCGCTCGGCGTAAGCGAATTTTTCGACCCGCGAGGCGGTGAGCAGGCGGTGGAGTTCGTCGATGCGCTGGCGGCGGAAGTCCAGGGAGTCGGGGTCAGCGAGCAGGCGGAAGGCGAGGCCGACGCGCCCGCCGGAGAGATGCGCCAGGAGGTGGGCAGTTTCAGGATCTGCGCCGTGCTCGTGCAGGGCGGCCTCAACCGTTTCGAGCGGCGAGGGGGAGAGGCGTAGCACCTGGCAACGGGAGACGATGGTGGGGAGCAGGGAATCGGGCGAATCGGCGGTCAGGAGCAGGAGGGCGTGGGAGGGGGCTTCTTCGAGGGTTTTGAGCAGGGCATTGGCGGCGCTGGGGTTGGCTTCTTCGAAGCGCAGGAAGAGCGCCACGCGGTAGCGGCTCTGGTAGGGTTTGAGCGAGAGCATCTGGCGCACTTCGCGCACTTGTTCCACTTTGAGCACACCGCCTTCTTTTTCAGCCTGGACGACCGTCAGGTCGGGGTATTGCATGGCTTCGATTTGGCGGCAGGTGCGGCATGTTCCGCAGGGTTCGCCTGGGGCCGGGGATTCGGGGCAGAGCAAGGCCTGGGCAAAGCGCAGGGCGAGGGTGCGCCGTCCGACGCCGCTCGGGCCGGTGAAGAGGTAGGCATGGCTCAAGGTCCCGCGCTGGATTTGGGCGCGCAGGAGGTCCACTGCCCATTGGTGGCCGAGGATGTTCCAGTTGGTCATGTGCGATAATTTTGTATCAGGTGAGGTGAAGACATGTGGCCTTCACACAGGTCTTTGAGCGGGCATTCTTTGCATTTTGGCTGAGCATGGTTAAAGCAGAAATTTGTGCCAAGGTAAATCAGGCCGTCGTCAAACGCAGCAACAGTCTGTTTTTGCAGCAGTAAGGTAACTGTTCAGTCTTGCATCAAAACTGTTGGGTATGTCATTGCGAGGAGCGTTCTTTGCGACGAAGCAATCCCCAAGCGGTCAATCTGGCCTGATAAGTGGGAGATTGCTTCGCCAGAAAACGGCTCGCAATGACATGGCTGAACAGTTACGCAGTAAGAAAGGATGTTGTAACCGTTGAATTTCGAATTTTGTTGGCTTCTTTTTGTGGGTTGCCAGGTGCTTGACTGAAATTTCGCAGTATGCGTCTTTTACATCGGCATCAAGATAGAGGGTAGTGGGCATCCCTCGAATGTTTGTTACCCGCAAATAGTCCATGCCCCCTTTTCCCTGTCTTTTCTGAATGACCTGTTTTTTTACGTAGTCCTCCTCTGAAGCCCAATGGAGCAAATAGCCGGTTCTCCAAAGAACGCGTCCAGCGTTCGAGTCGTAGGGAACTTCAAAGGAATAGTTTCCCCATGATGTGTCGTGTCGGCGGGTTATGCTAAAGGTGGAAACCATCCATTTGGCAAATAGATGGCAGGCTTTATCACCAATTGCTTTGCCCAACCCATAACGTTGGTGGTCTTTTAGTGCTGTTGTCATTCTCTCAGCAGAAGGGTACGTTTCAAGATAATCCAACAGGGGAGATGTGGATTTGTTTTTACCCAGGTCTTTTTCGAGAAGGAGAGGAAGCGCCAGAGGAACACCCCATCGAAAGACGGCGTAATTCAGAGCCTGTTTGGAGTTATCCATGAACAAATTGTATCGGCTGGGCTGGGAACGATTTTCTTGTGCCCATGCTTCTGCGCGAAGGGCTTTGATGGATTGATGTTGGGTAAGGATTTGATCAATGGCAATACCAATTTCCTGAAAGAAAGCAAGAGGACGGTGTAGAAAACGGATTTCATAGTGATACATTTCATTGGTCACGTTTACCAACATCTTGCGCACACCCACAATATCAGGGCCCTGGTCAATGACAGCATTCAAGAGGAGAAAGCGTGTTAATAGTTCGCGGCGACTGATATTTGTGCCATCCGTTTTGTCCAGAGAACGGTCATCCAGCCGGCCATTTGGCAAGAAAAAGTTCGCGAATATCTCTATCTCTGCCAGTTGGGGGGAGGAAGGATGTTCCTGGCCGATTTCAGCAATTTTTTGAATTAAATCCGCCACGTTTGTCATGAAGGTACCTTCTTGGTGCTATTTTTGACTCCACTGCAAAAACCCTGAAGTTTCACCACGAAGACACGGAGTCACAAAGTTTCCTTTCATTTACTTACTCGTGTCTCCGTGTCTTTGTGGTTCGATTTTCACCTTTTTGCAGGAGACTCATTTTTCCAAAATATCAAAGGACATTTGCTTTGCCGAAGAGGCTTTAGAAATGCCATTTCCGTTGGCAGCGGGTTCGTCAAAGTCTATTTTCTCGAAAATGGCTACCAGCTGTTGTTTGCGGATGGAAAGCGGTTCATTAACCCTTTGTCTGGCCAGCTGAACGTATTTGGGGATAATTTCATATCCCACTGCATTCCTTTGCAAATGATGAGCTACTTTTGTGGTTTGACCTGAACCCAGGAAAGGATCGAGAATCAAATCTCCTGGATAGGAATACAGGGAAATCAATCGGTAGGGAATTTCTTCTGGGAAAGGAGCGGGATGGTCAATGGTATCTGGCGGGACGGGGGCAATGTGCCAGATGTTGTTGGCCAGATCGAGCGTGAAGAGGCGGTTGATGGGGTAGGCAGCATTCTCTTTTTCTTGCTGACTGCGCCCCTCGTAAATTTTTGGCCCTGGTTTCTGGAATACGAGGATGTATTCATTCATGATGTTGGGGTAAAAATAGCCTGGATAAGGCTTTTGAATACTCACGCCAGCACGTTTGACACCTGCTGTACATTTGTGCCAGATAAAATCCTGGTAAAAATTCCAACGGCCTCGCATGCGCGATACAAAATCAAAAGGAACAGGGTAGAGCTCACCATCAAGCAAAACCGTGCCAATGACCACGGCGCACAAGCCACCAGGTTTGGTCACGCGAAAGACCTCGTCAAAAATTCGAATAATCCAGTCAAGGTATTCTTCGTAGCTCAGGTAGCCGTGGGCGTAACGGCGTGTGCGGTAATACTGGCGTTTATCGGCGGCGTGAATATCATAGTCAATTGCATTCCAGTAAGGGGGAGATGTGACAGTGAGGGCTACACTGTCATCTGCAATTTCAGTCATTGTCTCACAAGATTTTTCGTAAATTTGGACAGCCATTCTTCACTCCTCTCCCGCTCGCAACCGCAGGTAGGACTCGTACCGTTCGGGGCGGACCTGACCGGCCTCCACTGCGGCGCGCACGGCGCAGCCCGGTTCGACGCGATGGGTGCAGTCGCTGAACTGGCAGTGTGCCACGAGGGGGGCAATTTCGGGGAAGTAGCCGTCCAGTTCCTCGGGGGTGGTATCCCAAAGCGCCAGGGAGCGCAGGCCAGGGGTGTCGGCCACGTAGCCGCCGCCGTCCAGCGGAAACAGTTCGCGCACGGTGGTGGTGTGGCGCCCTTTGTTGACGGCCTGACTGACCTCACGCACGGCCAGCCCCAGGCCGGGCTGGATGGCATTGAGCAAACTGGATTTGCCCACGCCGCTTGGACCGGCCAGGGCAGAGACTTTGCCTGTCAGTTTCTCGCGCAGTTCTGCCACGCCTTGACCAGTTTTGGCGCAGGTGTAAATTACCGGGTAGCCGATGGCCGGATAAAAGCCAAACAGGCGCTCAGCCTGCTCTTGCCCCACCAGGTCCACCTTGTTGGCCACGATGATCGCCGGGATGCCTTGCTTTTCGGCGATGACCAGGAAACGGTCAAGCATGCGCAAATGGGGGTGCGGCTGGGCGCAGGCAAAGACGAACACGGCCTGGTCGGGGTTGGCCAGGAGGACTTGTTGATAGACGCCCTGCGGGCGTGGGTCGAGGCGAACGAGGGCGCGGGTGCGCGGTTCGACGGCCTCGATCGTGCCCGTTCCGTCTGGCTGACGCGTAATCTGTACCCGGTCGCCAATGGCAGCAATATCTCCGCTGCGGGGACCTTGCTTGAGGCGGCCGCGCAGGCGACAGGTCAGGATGCCGCTTGCGGTCTGGACGGTGAAAAAACCGGATTGAGAACGGATGATGATGCCGGTTTCAAGGTCAGCAGACATAGGGTCGCACGTTATGGCGCGGGGGTTGGGGTAGGGGTGGGAATAACGCCATACTCCGGGTCGATGACGCCGAAGGTTTTTTCCCAGGGGTAAACGGTTTGCGCTTTTCCGAAGAAGTAGATTTCCATGACTCGCCGGAAGATGGGCAGGGCCCAGATCGAACCTTCTCCCTGGTTTTCTACGATGACCACGACAGCGATGTCGGGCTTGTCGGGACGGTTGGCGAGGCTGTAACCAGCAAACCACGCCTGGGGGTTGGTCTGCCCGCTTTCGGCGGTGCCGGTTTTGCCAGCAGTGGGGATGGCAAAGGTGCCCAGGCGGGAGTAGGCGGTGCCGCGCGGGTTTTCGGCTACGGCGCGCATCGATTCCTGGATGGATTGCAAGGTCTCGGGTTTGATGGGCAGGACGCCGCGCACTTCAGGCTTGAAGACCTGGATGGGGTCTCCCACAGCGGGCTGGATGCTCTCGACCAGTTGCGGGCGGTAGAGTGTGCCGCCGTTGGCGATGGCCGCGATGAAATCGGCCACTTGCAGGGGGGTGACGAGCATGTCACCTTGACCAATGGCCAGGCTGGTGGCGTTCAGACCATCGGTGGGCAAGGGAATGTTGCCGGCGGCTTCTTCGACTTGCTCGATTCCGGTAGGTTGACCCAGCCCGAAGCCTTTGGCCATGTCGGTAATCGCACTGGTCATGCCAGCGGTGTAGAGGGTGTAGCCGATGTGGTAAAACCAGGGGTCACATGAACGCATGAGACCCTGCTCGAGGGTCAGTTCGCCGCTTGGCAAACTGTTGGGGCGGGTACAGGTATCTTCGCCGGTTTGAGCCTTTTCGTCTTCGCAGCGTTGCCATGTCCAGTCATAGAGGGTGATGCCGGGGATTTCTGTCCATTCGTAGGTGCAGTTATACACGGTGTCGGGGGTAAAAAGTCCGCTTTCCAGGGCGGCGGCCATGGTAACGATTTTGAAGACAGAACCGAGAGGATAGGTCCCAGTGGTGGCGCGGTTCTTTTCGATCGCCGGCACGTTCAACATTTCACTCAAGCCAATGAAGTTGTAATTGGCCGGATCGTACCAGTTGGTATCGGGTGCAGGAGAGGAGACGATGGCCAGAACGCGACCGGTGTTGACCTCCATGACGACGATGGCGCCGGGGAGACCGTCCATGGCTGCCTGGGCCTGTTGCTGCAGGTCGCGGTCAATGGTCAGGGTGAGGGAGGAGGCGGGTTGGGCTTCTACTTGGGCCAGGATCGTTTCGGGGGTTTTGTCGGCAGAGGCGAGGTAGAGCGTGGCGGCATTGCGACCGCGCAGGATGTCTTCTGCCCACAGTTCGATGCCTTGTACACCGACGCGTTCGCCGCCGCTGTATCCTTTCCGGCGGTATTCATTCATGTCTTCCTCGCTGATATAGAGCAAATGTCCGACAGTTTGGGGGGCGACGTTGGGGTAGTAGTAGCGGGAGGTGTACGGAATCGCCTGAATGCCAGAAAAGGCCAGTAAGCCAGAGGCTTCGGTGTCTTCGACGTTGGCCTCTCCCACCGGAACATAGAGACCAGCGGAGTAGTTGTAGTAATTTTGCTTGAATCGCTCCAGCGGTGCGCCCGTCAGGTTGGCAAGGCGGCGAAATACTGCCTCCTCGTCTTCGGCGGGGAGTCCGCCCGCGACCAGACCGAGGGCGTAGATGTCGGTTTCGATGGCAATGGCCTCGCCGTTGCGGTCGTAGATGTTGCCGCGCGAGGGCGTGGTGTAATAGGTGATCAGCGTCTTGCCGCCGACCAGTTCGGGCAGGATCAGAGCATCATTCCACTGAATGTGCCAGGCGCCATCTTCGAGAATCATTTCCGCAGTGACATCACGAGAAATATCACCGAAGAGAACGGTCTTATACGTGATGCGATAAGCGGCCTGGGCGGTGTCGGGGTTGGTGAGGGTGGATTGAATGGCGTATTCAATGGCGCTCAAACTCATGGCGTTGAAGATCTCGTCAAAGCGCTTTGCGAAATCTTCTTGGCTGATCGCAGCCCGGCTTTCGGCGGTGAGCGTGGCGTACATGCTGGCGTAGTCGAGGAGACGGTAAGAGTCAAGAAAGGCGCGAATGCTGCTTTCTACGCTTGGCGCGGGGGTGTTATAGACCGCTGCGGTGGGCAGGCTGGTGGTCTCGGTGGCGCGGGCGCAAGCGCTCAGGAGTAAAAAGAGGGAAACCAGAAGATGAAGAAAACGGCTAGATTTCATATGTTCCTTCTCTCTATCCGATCTGTTCCCCCGCCAGAACGCGGGAGAAGATAGGACAGCGATATTTGAGAGCAGACTGGCATTGTTCGGCCAGCGGCGATTTTGAGATGATGTCCAGTTTGGCCAGGGTGCGGCTGAGGTGGCAGAGGGGGAATCCCATCACACTGGCGTAACAGCCGCTCATATTTTCTACCGGATGAAAAGATTTGCTTTGAATGGCGTAAGCGCCGGCTTTGTCCAGCGGGTCGCCGGTGACCACGTAGGTGCGGATTTCCTCGTCGGTGTAGGCTCGCATGGGAACATTGGTGATGCACAAATCGCTCAGGAGTGTGCCGGTATCTTTTTCGAGCACAGCAATCGCGGTATAGACCTGATGGGTACGACCGCGAAGACGGTGAAGCATCTCCACGGCTTCGGCCAGGCTGGCAGGCTTGCCGAGGATCTCTTCGTCCAGCACAACGGCTGTGTCGGCAGCAATAATCACTTCGCCAGGGCGGACATGAGGCTCACAGGCTCTGGCTTTGCTCTCGGCCAGACGCCGGACGTAATCTGCGGGCTTTTCTCCAGCCAGCGGGGTTTCGTCTGTTTCGGTCGGCTGCACATGAAACATCCAGCCACCCAGCCCCAGCAGGAAACTTCGGCGGGGTGAATTGGAGGCAAGGACAAGGATAGGTTTGCGGCTCACAAAGTGTATTCTAACATATGACTCCGCTGCCAAAACTTGCTGAACCCAAAAGATGGGGGAATCCTTTGACCAGGAGAGTGCATCCCCTCGGGTACGCTTGGCGGTCGTTGCCAGGAACGCGCCTCGCAATGGCAACGCGGCCAAAATGTGGTATCGTCAAAATACAGCATTCCTCTGGCGCGTTTTTTGGGGCAGTTGTAAAATGTCTAGAACTCCTGCCATGCAGAGACTGTGAAAATCTTGGAGATTAGACAATGAAAGAACTGGTTGAACGCATCCGCCAGCAAGGGAAGGTCTTGCGTAACGGCATCTTGAAAGTAGATGGTTTCATCAACCATCAGGTGGACCCGCTACTGATGGATGTTTGCGGGCGCGAATTGGCGCGCCGCTTCGCCCATATCGGCGCGACCAAGGTCCTGACCGCTGAAATCTCCGGCATTGCCCCAGCGGTCATGACAGCGCTGCATCTCGGCATTCCCGTTGTCTATGCTCGCAAGACCAAGCCAGTGACCATGCCCGATACGGTGCTGCTGACTGTGGCGCCCTCCCACACGAAAGGGGTGATGACTGAACTCATCGTTTCCCCTGAGTATCTGGGCAACGGTGAGCGTGTGCTGATCATTGACGATTTCCTGGCTTCTGGCGCCACCATCTTCGGCCTGGTACGGCTGGCGCAGGCTGCCGGTGCCACCATCGTCGGCATTGGCACGCTGATTGAAAAATCTTTTGAAGGCGGACGGGCTCTCCTGGCTCCCCTCGGTGTGCCCATCGAGTCCCTGGCGATTATCCAGTCCATGGAAGATGGTCAGATTCTTTTTGTGGAAGAATGATGAGAGACGGCGGACTGCTGACCGCTGAACACGGATGACCGACTCCCTCGCTATCCTCGACTTTGGCTCGCAATATGCGCAACTCATCGCCCGCCGGGTGCGTGAGGCGCATGTCTATTGCGAACTCTTCCCCTGGGACGCGCCCGCTGAAACCGTGCTGGCTCTTCGGCCGCGTGGCTTTATCCTCTCCGGCGGCCCGGCCTCGGTCTATGCCCCCGGCGCACCGACCCTGCCCGGCTACGTGCTCGAGTCCGGCTTGCCTGTCCTCGGCATTTGCTACGGGATGCAATTGCTCACCCACACGCTGGGTGGCAAGGTCAACCCCTCCCCTGAACGCGAATACGGCCTTGCAACGGTTGAGACCCTGCTCTCCAATCCGCTGCTCACGGCGTCCTCCTTTCCCGTCTGGATGTCGCATGGCGACCGCATTACCGAATTGCCGGCAGGCTTTGTTGCCCTGGCCAAATCGGCCAACAGCCCGTTCGCAGCGATGGGCGATTTTGACCGCCAATACTACGGCCTGCAATTCCACCCCGAAGTGAAGCATACCCAAGGCGGAGCCGAGATCCTGCGCCGTTTTGCTGTTGACGTTTGCGGCTGTGTTCCAGACTGGACGCCGGCCTCCATCATCGAGACGAGCATCACCCGCATCCGCGCCCAGGTGGGGCGGGAACGCGTCCTGGCAGCGGTCAGCGGCGGCGTGGATTCGTCTGTCGCGGCGGCCCTCGTCCACCGCGCTGTCGGCGACCAACTGGTGGCCGTCTTCGTGGATACCGGTCTGCTGCGAAAGGGCGAGCCGGAGCAGGTGGTGCGCACCTTCCGGCAGGAGATGGGCGCGGAACTGGTAGCGGTGGACGCCGCTGACGAGTTTTTCGCGGCCCTGAAAGGCGTCACCGACCCCGAACAGAAACGTCGCATTGTCGGCGAAAAGTTCATCCGCATCTTTGAGCGCGAGGCAAAGAGACTCGGCGCGCCGAAGTTCCTGGTGCAGGGCACGATCTACCCGGACGTGGTCGAATCTGCTGCGCCGGACCGGAGCAAAGCGGCCAAAATCAAGAGTCACCACAACGTGGGCGGCCTGCCCGAGGACATGGAATTCGCCCTGGTCGAACCGCTGCGTTACCTGTTCAAGGACGAGGTGCGGGCGGTGGGGGAAGCGCTTGGCCTGCCTGAAAGCATGGTTTGGCGGCAGCCGTTCCCGGGTCCGGGCCTGACCGTGCGCGTGCTCGGCGAGGTGACCCCGGAGCGGGTAGCCCGTCTGCGCGCTGCTGATGCTATTTTCACCGAGGAACTGGCTCGTGCCGGTTTGCTGGGCAAAGGAGGGGGCACCAGTCAGGCCTTTGCCGCCCTCCTGCCAGTCCGCTCGGTGGGCGTGATGGGCGATGAACGGACGTACCAGGAGGCCTGTGTCCTGCGAGCCGTGGTGACCGACGATTTTATGACCGCCGATTGGGCGCGCTTGCCTTATGACGTGTTGGCCCGGGCGGCGAACCGAATTGTCAACGAGGTACACGGAATCAACAGAGTGGTGTATGATATAACCAGTAAGCCTCCCGCAACCATTGAATGGGAGTGAGGGAGGATTGAGGATTGTAGATTGAGGATTGGTCTGTCGCTGTGAGAGGATCGAAGCGGTCTCCGAGGTGACAAAAGATTGTTCCCCTGCGGTGATGCTTTGTGGCTTCCAGGTGCAGCGGCTTGCCATGAGAACCTCGCAACAGAGTGCTTGAAGAGAGAGGATTTGGAGGAGGAATGTCTGCTGAGATTCAGCCTGTTCTCCATACAACCCCTGAACCGCGCCGGGTCGTGCCAGCGGCGCCGATTCATCCGCTGGCCGCACTGACGACGATTGTGTTGGATAATGTCTTTGGCTGGGTCGAGATTGTGGACCCCCTATCTCTCTTGCTCACCAGTTTCCTGGTCGGTGGAATCGGGTTTGTAACCACCCTCTTCGTCCAGCGTTACCTGGCGAAGGATGAGTGGGGGACTTCGGTGGCCAAGGGACTGGTGATGGGTGTGATCTCTGGCGTGCCCTTCCAGGTGACTGGCACGGCAGTCGGGGCGATTTTGCTTGGGTGGGCCGGAGCAAGCAAGTGGATCAAATTGCCGTCGCGCACTTTGCCAAAGCCAGAACTGCCGACCGGAGAGATCATTGAGTCGGAAGTCCCGCCTCCCGACTCGCGTGATTGACCACTTTTGCATGCGTAAAAGCCTCATTGCGTTTTTTGTCTTTCTACTGTTTGCATTTACGGGGGCGTTGAATGCACGCGCCCAATCTGTAGCGCGTGCTTCTCTGTTTGCCCTCGATACGTCTGCCTATCCCACCCTGTTTGTTGCCCTCGATGTCTTTGATGACGGTGGAAATTTTGTCACTGGTCTCAATGCGGATCAGGTGACCCTGCTCGAAGACAATCTGCCGGTGACGCCGCTGACGTTTGAGCAGCGCCAGCCGGGGGTCCTGTTTGCCGTGGCGCTGGATCCGAGTCGGTCGTTTGCCTTTCGCAGCACGGATGCAGTCTCCCGGCTGGATAAAGTCAAAAGCGCCCTCCAGGCCTGGGCGGCCGCTCATTCCAGTTCGTGGGGCGATGTCCTGACCCTGGTTGCGACGGGCGGCGTCTCTACGACCAGTGACCGCGCGACAGCCGTGGCCGAGGCGCTCGCGGCGTATCAGCCTGACTTGCTGACCATCTCTCCCAGCCTGGATACACTCTCGAATGCTCTGGATGCTGTCTCGGTCACCGGCCCGCAGGTGGGGATGAAGCGGGTGGTGCTGTACATCGCCTCTCCGCCTGAGGCGGATTCTATTTCAGCGTTGCAGAACCTGACCCAGCGGGCCGTGGACTTGAACATCCGCGTCCACGTCTGGATTGTGGATTCCCCGGCCTATTTCTCCACCTCCGGCGCCACGGCGCTCAAGGACCTGGCCATTCGCACCGGTGGGCAATATACCCTTTTCAGCGATACCGATCCGTTGCCGGACCCGGAAACGTACCTGTCTCCCCTGCGTTACAGCTACGCCCTGACCTACGCCTCTGCCATTCGCACTCCTGGCATGCACACCCTGGCGGCGCAGGTGGCGGTGAACGGTGAAACGGTCACCACCGAGGCGCTTTCCTTTGACCTCAATGTCCTGCCGCCGAATCCCATTCTGGTTTCCCCGCCGGAGCAAATTGTCCGCCAGGGGCCAGACCCGCGCACGACTGACTTTTCCCTGTTCCAGCCTGCCCAGCAAACCATCCAGGCCATTGTGGAGTTTCCCGATTCGCATCCGCGCCCGCTGGCCGAAACGCGGCTTTACGTGGACGGTGAAATCGTGGATGAAAACACGAGCGAACCATTCGGCGAATTTTTGTGGGACTTGAACAGTTACGTTACGAGTGGCGATCACATTTTGCAGGTAGAGGCGGTGGATAGCCTGGGACTCAGGAATGTCAGCTTGGGCATTAAGGTCAATGTGACGGTTGTGCAGCCTGAGCGGGGTCTCCTGCCGTTCCTGGCGCGCAATAGTTTGTGGATTGTTATCGGTGGCGTAACCCTGGCGAGTATGACGCTCGGCATTGCTCTCCTGGTTGGACGCAGGCGCAAGGAGGAGAAAGAGACCAGGTCGAAAGATGTGTTGGGTGTCGTTGAGCCGACGCCAAAGAGACGCCTTTCTCTGACTGGCTGGCGCCATTCTTCCCAAAAGCAGGCTGAGGCTTATCTTGTGCGCTTGCGCGAGGATGGCCAGCCGATGGATGCGTTGCCAATACCGGTGCTGATTCCAGAAATGACCTTTGGTTCAGACCCCCTCGAAGCCCAACGCGTGCTTGATGACCCTTCGGTTGCGCCCTTGCATGCTCGTTTGAAGCAAGAGGAGGAACGTTTTGTTTTGATCGATGAAGATTCGGTGGCGGGTACGTGGGTCAATTACGAGCGCATCACATCCCCGCGCGTTCTGAAACATGGAGATATTTTGCACATTGGCAGAATCTCCTATCGTTTCCTGCTTCGCAATCCTGCTCATGTTTCTCCTCCCACGATTCGACGCGTTCAGGAATGATACGCACTTCTTCTGCTCATCTGTCTGTGGCGGCTCTTTCCCATCCTGGTATGGGTGGGCGGGCCAATGAAGACCGTTTCGCTGTCTCGTCCTTTCGGCTGTCGGAAGACAACAATACCCCGTCAGTTTTTGCCATTGTCTCCGACGGAATCGGCGGTCACCTGGCCGGTGAGGTGGCTGCTGAAATGGCTGTAGAAAAAATCAGCAGTGCCGTAGCCCAGTGCGATGGCCAGGATCCGGTGGGGGTCCTTAAACAAGCGATTCAAGAGGCAAGCGAGGCGATCGTAGCCCAATCCCGCGATGATGAACAATTGCTGGGCATGGGGACAACCTGCGCTTGTGCGTGGGTGATCGGGAAGCAGTTATACATCGCGTCTGTCGGCGATTCGCGCGTCTATCTTTTGCGTGGCAAGCACCTCTTGCAACTGACCACCGATCATACCTGGGTTCAGGAGGCGATTGAACGGGGGATTCTGAGGCGCGAAGATGCAGCCAACCATCCGAATGTTCATGTCATTCGTCGCTATCTTGGCTCTCCAAAGCCTCCTCAAGCCGATACTCGCTTGCGTCTGGCGCGCGAGGAGAGTGATACCCAGGCGCGCTCCAATCAAGGATTGTATCTTTTGCCGGGCGACGTCATCCTTCTCTGCACCGATGGACTGACCGATGTCGTCTCAGATTCAGAGATGGCAGACCTGATCGAGAATCGTGAATTGAATGACGCGGCGCAGCGGCTCATTCAACTGGCCTGTAGTCGGGAGGGGAAAGACAATATCACGGTGGTCTTAATGCGCATGCCCACGCCAGCGCCTGTTCCATCTCGCTTCTGGAAGTGGTTTTGGGTTGGCTTGGGGGTCTTGTTCTCGTTGGGGCTGCTGATTGCCCTGGCTGCCTGGTTGATATTCGGTGTTCTGCTCAAATAGGGGAAGGGGGCGCAATCTCCCTGCCGGCGCGGGGATTGCTTCGTTGCTCCGCTCCTCGCAATGACCCGCGAGACCTGCCTTGCGAGGGAAGGATGGGGGGCAATAGAAAAAAGGAGAGCGTTCGGCTATTCGTTTTATTGGCCACAGATGAACACCGATGAAATAGATTGGCTCCATAAAAACCCAAAATTTGCATATCAGCAAACTGGGTTTATCAAAATCAGAGTTGATCTGCATTTCTGTGGCTGAACTGAATTACCGATGCTTTTGAAAAAATAAACGAAAGCCGTGGCGATTCGTTTATTCTTCGTCACACATCCTTTGACGGCCCCTCACACCCGAAGCCGTCCCATTTGTTTGTAGCCAGAAGAATCCATCGTTATTTCTTGCTCAGTGTCTTCCAGGTATACACGCCAAGACCTGCCCCGATCAGCAGCAACAAAATCCCCACGATTCCTAACAACGGCGAATTTTGTTTCTCGTCGGGCGTGGCAGTCGCTGTCCGTAACTGCACGCCAAAGTCCACGTAGCGGGTGTCACCGGGGGCGACTTCGACGGCAACATTCAGTGTCGTTGTTGGGTTGTACCCATCGGGGACACCGCCGCTGACCGTGTACGAGCCGGGCTCGAGATTGACAAAGCAGGTGCGCTGGGCATCTTCTGTATCGGGGTCAATGGCAGATGAGGTATTCAGCGTTTGCGAGTACTGCCCATTGCTGCTGGCCACGCTGATTGCTCCCCCCTCAACGCCCATTTCCGTTTCCTGCCGCAGACCGTCGCCGTTTGCATCCAGGTACATGAGCACACAAACGCGCCCGGTTCCTCCCGAGCCGGGCGTAGGAGTCGGTTTTGTTGGCGCTGGAGTTGCCGAAGGTCCCGGCGTCGGAGAGACAACTGCCGGTCCGCCGATGCCAATCAGCAGTTGTTGCCCCTCCCGCAAGTCACAATTTTCGTTCAATTGATTGGTCGTGCGCAGATAATCCACCGAGACGCCCGTCAAAAGCGAAATGCGTAGGCAAGTATCCCCTGCCTGGACGATGTAAATGATGCGTCCATCGGGCAAGGCGGTCGGGGTAGCATATTGTGCCTGTGGGTCTGGCGAGGCTGCCGCGGGCAGTTGCAGCCATAGCAGCGAAACGCTGGCTACGATCAGACAAAGGATAAGCAGTCTCTTTTTCATGTGCGCTCCTGAAAAGATTATATCATCTCGCTGCCTCTCTGGATGCTTCCTGGCGTATAATCGCCCTGTGCACAGGAGGCGATATGACTCTTCAAATCGTAGTAGGTACCCAGTGGGGAGATGAAGGCAAAGGTCGCATTGTAGATTGGTTTTCTGCCGGAGCCGACTACGTGGCTCGTTACAACGGCGGCGACAACGCCGGTCACACCGTGACGGTGGGAAGCCAGGTGTACAAACTGCACCTTGTGCCCTCTGGAATCATCCATCCCCAAGTGATTGCCGTCTTGGGGAATGGCATGGTCATCAACCCCCGCACCTTGCTGGATGAAATAGCCCTGTTACGCCAGGCGGGTGTGGATGTCTCTCCGCGTCGGTTGCGAATTTCCTCTTTTGCCCATCTCATTACGCCTGCCCATCGGGCGCTGGATGCCGCCCTTGAGGCCGCTCGCGGGAAGACCAGCATCGGCACCACCGGTCGCGGCATCGGCCCGGCCTATACCGATAAAGCGGCGCGGCGCGGTCTGCGCATGGGCAACATGCTCGATGCGAACTTTGTCGAACAACTCGGCGAACATCTGGCCGAAGCCAACCGCATGCTGGAATTGCTGGGCGCTCCTCCCCTGGACCCTGAGCCGGTCTGCCGCGAATACGGTCAGTATGCCGCTGCACTCAAGGACTACATCACCGAGACCTCCCGCGAACTCCACAGCGCTCTTCGCGCTGGCAAGACCGTCTTGGCCGAAGGGGCACAGGGGACTCTCCTCGACCTCGATTTTGGCACTTATCCCTTTGTCACGTCTTCCAGCACCATTGCCCCGGGCGCGTTGACCGGCCTCGGGCTGGGGCTGGACGTTGCGGCTGGGGCGCGGGTCATTGGCGTCGTCAAAGCGTTCCAGACCCGGGTCGGCTCTGGACCGTTTCCGACCGAGGTCAGCGGCTCCCTGGCGGAACGCCTGCGGGGAACAGGCGCCCATCCCTGGGATGAGTACGGTACCACCACCGGTCGGCCGCGCCGCGTGGGCTGGCTCGATGTCGTTCTCTTGCGGTATGCGGTTCGGCTGAACGGTTTGAGCGACCTGGCGGTGACCAAACTCGACATCCTCTCTGGCCTGGAGACGGTGCACCTGTGTGTGGCCTATGAGTCGAATGGCCGCCGCCACGAGCACCTGGAAGCCGGCCCGTTTTCCCTGCAAAGTTTCCAGCCGGTTTACGAGGAATTGCCCGGCTGGGCCGAACCGGTTTCTGCCTGCCGCTGCTGGGACGACTTGCCTTCTGCCGCGCGTGCCTATCTCGACCGAATCGCTGACTTGTGTGGCGTGCCGGTGCGCTTCGTTTCGGTTGGCCCCGAACGTGAGCAGATGATTGAGAGATGATATAATCTTTACACTGTACTGAGAATCAGGAGAAAAACATGATTGATATTCGCGTTGAACGGCTGGCAAAAATCCTTGTTGACCATTCTGCCCAAATCAAGCCTGGCGACCGGGTAGCGATCGAAGCGACTATCGCCGCAGAGCCTCTCGTGCGTGCCCTGTATGCAACGATTTTAGAGCGAGGCGGAGAGCCGTACCTCTTGCTCGAACTGCCTGACCAGGACGAAATTTTCTTCCGCGTTGCCAGTGATGAGCAATTGGATGCAGTCCCGATTTTCCGTAAACTGGCCTATGAGCAGTTCCAGAGCCGCATTCGCATTCACTCGGCGACCAATACCCGCGCCCTCTCCGGCGTATTGCCCGCCCGCCAGAAGCGCCGTCAGCGTGCCTTGTCCCCCATCCTCGAGGCGCAAATGCGCCGCGGCGCTGATCGTTCCTTCAAATGGGTGACGACCCTTTTCCCCACCGAGGGGTATGCCATGGAGGCCGAACAAAGCCTGCGTGCGTTCGAAGATTTTGTTTTTCGCGCCTGCCATACTGACCAGGAAGACCCCGTGGCGTATTGGAAGCAGGTGGAAGTCAACCAGCGAGCCATTATCCAGCGCATCGAGGGCCACGATCAGGTTGTGTTGCGTGGCCCCAATGTGGACCTGTCGCTCTCAATTAAGGGCCGCAAGTTCTTGAATGGCGCCGGGATGAATAACATGCCGGATGGCGAAATTTACACCGGCCCGGTGGAAGATTCGGTCAATGGCTGGGTGCGCTTCAGTTACCCCGCGATTTACAACGGCGTGATGGTGGAAGGGGTTGAACTGACCTTTACCGATGGCAAGGTGACCCAAGCGCGTGCCGCCAAGAATCAGGCCATGTTGCTTGAAATGCTCGAATCAGACCCTGGCGCTCGCTATGTCGGCGAGTTTGCCATCGGCACGAACTATGAGATTGACCGCTTCTCCCACAGCATCTTGTTTGATGAGAAAATTGGCGGTTCGTTCCACATGGCCCTGGGGGCTGGCTACCCGGAGACAGGCTCAAAGAACAAAAGCATTATCCACTGGGATATGATTTGTGGCATGAAAGAAGATTCGGAAATCCTGGTCGATGGAGAAGTTATCTATCGCAACGGGCAGTTTATCTTCTGAGTTCCACAAGACAGATCTGAAAAGAACAGAGACCCTGCTGATGCAGGGTCTCTGTGTTATGCAAGCAGGCGCTTCCTACGGCTTGACGTAGATGTTGTACTCAAAAATTTGTTGACCCGCAGG
>Ga0209162_1002308_pt1 | contig 17047 bp, 14 predicted proteins | sample YNPNPMetaG_FD_187121 | JGI IMG/M metagenome (GOLD analysis project Ga0209162, IMG submission 187121) | Anoxygenic and chlorotrophic microbial mat microbial communities from Yellowstone National Park, USA - YNP NP MetaG (SPAdes) (version 2) ... | reverse complement strand
GCGAACCGCACCCCCAGCAGCGGACTGACCCACCCGTTCAGCTCGTCAATCGCGTGCAACTGCTCCCCCTGCCGCACCCATCCCGTCGCATCGCCCTGCTGCGGGTCGATCAGGTAGTACTCGCTCACCCCGTACTGCTCATAAAACCTGTACTTACGCTCCATTTCGTCGATGGTGTTGCCCGGCGACCATATCTCGAACACCACCTGCGGCGGCTGCCCCCCTTCTTCCCACTGGAGATACGCGCCGCGATCTCCCTTCGGGCGGCCGATGGCGACCATCACATCCGGCGCGCGGCGAATGTCGGGGCGCCCTTCCACCGGATACCACAGCAGGTCGCCTGCCACGAACACATCCGGGCGGTCGGCGAACAGCGCCGCCAGATTCCCCTGCACTACCGTGATCCAGCGAAATTGCAGCGTGTTGTCCGCCATCGGCTGTCCATCGCTTTCCGGGTAGATGATCGCTGGCTTCGCTGTGGGTATCACTGCACTCATCACCGTCCCCCTTTCCCGCGCGTGGCGCGAGCGTGCGCGCTGGCGCAACACTGCTCCGCGTCATTTTGCACCCATCGTCACCCGCATCTGTCGCACCGCTGCACGGCTTGACGTTCAACTGCCTTACCATCGCAGGAATCACAGTATAGCACAGAATTGCGACATTCATCAGCGCTGTATGCGCGTCAGCGCCTGCGCCAGCGGCGTCTCCACATTCCAGTCGATAACACGCACCCCTGCCAGATAAAGACGTTGCAGCAGAGCCTGACGTTCGACACGTGCGATCCGTATGGCAAGAGCCGCGTCGGGTCCGAATACGTTCGCTTCGAAAGCAACCGGATCGGGGCTGATAACCAGGACCTCGTAGCCGTGTGCGCGCATATGCAGAATAGGCGTGGCATCAGCCGGTTGCAGTGGACTGATCAGGATGATCTGTGAGCGCGCCGGAAAGAGGCGTGTTGGAATATCGGCGAGGCTGGCGAGAGCTGCACGGTCTCCGGTGCGTGCCTGCGCCAGCGCGCGCAACACCTTTTCACGCTGGATTTTGCCGTAGCCGGGAAACGTCCACTCGATGGCATGCCCGTAGATCAGCAACCCGACCCGGTTGCCCTGCCCTATCAAAGCATCTGCCAGCGCGACAGCAGCCTGCACACCATACTCGAACAGCGTGTGACGGTTGCCCTGCACATCGCTGCCGCGCCGTGCGTCAAGAATAATACCGATGTCTGCAACGCGCTCCTGTTCGAATTCATTGACATAGAGCGACCCTGGGAAACGCGCACTGGCGCGGTTGTTGATCCAGCGCATCGGGTCGCCCGCCTGATACTCGCGTACTCCGAAGAACTCGACGCCTGCCCCGCCCTGGCGCGCCGGAATCGTCCCGGAGTAGATGCGCGTGCGTCGAGGGCGAATGCCGAGACGGCTCAACCGCACGACCTCCGGCACAATCAGGATCTTGCCCGGCGCTGCGACCTCGATCCGACGGCAGTGCAACCCGAGATGATCGCTCACTACTGCCTGCACGCTGCTGAAGTGGTGAAACCCGCGTGCGCCACGAACGGTGTACGCAACTGTCACCGACGACCCCGGCGTGAGCAGCGCTATACCTGTGGGATGCCCTGCGATCAGTTCCAATCCTGCGGGCAGTACATCTTCGACTGCGACAGGTACAGTGCGCGTCCCATCGTTTGTAACCGTGACGCTCACATTGATTGTCGCGCCTGGCGATGTGCGTTCGGTGCTCAATGTACGCGTCGCCTGCAATTGCACCACGTCCAGCATATCGAGCAGTGCAGCGCCAATGAAGATGACCAGCGGGATCGCCAGCACGATCAACGCACTGTTGAGCGTGGCAAGACCGGACAGCACCAGCCCGAATACCAGCGCACCCAGTGCGATCAGGTTGCGGTGGTCGAATGTCGCTCTCATCGCATAACCGGCGCCGGGATCGCCTGAAGCACAGCGGACAGGATTTCCTCTGCAGCACGACGCTGCATCCAGAGATCGGGCGTCAGGATGAGACGATGCGCCAGCGCCGGACGAACAAAAACCTTGACATCGTCGGGAATGACGAAATTGCGTCCGTCGAGTGCAGCGCGCACCCGTGCAAGTTTAAGCAGCGCCAGTGACCCGCGTGGACTGGCGCCGACCGCCACACGCGCATCACTGCGCGTGGCTGCCACCAACCGCACAATGTACTCCTCAATGTCGGCATCGACATACACATCTTCGATAGCATCGCGCATCGCCAGCAACTCTTCGGCGTTGGTCACCTGCTCGATCACAGCATCATCGCGCCGACGCTCACGCCGCCGTCGCAGGATTTCGCGCTCTTCTTCTGGCGAAGGGTATCCAATCGAAAGTTTCATCAAAAAGCGATCAAGTTGCGCTTCAGGTAGTGGAAAGGTTCCCTCGTACTCGATAGGGTTTTGCGTCGCCAGCACCAGAAACGGTTCCGGCAGCGGCATCGTCTCGCCTTCGAGCGTCACCTGGCGCTCCTGCATCGCTTCCAGCAGCGCCGACTGGGTCTTCGGCGAAGCACGATTGATCTCGTCCGCCAGAACAATGTTGGCAAACACCGGTCCCCGCCGCAACTCAAAGCGATCGGCAGCACGGTTGTAGACATAGCCGCCGGTTATGTCGCCTGGCAACAGATCCGGCGTGAACTGAATGCGCCGGAACTCAAGCCCCAGCGCCGCTGCAAAACTGCGTGCAATCAGCGTCTTTGCCAGACCGGGGTAATCTTCGAGCAACACATGTCCGCCAGCGAGCGTCGCTGCCATAATCTGCTCAAGGACAGCCCGCTTGCCGACAATGACGCGTTCAACCTGTTCGATCACACGTTGACCGAGAAGAGCGACATCGGCATACTGCTCTGGCATACGGTTCACTCACGATTCTCGCCGTGTGCAAGGCGCTCAACGGCGGCAACAACCTGATCCAGATCGACATCGAGTGCTGACTCGCCGCGTTGCAGGAATATGCGGCGACGCGGGCGGTACGAATCGGCGCCAGCGCGAAGAAAATCGATGACGTGCTGCGGCGCGTCGATCATTCCGGTTGTAATGCGCTGGCGAGCGACGCGCAGTTCGATGCGCTCACGTGCAGCCATCGTTTCAGCCAGCAGGAGCATCAGACGCTGCGCCATCCGCCAGCGCGAGTAGTCGTGCCGCTGTGCAAGCGCTACCAGACGCTGCCACTCATAGACGCGCCCGCGAGGAGCATCGGCATCGGCGTGTTGAGCATCATTTCGACGTCCGCCCCACACGCTCACCAGCGCGACAATGCTGGCTGCCAGCACAAAAGTGAGCCAGATGATCCCCTGCGGTATGCTCTCGAAGATCCGCACCGCTCCCCAGACCAGGTAGAGCAGCGGCGTGATCAGCGTCTCCGCCAGGAAGCCGCGAATCCCCAGAGCGACAATCTCAACTGCTGCAATCACCGTCAGGATCAGGATCAGGCGTCGTCGCCACATATGCCTGTCTTCCGCCTCACTTTGCCTTCGCTGTGTCACGCTCCACGAACAGAGCGTTATCAGCGTTTTCCATCACGCGACTGATAGGCTTCGACAATGGCGCGCAGGCACTCTTCCGCTTCACGCGCCTCACGCAGACCCGGTGTGCGTGGACTGTAGCGCACCAGTTCAAACAGGCGCGTCAGGCGACGAACATGCGTTTCGGCAAGACCGGTGCGCGCCAGGCGTTGCTCGAACTCGCGTGCGGTCATATCCGGAGCGCGCACAATCCCTCGTTCGGTGCGCAGAACACGCACCATCTCGACATAGCAGCGCGTGACGGCGTCACGCACATCAGCGCCCGCCTCCAGATCGCGCAACGCCGCCTGCGCCTCAGCAGCAATGGCGCTCCCCAGATCATCGAATGCCGACTTCTGCGGAAACCTGCGCAGCATCCACCAGGCAATCGCCGTCAGACCCGATGCAAGCGCCAGACTGATCAGTGTGACCAGCCACACCGGCGGGTTGGTCACCAGTTCAGGAGGAACGACGATGTCTGTCGATTCGAGTTCCTGACCGGATGAACTCGTTTGCGCCGGTGCGCTGCGCGGCTCGAATGTCGGCGGTCGCAGATTCGCCATGAGGAGGTAGACGGTCAGCATGATGAGCAGATACACAGGAAGATTCCGCACCAGCCAGCGCCGAAAATCGCGCGAGAAGACGGTCATAACCACAACGAACAATCCCAGTGTCAGCAACACGACACCCAGCCATCCCATTTCGACCGGTTCGCCGGTTGCAGCGGCGCGCGCTGGCACAGGCGGCGCAAAGAGGTCGTAGGGAAATGGCTTGCCCGCTTCCAGTATCACCGACGGCAATCCGGCAGCCAGCACGATCAGCGCACCAAGCGAAACGACCAGCCATCCTGCAAGCCGTCGCCGCATATGCTGCGACATAGATCACCTTTCGATCGACGGGATATCTGTCAGAGCAATGAGCGTCTCTTCGCGCCGCTCCAGATCACGCCAGGAAATGCACCGCTGCGCACGCTCGTCGGCGCCGACCACGGCAACGAAACGTACACCCCGGCGATCAGCGTCGCGCAGGTTGCTGCTCACGCCGCGCATACGCACATCGGTCATCGCCGTATAGCCGCGCGCCCGCAGGAGGCGCGCCACTTCCAGCGCATACGGATAACTGCCATCGTCGGTTGCAACCACCATCACAACCGGCGGACATGGAAGAAGAGGGGCGGCAGGCGATGCCGCGGCTACGACCCGTTCCAACCCGTATGCAAAACCAACCGCCGGTGTCGGTTGACGTCCACCGAGCGCGCTTACCAGATCATCGTAGCGCCCGCCACCACACAACTGCAAGCCGTCATCCGAGTAGATCTCGAAGATCATGCCGGTGTAATAGTGCAACCCGCGCCCCAGCCCAAAATCGAGCTTCATACACTCCGGCGCCACGCCATGGGCTGTAGCCAGGCGCAGGATCGTGTGCAACTCATCGAGACCGGTCACAGGATAATCGCGCAGCAACGCTCCGGCACGTTCCAGCGCCTCGTCGGGTCCGCCTTCGATCCGGCACAACCGGTCAAGCAATTCGAGCGCCTGGTCAATCTGCTCGGACGACTCGCTGCGTCGCAGTTTGCGTACCAGGCGACCAACGATGGCTTCCGGCGGTCGAGTGCCAAAACGCAGGTTGACCCCGATTTCACGCAGCGCGTGCAGCAGCAATGCCTCGGCGCGCTGATCGTCGATCCCATCGAGAAGCGCAGGATCAACAGGGAATGAAGCGGGGTGCGCGTCCAGTTCTGCGCGCACTGCTGCGACCCCATGCTCGCGGAGGCGTTCCAGTCGCCACGCCAGCCTGCCCTGAGTCCGTTCACTCAATCCGAGCGACGCAAGCAGCGAGCGAATCAGACCGATATGACCAATGCGCACTGTAAAGCGCGTCACGCCTGCCGCGACCAACCCCTCGCACGCCAGCGCCAGACACTCGGCATCGGCACGCGGCGCCGCGCCGCCGATCAACTCAACGCCGATCTGCGTGAACTGACGATAGGTGGCGCGCTGCGGTCGCTCATTCCGAAAGACCGGACCGGCATAACGCAGGCGCAGAGGCAGCGGTTGATCCTGCATACGCGCAACATAAGCGCGCAGGACCGAAGCCGTCCACTCCGGTCGCAACGCCAGATCACGCCCGTTGAACGTGAACTCATAGACCTTGCCGACCAGTTCTTCACCCAGCTTGCGCAGGTAGAGGTCGCGCTGTTCGATGATCGGCAGATCGATAGGTTCGTAGCCATACGCACCCAGCACGCGCTCGATTGCCGCAGCTGTTGCTCTCTGCACCGTCACTTCCGACGGCAGGATATCGCGCATACCGCGCACAGCATCGATACTTGATCCCACAGATCGGTCACTCCATCCGAACGGGAAGATACAAGCCTGGAGGGTTCATTTCTCACCCTGCGACGCACAGGCGCTATGACCTGCCCGGCGCAACGCACAGTAGACACAAACACAGGCGTCCAGCACGAGCGCCTGTGCCTCCCTTCTCCTGAGAAATCCGGCAACATCACCGGCATTGTACCCGATCCGGCACAGTGTCACAAGTGGTCAGCGATCAGGCAGCCTGATGCGGAACGTTGCGCCATCGCCGGGGAAACTGCTGACCTCGATGGTTCCGCCGTGGGCGTCAACCGCCATTTTACAGAAGGCAAGCCCCAGACCGGTGCTGCTCTGACGAGCAGGGCGACTCTCACCTGCCCCAACGAATGGCTCGAATATCCGTTCGATCTGATCAGGAGGGATGCCTGGACCGGTATCGGCGACCTCGATAACCGTCTGCTCGCCACCTTCGGGATGCGGCTCACGCCATGCGCGCAGCATAATCGTCGTTCCGTAGGGGGTGTGCTTGAGTGCGTTCGAGAGCAGATTCAGCACAACCCGGCGCAGTAAACGGCTATCAGCGCGTATTGTCGGGAGTGTCTGCGGCACATCGAGGATCAGGGTTTTCGACTCGTATGCCAGCCATCCGGAAAGTTCGATGGCACACTCAGCGCAGAGATCGGGAAGTGATACATCACTCAGACGCAGGCGCAGACGACCTTCGTTGTAACGCGCCAGATCGAGTAGATCATCGACCAATCCCGCCAGGTTGCGTCCGGTGCGCAATGCACTCTCGATCAGCGCGCGTTGCGGGTCGTTCAACTCGCCCGTGCTCAACAACTCAAGAAATCCGATCAACGCCGTCAACGGATTCTTGAGATCGTGGATGACCATCTGTGCCAGCAATGTGACGTTGCGTTCGCTCTGCCGGCGCATTGCGTCGAGTTGCTCCAACTCTTCACGCTGACGTTGCTCACGCGCGGCAGTGATGGCAAGGTTCTCCAGCGCATCGATCTGGAGAGGAGACAGGCTGGCATCGCGCTGGAGCCGGGTGCGCAGTTCCACCGAAAGCGGTTCACGACGCTCCAGCGACTCAACTAACGCATCTATGGCTTCCACCATTGCCGGGCGCACCAGTTCGAAGGCGGCGCGATCAATAAGACCACGCTGCCTTCGGTCGCGTACCTCAAAAAATGCAGCGTATGCCATCAATGCAAGCGCAGCAATGCCTGCAGCGTGGAACAACCAGAACGAGAGATCGTACGCCGGCGCGGCGATCTGCTGGATTGTCGTTGCTTCTCCCAACAATGCAAGAGCAGCCAGGAACGCAGGCGAGAGACGGATCGATGATCGACGGTATAATTGAATGTACTGCCAGAGCGCAAAACCACAGGCGATCACGGTCACCAGACGGATGAGCGCTTCGATCTCCGGTGCCACAGGGACGAACAGCCATCCGATACTGAAGGCGAGGAGCATGGTAAAAGGCGCTACATATCGCCACGCACGCTGCCGCCGATCCTGGGCGGCAGGCGATTCCTCAAATGTGCTGATTACAATCCATATGCCGATGACGGCAAGGCTGATAGTGGGACATCCAGGCGTTGCATCGGGTTGTGATGCCGCCCACAGCGCATGCACCAGCGCCGTGGCAGCGCCGCCCAGCAATCCCAGACCAACCGCCAGCGCGCGATTGTCGAGCGCCTGCCACGCCGCGATGACGATGACCAGCGCCACCGTTCCGATGATCGCGGCAGTGCTTGCAATCCCTGCAAAGTAGAGCGACGACGCTACAGCATACGGACGATCCAGAGCGGGGAATATGCGCTCAAGCGCCAGAGCGAACGGAACCACAAGAACAATCGCCATCCACCCCGCAATGACCCACCGCGAAGTCGGTTGGCTGGCGTCGGAAACGGAAGACGGGTCGGCAGGAAATGGATGCATTGGAAGTTCAAAAGTTTTTCATCGTGGCCTGTACTATGAAGATAACGCTATGACAATACGTAAGAGTATCATCCAAAAGAACGAAAGTTTACCGGCGTTTACCAGTTTCCATCAGGCGCTGATGAACTGGTTCAGTGAGGCGGCGCGTGATCTGCCCTGGCGCCGCACCCGTGACCCATACTGCATCATGGTTGCAGAAGTGATGCTTCAGCAAACGCAGGTTGATCGCGTGCTGCCGAAGTACGAAGCGTTCATCACATGCTTTCCGACGCTTCAGGCGCTGGCAGATGCACCAACCGCAGAAGTCATCCGTCTGTGGTCGGGGCTTGGCTACAATCGCCGGGCGGTCAGCCTGCAACGCGCAGCGCGTGAAATCGTCGAACGCTTCGATGGCGTTTTTCCGCGCGATGTCGCTGTGCTGCTGACGCTTCCGGGCATTGGACCCTACACTGCTGGCGCTATCGCCTGTTTCGCCTTCGAGCAGGATGTGGCGTTCATGGACACTAACATCCGGCGCGTTATTCGCCGTGCGTTGACCGATCCTGCGGCAACGGTCGGAGACCGGGATTTGCTGGCGCTGGCGCAGGCGGCGCTCCCAATCGGGCGCAGCTGGATGTGGAACCAGGCGTTGATGGAACTGGGGTCGTTGATCTGCACTGCCGACTCGCCGGCATGCTGGCGCTGTCCACTGTGCGATCTGTGTTGCGACTATGCCGCGCGCCGCACGTCGGACGAGCATCTCGAAGCGACGCCGGTGCGCAAACGCATTGCTGAACGTCGTGAACGCCCGTTCGTCGGATCGAATCGCTACTTCCGCGGGCGTGCTGTTGCTGCGCTCCGCGCATTACCCCCCGGCACAACCCTTGATCTGGCAAAACTCGGACCACAAGTGCGTCCCGATTATACTCCGGAAGATGAAGCCTGGCTGGTGGCCCTCCTCAACGGATTGGAGCGCGATGGATTAGTCGTGTGGCATGGCAATGGGGTACGACTTCCGGAGGAATGAAGGCGCCAATGATGGACACAGGAGTATGCACATCCTGACAGGCGGAGGTTGCGCCACAAGCGGCGCAGCACCTGTGCTATAATGCAGAGCCATGAGAACAGCCATTGCCATCAACCCGCGCCACGCCGCCCACGACGAGCCGCAGCACGTTGAGCAGGCTGCACGCCTGTATGCGATTACTGCAGCACTGAACGCCAGTGGTCTGCGTTCAGTGCTGCTCGACGTGCCGGCGCGTCCGGCGACCGAGGCGCAACTGCGCGCTGTTCACACCGAACAGATGATTGAACTGGTGCGCTGGTCGGCGACACGCCCGCGATCGTGGATCGATCATGACACGTACACTACCCCGGCAAGTTGGGATGCGGCGCTCATGGCTGCCGGTGCGACCCTGGCGGTCGTTGACGCGGTCGTCAGCGGGTCGGTGCGGAATGGGTTTGCGCTGGTTCGTCCGCCCGGTCATCACGCGACACAAGCCGAATCCATGGGCTTTTGCCTGTTCAACAACGTTGCTATTGCTGCGCGCTATGCTATCGACCATCTGGGAATCACGCGAGTGGCGATCATCGATTTTGATGTGCATCACGGCAATGGGACACAGGATATCTTCTACGATGACGATCAGGTCTTCTTTTGTTCAACGCACGCTTCGCCACTCTATCCGGGCACCGGCGCCGAACGTGAGATCGGTTCGGGCAAAGGGCGTGGCACAACGATGAATCTTCCGCTCCCTCATGGCGTTGGCGATGCCGGGTTTGCCCGCCTGTTCGATGATGTCGTCATTCCGGCGCTGCGGCGCTATCGCCCGGACCTGATCCTGGTGTCCGCCGGTTATGATGCCCATTGGGCTGATCCACTTGGACCGTTGACGTTGTCGGTCGCCGGGTATGCTGCACTGACGCGCCGCCTGAAGGAAACGGCTGAAGAGGTCTGTGATGGGCGTATCGCGCTGGTGCTCGAGGGCGGCTACAACCTGAAAGCGCTGGCGGCAAGCGTTCTGGCATGCCTGGAAGTCCTGGCAAATGATGATAGTGTTGTTGACCCGTTTGGACCATCGAACGAGCCGGAGCCTGACATTTCGGCGCTGATCGCGCGTATGCGTCAGAATCACCCGCTGCTCGCCGGATAACCTGAACATTGTACTCCTATGAGCATTGCCGTTATTGATTATGGCGCCGGTAACCTGCGCAGCGTCATGCGGGCGCTCCAGCGGATCGGCGCCCCGCTCGAAGTCACCAGTCACCCGGATGTCGTGATCGACGCGCCAGCGGTTATTCTGCCCGGGGTTGGAGCCACCCGCGATACCATGCAGAACCTGGAACGCCTGGGGCTTGTCGCCGCTATTCGTGAGGTTATTGCACGGGGGACGCCGTTCCTCGGCATCTGTGTGGGAATGCAGGTGCTCTGCGAACAGAGCGAGGAGTTTGGACTGCATTCCTGCCTCGGCATTGTTGGGGGAGTCGTGCGACGCCTGCCAGCCGGACTCAAGGCGCCGCAGATCGGGTGGAATCAGGTGCACTATACGCCTCACGCGGCGCAGCATCCGCTGTTCACCGGCATCGACGACGGCAGTGACTTCTATTTTGTCCATTCATACTACTGCGATCTGACGGATGAACGCGATGCGGCTGCGATGACAGAGTATGGCGTCTCTTTTCCGAGTGCGCTCATTCGCAACAATCTGGCGGCGGTGCAGTTCCATCCCGAAAAGAGTGGTCGCTGCGGATTGCAATTGCTGACGAACTTTGTCGCATGGGCAGGGGTTTTGTGATGGAAATCATTCCTGCCATCGATATGCAAGACGGGCGGTGTGTGCGCCTGTACCAGGGCGATTTTCAGCGCGTCACCGTGTACGATGATGATCCAGTCGCGGTTGCGCGTCGCTGGGTCGCACAGGGCGCGCCACGCCTGCATCTCGTCGATCTCGATGGCGCACGCAGTGGTCATCCAGTCCACACTGACATCATCCGCGCGATCGTGCGATCGGTCGATGCGCCGGTGCAGCTTGGCGGCGGACTGCGCAGCATCGCGGCGGTCGAACGCGCGCTGGAACTCGGCGTCCAGCGTGTCATTCTCGGTACAGCCGCCGTTCACGACCCGGAACTCATCAGGCAACTGGTGCAGCAGTTCGGCGATGCTATCGCCATTGCTGTCGATGCTCGCAATGGTATGGCAGCCATCGCCGGGTGGACTGAAACCGCTGCCATCAGTGCCATCGATCTGGTCGAACGGATGGCAGCGCTGGGAGTCCGGCGCGTGATCTACACCGACATCGCACGCGACGGCACACTCTCGGAACCCAATATCGCAACAACCCGCGCGCTTGTTCGTCCCGGCGGTCCCGCCATTATCGCATCAGGGGGGATCAGCACGATCGACCACCTGCGTCGCCTGGCGGAGGTTGGCGTCGAGGGCGCGATTGTCGGGCGTGCGCTCTACACCGGCGACCTCTCGCTGAGCGACGCGCTCGCCGCAGTGCAGTGAAGGAGTCTGTATGACCAACCCCGGCAAGCCAGCTCAACCGACCAGCAAATACGAAGAAGAGCGCCTCCGCGCCGCCGAACAATCACAGTTCGTCTACCTTCAGGGACAGATAGACGAACTGCGCCGCCTGCTGAAAGAGCAGTCAAACAAATACGCCTGGGCGATGGAGCAGATCCGCAGAGTTGAAGCAAGCGTCTCCCAAATAGAGGGACTGCTCGACCGCCAGCGTCAGGAAATGGCGCAGACGCTCGACAGTTACCGGCGCGACATCACGGCGCTGCGGAAAGAGGTAGCCGGTGCGCTGGTCAAAATTGACGAAGGGTTGCGCCCCATGCGCGAGATGCAGTCGCAGATTCAGCAACTCGGCGAGGCGCGACGCCAGGACCGCGACGCGATTGCGCCGCTTTTCCCGCGCATCGATGAACTGGAGCAACGGATTGCATCCTGGAATGCGCAGATCAAAGAGGCTGAAGAACGACATCGCACCCTCCAGGCTCGCCTGAACGACGCCACTGCCGCCGATGAGGCGCTGCGCGACGAGATGCGGCGGTTGAGCGAGGACCTCCAGATCGAAAAGCAGAGTCTGCGTCGTCAGGCAGTCGAAGCGCAGCAATTGATCGCCGACATTCATCCCACCCTCGAGGCGCATGCCAGTCGTCTCAACCGCCTCGATGAAATCCGTCAGCATATCGATCTGTTTGCCGAGCAACTACCGCAACAGATAGCCGCGCTCAACGAGCGCCTGAATGCGATCCCCGGCGAGATCAAGCGAGTCGAACGCATCTCGACCGAACGGTTCCTGATGAATCAGGAACGATTGGAAGAGATACGACAGCAGCAGGACGAAAAGATCGCGTCGCTCGCGGAAACCGAAGAGCAGCATCTGCGTCAGTTGCACACCTGGCTTGATCGCATCGATGCCTGGTTGCGTGAACTGGAACAGCGGCAGAATCGCACAGCCAGCCATGTTGAGCACGTTCAACGCGAGAGCCTGGCGTATCTCGTCGATCTGGAACGTCGAGATGTGCGCCTGATCGAAACATTACTGGCGGCGCTCCGCGCTCAGGCAGACGAAATCCATGCCGAGCAGGTGGAACGTGGTCGCGCGCCGCAGGATCGGTGAGACGCTCATCGTTCGGAGAGCCACAATGCTGAAACGCCGCATCATTCCATGCCTTGATGTGAAAGCAGGTCGGGTCGTCAAAGGGGTTGCCTTCCTGAACCATCGTGACGCTGGCGATCCGGTTGAACTTGCTGCCGCCTACGATGCTGGCGGCGCTGATGAACTGGTGTTCTACGATATTACCGCCAGCAGTGATGAACGCGCGATTATGGTCGATGTGGTCGAGCGCACCGCAGCGCAGGTGTTCATCCCGCTCACGGTCGGCGGCGGGCTGCGCACCGTCGAGGATATGTACCGCATGCTGCGCGCTGGCGCCGATAAGGTGTCAATCAACACCGCCGCCGTGCTTAATCCGCAATTGATCGAGGATGGCGCACGTCGCTTCGGCAGCCAGTGCATCGTCCTTTCGATCGACGCGCGACGGGTCAACGCGCCAGACGAACCGCCCCGCTGGCAGGTGTTTACCCATACCGGACGCGATCCGCGTCCAACGGGTCTCGACGCTATCGAATGGGCGCGTCGTGGTGTGGAATTGGGCGCTGGCGAGATCGTGATCAACAGTATGGACGCAGACGGCGCTGGCAGCGGGTACGACATTGACCTCCTCCGGGCTATCACTGAAGCGGTCAACGTTCCTGTCATCGCCTCCGGCGGAGTCGGTTCGCCGGAACATATGTATGCCGGTCTGGTCGAAGGACGCGCCGATGCAGTGCTGGCGGCGTCGATCTTCCACTTCGGCGCCTGTACTATCCGGGACGTCAAGCAGTATCTGGCAGAACGAGGCGTGCCGGTGCGGCTGTGAGGGTTGGACGTTGAACGTTGAACGTTAGAACGTTGAACGTGGGAACATGGTATGACCGACACGATAACCATTATTGTGCGTTACTTTGCTGCGCACCGCGAGATAACCGGGCGCAGCGATGAGATGCTGACCCTTGCGCCGGGAACGACCGTTGGGGCGCTCTGGACGCTGCTGACTGAACGCTACCCGCGCCTGGCAGGATATAGCGGTCGCTTGCTGTTTGCAGTCAATCAGGAGTTTGCCGCACCCGATCAGGCCCTGCACCACGGCGACGAGGTCGCATTCATTCCGCCGGTGAGCGGCGGCGCGCCGCGCGCCTTCGTTGTCACGCACGAGCCGCTCGATCCCGCGCCACTGGTTGCGCTTGTACAGTCACCCGATATGGGTGCGGTCGTCACATTTGCTGGCGTGGTACGCAATCACTTTGGCGGTCGCAAAACCGCATTTCTGGAGTATGAAGCCTACACCGGTATGGCCGAGGCGGTGCTGGATCAGATCGCCAGGGAAGCACGCACACGCTGGAACATCGGCGGGATCGCTGTTCATCATCGGATCGGTCGCCTGGAGATCGGCGAGACGGCGGTGCTGGTCGTGGTTGCAGCGCCGCATCGCCGTGAAGCCTTCGAGGCGGCAGCGTGGATCATGGATCGCATCAAAGAGATAGCGCCAATCTGGAAGAAAGAATACTGGGCGGATGGCGCCGCCGAGTGGGCAGGCGACGAAAAGGAACGTAAGCGCGGATTGCCGGATCAACGTTCAACCACGTAAACCACATACTCCCCGATCACCCGCTTCGGATACGTCACATCCAGGTATGCGCGCACATCATTGGACGCCAGCGGCTCTGCACTCCAGCCAAGATCCCGTCCAATGGGCAATGCAGCGTACCATTGCACCTCCGGCGACTCCAGGCGCTTTGCCTCAGCATTCGGATCACGCGGCAGCACGATGTAGCGAATCGGCGCTCCTGCAAGATACCGGCGGAAATTGGTCGCATGATGCATGATGTTGCGTTGAAAGACCGGATCATGCTCAAACCAGGTCACCGGTTGATGGGTGTATAAAGCCGCCTGCCAGTACTGATCGGTCAAAATGACCCCCGGCGGTGCAGCGCGCAGGACTGACCATACCGGCATCGCCGCAGATGTTACCCGCGCCTGCAACACCTGGTACGCCACGCCAACGCCGTTCACAATCACAAAGACGGTAAAAATGACCGTCAGATCAGACGCACACGGCGACCCAACTGCATCACTCCGGCAGCAGTCAGGATGCAGAGCGCCGGCAATGCCGGAATGAACACCCGTGGATTGTTGCTTGCACCTGGCAGCGCGGAGTAGACCAGCAGCACAACCAGACCGAGCGCCATCCAGACGCCGAGCATCGTCGTCGCTATTCCCGCACTGCCGCGCACGACAGCCAGAACAGCGGGGGCAAGCAAAAACAGAAGCATCACCGTCGCCAGCGTCAGCGGCAATGTGAACATCTGCTCCAGCATGTGCGGCGCAATGGTCAAAAAGACATCAATCTGCGCACCGCCGCCAACCGTTGTTGGACGACCGATAATACCGTAGATCAGGAGAACCCACGGCGCCAGCGCGAGCACCGGAATCCCAATCGCCAGCAACATATGACGGACAGGAAGCGGTCGTTCGCCACGCAATTGGAGCAACCAGGTCAATCCGGCAACGCCAGGGTAGAGAAACGCAAGATCGATTTTGCCATACATCGCCAGCGTACCGCAAAGCACCGCCAGCCAGGTGCGCTGTTCAAGAAACGCCCACAGTGCACCCATCACCAGCAGTGCAGAGAGCGGCTCAACGAATGATAGCGGACCATGCTCGCGAAACACCGGGAAGAGCGCCAGGAGCGCCGCCGCCAGCACACCTCCGCGCTGCCCGATAAAGCGTGACCCGCAGGCACAGGTCAGGATCACCACACCCCCGGCGGCAACCGGAACGACCGCCTGAAGAAGCGCATACGAGCCGCTCAATCGCCAGACCGCGCCAAACACCATCAGGTACAGTGGCCCCCACCACGGATGCAACGGACCACTGCGTCCGTGCGCCAATCCGGCTGGCGCCAGGGAGACCGGATCGGGAGGAAACCCATTCACACGATCATAGGGATTTTCGGCATCGATCAGAAAACGCGGCAGTTCCTGAGCAACAATGCCCCAGTGCAAATTGCGAGGACTATCCCAGTACTGGACGCCGGTCAGCAGTTGGAGTGCAACATACTGTCCCGCGAGTGCGCCTATCAGCAGCAGGCGCAGGTCGAGCCAGCGAGTGGTTCTGGAAGTCATCGTGCGAGATCAGGCACGCCTGCCGGAACAGGCGACGGATCATTGAGCAGCTTCGATCTTGCTGCCGGGGTTCGTTTTCGGCATCATCGCCCGCGTTGCCAGCACATGCTGCGTCTGATCGACCGCCGGGCGCGGTGGAACAACCAGCACCTTATCGATCCGCCGCCCATCCATATCGACAATCTCGAAGGAATACCCCTCCCACTTCACACTATCGCCGACGGCGGGAATGCGACCAAGCAACGCCAGCAAGAAACCGGCGAGAGTTTCAAACCCATGCTCACGGACAAGATCATCGGCTGGCGGCAACTTGAGACGTTCGCGCAGATCGGCAAACGGCGTCAGCCCATCGACCAGGTAACTGCCATCGTCGCGGCGCACAATCGACTCATCGGTCTCATCGTCATATTCGTCGGAAATATCGCCGACCAGTTCTTCGAGCATGTCTTCGATGGTGATCACCCCGGCGACCTGTCCGTATTCATCGAGGACAATCGCCAGCGCGTTGCGGTTCTGCTTCAGTTGCTGAAACGCCTGCGCTGCACGTTGACTCTCGATCACATACATTGGCGGGCGCAGCAGTTCACGCAGATTTGGTGGTTCACACTGCCCCCAGAATGCCAGCAGATCCTTGACATACAGAATGCCGATCACGTGGTCGAGCGAGCCTTCGTACACCGGAATACGTGAATAGCCCGACTCTGTAGCGATCCGCAAGGCTTCTTCAATTGGCGTGTCAATATCAAGAGCAGTAATCTGCGTGCGCGGCGTCATCAAAGAACGAACGGTGCGGTCGCTGAACTTGAAGACATTGTGAATAACGGTTTGCTCAGAGTCCGCCACGGTGCCATCGGCGGCGCCTTCGCGCACCAGCGCCATAATATCATCCTCGGTGACCGGCATTTCAGCCACATTGTGCCGACCAAGCAACCGCAACACAACCTCGGTTGAGAAGGTCAGAAAACTGACCACAGGCGATGCCAGACGCGCCAGCAACGCCATGATTGGAGCGACCGTCGCTGCGACTCGCTCAGCGTTCTGCAACGCCAGACGCTTTGGCACCAACTCGCCGATGATCAGCGAGAAATAACTGATGGTCAGCGCCACAATAGCCGGCGCCAGCGCCCCGGCATAGGGCGCCAGCCCCGGAATGCCGCGCAACCAGGCATCCAGCACCTTCACAATGCTTGCACCGCCAAAAACCGCTGCAAATGTACCCAGGAGCGTAATACCAACCTGAACCGTTGAAAGAAAACGGCTTGGTGACTCCAGCAGCGCGAGCGCCGTGCGCGCGCCAGCGTCGCCCTGCTCCGCCTGCTGGTCGAGACGCCCCTTGCGCGCGGAGACAATTGCAATCTCCGAGGCGGCAAAGAAGCCATTGGCGACAATCAGCAGCAGGATCAGGAGGCTTTCGAAGAGGATATTCGAGTTTGCAGAATCTGTCATAATGATCATTCGGCACGCGCTGGTACCATCGCATACCGTATGTAAAAGTATACCGTGTGCACAGCGCCTGTCAAGTAATCGTCCTGATTTG
>Ga0209162_1002305_pt1 | contig 17058 bp, 14 predicted proteins | sample YNPNPMetaG_FD_187121 | JGI IMG/M metagenome (GOLD analysis project Ga0209162, IMG submission 187121) | Anoxygenic and chlorotrophic microbial mat microbial communities from Yellowstone National Park, USA - YNP NP MetaG (SPAdes) (version 2) ... | reverse complement strand
CTGGCGGGTCAAACCGGTAGTAGTGGGGGGCGACGAAGGCGGAGTGGGTGATCTGGTGAGTGGTGAACCAGGTCTGGGCCTCGGCAAAGTTGGCGGCAATCTGCTCTGGTGTGCCGGTGTAGAAGAAATCGTTGGAACTGAGGGCATGAACTCCCGCGGTGGCTTCTCCGGCATCCACCAGGGTTTTCAGAGCCGCGGCGCTGGCCTCGTTGACGTTCCGCAAGAAAAGGCCTACCCACGGCTTGAAACCATACTCGTTGGCGATCTGAATCCATCCGTAGGGCCCAGTGGAGTCATCCATCCGGAAAGTGACCAGTGGCGGCATCCCCTGGAGGACAAAGGGCTTGCGGGCCGCGCAGACCATCCCCCGCCAGACCAGGTCGTCAAAGCCACGGACCTGGCCCCAGGTCCGCCAGTTCAGCCAGGCGTAGGAAGTCCATTGAATCGCCCGCCCCTGCCCGTAGGGGACGGCCACCAGCAGCGGCTGACCGTTCACGGTGGCCAGCGTGACACCATCGGTGGGGGGCACTACTCCCGTTGGAGAGATGTTCTGGTCCATCAGATAGACCGCGCCTGTCGGCTGCGCGGCCACGATGTAGTTCCAGGGCGACGGGACATCGGTGTGGATTTCCACCTGGTTGTGGGGCGTGGAGGTCGTGTAACTGAAGCGGAAGATGTCCTGGACGAAGGCGTAGAGAGGGACGCCGCTGTAGGTCAGGATAGAGTCAAAATTGACCAGGCCCGCGCCGCCCCAAACCGCCGATGAGATCGCAGCCTGTTCGGCCGAGTCCAGATACTGGTGGTTTGCGTCCAGCCCCTTATGACCGATGACGATCAGGGCATAGTCTGCGATGGCGGAGGTTACCGGCTCCTGGGCGATATCCAGAACGGTGTAGGGGATACCAAAGTGGTCCAGGTAGGGCTGGATGTACTGGGAGAAATCATTGTAGTTGGCACTGGCAGAGTTCACCAGGATCAACGCACCCACCCGGCGCGGCTCGTCAACCTGCCCTGCGACGGGGCGGGAGGTCAGGTAGAGAAGCGAGTTGACCATCAGGGCCACCGCTACAACACTCAGCAGCCAGCGTTTGAGGGAAGTCATAAGGGTGTATTCCTTGTTCCGCGTTCCGTGCACGCTTTCCATACCAGACAGGAGGTCCGGAGTTGCGTTCGGGCCTGTTCCCGGCGGTGGGGAAAAGGGTAGGCAACGCACGCCAGGCCGGCCTTCACCCCGTAGGCCGCCGCGACAGCCAGCCCCAGAAGGGTCGCCCGCAGAGGGCCGTAGTGCCTGCGGAAGAAGCGCAGTTTGCTCCCATAGAGACGGGCCACCGATTCGGGACGGCACTGGCGGCTGCTGGCGCCGCCCAGATGGACGATTTCCACGTCGGGCAGATAGTAGACCTTCCATCCGGCGCGGTGGATGCGGTAGCAGAGGTCGGTGTCCTCGGAGTACATCCAGAACCCCTCGTCCAGAGGACCCACGGCCTCTACCGCGCTCCGGCGCAGGAGCAGACAGGCGCCCGGCGCCCAGTCCACCGGATGGGGCTCCTCGTCCGGACGGGGAGGTGGGCTGGGATGATGGGGCCCCCAGAGGCGGCGGTTCAGGCCGAAGGCAGAAAGGCTCTCCGAGAGCAGGGTTGGGAAGCGCGCGTAGGAGGCCTGAAAGGAGCCATCGGGGTTAACCAGTTTGGGAGCGACCGCGCCCGCGTCGGAGTGGTCTCTCATAAACGAGACCATCCGGGCCAGCGAACCGGGTGGCGCGATGGCGTCGCTGTTGAGCAGGAGCAGGTAGTCGCCGTGGCTTTCGGCGATGGCCTGATTGGTCGCGCGGACGAAGCCCACGTTCTCCCCGTTCTCTATCAGCCGCACCCACGGGAAATTGGCGCGCACCATCTCCGGACTGCCGTCAGTGGAACCGTTATCCACCACGATAGCCTCGCTGGCAAGAGGTGCAGCCGCCTCCGGGATTGCGCGCAGGCACGCGGCCAGCGCATCCCGGGTATTCCAGTTTACAACGAGGACAGAGAGGTCTATCATCCCTCTGGCCCTTTGTGCAGGATAAATCCTGCGCTACGCTCTGCCAGACTCGCCATCACTCCCAGCCAGAGCCAGGCGTAGACGGCGTAGTCAAAACCAGCAATCGTCTGGGTGTAGACGAAGGGGAGCAGCCAGTCCCCCAGGGCCATGGCCAGGATGACCCCGGCGCACCCGCCCAGCGTTCCCGCCGCCAGACCGGCGGTGAAGCCTCCGCCCTGCCGCTCCTGTCGCCATGCCCGCAGCCCGACCGCGACCAGCGCCCCCAGCAGCCAGAGGTACAGTCCCAACCCAATGATGCCCAGTTGGGAGAGAATGTCAATATAGTTAGAATGGGTCGCCATGGCCTCGTTCGGAAAATACGACATATAGTAGACCGCGTATCCCGCCGGGCCGGTGCCGAAAAGGAGATGGCGACTGGTTACCCGCCAGTTGACAGCCCAGGCCGTCAGCCGGGTAACCCCGCTCTCGGCGGACTCGCCCGCGATGACTTCCTGGATAAACCCGCGCCACTCCAGGGCCAGCAGGGCCGCCATCATGACCAGCATCACAACGAACCACTTTCGGGATTTCAGAAACGTGAGCACGCCGATGGCCAGGAACGGCGGCACCCATCCCGCCAGCCAGTGGGTGTTCAGGATGAACCGGTCATACATCCAGAGGGCCAGCAGTCCCACCAGCGCCAGGCGCAAGGGGGTGGAGAGTTCGCGGTTGAAGAGAATCTGCCCGTACACCAGCGAGACAAACCAGAGGGAGAAAAGGCCACCGGTGTTGATGAACCGGGCATCCACCCGGGCGAATTTCAACAGCAGCGACAGGGCTCCGATGCCGACCGTCGCCCAGTAGAAAACCCGCATCCAGCGCGGTTCGGAGACCGTGTTGGCGGTCAGCAGAAGGGCACCGGGCAGGAGAAGCATCACGGCCAGCGCGGCAATCTGGACGATGGGCCAGGTGCGCCAGGGGACCACCAGCGGGTCCCGGAAGATCAGGCACCAGATATAGGAGACCACACTGGCGACGAGAATGGCCAGAATGGGACGGTTAACCGGCGACGGTTTCAGCAAGGGCCGCTTCTCCACCATATTGCGGACCAGCCACAGGCCAACCAGCAGGGCCGTCAGCACCAGACTGGCGACGATGCGGCTCTGAGTGCCCGTGGGCAGGGTGACCCGGACGAAGGCGGCGGTCAGCAAGAGCCCCAGGACACCGGATTCCGGCCAGCGAAGGGCGACCAGCAGGACCGGCACCGCCGCAACCGCCGCGAGGAGATAATCCGGGCGCAGGCGCAGCGCCATATACCCCAGCATCAGGTCGGCCAGGATGACCCCGCCGATGATGAGGGGGCGGTGGAATCTCTCCAGTTGAATCCAGATTGGACGGAACGTCATCGTTACCTTCTGAACTACCAAGACGTGTAGGATTAATAATTAAAAATTAACAATTAACGACTTCGTGTCTTTGTGTCTTCGTGGTGAATCCCATCCAGGAACGCGTTCAGTTGCCCGCCGATGGCTCGCCAGTCGTAGCGCTCCGCTACCCGGCGGCCGGCGGCAGAGAGGGACGCCCGCAGTTCCGCGCTCGCCAGGACCCGCACCACCGCCTCGGCGAAACCTGCAGGGTCATCGGCGATGAGCAGGTCCCGCCCCGGCGTCACCTCCAGGCCCTCCGCGCCTTTGGACGTGGCGACGACCGGGGTGCCCAGCGCCATCGCCTCCAGAATCTTGATCCGGGTCCCGCCGCCCAGGGTGAGCGGCGCGATGCAGACCGCGCTGCGGGCCACGCGCGGCCGCACATCCGGCAAATAACCGGTCAGCACCACCCCCTCCCCCAGCGGGAGACGGCTCAGGTCCACCCCGTCGGTGCGACCGGTGATATAGAGAGTGGCCTGCGGGCGGGCCTGCCGGATGGGGGGGAATATCTCTCTCAGGAAAAAGCGTATCGCCTCAAAGTTGGCCTCGTAGGTCAGCGCGCCGGAGAAGACCAGCGTGTCGGGCTCCACCGACCCGAAGTCTCCCCGGTACCGCTCCAGGTCCACCCCGTTGGGTATGACGGCCAGCGGGGAGCCATCGGGAACAATACCCGAAATGTGTTGCCGCTCCACCTCTGAAGAAACCGTACAACCATCTACCTGCCGCAGGAGGTCCCGCGTGTACCGGCATTGCTTCTGCCAGGTCAGGCCGTACCGCAGGCGGGCCAATGGTGACCGGGTCCCCTGCACCTTCGCCCGAATCATGGAAATCTCCAGGTCCTCTATCACCCGCCGCGCGCTCCGGACCTTCAGCAGGTAGGGCGCGATGGTGACACCCGGTCCAATCTCAAAAGCCAGCACCAGGTCGTATGGCTGGCGGGACAGGGCATCCGTCAGACGGTCCGCCATCTCCGGCACGTACTGTTCCGCCAGTGCGCGGGGATATGGGGAAAAGAGGCTCGCCAGCGACGGCCGGGAACGCCTGTCCGTCGGGGCCGGAAGCGCCCCCACCAGGGAGACACCAGGCGGCAGGACCTCTGGCGACACCTGCTCCTCTTGCCCGTGAAAGAAGCAGAGGAGGTCCACCGCGTGGGCTGACCCCAGCGCGGTCAACAGGTGATGCAGCCGGATGCGCGCACCGTTATCCGGCGGATAGGGGAACCAGGCGCTCAGGCAGAGGATTCGCACCGGAACTTCCCTCCCTTTCCAGCGGCCTCACCACGTTTCTGCCCCAATATGCCAATGCACTGTAGACTGTGTAGTCCCAACCAGCTCTTTTCAAACCTCTCCCACAAAGCGTTATATATTTTCCACCGTCGTTTTGATAGGGGCACAGGATTGCTAAAGAATTTTTCTTCCAGTTTATACAAGTGCCGCATTACGTAAAAAACGCGTGGGTAATATCCACGAGCATAAGCATGCACTACAGTAAACCCCGCTTGCGATAAGATGCCCTTTAATTCCTCCAGACCAAATTCTGTTTCCCAAGCACCATATTCCCATCTTCCCAAAGCCATACATAGATGCTTGTAAACGGTGTACAAACTATAGCGCTGGGGGACATCAACAACAATATACCCTCCCTTGCGCAACACTCTCCACTGCTCTGAAAGCAAGGGGCCGGGATCTGCAAAATGTTCCAGAAGCCCCTGGTGGAAAACTACGTCAAAATGCTCATCAGGGTAAGGAATGCGGCAGGCATCAGCACAAACCAGTCTTGGTTTCAAACCTTTCTGCTGGAATGTCCTTGCAGAAATCTGTAAGGCCGGCAAGGATAGATCCAACAAGTGCACTTCTGCTCCTCGTTGAGCCAGCCAGCTGGCATTACCACCTGTACCACTCCCCACTTCCAAAATGCGTCGTCCTTCCACATCCATCACGGCGCAAATGGCGGATAGCAGTTCAGGCGTGTAGTTTACGTAGCCGGCCCTGGCCATCCTTTGCCAGTAATCATCCCAATTCATCGCAGGTCTCCCCTCAGGGAATCGCCGAAACAGGCCCAAATTTCCCTTTCAGGAAATCCAGGAGCCCCCGTACCATGGCTTTAGCCTGAGAGCGCCTGCCATTTCTCAGAAAGCCAACAACAGTCATCAGTGTCCCCCAGGTACACCTGGATAATGCACTGACCCTTTGCGGAAATGGCAGGTGCTTGCACAGGAAGAGAAAACGATTCCGGGTCATATAGTAGAGAACATAGGGAGATTGAGATTGGTGTGGAAGCGTTTTGTGCCACATCCTGGCTTCAGGAACCAGAAGAAGGTCATACCTGGCGCGACGAGCGCGCACACACCAATCCACTTCCTCCCAGTACAGAAAAAAGCGCGAGTCAAAAGGCCCCACATTCTCCCAGGCCTCGCACTTGATCATAAGCGCACATCCAGCCAGGAAGTCTACTGATCGGACCTCTGCAAATTGCCCCTGGTCTTCCTGATCAGCACCAAGGTTATAGGTAAACCCATGCCGCCAATCAATCACCCCCCCGGCAAACCAGAGCCGGTGCGGCGATGAGTGGTAGTAAATCTTTGGGCCCACGGCCCCTGAGTGCGGATTTGCCTCGGCGGTTTCCACCAAGCGGATGAGAATATCTGGATGAAACTCCGTGTCATTATTGACGATGAAAACGTAATCAGCGCCGCTTTCCAGAGCGTGTTTCACGCCGATATTGTTACCCTCGGCATATCCCAGGTTCTTTCCGGTCTCAATGATCTCCACAGTGGGGAAGCATTCCCGAATGACAGTCGGTGAGCCATCGGTGGAACCGTTGTCCACAACCACAATCTGGTAGTTTGAGTAGTTCAGGCAGGAGAGTGATTTCAGACTTTCCAGGGTATCGTCCAACCCGTTCCAATTAAGTATAATGACGGTCACCCAGGGCATCATGGTCCCACGTTTCCTTTCGCCCATTGAGCATAAGCACGCGCGGTCTCAATGATAAAGTCAGCAAATACTGGCCCGATAACCTCATTGGCAAACCGGTTGGGATGGGAATCGGTGCCCTCCCGGTACTCCGCCCGGAGCATATTGAAGTCGGGCGCGGCCGGGTCGTCCTCCGCCAGCAGGCCAAAAAGATCAAAGACAACCAGGTTGGGATGGCCCGCCAGGAATTCGTCCGACTGCAGCCACCGGGAGAGGGCGCGGGCCCGCGCGGCGGCCTCCGGCGTCGTCTCCGCCGGATTCAGCGGCGGCAAAGTGACGATGATGAACAGGCGGTCCGGGAATCGGTCTGTTCGCTCCCGCATCTTCAGGTAATGCCCCTGGATTTCCTGCAACTGCTCGTCGCTCTGGATGTTGCTGTTGGGGAAACAGGACTTGACGATGATGACTTCGTGCTGAAGTAGCCCACTGAGCGCGTTGACGGGCCAGGGGAAGGCCGGCTGGGAGAAAATGCGGGCCAGTCCGTCCGGATCGGTGTTGTCGCCGGGGATGCCGTAACTGTAGCCCGCGGGCGTCCCGTCCGGGCGGGTCAGCCCCTCCCAGTTGTAGTCGTGGTCCCAGAAGCGAAATCCCGCCTCGGTCAGCCGCTCCCGCACGCCGCCCTGGTTGATGAGGTTGCGGCCCACGGAATGGTGCAGGAAGATGACGTCGGTGAAATCCCCGCGCCGGACGACATCTTTGTGGTGGAGAATAGCCTGTACCCGGTGGATGAGGGCCATGCGCACCCCCTTACCGCGCAGGGCCAACCCAGACCCTACCAGGAGAAGAATCAATAGAAGCAGGAGGATCAGCGTTAGCGAATGTTTCATCGTCGGATAAGCCTCTTGGGACGTGCCAGGCACTTCTCAAAGTGCCTGGCACGTCTATTCTCACCGCTCCCAGCGGACGACACGGCCCGCCGGGCGGGCGGGGTTCCCGTAGACCAGCGTGTTCGGCGGGACGTCCCGCCGCACCACCGACCCGGCACCGATGACCGAGTTGCTGCCAATGGTCACGCCCTTCATAATGATGGAGTACGGCCCAATCCAGACATCGTCGCCGATGGTGATGGGCTCCTCAATCTCTGCCTCTCCCGTCTCTTCCAGCCACAGGCGATGGCCGATGGAATCAAAGATGCTGCAATTCCAACTGATCATACAGCGGGCGCCGATGCGGACCTCGGTGGCAGCCATGATGCGGGTATTGGGGCCAACAACCGTGCGGGCCCCCAGCGAAAGGGTCCCGGTAGGTCCCACCCGGAGAACACAGCCGGGCGAAATCCGGACACCCCGCCCTGCGATCAGGCGGGCACCTTTGCCGTACTTCTTGATGGAAACGCCCTTCCCCAGAACGATAAGTTCGTGAGAATCAAAATAATGAGCGTGCAGCAAGTAGCGCAGAGTGCCAAACAGAATGTACCACTTATCTTCCCAGCGAAGTCCCAGGAACTTGTGCCAGAAATGCCCCAGCCCTTCGGTTTCCGCCAGTCCATGCGCTTCCGGATTCATCTGGACAGGGAAATCATCTGATATGGCCGTTCTCATCATGACCGCCTCCATAAACACGCGGGTTTCTGGTTTCTCAGAGCATCCAGCCCGGCTACTGGCTGGCTGACATCTTGTCCGAACCCCGCATGGAGACCATGCGGATGATCTGCCGCAACTCCTGCGGTTCCACGGCTTGGGTTGCCAGCAGGAGCACCAGATAAGCGGCGGCTCCGATCCCTATGGTCGCGAACAAATGCAGATGCCGGACCAGAAACACAACGGCGCCCATTCCCAGCGCCGAAAGGGCAACGCGAGCCAGAGGCAACCATCGTCCGTTGGTCAACCGATTCACCCCCAGGAGTCTCCAGTGCAGGAAGACCCGTAGCCAGCGGGCGAACACCTCTGCGACAGCAGCGCCCATAATCCCGAAGGGGGGAATCAGCGCCAGGTCCAGAATCACGTGAATGATGGCGTTGGACATGTTCACCCGCGCCACCTTCTTCTCCAGTTGTAGGATCAGACAGGTAGGTCCCGTCAACTCTGTAATGAAGAAAGCAGGCAGGTCCCAAATAACCAGGGCAAAAACCGGCCCGGCCGCGGCAAACTGATCGGTGTACAGGAAACGGATCAACCTGTCGGAGACCAGCGTCCCGCCCACGGCGATGGGCAGCGAAACCATCAGCAGGTATTTCATCGTTTTGGCGATGACCGGCTCAATCGGGTTCACTCCCAGGGCGTGTTCCCGCACCAGAGTGGGATAAATGGAACTGCATACGCTCATCGCGATCGGGTAGGCCATCACAGACAGGTTGCAGGCTACTGCGTACCATCCAACGGCCGCATCAGGAAGGATGAATGACATGAAACTGACATCAAAGCGGGTCTCCAGGACGAAGGATATGCCGCTGATTCCAAAAGGCAGGCCTGCTGCCAGCAAAGGCCACCATCTGCTCCGGTCCACTTTTAACCTGCCAACTTCTATTTGCTGAAGGACCGTTCTTCCTGAGACCAGAGCCATAATAGTGATGCCCAGCAGCATCGCGGCTAAAAGGCCGATGTACCCGCAGCCCATCAGCAGAAGCGCGGTGCCCGCGCTCCAGAAGACCAGTTGATTGAGAATGGTGTAACGGGCTGTCAGATCCAACCGCTCCCAGGCCGTCAGGATGGCTTCAAACGGTCCCTGGAAGGAATAAATGAACAGACTGAGTCCAGCGATCAATACTCCCAGCACAATCTCGGGCCCTTTGCCCAGCAGATAAACTCCGGCGGTCACTCCTGCCACGACCAGTGAGGACAGAATGAGCCGCAGCGTGACGAGATTGGGCAACAAATCATAGACGCGGTCACGATCGCGGGCAATCTCTCGTAGAACATAAGGGGCCATTCCGAGATCGGAGAAGATAGAAAACATCTGGATATAAGCCATCACCGCCGAGTATTGCCCGAAGTGGACATCGCCCAGCCGACGCACCACAAACACATTGAACAGGAAGGCCAGAGCCTTGATCGCGATCTGGGAACCCAGCACAAAGGCCGAGTTTCGGGCGACAACTCTCATCAAGCGGCCCGGCGAATCTTGTGCAACCGAGATGGGCTCAGCCATAATCTTCGTGTTCCTGCCTGTCCAATGGGGAGACTGGAGAGCGAGACCGGGCCAGGGCAGTCTCATACAGTCTCTCCAGTTCGTTTATTTCCTCATCCAATGTCCGGACTTGCGGAACCGAAGCGGATAGACGCCGTACCAGGTCCGGTTCATCAACCAATCGTTGCAGTTCCCTCCTCAGTGCTGTCACATCGTTGGGGGCAAAGAGCAGGCCGGACTTGCCGTGTTCAACCAACTCGCTCAGCCCGCCCAGGTCCGACGCAACCACTGGAGTCCGATGGGCGAAGGCCTCCAGAATCACGTTGGGACTGTTTTCATACCAGACGGAAGGGACAACGACCACGTCCAGTTCGCTGAACACACGCCCCACATCACTATAGGCATAGGTCCCTGCGAAGCGGATGTGGGGGGAGTCGCCCGCCTGTTTTCGCAGCCGATGTACATATCGGGGGAAACGGCTCGGATCACCGTATATAGTCAGCGTCGCCTGGCGGGCCCGCAAATCCAGGTAACGGAAGGCCTCAATCACCAGGTGGACGCCTTTATGCTCGGTTAACTGGCCGATATAACCGATGCGCAGTACGTCTGAGGGCAACTTCGGGGGAACATCCCCGGAAAGCGCCAGTCCCTGCCGGGAATGGACCAGACGTTCGGCCGAAGCCCCGGCCCGAATATAGACCCGGCGCAGAAATTCCGAGGGGCAGATGACCAGGTCAACCTGGCGGAGCGCTTCGGTGAGCACCTGTCGCCTGTGCTCTATAGTGGGCCGGTCCACAGGCAGGCGGAGGGAATCGGCCAGCGGCGATGCCCACAGACGTTCTGCAAGCGCTGGCGCCACTTTCGCGGCCCAGCGATACCGTCGTTTCTCCTCGGCCCGGCAACGCACGCAATCGCGGGGCGTGGCATCGCGGCAAATCCGACCATCGCTGCGCAGCAGGGTAACCCGCGGACAGATGAACCAGTAATCGGTGAGGGTCACGACAACAGGAAGACCAGATTCACGCGCTGCCCGGATCGCATCCGCGCCCAGCAGATAACCGCCGATCAGGTGAAAGACATCCGGTCGGTGTTCCCGAAGGAATTCCCGCAGGTGGTCACCGATCCAGGGGTTGTCGTACTCCCAGCGGGCCGGGTCCGGCGCAGCGTTGCGGTTGAAGGAAAGCCGGCGGACCGCGATCCCCTTGTAAATATCATCCTCCCAGGTGATGCCGCCGTCCGAACCGGCATCAATCCGCTCAACACAGAGGATGCGCACTTCGTGCCCGCGCGCCTGCAAGGCGGCGGCAGTACGATAAGCACGCCATTCGGCACCCCCGGTGTATTGGGGAGGAAAATGGTGAACAGCGATCAAGATTTTCACGGGAATTCCTGTCCATCAATATTGGAAGCATACACAGACTCTGCGTCTCGGCGGTGAAATGACCTTTTTGCAGCGGGCTCATGAATCATAAAACCGACGCAGCATCATCTCATAGGTCATAATCGGGGCTATCTTGCCTATCGTCCACTGTTCCATCCCGGACTGATGCCGTTTGAATATAGATTCAACGAACTCGGGAGCAAATATGCCGCGTTCCAGCGTATGCGGATCAAACAGGATGCCGGACGCCCACTCCCGCAACTCATGGCGCAGGTAGTCTTCATAGTCCGCATACAAGGTTTTGCGTTCGGGGAAAATAGCCCCTATATGCCTGTTGAACCGGCGTTTTAGCCTCACCCCCAATCCATGCAGGTTACGGATCCAGGAATGAGCGGTGGGAAGGAACTCATCCTCCGCATAGGGAATATAGGCTAACCTGGGGGTTTCTCGCTGGATCACGGCGCGAAACAACCTGCGGTCCGCACGCAGCGAGGCCGGCAGAGAATAGAGAAACTCAAACAGATCGTAGTCAAAATAGGGGAAACGGACTTCAATGTGCGAGCGAGTGAAAACGACCAGACTTTGCGTCATCCGGCCACAGTGATTGCGAATGGAGAAAAACTCGCTTCGGACATCCGGCCGATAATGCAAATAACGAGAGACCTCGTCCCGCAGCGAATCAAAGGCCAGTCCCTGAATTTTCCGGCGAAGTGGCTCGCAATACAGCATGTTTTCCTCGCCCTCGGTGATAGAGGGCCAGGTATATGTATGGGTGAGCACATAGAATATGCGGGCGATAAAAGCTAAGTCGTCAACGGCGGATACCAGAAGAGGCTCTATACTGCCGGGGTGCCCCATCACGGAGCCGCCATCCCATCCGGTCAGATTCACGTCCATCAACTGCCGGGCCAGGGGCAACGTACTGATACCATGCATATGAATCCAGGTATGGAAGCCTTCCGTCAACTCCAGGTGAAAATCAACCCACTCCCTGACCCAATTTCCGTCGGGAAGATCACACCAATAGTGCTGACTGCCGACCGCCCTGGCAATGCGGCGGGCATAATACACATCCCGGCAATTTCGGACGCCATAAGTCAACGAAACAACCGGTCGTCGCTCAATGAGGCCCAGAATTGTACGGGAATCCAGGCCGCCACTGAGATAGACTCCGGGACGATAGGCATCGCCTGAAAGCCGTTGAACGGCCCGGCGCAGCAGTCGCCCCGTCTCCTCCACCGCTTCATCAAAACTCACCTCCGGACGATATGGAATATCAGCAAAATCCCAGTACTTTTCACACCGGAAGGTATCCGTAGACAAATTGTAAACCAGCAAAGAGGCATTCGGCAAAAGTTCAATACCTTCAAAGAACGTGCGCTCCCCCAGCAGATGCTGAAACCGCATATACTGAGCCAGGGCCGTCAGGTCCAGCCGGCGAGGAAACGTATGGTCACACAAAATGCCCTTCATTTCGGGTGCGAAGATAAATCTTCCGTTGTGGTGCGCGTAGAAAAGCGGATACAGCCCGAAACGGTCGTTGGCGATGATCACCTCCTGAGAACTGCGGTTCCAGACCACCAGAACAAAGGCACCATTCAGATCACGGACGAACTGCTTCCCCTTATCCTGGTACAACCGAAGCACCAGTTCCAGGTCACTTTCGTCCTGGAAATGATGCCCCTTTGCCTTCAACATCCCCCGGAGTTCAGCCGCGTTGTAGAACTCTCCGGTGAGAAAAACCACCAGGTTCTGATCCTCACTGAAGAGAGGTTGCCGTTCCCGGTTGAAAATACCGATGCCGATTCGTCCCAAACCCACACCAGCATCTTCGTCCCAAAAGGTCTCCACTATATACCACTCGCGATGCGACATCCTCGCGCCCATTCTGGTCAGAAGGGGCTCAACCCGCATCTGGCGCTTGCTATCCAGGATTCCAAAGACTCCACTCACCGGTCCATACCTCTCAACCTGGGATGATCACTTCTCTGGCCCACGACCGATTGGCCAGATACCATTCCACGGCTCGCCGAAGACCCTCTTCTATCGGGGTTTCCGGTGCCCACCCCAAAAGCGTCCGGGCTTTGGAGATTTCAGCCCAGGTAGCAGGAACATCGGCCCGGTGGGAAGAGCGCTGAACCACCCTGGCTTTCTTGCCCAGAAATTCCTCCAGGAGGAGAATCAGACGGCGCACCGAAACAGGCCGGTCACTGCCCAGGTTGATCACTTCATACCCCAGAGGCTTTAACGCCTGAAGGGTTCCTCGGGCAATATCGTCTATAAACGTAAAGTCCCTCTCCTGGGTACCGTCACCGTACAGCAGAAGCGGTTCGTCTTCGGCAATCCACCGGATAAAGCGAAAGACGCTCATATCCGGACGCCCCGCCGGGCCATAAACGGTGAAATACCGCAGGATAGTCACATCCAGGCCATACAGGTAGTGAAAGGTATAACACAAAACCTCCGCCGCTTTCTTGGAAGCCGCGTACGGCGAGAGCGGCTGATCGGTGATGGCCTCCTCACAAAATGGTCGTGGATTGTTCGCCCCGTATAGACTGGAAGTGGACGATAATACAAATTTCTTAACCCCGTACTCCCTGCACAACTCCAGCAAGTTCAGCGTCCCGATCACGTTCGTCTCAAAATAGATCCCTGGGTTCTCCACCGACTGGCGAACTCCCGCACGGGCCGCCAGGTTAATCACAGCGTCAAAACCGTTGTTATTGAGGAACACCTGACGAAGGCCATCGCGGTGGCAAATGTCCAATCTGTGAAATGCGAAATTGGGGCGTTCCTCCAACTGTCGCAGACGCCAGTGCTTTAAGCGGACATCGTAGGCCGTATTCAGGTTATCCACCCCAACCACACTGTGGCCGCTACCCAGAAGAAACTCCGAGACTTTCCATCCAATGAAGCCCGCACAACCGGTAACCAGGACGTGCATTTTCGCCTCATTCTCCGAGTGACCTGACAACAGCACCTGCTCTCTGCTTTCCCCCCATCGCCTCGGCGATCAGCCGCTCCACGTCGTCGGGCTGAATGCGCCACCAGGGGCCGAACCGCTTCGCCGGGAGTCTCCCGGTCCGGCACCAGTGGCGGACCGTCTCCCTGCTGACCCCCAGCCGCTCCGCCGCCTCGGCCACCGTCAGGTACGGGCGCTTCCTCCGACGATGGCGAGGTTTTCCGTTCTTGCCGTAATAGCCGTAGCCATAGAGATAGCCATACGAAGAAGAGCGGACCCGGTTGAAGACCACCCCCAGCAGGCAGACGCCCTCCTGCCCCATCAGACGGTCGCGGGCCTTGCGGGCCGCCGCGTGGCTGGTGATGCCGTCGTCCACCACCAGGAGCACGGCATCGGCCATACCGGCCAGGAGCGCCGCCTCGGGCGGCCCCAGCACCGGCGGGCTATCCATCAGGACCACGTCGGCATACCGCTGGAGTTCTTCCAGCAGGACCCGGAACCGACGGGAGCCCACCAGCAGCGTCGGCTCTATGGACGTCCGACCAGCCGGGAGGAGCCACAGGTTCTCTATCCCCGTGGGCTGAAGGACCTCCATCGGCGATTGATCGGCCAGTTGTCCGCTCAGCAGGTCGGCCAGACCGATGATATTGGGTTTTTCAAAGAACTCGTGCAGCGAGGGCCGCCGCAGGTCCACATCCATCGCGATGACCCGGTACCCGGCCGCCGTCAGCGCGGCCGCCAGATGGGCCAGGACGAAACTCTTCCCCTCCTGCGCGCCGGGGCTGGTAATCAGCAGGGTGCGCGGCGCCCGGTCCGGATGCGAGAAAAAGATGGTGGTCTGGATACCGTGAATGCTCTCGGATAGAAGGGGGGACCCCATCTGCCCGGCCTTTATGGAAGCCCGCTCCCGATGAGCAACGTGCGGGATAGCACCCAGGATGGGTAGACCCAGACTGGCCTGGACGGTGTCGTTTTCCCAGCGGAGAGAGGTATCCAGATAATCCATCAGGAGCAGCGCTGCGACCGCCAGCGCCAGCCCGGCGGCGCCAGCGACGGCGACGATGAGCAAAGCCCGGCTGGGAAGAGGACTGGTGGGCGGCGAGGCCTGATCAAAGAACGTGAGCAGGTTCGGCGATTCCGGATTGTAGAGTTGGAGAAAGTCGGCGTAGCGGGCCTGATACGTGGTCTTCACCGTCTCCAGTGCAGCGATGCGGTCCTGGACTTCGCGAATTTCCGCTGCAGAAGTCAACGTCGCCATCTTATCCGTCAGTCGGGCGATCTCCTCATCCACGCTCTCAATCCGGGCGCGCAGATCGGCCATCTGGCGGCGGATGAAGGCCTGCTGCTCCGGGTCGCTGGCGCCGGAGGCCGGGCTGCGGCGGACGAGTTCGTCGGCCAGGGCATTGGCGATGAGCGCCGCCACTTCGGGGTCGGTATCCACCACCCGAATCTCCAGCAGTTGCGCACCCGAATAAATGCGGGTGTCTATCTGCTGCACCAGTTGCTCGGGAGTCCTGGGCAGTCCCAGTCGGTCAATCACCGCTTCCAGGACCGGCCTTTGTTTGGCCAGTTCGGCGTACGCCCCGGCCAGCGTGGTGCTCAGGTTCATTTGCCAGGGGTCGGGGTTTGTGGTCTGCAGACTGGTGCCCACCATCAGGGTCGCCCGGGCCTGATACACCGGGGGTTTTCGGGCCATCAGACCGTAACTGACGACCATCGGGATCAGGGTGCTGACCACCAGCAGCCACCACCACCGGCCCAGCAACCGGAGATACCGTTGGAGCATTGACTCATCCATTCTCCTCGCCCTCCCCTGCAGTACCGTTGGCCGCGAAGTAATACCCCACCCGCCAGCGGGTGCGAATGTACCGGGGGTTGGCCGGGTCATCCTCAATCTTCTGCCGCAGATACCGGATATAGACACTCAGGTAGCCTACAGCATCATTGTAGGCTGGCCCCCAGACCTGGGTCAGGAGTTCCTGATGGGAGACGACCTTCCCCTGCTGACTGGCCAGATAGAGGAGCAGACGGGATTCCGTCGGGGTGAGGGACACGGGCTCTCCCCTTTTCATCACCGTCCCCTCGGAAAAGTCTATCCGCAGGTTCCCATCATCGTAGACGGTCCGCCGGGCATTGCCGGATGCTCCTGCAGACCGACGCAACAAGGCACGGATGCGCGCCTTCAGTTCCTCAAACGTGCAGGGCTTGAGCACGTAGTCATCGGCGCCGATAGAGAGGCCCCGAATCACCCCATCCCGCTCATCCACGGCGGTCAGAATGAGAATCGGGGTATCGCAGACGTAGCGGAGCCGCTGGCAGACCTCCCACCCGTCCATCTCCGGCATCAGAATGTCCAGCACGATGAGGTCAGGGCGGTACTCGTACGCCTTGCGCAGGCCCTCTTTGCCGCTCTGGGCGGTGATGACCTCGTATCCGTCCCGTTCCAGCCCCAGGCGCATCAGGGTGAGCAGACCCGGATCGTCGTCAATAATCAGGACTCTCTCGTTCATGCTGGCTGACCCCCGTCCTTACTGATATTCTTGTGTTTTTGGATTCCATGCGCGACTTGCCCGTCCCCTTTTGGCGACAAAATTCATTTTACCCAATGCTCGTATGAGTCAGGTGAAGAAAAAGTAAAAATTTCGTCAAAGATGCCCTCGTCCGCATCGCTTTGACATTTTCCTCATCCTCTGCTATAATTTGAGCAACCGTTCAATTGAACATCTATGCAAGAGTTTCACCGCCGAGACGCAGAGGACGCGGAGACTATGCCAATTCAAACTCTGCGCTCTTGGCGTCTCTGCGGTGAGTTTTTCAGGGAAGTCAGAGTATGGAAACCCCCATAGACGGCCCCACCATCCGGGAAATGGCCCGGACCTTCCAGGCCCTGGCCGACCCCACGCGGGTGCGCATCCTGGCAGCGCTGGCCCAGGAGGAGCGGTGCGTGGGCGCGCTGGCGTCCATGCTGGGAATGAGTGCGTCCGCCGTCTCCCACCAGTTGCGGTACCTGCGCCAGATGCATCTGGTCCGCCGCCGACGGGAGGGCAAACGGGTCATCTACGCGCTGGACGACGACCACGTCCGCGCCCTCTTCCGCGACGCCCTGGAGCACGTTCTGGAGAGACAAGGTGAAACCGGAGAATAACCCGAAGACGATACTGTTGCGGGTGGAGGGGATGGACTGCGCCGATTGCGCCCTCCACCTGGAGAAGGCCGCCCTGGGCGTGCCGG
>Ga0209162_1002303_pt1 | contig 17066 bp, 12 predicted proteins | sample YNPNPMetaG_FD_187121 | JGI IMG/M metagenome (GOLD analysis project Ga0209162, IMG submission 187121) | Anoxygenic and chlorotrophic microbial mat microbial communities from Yellowstone National Park, USA - YNP NP MetaG (SPAdes) (version 2) ... | reverse complement strand
GATTTTCTGGTGGGCCGTCAGGGACTCGAACCCCGAACCTCCTGATTAAGAGTCAGCTGCTCTACCCATTGAGCTAACGGCCCAACTGTGTTTCTGGTACGCCCGGCAGGATTCGAACCTGCGGCCTGCGGATTCGAAGTCCGACGCTCTATCCAGCTGAGCTACGGGCGCATGGTCGTACCAACGAACGGGGCTCTTTACTAGCCCAGGGGCGTTTGAGTGTCAAGCCCCTTTTTCCGAACTTCCCGCCCGCTTCACGGACTTCGAGGGGTGCGTCACCGAGGATGCCTCATCAAGGCGGCGAAAAGGGCAAGGCACACGACGGTCAAAACCCCCGCGGCGGCAAAGGCGAAAAAATAGCCCTTGGAAGCGATGACAGTTCCCATGGCCGCCGAAGCCGCCATAATGCCGAAGTAGATCGAGGTGTTGTAGCCCCCCATGGCGAGACCTCGATGGCGCGGGTCGGCCACCACGGCGATGAGGGCGCCGATGGATGTGAACGCCAGGGCCAGGCTGGCGCCCAAGACCGCCGCGCACCCAAGAAAATGCCAGAGCACGCCTGAAGCACCGAACCCCGCCATGGCCGCGGCCGTTCCCAAAGAGCCCAGGGCCACCAGACGCCGTCGGTCTGCGGTGCGGTCGCTCCAATGGCCGAAGGGGATGCGAAAGAGCGCGTTGGAAATGCCTTGGACCATGAAGATGAGGCCGATGGAGGCGATGGGGATGGCGCTTTGGCGGGCGTGCAGCGGGATGAAGGTGACGAACATGCCCAATCCGAAACACAGCCCCAGGGTCACGAGCCAACAGCCCCATAGGGGGCGGCATCGGAGAACCTCGGCGGCGGCCCGGCTTAACGGCGGTTTTTCTCCCGCCTTAAGGGGCGAAGAGGGCGGCGGCAGGAACAGGGCCAGCATGAGGAGCAACGCGGCCATGACCACCCCCGAGGCCACAAACACGTCCTGAAACCCGAACCGCTCGGCGATCCACGCCCCGATGGCCGGACCCACACTCATGCCCACATAGAGTGACGTGGTATACCAGCCGTAGGATCGGCCCAGGTGCGTCACGGGGGAAATATCCGCCACGTAACTCATCATGGTGGGGCCGTAGGCCGAAAGACCGATGCCGAAAAAAAAGTAAATCGCCATGAGGTGTTCGGGTGTTCGGGCCCAGGCCAAGGCAAAAGAGGTGAGGCTCACCGCCAGGATGCCCCAGAAGGCGAGGCGCTTGCGCCCCCACCGGTCGGACAGAAGACCCACGGGAAGGGAAAGACACCCGGCGGTCAAAAAGAAAACGGAATTGATCCAGCCCACGGTGGCCGTGTCTGCCCCCAAGCTTTTGGCATAGAGGGGCACCACGGGGATGCGCATGTAGGAGGCGGTGTAAAACCCAAAAGTCAGAGCGCAGGCCAAAAAGAGGCTCAAGGTAAAAGACGGTGTGGGCCGTCCGGCCCACACGCTGAAAGAGGCTCCAAAGGAGCGTTTCACCGCGGAATTTCCCTCCCCTGATCGCGCCAGCCCGAGAGGGCTTGGGCGCGTTTCGGGATCGCCGTGTGTTGCGTTCTGTCGTTTCCGCCGCTTCTCTTTCGTCTATCCATACCACATGCCGCGCACCGCCGAAAGCTCTCCGTGCCCGCACCACAGGGATGGTCGGATCTAGGCTTCAAGAGCGTTTCGAAATCCTCTATGATGACTTTCACCGTCGAAAAATCTCGATGGATGCAAAAGCCGCAGTGTGCCCTTAAAGGAGGTTTACCGTGCCCAACATTCAGGAATCCAACCCCATGCGCTTTGAAGGAACCGACCGGTACTATCTCAATGCGGAGCTTCGCGAAATCGTGAACATCGCCATCGCCATGGAAAAGCCGTTGCTGCTTACAGGAGAAGCGGGCACCGGCAAAACCCAGCTCGCCTTTGAAATCGCTCGGGCCCTTCATTTGGCCGTGGAAGAAGCCCGGTGCAAGTCCACCTTCAAGGGCGAAGAACTCTGCTACGTGTACGACACGGTGCTGCGCCTCAACGATTCGCGATTCGGCTCGGGCGACACGGGCCGGGATGTGAACAACATCTGGGACTATATCCGTTTCGGGCCCATCGGTCGGGCTTTTACCTGCGAGGACCGCCGCGTCCTCCTTCTGGACGAGATCGACAAGACGGATTCGGATACCCAGGACAATCTTTTGGATGTCCTGGAAGACGGGGCCTTCATCATTCGGGAAATCAACCACAAGATTCGGGCGAAACAGCGGCCGATCATCATCATTACGAGCAACGCCAAGCGGGAGCTTTCGGACCCGTTCCTGCGGCGCTGTTTCTGCCATTACATTCCCTTCCCCGGTCCTGAGGAAATGGTGAAAATCGTGCGGCTTCACTACCCGGACATTCCCGACGCGTTCCTGCACGCTTCTTTGGAGACCTTTTATCGGCTTCGCGAGGAAGGTTTTGAAAAACCTCCCGCCACAGCCGAACTTCTGGATTGGATCGGGGCCATGAGGGCGGGCGGCGTGCGCGGCCCCGGGGCGGGAAAGGACGTGGCCCACATCGGCACGCTGCTCAAAAGGACCCAGGACATCCTGAAATTCAAAGGGATTCGCAAAGCCCTTCGGTTCTGAAAGGACCACGCCATGATCGGTTTCATTGACGGGCTCATGCGGGCGGGCATTCCCATGAGCGTCCATTACATCCTGGAATTTTACCGAGGGCTGCGCGCCGGAATCGCTCCCGACGTGGACCGGCTTTTTCTTTTCGCCCGATTGGTTTTCGTCAAGAAGGTGGAACATTACGACGCCTTTGAACAGGTCTTTCGGCACTTTTTCCTCGGCGATTCCGCCGTGAAGCCCGAAGACTGGGAAAGCCTGCTCACGGGAAAGCCCTTTCAGGAATGGCTGCGCCGCGAAGTGGAAAGCGGCCGCCTTCCCCCGGAAGCCTTGCGCGACTTCGAAACGGAAGAACTCCTGGAACGGTTCTGGCGCACGGTCATGGCCCAGGATGGGGAACACCACGGCGGCAACACCTGGGTAGGCACGGGCGGCCGATCCCCTTACGGGCACAGCGGGCGTCACGGAGGCGGCATTCGCGTGTACGGGGAAAGCGTGCACGGCACGGCCCAAAAAGTCATCGGCGCCCGCCGCTACATTCAATACAGCGACGACACGCCGCTCAAGAGCGATAATCTGCGCCAGGTCCTTTCCACGCTCAAGAGCCTTCGGCCCGTGGGGCCCGAAAACGAACTGGATGTGGACACGACCATAGAACGCACGGCCAAGAACGGTGGAGAAATCGAATTGGTTTTTCAACGGGAACTGCGAAACCGTGTGGAACTCATGGTCCTAGTGGATAACGGCGGTTATTCCATGCTCCCCTATGTGGACCTGGTCAAGACCGTCTTCAACAAGATTCGCGACTGTTTTCGAGACGTGCGGTTCTACTACTTTCATAACTGCATCTACGGCACGGTGTATGCCGACCCGCAGCGCCGACAGCCCGTGTCGTGGGAAAACCTTCTGGCTTCGGGCAAGAAGACGCGGCTCATTATCATTGGAGACGCCAACATGGCCCCGGCCGAACTCATGGCCTCCTACGGGTCCATCGATCCGGCCACGGCCATCCGCAAACCCGGCTTTGTCTGGCTTCGGGAACTGCGCGAGGCCTTTCCCGTGAGCGTCTGGCTGAACCCCATTCCGCGGAACCACTGGCCGTGGAACAGCCCGACCATCGGCCGAATCGGCGACATTTTCCACATGGAAGACCTGACGTTGGGCGGCATCAAAAACGCCGCGGCGTATCTCAACCTTCAGGGGCAAGGGGTGGACCAGGCGGCATAACCGTGGCCTATATCGACCAGGAAGTGCGAAAATTGGTGGGTAAAGCCGTCCACCACTACGGCTTGATTGACGACGGAGACCGCATCGCCGTGGCCGTCTCCGGCGGCAAGGACAGCCTGCTCCTTTTGTGGATCCTTCGAGAAAGACTGCGCCGTGTGCCCATTCGCTATGAACTGGTTGCCGTTCACGTGGATTTGGGTTTTGAACCGAGCACCGCGGCCCCTCTGGAAGACTTTTTCCGCAAGGAAGGCTTCGATTACCGAATTCTTCGAACGGACTACGGGGTGCAGGCCCATCGTCCCGAAAATCGGGAAAACCCGTGTTTTCTCTGCGCCCGAAGGCGCCGTGCGGCCCTCTTTCGAGAAGCCCGGGCTCTGGGCTGTTCCAAAGTGGCCTTTGCCCATAATCAGGATGATTTCATCGAAACCTTTTTCATCAATATCCTTTACGGGGCGCAGACGGCCGGAATCGTGCCGCGCCAGAACTTCTTCGGCGGCTCCCTCGTCGTCATTCGGCCCCTGGCTTTGGTGGACAGCCACAAGGTGGAGCGCATGGTGCAACGGCTGGGGTTGCCTTTGGTGGAAAATCCCTGTCCTTCGGCGGGTCGGAACGCCCGGACGGAAATCCGGGACTTCCTGTTCGGGTTGTATCGGAAAAACCGCAAGATTCGCGGGAATATCTTTCACGCCATGAGCCACATCAATGCGGAATATCTGCCGCCGCCGTTAAAAGGGGCGTCGGCGGCCCGGGAGGGCGGCACGAAAAAGCGGCCCCATGGTGAGGCGGACGCCTAACGGGCCGCGGGCACGGCCTTTCTTCGGCTTTTCTTCGGTGGCGGCGGCCCACGGGCCCCACGCTTTTCTTTTCCGGGGGATGCGCGCGGGAGTGAGAAAAGATGACGGAAAAAAAACCGATCCTTTACCTCATTGACGCCAGTTCCTACATGTATCGGGCCTTTTACGCCATGGGGCGGCGCCTCACGGCGCCCGACGGCACCCCCACGCAGGCCGTCTTCGGCTTCCACCAGATGCTCCACAAAGTGCTCAAAGACAAGCAGCCGGAACTTGTGTGCGTGGTCTACGATCCCCCCGGCCCCACTTTTCGCCACACCGTCTACCCGGAATACAAGGCCACACGCGACCGCATGCCGGAAGACCTGGTGGTGCAGGTTCCCATCATCAAACAGATGGTGGACTTCTTGGGCATTCCGTTCCTGGAAGTGGCCGGCTACGAGGCCGACGACGTCATCGCCACCTTGGCTCGGCGGGCCAAGGAAGCGGGCATCCCCGTGGTCATCGTTTCCGGAGACAAGGACCTCCACCAACTGGTGGAAGAACCCCAGGTGCTTCAGTGGGATCCCCAAAAGGACGAATGGTTCACCGCCGAGGACGTCGCTCGGCGCCTGGGGGTGCGGCCGCATCAAGTGCGGGATCTTCTAGCCCTCATGGGAGACAGTTCGGACAATGTGCCCGGGGTTCCCGGCGTGGGGAAAAAGACCGCCGAAGAATTGTTGCGCCGTTTTGAAAGCCTGGACGAACTTTTTCGGCGGCTGGACGAAATTCCCAGCGCCGTGGTGCGCACCAAGGTGGCCGCGGGAAAGGAGGCGGCCGAGCTTTCCAAGAAATTGGTGAGCCTTCGGGACGATGCCCCCGTGGACGTTGATGTGCTTCAGTGCCGGCGGCGTTCCCCCGATACGGCGGCGCTCGCCCAGCTTTATGAACGGCTGGGGTTGCGTCGCTTTCTGGCCGATCTGCCTCGGGAAGCGCCTTCGGCGGAACCTGGCGTGGAACGGCCCGCGCCGAAACGGCGCGACCGCATTGTGCGCGATGAGGCCGCCTTTCGGGAAATCCTGGAAGAGGTCCGACAGGCGCCTGTTCTTTCCCTTGATTTGGAAACCACGTCCCAGGACGCCATGCGCGCCCGAATCGTGGGGGTGGCGTTGAGTTGGCGGGAGCATGAGGCGGCCTACATTCCCGTGGGGCACGAGGGGCCGGAGCAGGAGGCCCAACTGGACTTGTCTCGGGTTTTGGAGGGGCTTCGGCCCATGCTGGAAGGGGATACGCCTAAAAAGGTGGGGCAGAACATCAAGTACGAATGGGTCGTCTTGAAGCGACATGGCGTGGAACTCTGCGGCATCGACTTTGACACCATGGTGGCCAGTTACCTTCTGGATCCAGGTAATCCCTCGCATCGGCTCGAACGCATCGTGGCCGAGCACTTGGGGGAGGCCAAGGCGGCGTATCGGGACGTGGTGGGATCCGGGACCAAGGAAGTTCCCTTTGCGCGGGTGCCCATGGAGGATGCCGCGGCCTATGCGTGCAGCGATGCGGAAACCACCTTTCGGCTGGTGCCGATTTTACGGAGAAAGCTCGACGAGGCCGGCTTGACGACCCTCATGGACACCCTGGAAAGGCCACTCATTGACGTTCTGGCGCGCATGGAATTGCGAGGGGTTCGGGTGGATACGGCCAAGCTCAAGGAACTGTCCGAAGCCTTTGAAGAGGGGCTGCGCAAAGAAGAGCGGACCATCTACGAGATCGCCGGAGGGCCGTTCAATATTCAGTCGCCCGTGCAACTCCGGGATGTCCTTTTCGGCAAGCTGCAGCTTCCGGTGATCAAGAAAACCAAGACGGGGCCTTCGACGGACATGAGCGTTTTGGAAGAGCTGGCGGCCCACCATCCCATCGCCGAGCACATCGTGGCCTACCGCAGCCTAGCCAAGCTGAAAAACACCTACGTGGATACCCTGCCCCTTTTGGTCCATCCCGAAACGGGGCGCCTCCACACCAGTTACAACCAGACCGTCACTGCCACGGGCCGGCTCAGCAGCTCCGAACCCAACCTGCAAAACATTCCCGTGCGCGGCGAGGAAGGCCGCCGCATCCGCGAAGCGTTCATTGCGGAGGCGGGGCATGTGCTTCTCGCCGCCGATTATTCCCAGATCGAATTGCGCATCTTCGCCCATTACAGCGGCGATGAGCGGCTTCTGGCTGCCTTTCGAGCGGGGGACGACATTCACCGGCGAACAGCCGCTGAAATGTTCGGGGTCGCGCCGCATGAAGTCACCCCGGAAATGCGCCGCCATGCCAAGACCATCAATTTCGGCATCATTTACGGCATGGGCCCCTACGGTTTGGCCAAACAGCTCAAGATCAACCAGACCAGCGCCAAGGCGGCCATCGAACGTTATTTCGAAAGGTATCAGGGGGTGAAGCGCTGGATCGAGCAGGTCATTGGGGAGGCGCAAAAGCGAGGGTATGCGGAAACCCTTTGCGGCAGGCGCCGATTCATTCCCGAACTGCAAAGCCGCAACCGCACGGTGCGCCAGCAGGGAGAGCGGCTTGCCGTGAACACGACCATCCAGGGGACGGCGGCGGACATCATCAAGAAGGCCATGATCGATATCGACCGGGATATTCGATCCCAAGGCCTGGCCACCGCCATGCTGCTCCAGGTGCACGATGAGCTGGTCTTTGAGGTGCCGGAGGACGAAATCGATCGGGTGCGGGAGATGGTCAAAAACCGAATGGAAGGGGTGCTTCCTCTGCGTGTGCCCCTGGTAGTGGACCTGGGGTGGGGGAAAAATTGGGCCGAAGCCCACAATTGACGGCCCGCGCCAGTTCCGTCCGTTCCCGGTGGTGCCCTCGGCCCCGGGGCGATGCCCCGGGATAATATGTTTCGCCCCTTCAGGGCTTTGGGATGGTATTGACGCCCCGCTTCCCGGGGCTTCGCCCCGGGCTGACATGTTTTGCCCCTTCGGGGCTACGCATGGGCCGTGGTGCTCCCTTCGGGGCTTGTGCGGAGGGCGCGGCCATGGCGGTTGGGGCAGGCCTCCTCGGGGAATCACCCAATGGGCGCCACGAGCTGACGTCATGCGCTCCTTCGGGGCTGCAATGGGGCTGCAGAGCTCATCGCCTTCGGGGTTCGGATTCCCCGTTGGCGCCCCGGAGGGGCGTGGAAGGGTAGCCCAGGGCGAAGCCCCGGGTGGGGTGAAGGCCTCCCCCTAATCAAACCCAAGCCCCGAAGGGGCGAAACATTTCAATTCCCCTCACAGCAACGTGGCATCCCATTACGCCAACATGGCACGGCATTACGCCGTCTCGGCCCGTTCCCCGTTCCCGGAGCTTCGCCGCGGTCAATGTGTTTCGCCCCATCGGGGCTTTGGAGACACTCAAAAATGGACCGCCTGGGACAGCCGAAAACTACCCGCCTCTGACAACCGTAAATGGACCTCCTGGGAGAACTGAATTATGACGACCCTAGGACGTGCGGGATGAGGAGGCCATGGGGCGCTGCCCCTCACGGGAAGGATCCCCAGCGCACGCAAAAAAAAGTTTTTCTTTAAACGGATTTCGGATAAATGGTGCGTGCGATCGGCCTTGCCACCACGGGCAAGCGGTCCGCCGCCACCGCCTGCCGGCATGGCCGTGCGGCGGCGGCAACGGTCTCGGCCGCTCCGCCCCGGGTGGGGCTCGAACGATCCGAGATGGATGCGTCTTTTGGGGAAACGATAAAAACGAGGAAAGGGCGCCGACATGGAAAACACCGACCGAACATGGCAACAGGACGCATCTTCTTTCTGCGAAGACTCCTCGGAGGCGGAGGAGCCTCCAAGCGAACCTCCGGGCGAAGCCGCCGAAGAGCCGTCACCCTCGCCGCGGCGGGGCAGAAGACTTCCCGGCCCAAAGTCCGCCGCCATGCCCATGGGCAACCCATCAAAAACATTCAAGAAAAAGTATTTTCCTCACGTCAGCCTTTCTCTCTGGAACGACTGGCATTGGCAGGTGCAGCATCGTTTCCGATCCCTCAACGGCTTGAGCCGCATCCTCCATCTGACGGACGCGGAACGCGAAGCGCTGCGCGATGCGGCGTCCCGATTTCCCGTGGCGATCACGCCCTATTACGCCAGCTTGCTCGACGAAGCCGATCCCACGCAGCCGTTGCGCCGATCCGTGGTGCCGCTTCCTGAAGAATGGCTGCAAAGCCCCGAAGAATCGGACGATCCCCTGGGGGAAGACAAAGATTCGCCGGTGCCGGGTCTCGTGCACCGCTACCCGGACCGCGTGCTTTTCCTGGTCACGGGATTCTGTTCCACCTACTGCCGATATTGCACACGCTCCCGCGTCGTGGGACGCCATGGGGCGGGAGGGCATTCGAGCCGCCGGCAGTGGGAAAAGGCGCTGGACTACATTCAAGCGACCCCCACCGTCCGCGACGTGCTCATCTCCGGCGGCGACCCTCTCACGCTGGCCGACGACGCCCTGGGCTGGCTCTTGGGACGGCTTCGAGCCATCCGCCACGTGGAAGTGATCCGGATCGGCACCAAGGTGCCGGCCGTCTTACCCCAGCGCATCACTCGGGACTTGGTGCGGCTCTTGCGCCGCTTCCACCCCTTGTGGATGAGCCTCCATTTTACCCATCCGGACGAACTGACCCCCGAGACGACCGAAGCCTGCGCCCGGCTGGCTGATGTGGGCATTCCCCTGGGGAGCCAAACGGTGCTCCTTAAAGGCATCAACGACGATATCCAGACCATGAAGGACCTCTTCCAAGGCCTCATGCGTCTTCGAGTGCGCCCGTATTACCTCTATCAATGCGATCCCATTTCCGGATCGGCCCATTTTCGCACGACCATCCGCCGTGGTCTGGAAATCATAGACGGCCTGCGCGGCCACACTTCCGGGTACGCGGTACCCTCCTATGTGGTGGATGCCCCGGGAGGCGGAGGGAAAATCCCGCTGCTTCCGGACTATGTGCAGGGCGTGGAAGGGGAAGATCTTGTGCTTCGAAATTACGAACACCGCCTCTTTCGGTACCCCAAGGCCTTTGAAACGCCCGCGGAACCGTGCCGGGTGGTGCGTGGCGCGTTTTAGGAGAAGGGGCCGATGAGAATCGGGCTGACCTATGATCTTCGGGAAGTTTACCTGGCCGAAGGGTATACGGAAGAGGAGACCGCCGAATTTGACCGGGCAGACACGGTGGACGCGCTGGAAGAGGCCATTCGAGCCTTGGGGCATGAAACCGATCGCATCGGGCGGCTGCAGAACCTGATGGAACGATTGGTTTCGGGTGACCGCTGGGACCTGGTGTTCAACATCGCCGAAGGGCTTCGGGGCTCGGGCCGCGAAGCCCAGGTCCCGGCCCTCCTGGATGCTTACGGGATTCCCTACACATTTTCCGATCCCGTCGGCCTATGCGTCACGCTGGACAAATCGGTGGCCAAACGCATGGTGCGCGACGCCGGGCTGCCCACACCGGCCTTCACCCTTATCGACCATGGGGAGGACCTGAAAAACCTGAATCTTTCGTGGCCTCTTTTTGCCAAACCGGTGAGGGAAGGAACGGGCAAAGGCATCACGGCGGCATCCAAAGTGCACACCTGGGAAGAACTCACGGCGATCTGCGCCGACCTCCTGGCCACCTTTCACCAGCCCGTCTTGGTGGAAACTTTCCTGCCGGGGCGCGAATTCACCGTCGGGATTTTGGGGACGGGCCGGTCCGCACGACCCGTGGGCGTGATGGAAGTGATCCTTCGTGACAACGCCGATGCCGACGTCTATTCCTACGCCAACAAGGAATGGTGCGAAGAGCGGGTCCTTTATCGGCTGGTCGATGATGAGGAGGCGTGCCAAGCCGCCCGCATTGCCGTGGAAGCCTGGAAGGTTTTGGGATGCCGAGACGCCGGCCGAATCGATCTGCGCTCTGACGGCTCGGGCCGGCCTCATTTTCTCGAGGCCAATCCCTTGGCCGGCCTTCATCCCCATCATTCCGACCTGCCGATTATGTGCACACTCGTGGGCATGTCCTACCAGGAGCTCATCGGGGCGATCCTGGAGGAAGCCATGACAAGGTCTGCGCGGTATCAACTGGGGAAGAAGGCAGGGTGAGGGGGCGAAGAGAAAGGACCCTCCGATGCGTGCCGTCGTGCTCCATTCCGCTGTACCGCCCGAAGCGCCGCCCGACGAGCAGGATGTTCTCGTCCAGGCTCGATGTATCGGCGAAGCGCTCGAGCGGCTCGGCTGGGACGTGGTTTTGCTGCCTTTCCATTCGGATCTCGGGGCCATGCGCCGACGCCTTCGTCACATGGGCCTCGACGTGGTCGTCAATCTCGTGGAAACGGTGGAAGGATCCGGGCGGCTAAGCCATACGGCGCCCGCTCTTTTGGACGCCGAGGGGATCCCTTACACGGGATGCCCGACAGAAGCCGTGTTTTGCACATCTCATAAGGTGCTGGCCAAAAAGTGCCTCACCGCCTGGGGCGTGCCGACGCCGGAATGGTTCGCCCCGAAGGAGGAGCCGCCTCCGCCGTGGGCTCGAAAAAACCTGGTCATCGTCAAGCCCGTCTGGGAAGACGCCTCGGTGGGGATCGACCAGGAGGCGGTCCTTTCCATGGCTGATCCCGAGGCGTGGGACCGGGCTGTGCACCGGGCGAGGAATCAATTCGGACCAGCAGGGTTTTTCGCGGAGCGCTTTATCGACGGCCGTGAATTCAATCTGGCGCTGCTCGCCCGGCCCGGCGGCGTGGACGTGCTGCCGGTTGCGGAGATGTGCTTTGAGGGGTTCGGGCCGGATCGGCACCGCATCGTGGACTACGAAGCCAAGTGGGCGGAAGGCTCTTTTGCCGAAAGGCATACGGTGCGCTCTTTTTCACCGGCCCAAGAAGACGGGCCGCTTGTGGAACGGCTTTCGGCGCTGGCGCGGCGATGCTGGAACCTTTTCGGTTTGCGGGGTTATGCGCGGATCGATTTTCGAGTGGACGACGACGGCCGGCCCTATGTTTTGGAAGTCAATGCCAACCCATGCCTTTCTCCCGATGCGGGCTTCATGGCTGCGGCGCGCCAGGCGGGGTTGGATATGGACGCGGTGGTGCATAGGCTTGTTGAAGACGCCCTGGCCCCGAGACCGTTTCGGTCGAATCTGGTGGAAAAGCCTGCTGTTTTCGAGCAGGAAAGGGACTTTTCAGCCGATACGGCGGCGATTCCCGGGCTGAGTCTTCGAAGCCATCTGCGGCCGTCAGATGAAGACGCCGTCGAGCGGATGACGGCCGAGACGGGTTTTTTCAATGGGGAAGAAATCGCCGTTGCCCGAGACCTGGCCCGACAGAGCCGCACCCTGGGGGCGGCCGTGTCGGGCTACTTTTTCATCCTTGCGGAAAAAGACGGCCGCGTCGTCGGCTACACCTGTTACGGGCCTATTTTGGGCACGGCCGGGCGATTCGATCTGTACTGGATCGTGGTGGATCCGGCGTGGCAAGGCCGCGGCATCGGAAAGATCCTGCTCCGTGCTGCGGAAAAAGCCATACGGCGCGCCGGAGGCCGAAGAATCTATGTGGAGACGTCGTCTCGACTTTTATACGAAACGACGCGACAATTTTACCTTCATGCCGGCTATGCTCAGGTCGCCTCCCTTCCCGATTTTTATGCTCCAAACGATCACAAAATGATCTATTGCAAAACATTGGTTGCGGCGGCATAGCCTGTCGAGCCGGCCAAGGAATCGTCGTGTGCGTGGAGGCGACGGCGCCGAAGCGGAGAGTTCGCCAGGGTCGAGGAAGGCATGGATATGGAGGCACAGAAGCAGCGATGGCGTCTTTGGGCAGCGCGGGACTGGAAGGCCCTGGGCGTCAACGTGTCCTTGATCGTTTTGGGAAGCCTCATTTATGTGCTCGGCATGAATGCCGTGCTCATTCCCCAAAAACTGCTGAGCGGCGGTGTCGTCGGGGTGGCCGTCATCCTGCATTACCTCTACCCTTCCGTGGATGTGGGGCATTTTTATCTCGTGAGCAACATTCCCCTCATGCTCTTGGGCTGGTTTTCCGTAAGCCGGCGCTTTATGGGATATACCCTGTTCGGCATGGTGTTCTTTTCTTTGGCCGCCTCCTGGGTGAAGGTCCCGTCGGTCGCGGTGAGCGATCCCCTTTTGGCCGCGGTGCTTGCCGGAGTCTGGTGCGGCGTGGGGGGCGGCATCATGCTCCGGTCCCTCGGTTCCGCCGGAGGGCTCGACATCTTGGCCGTCTATCTGAACACGCGCTGGGGGATTCGCGTCGGCGTGACCTACATGGCGGCCAACGCCGTCGTGCTGGGCATCGGGGGCTTTTTCTTCGGCCTGGAAAAGGCCTTGTTTTCCATCGTCTACGTGTACGCCAGCAGCCGTGTGGTCGATGCCGTCATGGTGGGGTTCAATCGTCGAAAGATGGTCTTGATCATTTCATCCAAGGCACAGGAAACGGCCGATTTTATCCTTCACGGCATCCGGCGTGGGGTGACGTTCCTCAAGGGCACGGGCGGCTATTCGGGAGAAGATCGAGACGTGATCCTCACCGTGACGACCCTGACAGAGCTGCCCAAGCTCAAGGAAGCGGTTTTTCGCATTGATCCCCACGCCTTCGTCATCATTAACGACACGCTGGAAGTGCTCGGCAAGCGCCACGGCACGCTCAAAGTTTACTGAAAGGGCGACAATGTTTCTGGAAAACCTCTTCACGGTGGAAAACGCGGCGGCTTTGGTCACCCTGACGGCCATGGAGCTTGTTTTGGGGATTGACAACATCGTCTTCATTGCCATTGTCACCGGACGACTGCCCCGGGAACGGCAGGAGACGGCCCGCAGGCTCGGCCTTTTCGCCGCCATGTTCCTTCGAATCGCTCTGCTCCTGACCCTCACCTTCATGATGAGGCTTACCGCTCCCTTTTTTCACCTCTTGTCCCACCCCATCTCGGGACGCGACCTCATCCTTCTCCTTGGGGGATTGTTTCTCATCGGCAAAGCGACCCACGAAATTCACAACAAGCTGGAAGGGCCGCCGACGCCGCAGGAGAAACGGGTCAAAGCCCGCGCTGACTTCCGTTCGGTGGTATTTCAAATTATCGTGCTGGATCTCGTCTTTTCCTTGGATTCCATCATCTCCGCCGTAGGGATGGCCCGACACATTACGGTCATGATGGCGGCCATCGTTCTGGCCGTCGGGGCCATGATGCTTTTTGCCGGCATGGTCAGCGCCTTTATTGACAAACATCCCACGTTGAAAATGCTGGCTTTGAGCTTTCTTCTGCTCATCGGGGTGATGCTGGTGGCTGAAGGGTTCGGGAAGCACATTGATCGGGGCTACGTTTACTTCGCCGTGGGCTTTTCCGTTTTCGTGGAAACGTTGAACCTGAAGATGCGTAAGAAGGCGCAGATCGGGTGAGGCCCTTTCGGGCCATCCGTGCCCGGGCGGGTCTCGTGCGGAACAAGCCGAGCGTGCCGAAGAAGGAGAGCCATGTTTTTCAAGCCACAAACACTGCGCGTCCTGGTCGTCTTTTGGCTGGGGTTTTTTGTCGCGCCGTGCCTCGTGCCAGCGCAAACGCCCGATGGTTTGGGAACCGACGACCAGGAGCAGTACGCCGACCTGTCTTCTTCTCTGGAAAAGGCCATGCAGGCGGAAAAGCAGGACCTGGAACAGCTGGGAAAGAACCTCGAGGAACTCAAGCGCTGGCAAAACCTATGGGCGGGGGAACTCACGGCGGCGCGACTGCAACTTTCCGCCGTCGGCAACCTCATGTCCCTTTCCTCCCCCGCCTTGGAAGATCTGGACAAGGCCTTGGGATCGCTCAAGCAGACGGTGGAAAGCGCCGCCGCTCGAGTGAAGGAATTTCAGGACAAGCACACGGAGATTGCCTCCAAGTTGAGTGCTCTGGCGGAGCAGCGGGCCGCCAACCAAACCCGGATGGAGACGTTGAAGACGCGGCGGGACGATCTGCCGATTATCCGCACGTTGGCCGTCCAGCTCAAAGAGACTAACGAACTCTTCAAGCAGAAAGAAAAACGCCTGGGAGATTTTCAGAACATCTACCAGAAACTGATCGACGACTGGGGTGCGGTGCGCGATGAAGGGACCGCCCTGATGGATCGTCTGAATAAGCGCATCGCCGAACGCAAGCGGGAAGACTTATTCCGTCGAAGCCGAAACCCTCTGGCCGTGTTGGACCTGATGGCATTGCGGCGCGACCTGGACAGCGCGGCTCTGCTCATCAGCCAGGGCCTTCAGCCGAAGTTTTGGGCGGACCTGAGTAAGGGGCTTTGGAAAGCCGGTGGGGTGCTTCTCGTGACGTCGATCCTCGTCTTCGCCATTGTGGAATGGCTGTGCTTTCGGTTTCGAGGCCTGTGCCAAGCGCTCCTCAGCCGCCACGATCGTTCGACGAAACCCTGGTATTTTCTCACCCTGAGCCTGCTCATCCATTCCCTGCCTTTGGCGGGAGCGACCCTTTTTGTCTTCGGCTACACTCTGGCTCGAGACCTTTACGATACCTCCGTTTTCTTGCGGGCCCTCTGCCAGATTCTCATCATGTGGCTCTTCACGTCCTGGGTCATCCATTTCTTGCGTGCCGTCAAGAAAACCTTTCAGCCCGAGCGGTTTGCCTTTGCCGCCCGAAGGGTCCGCCTCCTGGTTTCCGCAGGCCGATGGCTGCTCCTTGCCTACGTGGTGCTGCAGGAAAGCCTGGGACAGGCAAGCGCTTTGCTGGTGCTTTATCGCTTTGCCCTAGAGACGGCGTTCCTGGGCTGGAGTCTGGTGTTCTGGCGGGAAGTGCGACGAAAGGCTTTCGAGACACCCCCTTCGTGGATGGTCGGTAGGCTGTGGACCTTAAACGTTTTCATGGTCTTGGGACACGGCATCGCTCTGGCGGGACTGCTCCTGGAACTGGCCGGCTACGGGCTTTTGGCGATGTTTTGGTATGTGGGGTGGGCTCGAAGCCTGGTGGTGGGGTTGTGGTTGTTTCTCTTCTTCAAAAGCCTTGCGGAATGGGACCTCTCCGTGAACGCGGCGGCCGCTTTTGCTCCGGAAGGCGAAGAAGAGGCCACGAGTTCGGTCCGCTGGCTTACGGTCAAGACCTTGTGGGGGGTGTGGTTTTTCGCCGGTATTCTTGGAATCCTGCTGGCCTGGGGCGCTAAGCAGGCGCTCATCGTCGCCTTTTTCCGTTTGCTTAACACGCCTTTGCCGTTCGGGGGACTCAATTTTCGTGTCCTCGGTCTGCTTTACGCGTGCGTCATAGTGGCCGTGACTCATGTGGGCACCAAGTGGCTGAAGCATCTCGTGAAAGACCGCCTTTTGCGGCACAGCGGGCTGGAACGGGGCCTGCAAGAATCGGTCGTCTCCATCGCCGGCTACGTCTTGTGGTTTCTGGGCATTCTTGCGGCGCTTAATGCCCTAGGCTTCAGCGGCACTTCCCTCACGGTCGCCTTTGGCGCCCTGGGCGTGGGCTTGGGCTTTGGGCTTCAGAACATCTTTAACAACTTCATCAGCGGCTTGATTCTTCTTTTTGAAAGGCCCATTCAAGTGGGGGATTCCATCGAAATCGACGGCACCTGGGGCGAAGTGCGCCGAATCACCGTGCGATCGACCATCGTGCAGACGGTGGATAACGCGTCCTTGATCATTCCCAATTCCGAATTCATCAGCGGTCGGGTGCTCAACTGGAGTTTCAAGGACCTGAGGATCCGTCGAAACATCAACGTGGGGGTCGGCTACGGTGCGGATGTGGAACTGGCGCGCCGCACCCTTTTGGAGATCGCTCAAGCCCACCCGTTGGTGTATAAGCAACCGGAGCCCAGCGTGCTCTTTGTGGATTTCGGGGACAGCGCCTTGATTTTCCGGCTGCGCTTCTGGACCACCGTGCCGGTGTGCCTCCAGGTGGAAACCGATATTCGGTTCGAAATCCATCGCCTGTTCCAAGAAAGAGGAATCGAGATCGCCTTTCCTCAGCTTGATGTGCATGTGCGGACCATGCCCGCGGCATCGGAAAAAGGCAGAGCCTCTGGAGCCAAGCCGGTCCGTTCGGACGGGGATTTTCCAGGCGGCGGGGGGCTGGAAGGCCGCCAGGAGCCGTGATCTTCAGAAAGCGGAAACGCATGGAAAGAATGCGACGCTTTTACGAACGCTTCATCCGCCTGAAGGGCAACCCTCAGGCAATCGCTCTCGGCTTCGCCCTCGGCCTCTTCATCGGCATGTCCCCGACCATGGGGTTTCAGATGGTCTTGGCCGCTTTTTGTGCGGCTCTGCTCGGATGGAATAAATGGAGCGCCGCGGCGGGGGTGTGGATCACCAATCCCGTGACGGCTCCCGGAATCTACGCCGTGAACTACTGGGTAGGGGAGCGTTTGCTGAAAATAGCCTGGTCCGGCGGGACGGCTCAAGCCGTGGAAGCCCAGGGCATGGTTTCGGGAGCTCTTCAAAAAACACCGCACGTCTTGGCTTCGGTGACACTCA
>Ga0209162_1002302_pt1 | contig 17072 bp, 10 predicted proteins | sample YNPNPMetaG_FD_187121 | JGI IMG/M metagenome (GOLD analysis project Ga0209162, IMG submission 187121) | Anoxygenic and chlorotrophic microbial mat microbial communities from Yellowstone National Park, USA - YNP NP MetaG (SPAdes) (version 2) ... | reverse complement strand
TCAGGTCCACCGCGTCAAGAGTCCGGTCGCCCAAATTGCGTGTCTGTCCCCATATCCCGGCCACCATGCGCCCTTTCGGTCACCCAGTTGAAAGTTGAGAGCTGAACGTTTCACGTTGAACGTTCCTGATCGGTATATCGGACATCGTGTCTGTCCCCATATCGGTTATACCCGACATCGTGTCTGTCCCCATATCCGGCTGCCGCAGCCGGCCTGGACCGACCGACCGGCGCTTGGGCAGGCCCGCCCGGTCAAAACTCCGCTCGTCCAAACTCCGTGTCTGTCCCCATATCCCGCCCCGCCATGCGCCCTTTCGGTCACCCCGTTAAAAGTTGAGAGTTGAACGTTTCACGTTGAACGTTCCTGATCGGCATACCGGACACAGTGTCTGTCCCCATATCGGGTACCGGACATCGTGTCTGTCCCCATATCCGGGTGCCGCAGCCGGCCTCGACCAATCAACCGGCGCTTGGGCAGGCCCGCCCGGTCAAAAGTCCGCCCGTCCAAACTCCGTGTCTGTCCCCATATCCCGGCCACCATGCGCCCTTTCGGTCACCCAGATGAACGTTGAGAGTTGAGCGTTGGACGTTGAACGTTCCTGATCGGTATACCGGACACCGTGTCTGTCCCCATATCCGTCGCACCATACGCCCTTTCGGTCACCCCGTTAAAAGTTGAGAGTTGAACGTTTCACGTTGAACGTTCCTGATCGGTATATCGGACATCGTGTCTGTCCCCATATCGGTTATACCCGACATCGTGTCTGTTCCCATATCTGGGCGCCACAGCCGGCCAGGACCGTCCGACCGGCGCCTGGTCAGGTCCGCCGGGTCAAAAATCCGGTCCTCCAAATATCGTGTCTGTCCCCATATTGCGGCGCCTTGCTTTGCAATCTCAATTTGTGACCTTCTCACTGACCCAAGCGCCAAAGGCGCGAACCATACCAGCGTGGGGCAACGCCCCACGAAACGGTCACCCCCACATCGTCTTACACAATCCGAGGGCTGAAGGCCCGACGTATCCGCTCAGCGCGGCGCGACACAGCAGTATTCCTGCAACCAGCGCAGTGTTTACGCCGCGATCATTCGGTTGCGGCTGCGCCGCGCTGAGTGTAGTGAGGCAGCGCGGACCCTTTTTCGGTTGCTGAGATCTCCGTGAGGGGGAATCTCGCGCTCGTCTTCCGGCGTTGCAATATTGCATCAGTGTTGGTCAAAATGATGCCCTGTATGAGCTCACGTTTCATGATTGGTTTCAGACAAGTCGGGGGAGTGCTTGGTCTGGTTCTTTTGACAACGACCATCACAAGTGCGATCGGGGCAACATGGCAGCCTGCTGCGGGCAGGTTGATGACCCGCTGGGCAAAAGAGGTTTCACCGGAAAACGCGCACCCCGAGTACCCTCGTCCAATGATGATGCGCAAGGATTGGCTAAACCTCAACGGCTTGTGGGATTATTCAGTCGTCGAGAAAGACACGCCTAAACCATCGGCCTGGGAGGGAAAGATCCTCGTTCCGTTCCCAATCGAGTCCGCGCTCTCCGGCGTTATGAGGCAGGTAAGTGAAAACCAGCGGTTGTGGTATCGGCGGACGTTTAAAGTCCCTGAATCATGGCGGGGCCGCGATGTGCTGCTCCAGTTCGGCGCGGTTGATTGGGAAACAATTGTTTGGGTCAACGGCCATGAGGTTGGGAGGCATCGCGGTGGATACGACGAATTCGGCTTCAACATCACCCCGGCGTTGAACGACGGCGCTGAACAGGAGATTGTCGTGGCTGTTTGGGATCCCACTGACGCCGGTTATCAGCCGCGCGGCAAACAGGTCCGAAGACCGGGCGGCATCTGGTACACGCCGACGACGGGCATTTGGCAAACAGTGTGGGTCGAGCCGGTGTCTCGAACCCACGTGCAGTCCGTCAAAATCGTGCCCAACATCGACGCGGGCGCAGTTGATCTTACAGTGAACCTGAGCAGCGCCTCTGAAGGAAAGGCGATCGTCCATGCTGCTGCTTATGATGCTGCACAGCAGGTGGCTTCCGCCGAAACTGGAAATGTTCAGGTCGCCAAAGGCGCCACCGCCGCGAAGCTCAAACTCAGCATCCCGAATTGCAAACTGTGGTCCCCAGACAGTCCCTTCCTCTACGATCTTGTGATAACGGTCAAAGAGAACGGAAACGAAATCGACCAAATTCGCAGTTATTTCGGAATGCGCAAAATCTCGCTCGGCAAGGACGACAAAGGCATCTTGCGGCTCTGCCTGAATAACAAACCTCTGTTCCAGTTCGGTCCGCTTGACCAGGGGTTCTGGCCGGACGGGATTTACACAGCCCCCACGGATGAAGCGTTGCGTTACGACATCGAAATGACCCGGCAGCTCGGGTTCAACATGGCACGAAAGCACGTCAAAATCGAACCGCAACGATGGTATTACTGGGCCGACAAACTCGGGTTGCTGGTCTGGCAGGACATGCCCAGCGGCGACAAATTCATCGGCGGAAACGACCCCGATATTCAGCGGTCGCCTGAATCTGCAGCGCAGTTCGAGCGCGAACTCATCGCAATGGTCGAAGGCAGATTCAATCACCCCTGCATTGTGATGTGGGTGCCTTACAACGAAGGATGGGGCCAGTGGGACACTTGCCGCATTGTCGATCTCATCAAGAGCCACGATCCAACCCGCCTTGTCAACAATGCCAGCGGCTGGACCGACCGCAAATGCGGAGACGTCAACGATGTTCATTCATATCCCGGACCTGCAGTTCCCAAACGCGAGGAACACCGTGCTGTCGTGCTCGGCGAGTTTGGCGGTCTCGGCCTCCCGATCAAAGGACATACATGGCAGGATGAACGAAACTGGGGCTATCGAAGCTACAAAACATCACACGAACTCACTGACGCTTACGTGGCTCTGATACGAAAACTGCGACCCATGACCGGCGACCCGGGACTGAGCGCCGCTGTATATACTCAGACAACGGATTGCGAGATCGAGGTCAACGGTCTCATGACTTACGACCGTGCCATGGTGAAAATGGACCAAGCCGCAATCACCGAAGCCAACAAATCGGTTTATACGCCGCCCGCGCCACGCAAAGCCGAAGCCGGCAAACTTGTGCCCCCCGCAACACCACTGGTCGCATGCGACCCTTACTTCAGCATTTGGTCCCCTGCGGACCGTTTGACGGACGAGGACACCGTCCACTGGACAGGCCGGCCGCACAGGCTCACCGGGCTCATCCAAATTGACGACAAGTTTTACCGAATCATGGGGGCAAGCCCGGCAATAATCCCCCCACTGACGCAGAAAAACCTAACCGTGCTGCCCACCAGAACCCTTTACACGTTCGAAGGCAATGGCGTTACTGTTGAACTCACTTTCATGACCGCTGCGCTGCCTGAAGACATTGACCTGTTATCCAGACCCGTCACCTACGTCACTGCAGATGTGCGCGCTTCCGATGGCAAGGAGCACAAGGTGTTGTTGTACTTCGACGCTTCAGCGGAACTAACCGTGAACGAGCCCAGACAACAGGTCGTGTACGCCACAGAAACAATCGGCGACCTCCACGCGTTGAAGATTGGATCCAAAGATCAGCCCGTCCTCGCAAAGAAAGGCGATGATATCCGAATCGACTGGGGTTATTTGTACATGTGCTCGCAAACAGGCCCGGGCACTTTCCATGCCATAGCACCACATGGCGCATGGAACGACGTGCTCTCCTGTGCAGCCGCAGGACGGTCCCCGGGCCCGTTCGAGATACCAACAACGCCCGCGGCAGAGGAAATCGTCGCTTCGCTCGCTTTTGATCTGGGGCAGGTTTCTTCTCAGGGCGTTGTCCGATGGTTCATGCTCGCATATGATGACCTTTACTCGATTCAGTACATGAAGAAAAACCTCAGACCGTACTGGCGCCGAAACGGGTGGGAAGCGGCGGATTTGCTGCGCGCCGCGGCCAAAGACTATCAGACGCTCAGCAAACGATGCGCAGCTTTCGATGACGAGTTAATGGCCGATCTGACCCGTGTCGGCGGTGCCAACCATGCCAAATTGTGCGCGCTGGCGTACCGACAATGTTTTGCTGCGGGCAAGTTCGTTGCCGATGACAACGGGCAACCACTCCAGTTCTGCAAGGAAAACCACTCGAACGGCTGCATCGGCACGTCCGATGTCTTCTATCCAATGTCACCGCAGTTTCTCCTGTTCGGACCTTCACTGGCAAAATCTTTTCTCGTGCCGTTCATGAACTACGCGGCCAGCCCGCGCTGGAAATTTCCGTTCGCGCCTCACGATCTTGGGACCTACCCGCACGCAAACGGGCAGGTGTATGGCGGCGGTGAGCGCACCGAGCAAAACCAGATGCCGGTCGAGGAAAGTGGCAACCTGCTGATCCTCATGGCTGCGGTGGCGCAAATCGAGGGCAACGCATCTTTCGCCAGCTTGTACTGGCCGCAGTTGGAGCAATGGGCCTCGTATTTGAAGGACAAAGGCTTCGATCCCGAGAACCAACTTTGCACCGACGACTTCGCCGGGCACCTTGCCCATAATGTGAATCTGAGCGCAAAAGCCATTTGTGGCCTCGGCGCATTCGCGAAACTCTGCGAGCTCCGTGGCGAGACCGCAAGGGCAAAAGAATTCTCTGCCATCGCGAAAGATTTCGCACAACGCTGGGTCCGTGAAGCCGACGACGGCGACCATTTCCGTCTTGCGTTCGACAAACCCGGCACGTGGAGCCAGAAGTACAATCTCATTTGGGATCGTATTCTTGGCCTGAACCTTTTCCCATCAGAAGTCGCTCAAAAAGAGATGGCGTATTACAAGAAAGTCCAAAACAGGTATGGCCTGCCCCTGGACAATCGCGAGTCTTATACCAAGCTCGATTGGATCACCTGGACGGCGACCTTGACGCAGAACCGCGCAGATTTTGAAGCGCTCATTGATCCGGTGATTCTCTTCCTGAACGAGACCCCTGACCGGTCTCCAATGACCGATTGGTACCAGACCAAGACAGCAAGAAAGGTCGGATTCACCGCACGGCCCGTTGTGGGGGGTGTATTTGCTCAGATGCTATACGACAAAGCGATCTGGCAGAAATATGCAGGCCGTGACAAAACCAGGGCGTCCGGTTGGGCGCCCATGCCCACACCGCCATTGACGAAGACGATTCTGCCAACCTCCGAAGTCGAAGCCGCAACATGGCACTACACAACTTCCCGCCCTCCCCAGGACTGGATGAAACCCGAGTTTGATGACTCCGCATGGAGCAAGGGACCCGCCGGGTTCGGCACGGAAGGCACGCCGGGCGCACATGTTCGGACAAGATGGAACACGCAGAACATCTGGTTGCGCCGTGAAATCACACTGCCTGAAACCCCGCTGCGTTCGCCAATGTTCCGATTGCATCACGACGAAGATGTTGAAGTGTACGTAAACGGAGTTCTTGCTGCTGCTGCATCCGGTTACACCACCGATTATGAAGAAATACCGCTAACGCCTGCAGGGAAAGCCGCTTTGCGCCCCGGCCGGAACGTCATTGCCGTTCATTGTCGGCAGACCGGTGGCGGACAGTACATCGACCTCGGGTTGGTTGACGTCCAATAGTCGGGCGGGCCCGGGAAGTCATTGTTTGTGGCGCGTTGTTGGTCGGCCTGATACAACGCAGCAGGTCGCCGACATCGGCGGTCAACCTTACCAATTCTTGCCCGGCACGAATGGGAACAACAGCCTGTGATCGTTCGTGCAAGAGGCAATCGCTTCGCGAACCTGGTCACCTGTCATCAAGTGCGCGCTGCCGTCAACCAGGGCGACATTTCCTGATAGCGTGCGTGGCTGCGGATTCTTGCGTCGCGCCCACGCATCGGCGGCATTGTGCATCGAGCCGTGAAACTCGAGCTCTGAGTAAATGCCGTTGTTTTTGCCCTCACGAGGTCCCATCCGGCGTTCAATGTTAAAAAGCATCGTATGCACTCGCCGGCTCGACCTTTCCCATGGTCGATATGTTCCGGTCGCCGACCAAAATCGACATGGGCTCCGGGTCTTTGTTGCACAAACTGACAAAGTAGCTGACCCCGCCGTTCTGCGCACCATTGGACATCAGCCTCCCGTAGGCCATGCCAATGAAGTTGCTGCCCGAAGTGCGCAAATCGTCTCTTGGACAAACGACCAATTTTGGTGTGGCCAGCTCGTTCGACATGCACACAAACTCCCAATAGGTTTGCCTCGGGTCAGCCCTGCCGCCAAGGCCGGTATTGATAAGTTCCATGACACCGCCCGCATTCGTGCTGAGCATGTGTGGAAAGCGATCGTCGGTGTCCGAAGCAGCGACCGGTCTCTGAGGTGTGGCCTCGGCAAAACTATGGGATTTTTCTGGTTGCGCGTTCCTGCATCCAAACGACGTCCGCATCCCGTCCGCCTAACGGGGTCGGGTAGGGTCGAACCTGATCACGAAGCGGTCGTTCAAGGATCAACTTGTTTCGCCATCGTTTCAGTTCGGAGTGGCCGTCGGCGAACGAAAAACCGCCGCTGCCACCATGGTAACTGGCAGGGAAATCCACTATGGACTCGGTGGTGTTTGGATAGCGTTCCATATCGACCACGAACATGCCATCGTTGATGCTGTCTTCACGTTCGTCGAGGAAAACAAAGGTCTGTCCGGGGCCGGGATCGGTCATATCCGAGTATTTGCGGTAAATGCGCCATTCGCCGGAAGTGTTGCCGTAAGTGACGCCCGACCACTGCATCGGCAGGTTTTCACCGCGACCGCCAACCCAGTTCAGCATCGACATGGTGCGGACCCTTGGCATCCACTTGCCGCGCACGTTCACCTTGCTCTTGTCGGCCGGACATTTGAAGATGCTGGCGTTGTTGCCGCAGTATGGCCACAAGATGCTCTTGGTTATGTCGTTGTTAATGTCCCAGTTGTCGGGCGCGCTCGAAAAATCCAGCCAGCCGTTTATCCACGCATAAGGACCGTGTTTGACGTACGGAAGCGTGTCGCTGTTGTCCTCGACGTACATTCGCCATGCCAGCAGCAATTGCCGGTGATTGTTCATGCAGTAAATGCCCTGCGCTTTGCTCTTTGCCCGGCCAAGCGCCGGCAGAAGCATGCCGGCAAGGATGGCGATGATCGCTATCACCACCAACAACTCGATCAGAGTAAAGCCCCGATTTGCCTTGTTGCACATTCTTGACTGCATTTGCATATATGAACCGGGAGCGGGACTTGTGACATGCCCCGCTCCCGACTGTAAGGGTTCAACGGTTTGTCAGCCGACCTGCCACGTCAGGGTTTCGCCACAACAATGTAAAACGCCATTTCAGACGGTGGATTGGTATCGGTGTAATTCGTGTCTGTCAGGTCCGTCGCCACCGCCACGAAACCGGTCGGATTGCCCAGGTTGGTGCTGCGCAGCACATCGTACCTTGCAGCGCCGGCGGCCTGCCACCGGATTTTCACGCTGGTTGCGCCGCGCTCAACGCTCGTGACGGCAAACGAAGGCGGAGTACTCGCCTGATTATGGAAGATGATCAGCCGACCGCCGCCGTTGCCAACACTGGCGTCGCTCACCACCAACATGCTGCCATCTCGGGCAAACGCCATGCCGGGATCGTGCACGTCAATCTGCCGATCAGGCCGACTCGGAATGGTCAACGGAAAACTGATCTCCTTTTGATCCTCGCCCGAGCTGGGGTCAACAGACCAAATCTGGTCCAAGGTATCATCAGCGACCCAAATGCGCCCTGTTGTCGGGTCAACGGCGAGCGCTGCGCCATCGGCTGTGGCGCCAATCGGCCACAAACTCGTCGTATTGATGTAGCGATAGTACCCATCGGCGTTGATCGCAACAATGAAGCCGTCCTTGCTGAGGACGACCACTTCCCCGGTTTGTGGGAGAGCGTCTATGGCCATCAGATCGCCGCCAAGGCCGGTCTGGGTTGGTTCAACCAACCATTGCGCATACCCCACCTGGTTGAGTTCCATGGTGGCCGGATCAATCACGTACACAGCGTTGCGCTCATTGCCATCAACACCGCGATCAGCAACAACAATCCAGCCCGCGTGCCCGATCGAACCCTCGAACGAAGCCGGCGCAACACACAAATCGATCGCGTCGTCGTCCAAAGTGGCCGCAGCCGGGTCGCCCACGTCTGCGATAATGGTTTCAACCGTGTTCTCATTCCACGGCCACCAAAGCCTGCCAACAGACCGCGTGTAATCATTGTTGTAATCATGCGTCCACCAGATTGTGCCATCCGCAGTCAGGGCCAGCCCGGACGGGCGATCCAAACCGCTGACGATTGCGTTGGTGTCAATTACCCAATTGCCACTCGATACCTGCACGGCGCGATAAATGCCGCCACCCTCGCCCGGTCCACCGTCCACAGCAAAGATTATCGTCTTATTATCTCGCGGATCCACAAACGGCCGCCCAACTATGCGCCCCGACCACTCCAATTGCGTGATGTTGGTAAACCGCGTCGAGTGCAGTGTGGGCGTGTAAGGCGGGCCAAGCTCAGGCGCATCGGCAACAAGCGATTTGATTTCGATGTCATCAACGTAAACCGGCGGATGATTGGTGCCGTTTGACGAACTCCAGCCGGCCATGAAGACCGGCGTCCAGACAGCGGCCGTCCCGATAAACGGCGCGCGGTCAACCACAACCCGGGCTGTGGCGCTGTCCGGGTTCTTTATGATTGTGTACAGCCCTTGCGCCGTGTGCGTAATCAAGCGGTATTGCTCCCAAGCATCGGGGGTGAAATCGACGCCGCTGTCAACCCAGCCAGTTGTGTAGTAAGTGAGCGAGGTTGGACGACCAACAGAGGCATTGCGGATGCCGTACCCGAGCAATGCGTTGTCGCCAGCCAAATTGTTGCGGTTTTCCGCGCCGTAAAGCGACATTCGCAGGTAATTCGCCTCTGCTCCGTACAACGGCTGAGATTCAGGAACGCGCGCCCACCATGTTATCTGTACGTCACGTTGTGGCGGTACTCCCCATGCTATGCTCACTCCGGCGCGTTGGCCCCCTTCCAGTTTCAAACATTTGTTGCCACTGTGAGGCGCAACAACTGAGGCATCCACAACCTGCACCTTGTTGGGCGCCAGTGCTCTCCCGGTTCCCGTGCCGTCCGTCTCGATCGTGATCCACGGACCCAGAGGATCAGCGTCATCGTCAGGACTTGTGCGAGCAGGATAATTCTCGAAACCTTCAACGAAAGGCGTGCTCAGATCGATGGCTCCTTCGACCTCAAAGCTGATATCGTCCAAAACAAAGAACCCGTCGTCGCCCGAATTGCCTTCGTGCCTGATGATCAGCATGGTTGGAACTGCCACTTCGCACCTGGCCAGATCAACATCGACCGCCACGGGCGTTGCCATGTCATCAAGGTAAATGTCCATCTTCAGGTCGTTTGGACGAATAACCCAGCGGTGATGCTGCCATCCTCCCTCGGTATGCATACCCGGTGTTGCCACCCACATTCCGGCGTTGTTGTTCGCCACGCCATCATAATAGAACACCTTCGCTGATGTCCCGCGGTCCGACCGATAAGCCACGTAATCGTCGCCGTTGAAGTCGGCGCCTTCACCTCGCATAATGAAGTAGAAATTGCGGTCGCCGCTTCCCTTCTCGACCCAGAGCCAGAAATCCAACTGATAACGGGTTCCACTGCGTGGACCGGGGAAATGGATTTGAGCTTCGCTGCTGCTGCGGAACAACAGCGCTTGGCTCCCCGAATGTGCCTTCCAATTGATGACTTGAACGCCCATGCCCGGCGTATTCGGATTCAAGGCATCGTCATCGGTCACCATCCACTCGTCCCCTGTGGGATCAGCATCAGCCACATCCTCGAGGCTGGTGGCGGCGCCACTGTAGGTCTCGAAGTCGTTGCTGTAGATCGTCACGGGCGCAGCCAGTGCAATGTTCAGTCCCAAAGCAACGGCGACCGCCAGACGCCCGGACCTCAGCACCGATGCAAGTTTTCCGCTCGCAAATGGCCACGACGGCCCAGAGGCAGACTGACAGTTCCTGTTCTGCTGGTCATTGTCACCAGCTCTGGCTGAACCGCCGAAAAGGCGGTGTCTAATTGTACGCATGCGTTCTGCTTTCATAGTTCGGGTTCGTGCGCGGTTAAGAGTTTGTCGGCCAACTACACCGGTTGCAAGCGACACGGAAAAAGCGCGGGAAAGCGCAACTTAATGCGTGAACTTTTGCCCAGTCGATCGCAATATTAACGCACTATCCGGCCTGCACACCGGTGCAAATTGTTGCTGAGATTGTCCAGCACTCAAGAGCCTGTCAAGAGAAATTCCCGATAAAAACCAGTCAAAAGGAGGTCAATTCTTAGTGCGCTAAGTCGGTGCCAGCGCGTGCTCTATTGTGGTCCCAAACACGCCAACCAAATACTCATACTGACAAATCGATCATATTTGCGAAGATTTTCAGGCTGCGAGTTTGCTCAATTCTTCAGTATCTGCTTCTCTGGCAGCGAGCAGTGCGGCCAGAACAGCGCGGCCTTTGGAGTATAAAATCGGATAATCTGCCCGGAAATCGCAGATCAGCGTCTGGTTCGAGACTTTTGCCTTCGAACTGTTCGTCCGCTGATCACACTCGCATCTCCCCCCAAGGCGACGAAGTCGCCCCTTTCAGCGCGGCGCGGCACAGCGGTACTCCTGCACCCAGCGCAGTTGTTACGCCTCGCGCATTTGGTTCCGGCTGCGCCGCGCTGAGCTGATTCGGAGACATCTGTCTTACCGTAACTTTTTCCTCGCAGTCCGTCTCGATGCGTCGTCAGGGAGGCTTTGTCCCTCCGGCGTGATCGATACGGCACCGCTGGTCTTCGAACAACGCAAGGCCAACACACGCCAGATGAGCGAGGTGTTGTTCGTGATAATGCCGTCCACGCCCATGTCCAGCATGGCCTCGGCCAGTCCCGGCTCATCAATTGTGTAAACCCACACTTTCAATCCACGCCGATGAGCTTCTGCGACTGATTCGCGGGAGACCTCGCGGCTCCAAACGACTATTTTTGCGCCGGTTTCGGCCAGCAAATCAAGCCATGTGACGTCCAAAGGCTTCGGTCTTTTTGGTTCGGAGCCGTTGGCAATGTGACTTGGCGGACCGAGAGCGCCGAGAATCTGCATCGGTTCGCGCTTGTTGAATTCGCGGAGGTATTGCCAATCGAATGATTGCACCACGACCTTGTTGACCCAATCGCTCTTGCGCAGCAGAGCAATCAATGTGGCTGGATCGCCGCCTTTGCGTTCGATCAACGTTACGCCACCGTGTCCCTGAATGAACTCGAGGGCTTCAACCAACAGCGGAAGCCGTGTTCCGGCGTATTTGGGATCGAACCAGCTTCCGGCATCGAACTGCTTCAATTCTTCGACGGTCAGTGCATCGACCGCAATCTTGAGCCGCCCGAGGCGATTGGTTGCGTCTGTGGTTCGATCGAGGGTGCCGTCGTGAATGACGATTGGCTGGCCTTCCTTGCTATGGTGGTAGTCCAACTCGACAAGGTCCGCACCTGCGCGAATGGCAAGGTCAAAAGACGGCAGTGTGTTCTCAGGTGCAAACGCGCAGTAGCCACGGTGGGCAATCACCAGCGGGCGGGTCGAGTGGACCAGCCGCAAAGCCGGCATATCATCTTGGGCGGAAACTGCAGGCGCGGCTGCAAAGCCCATTCCAACAGCAAGAAAAACCGCAAGAGCGGTCGGCAATGCGAGCTGGTGTAGATTCTGTGCCTCTTGAGTGGCGTCACGGTACTGGTTTTCAGTGTTCATTCCTTTTCTGTGTTTTCTGGATTGATTAACAGTGCGGCTCAACCACGTGGACGGACATTCCACAGAGTGGCCAGCAGCACCGCCCCGATAATCGTGCAAATCACCACCGCCCACAGCGCAGTGTCCCAGCCGTGATGTTGGGCAATCCAGCCCAATCCCTTCCCCTGGATGACCCGTCCAACGTACCCGAAAAACCCGACAAAACCGGCTGCTGTCCCGACAGCCTTTTTCGAGGTAAGATCGAGTGAAACCACGCCCGAAAACATGACCGGAACATACACGAGGAATCCGATCACCCCAAACAGTGCCATGTCCAGCCACAGGTATCTTGCCGGGACATAAGCTATCGCAGCAAAAGCGAACGTCAGCGGAATCATCGCAATCAAACTCACCCGAGGGCGGCGTCCGCCCAGCTTGTCAGACAGCCAACCCATTGAAATCATGCCTGCGGCGCCGGCGAACTCGATGATCGTCGTGCTAAATCCGCCTTCGGTGAGCGAAGCGCCCTTGGCTTCTTTGAGGTAGGTTGGCCCCCAATCCACCATCGAGTACCGCGCGATATACACAAAAATGTTCGCCAGTGCGAGCAACCAAAGTTGTTTGTTTGGCAGGATGTACCGAAGCAGCAGTTCTCTGGCTGTGAGTTCCTGCTCGTGTGCGTCCTTGTGATCCAGCGGCCAATCATTCTTGTACTCTTCGACAGCGGGAAGGCCGACCGACTGTGGCGTATCGCGCATCCGCCAGAACAGGTATGCGGCACCCAGCACTGCAATGACGCCGGGAACATAAAACGCCGATGGCCATCCCCAACGCTCGGCGCACCACGCAGCAAGGAAACCGGCCACGCCACCCCCAAGATTGTGTGAAATGTTCCAAATCCCGAAAAATGTTCCCCTTTCTCGCGGGCTGAACCAGTGCGAGAGCCCGCGCGCGCAAGGACCGTATCCCATCCCTTGCACGAAACCGTTGAGTGTCCAAAGGAACACGTGCCCCCAATAGTTGGCAGTGGCGCCGAAAACGAAATTGATCGCCGCGGTGAGCAGCATTCCGAAGGCGATATACTTTCGCGCGTCGCAACGGTCAGCGAAGTATCCCATCACAAACTTCCCGATGCCGTAGGCCATCGCCGTTCCGGCAAGAATGTCGCCGATCATCGACTTGTCATAACCAAGCGCAAGACCCATTTCCTTCGAGACCGGCGCGAGGTTGTTGCGCACGATGTAAAACAGGGCGTACGCGAAAAATGCGGCTTCGAAGACACGCCACCGTTCACGTGGATAACGACGTTCGATTTCGGATTCCGACAGGCGTGGAATCGGCGGCGCAGGTCTGAACCAGTTCAACAGTCTCAGCATGACGCGGTGTTCCGGGTATTGTTCATGTGAGCCTCGTCACATCGCAAACGCAAAAATCAGGATTCTTGCACTCCTGCACTTCAACAGCCGTTCAGTTCCTGATCCGTGACGCAACCGTGCCGGCGCCCGGCATCGACTGCCCACCGGGCGAACACTCAGCGCGGATTCCGGTCTGTTTGCGATACCGTTCGAGCTCGGCCTGTCTGGTGGCACTGTCCCAACCCAGTGCCGCGCCCATCCAATCGGCCACCCGCTCGGCGCGTTCCGCAGCATCAGCAAGGTAATAGTGCCACGAAGTTCGCCGGACCATGACGTCTTCCAAGTGCACCGCCCATTCCTGCTCGACAGCACGAAGAACCGGACCTGCGCCCCATTCAGGCGGACAAACTCCCCCGGCCCCGTCCTCGTCGGGCGTTGACAAAAGCGGTTCTTCCGCCGTGCGGCATGGTTTGATTTCCCGTTTCAGAACACGTGCGGTACCCAACGATTTCAGCACGCGGTCCACCACCTGCTCGGCCATCAGACGGCATGTGGTCAGCTTGCCACCTGTGACATCCCACCAGCCCGGCTCAGCAAGCCGAATCTCGTGCGACCGTGAAATGTCGGAAGGATTGCCGTGCGAATCTGCAACCAGAGGACGCACTCCCGCCCAATCGCTGATCACATCCGACCCTTCGAGTCGCGCACCGGGGAAAAAGTGGTTGATCACACCAAGCAGGTATTCCGTGTCTTCCGGGTCTGTGAACACGAAGTCGGGTGACCCGTGAAAATCGGTGTCGGTTGTGCCCAGAATCGTCCGCTGGAACCATGGGATGGCGAACAGTATTCGGCGGCCTTCAGTCAGCACCACAGCCTCATCAACAGGCAGCCGGCTGCGGTCAACAACAAGATGCACACCCTTGGTAAGCCTCAGCCGAACACGGCTGTGCGGAAGCGATGGTGACCATGGACCTGCGGCATTGACTATTGCACGTGCCTTCAGGACGAACTGTTTGCCGCTTAACCGGTCCTCCACCGCGCAATCCCATGGCGCCAGTGGCGGAGGAGACGTCAGATACCGGTTCGCGTCAATGAACCTTGCGTAATTGAGCACCAGCGCTCCATTGCGCGCAGCCGACCGCAGCGAATCAACAACCAACCGCGCGTCGTTTGTCAGTGCGTCATAGTACCGCACAGCGCCTGTCAACATTTCCCTGCGCAGGCCCGGGTGTTTCTCGAGCAACTGTCCGGGACTCAGCCACGACGAGTTTCCGAGGTTGTGCCCCCCGCACAAAAGATCGTAAAGCTTCACCCCGATCTTCAATTGCCACAGCGGCCATTCAGGATGATCGCGATACGTCGGAAAAACGAAAGGCAGCGGCTGTGCAAGGTGCGGCGCGATCCGATGCAAAATCATCTTCTCGCGGCTGGCGTGCCGAACTTGTCTGATCCGTCCTTGCGCAAGGTATCGGAGCCCGCCATGAAGCAGTCGGCTTGATCTGCTACTGGTGCCAAAAGCGAAATCGTGTTGTTCTACAAGGCCGATCCTCAGGCCGCGTAGCGCAGCGTCACGAGCAATGCTGGCGCCCACAATACCGCCGCCGATCACCAGCAGGTCAAGCGGTGCGGCGGTTAGCTCATCAAATGTACGTGAACGCGTATCCGCAAGATTCATAAAACCGTCTTTAACAATGCGCTTGCTTTGCCTGAATCAGCAGTGATCCAAGTTCTCCGAGCGTCGGAACCACAATGTCAGGGGCAGGCTGGGCTCTTGCTGCCTGGTCAGCCTTTGTCTCGCCGGTTAGCACCAAGACCGCCAAAGCTCCAGTGACCCGCGCCATTGCCATGTCCGTGTAGAGCCGATCCCCTATCATTGCCAGTTGCCGTGGTTCGAGCCCGTGTCGATGCAGAATGCCACGCAGCATTGCAGGATCGGGTTTGCCCGCGACAGCAAGAGGAGAACGGCCCGTCGCTGCGGTCAAAGCAGCGCATATCGCACCGCAATCCACCAACACCGTGGGCTGGTCGGTCGGACAAACAAGGTCCGGATTCGTAGCAAACCACCGAACGCCACGATCAATCCACCACGCCGCACGACACAGCCGCTGGTGTGTCAGCGTCAGGTCAAACCCAACCACCACCGCGTCCGGCTGATCCGTCGGATCATCCGAGGTCATCTCGAATCCCGCCCTCGCAAAACTCTCCGCCAAACCGGGAGTTCCCAGCAGAAAAACCCGCCGTACCATGGGAAATCTCTCGCGCAACAGTTCGATTGTAGCGTGTGCCGATGTGTACAACTCGTCTTCTCTGGCCTCGATACCTAGCTGACGCAGGTGTTTGAGTTGTTCCTCGGGCCGTTTCGACGGGTTGTTCGTGAGGAAAGTTCGGCCTATTCCCAGCCTGTCCAACAACTCCAGAAATGGAATGGTCTCGCGGAACACCGTTTGTCCCCTGTAAAGTGTTCCGTCAAGGTCCAAAGCGACGTGCTCTATTCCCCGCAAACGTTGCACAGAAACAGAACGCACAGACTCACTACGTTGGCTTTGCAGCATATGCTCAGAAATCATCTACAGCACATCGCACAATCGGCGTTTTGACCACCACCTCTGCAGACCGATCCACCCGAAAACGCAAAAACGAACAACACATACGGAACCGGTCAAGCGCCGACTTGGTGCGTGAAGTCGTCATACCTCGGTCCACACCCTGACGCACTACGTGTGGACGTCCTGTAACGCTCTTGGTCTTCTCGGGGCCGCACTGTTGCGCCTAAGCACGCTTGCGTCAAGTAAAAACTCACAAGGCCAATGCCCGCCTGCCAATCAGATGCAGATACCGTACTTAGTGCGTTAATTCCAAAACCAAACGTGCTCTAATCGTCCAACCACGTTGCCAAAAAAAAATGGCTACGCCAAAGATTAAAACAGCCGCTGACTTCTCCTCAGACCAAGCTCCGTTCCCGCTATGTTGAATCGCGCCCTCCGCCACCGCCTTCCTAACCCGCAGAAAAACCGACGGCAGAAATGTCGTTGGCAGAAAAATCACTGGAAGGAATATGGAGGACAAGGCAGAAAAATGGGGGGCAAAAAATGGTCAGACGGTCAAGCCGCTGTTTTGGATTACTGGAAACATCGGCCCCAACCTCATTTTTCTGCCACCCATTTTTCTGCCAGTGGCCGGCTCGAATCGACTGAAGCACCGTTGCCGCCGGACCCGCGCCCTAACCACAGTCCGGTCTGGGCATTGGCCACCGGTGCAGCGACCCGAATCTGTGGGAACAGCACCATCCCTGATCACTGCCCGGTCCCAAATCGATGAGCATCCATAAACAGGTTCACGGTCGATCACGGATCGCAAACCCGGAGGGGGCGGATGGTGCATGAGTCTGCACCGTAGCAACTGAGCGGAAAGATCGCACTGCGGAACGACAGAAAAATGTCCGGCATAAGAACCACAGGCAAAAAGATGGGGGGGCAGAAAAATGGTCAAACGAACAAGCCGCTGTTTTGGATTACTGGAAACATCGGCCCCAACCTCATTTTTCTGCCACCCATTTTTCTGCCAGTGGCCGGCTCGAATCGACTGAAGCACCGTTGCCGCCGGACCCGCACCCTAACCACAGTCCGGTCTGGGCATTGGCCGTCGGTGCAGCGACCCGAATCTGTGGGAACAGCACAATCCCTGATCACTGCCCGGTCCCAAATCGATGAGCAGCCATAGACAGGTTCACGGTCGATCACGGATCGCAAACCCGGAGGGGGCGGATGGTGCATGAGTCTGCACCGTAGCAACTGAGCGGAAAGATCGCACTGCGGAACGAAAGAAAAATGTTCGGCATAAGAATCACAGGCAAAAAGATGGGGGGCAGAAAAATGGTCAAACGAACAAGCCGCTGTTTTGGATTACTGGAAACATCGGCCCCAACCTCATTTTTCTGCCACCCACTTTTCTGCCAGTGGCCGGCTC
>Ga0209162_1002300_pt1 | contig 17078 bp, 7 predicted proteins | sample YNPNPMetaG_FD_187121 | JGI IMG/M metagenome (GOLD analysis project Ga0209162, IMG submission 187121) | Anoxygenic and chlorotrophic microbial mat microbial communities from Yellowstone National Park, USA - YNP NP MetaG (SPAdes) (version 2) ... | reverse complement strand
GCGGTCCAAGCGCGCAGTTCGCCGATCGTCTGTTCCGACGCACGCGCCGTCTGCTCCCAATTGCTGCGTTGCTCTTCCAACCAGGCTTTCGCCTTTTCCAGCTCGGCCGCCCAGGCACGCAGCTCACCAACCGTTTGCTCCGCCGCACGCGCTGTCTGTTCCCAATCACTGCGTTGCTCTTCCAACGAGGCCTTAGCACGCTCCAGCTCGGCCACGACGGCCTCGAGCTCGCCGATGCGCTCCTCAGCCCGTCGCGCCGTTTCCTCCCACGCGCTGCGCTGCTCCTCCAGCCAGGCCTTGCCCTGCTCGAGTTGCACATTCCACCGGCGTAGCTCTTCGATCTGCACATCCCGACGGCTGATCTCAGCCTGCCAGGTAGTACGGCTTTCTTCAAAGAACGAGACCGCGCGCCGTAGTTCTTTTTCCAATCGCGCCAGCGTGGCAGCCTGGTTGTCGTGCGCGCCCGCCCAGGTACGACCCGGCCGCCCACACCAGTCTTCCGGCTCGTCGAGCGCCCGCACGCAGCGCACGGCCAGGTCAGCCAGTTGCCGGACCTCCGGCAGGCCGAAAGACAAGGGTTTTTCGGGCGTGCCCCAGATGTTCGTCCAGTCGCTGTGGAGTACGCGCTGGACCTCCCGCAGCGCCCGCACCCAGCACTGGCGCGCCGCGTCCATCTGACCATCGAGGGCCGCCAGCAAGCCAGCCATGTAGAGCGCGTCGACGGTCTTCGTGGCCAACAGGGGCGTGACCCGCAGAACATCGAGCGCCGCGCAGTTCAAGAATGCCTCGCGCGCCTCATGCCGCCGTCCGAGCGCCAGCAGCAAGAGTCCTGCCACGTACGCGTTGGAGACCCGCCAACGCCAAGCGTGCGGCGTGTCATCGGCCTGCCGGTCGTACTGCCAGATGCGGTCCAGAAGCGCCTCGACGCGTTCCGCGGGCGGGTTTTCCTGCTCCAGAAGGCGGTAGGCCAGTACGCACAGCGCGCCACCGGCATCGGCGGAGCCAGCGCGGGCCGTCGCGAGAACCTCCTCCGCCCACTGCTCCAAGAGCCGGGGGCGCGTCGCCCGCAAACCGATCGCCACCAGCCCGCGCGCGATCCACGGATTGTCATAGTCGCGTTGGAACGCCACCACATCCGTCGCCGCATGCTCGCGGTACAGGCGTTCCTCGTAGCGCACCGCGAGCGACGCCAGCGGGCTTTTCATGCCCACCGCCAACCACCACTCCGCCTCCTCCGCCAAAGGCCCGTCGCAAGACACCGGGCGCAGGCGGCGCGGTCGGTCCGTCAGCGTCAACCCGCCACCGGCGATCTGTGCGAAGGCGGCTTCCAATCCGAAATGGCGCTCCAGCTGCGCACGTAGCGTGTCCCCGTCGTATACGTGCAGATGATGCGGATTGGGATCGCGCCCGGTGGCATCCACCCAGCGGTTGGGAACACTGACGACGATTCGGCCCGCCGGTCTCAGCAGGCGATCAATTTCCGACAACACGGCCTGCGGATCGCGCAGATGCTCGAGGATCTCGAACGCGACCACCATATCAAACGAGGCCGACGGCAAATCAGACAACGACTCCGCCGGACAAAGCCGAAACTCCACCCCCGGGGCGGCCGGTCCATAGATCGTCGTGGCGTACTCGAGCGCGGCGGCATCCGCGTCCACCCCTAACACCCGCTCCGCTGGACTCGCGGCAGCGAGCATTGCCGTGCCGTAACCCAGGCCGCACCCCAGGTCGAGCACAACGTCGCGGGGGCGGATGTACTGGACGGCAAGCCAATACCGCGCCAGATGCGCGTCGGAACGCCGCCCGGTCTCGCGGAGCATGTCCATGTGCAGATCACGCGTCGGCCGCAGGCTGCTCAGCGGCCAGCGCTGGCACCCTGACGCGGGGATCTTCTCCAGCACGATCGTGATAGACGGCGGCTCGTTCTCCAGCGCTTCGAACGGCAGAACCGCCGGGGTCAGAAGATGTTTGCGGAAGCCCGCCTCGAACAGCGCGTTCTCCCACCACCCGCGGTCGTGCACTGTCAGGTGCCACATCCGATCGCGGTCGGGCTGCGTGCTGACCGTCACAAACACATTGCGGCGTGTAACGCGGTATAGCTCGCCTAGAGCGCGCGGCACATCGGTCTCGGTCAGGTGCTCCAGCAGGTCGCAGCAGACGACGGTCTCGAATGAGCCTGCTTCGAAAGGCAAGTCAAGAATCGACGCGCACGCGAAGCGCCCCGGCGCCGTGCGGTTGCCGGCTTCGACCACCCGCGGCGCGACGTCCACGCCCATCGCATCCACGCCGCACCGCAGCAGCCGTCGCACCAGGCGACCCATGCCGCAGCCCACGTCCAGCAAGCGCCCGCCGCCGCAGGTCCGCAGAATCCGCTCGGCCAGTTCGTCCACGTCGACAAAGGAATCGCTGCCCCATCTTTCGGGTCGCGACCAGTAGTCCTCATACAGGCGGCGATAATCAACCGTGGACATGGGCGGTCATTCGCAGATCAACGACCCCGCCGAAGAAGTGCTCGTGCTTCGGCACCAACACCTGGAAGAACGCCGCTTCGTCCTTCCAATGCAGAATCCGCTGCGCACCGTAGAAGCGATCTTCCTCTTCCGAGACGGCGGCCTGTACCTCGTACAGGTTCATGCCGAGCCGCGCCTCGCAAACGAAATCCACCTGCACGGTCTCGCCCGCCTCAAAGGCACGCTCCCAGAACACCGGACCCGTGCTGCGGCCGCTCCAGATCGAAATATCCTGATTCAACGTGCCCCAGGAGTAGATCTTGACCCCCTCCTTGTTCCGCAGGCGGATCGCGACGTTCAGGTGCTGCATCGCCGCGTGAACCCGCACCGTCACGCGAATGGTCAGCCGATCCCAGGGATAGAAGACGGTACACGGCTGACCCGCCGCATCCAACACCTGCACCTCGAGAATCTCCGCGTCCAGATCCCCGAACGAGCGCCGGTCCACGGCGGATGACCGCCGCTCGCCGCGCTCCTCGCGCGGCGGCGCGCGCCGGGCGTGACGCTCGATCTGGGCGGTGAACCAGCGCTGCTCCTCGGCATGCAGCAGCCGGCGGTATTCCAGGACGACCTCCGCCGGTGCGCCGTACGCGCGCACCCGACCCTCGTGCAGCAGCAGCGCCTTGTTCGTCAGCGTGCGGATGACCTCCTGTTCGTGCGAAACGAGAATGAGCGTCACGCCGGCGGAGCGCAGCTCCTCGATCTTCTGGAAGCAGCGCTTCTGAAACAGCGCATCCCCCACCGCCAGCGCCTCGTCGATGATCAGGATCTCCGGCCGCAACTGCACCTGCACGGCGAACGCCAGGCGCACCATCATCCCGGAGCTGTACGTCTTGACCGGCTGGTCGAAGAACTCGCCGATGTCCGCGAAGTTCTGGATCTCGTCCAGCCGCGCCTCCGTCTCCGCTGGCGAGAGTCCCAGGATCGCCGCGTTCATGAACACGTTCTCGCGCCCCGTGAACTCCGGGTTGAACCCGCTGCCCAGCTCCAGCAACGCCGCCACCCGGCCCCGCACCAGAACTTCGCCGGCCGTCGGCGTGAGCGTCCCGGCAATAATCTGCAACAGCGTGCTCTTGCCGCTGCCGTTGCGGCCGATGATGCCCAGCGTCTCACCCCGCCGGACGTCGAACGAGATGTCGCGCAGCGCCCAGAACTCGTGGAACAGCTCCCGCCGACCCCACAGAAACGCCTGCTTGAACCGGTCCATCGGCCGGTCGTAGATGCGGTACGACTTGCTCACGCCGCACACTTCCACCGCCGGCTCTTCACCGGCCGTAACGGGCGCAGCACAGACGGCGGCCAGCGGCTCAGAGGACATCGGCAAAGGCTCGCTTGCTTTTCATGAAGAACGCGTAGCCGAGCAGGGCCGCTGCGGCGGACGCCACCAGCGACAACACCCAGCCTTTCCACTCCGGCGGGTACCCCAGCATCATGACGCGCCGCGCGGCCTCCACCGCCTGTGTCAGCGGGCTCAGATACATGATGCTCCGGTACGGCTCCGGAACCACCTCGATACGGTAGAAGATCGGGGTGCCGAAGAACAGGAGCTGAAGAGCCACCTGCACGGCCGGGCCGATGTCGCGGATGAACACCCCCAGCGACGCGAGCACCCAGGACACGCCCAGCGTCAGCAGACACACCGGCAGAAGCACTGCCGGAAGGTACAGAAACGTTACCGGCGGCAGCCGCCATTCGAAGATGGCCAGTCCTGCGGCCCACACACCGAGCCCGACGAGCAGATTGAACAAAGCGCCGCCCAGGGCCGCGACGGTCAGCACCTCCAGCGGAAAGATGACCTTCTTCACGTAGTTCGGGTTCAACACCACCAGCGTCGGGGCCCGCGCCACCACGTCCGCAAACACGGTCCACACGAGCAAGCCGCAGAACAACGTCAGCGCAAACAGCGTCTTGCTCTCCGGAACCGCCGGATTCCACCGGGCCCGAAAGATCACCGAGAAGACGAACGTGTATACGACCAGCATCAGCAGCGGCGTAAGAATCGACCACAGCAACCCGAGTCGCGCCGCCCGATAACGGCCGACGACTTCCCGCCAGGCGAGCTGTCCCGTCACATGCCGATGTGTCCAGAGATTCTGCACCATGTGGACCGGGTTCAGGTAGGCCATCAGCGGACGTCCTGCCGCGCTCCTCACTGTCGCTGGCGCCGTCACAATGCTGCTCCCGCAACAAACCGGCCGCCGCCGGCCGCAGCGGCGTCCTCATCCCTCGTTGCGAAGAACGCCCCCGCTTCGGCCCGCGGCTCGCCGCCTTACCCAACCGCAGCCGGCCTGCCGCAGGTTCGCATCCTCCGCTTCCGCGGGCGAATCATATTAGCATCGGGACCGACCTTCAGCCAATGGCCAGCCCATCCGACATCGTGGCGTCGGCCGCCAGCGACGCGCAGACCACATCCGCGCCATGCAGTCAGGCGCGGCGACAGGGCCCGGAGTGTACTCGCCACGCGCTGGCGCAGTGCAGGGGAGCCGAAGCACTGCCTGCTGAAACGCTCTGTGCAGCGATTCTTCTCGCCCTCGCCCGGCCGTGCTCCGGGCACGCGGCCCGCAGGCGCACCCGGCAACGGTCAGGCCCTTGCCGGCGGACGACCAAAAAGAGAGGAGCCGGACCAAGCGATCCGGCTCCTCGAAAACTCAAACGCAGAACTCAGGAATACAAACTACCGACGGCGGAGCAACAGCCCCAGGCTCAGCAGCAACAGGCTCGCCGGCTCAGGAATCCAGCTCAGGTACACCGGGCCGGGGTGAGTGACCGGGACGCCAGGAAGCGGCTGACCTACCTCATACCAGAATTCCTGCACGATCTGGCCGGCGACGCGCACTTCGGGGTAGTACGACTGGCTGCCGTCGTTAGCGGCCAATCCGAGGCGCCCGAGGCCCAGCGTCAGGTCGCCCAACACCGGACCACCGGGCGAGCTCAACTCGAACGCGCCCAGCAGGAACTCGGCCTCCCCTAGGCTGCCATACGCACACACCAAGTCCCATGCGTTCGTTCCGTCATCAACAATCCCGTTCGCGGTGACGGCGGCGGCCGGGCTGTTGATGCCGAGGTTGATCGTCCCGTCCCAGCGCGTCCAGCGCTGGCCGGGAAGGCCGTTCGTCTTCTTGTGACGATAAATAACGTTCTGGCCCATCGAGATGTTCAGCCCCTGGACGTTAGCCGCCAGGCTCACGTTGGGCATAATGCCGAAGATCTTGGTCCCGGCTTCGTTGACGAACCGCCCCCAGACGAAGAACGTCCGCGTCATCGGGTTCGGGTCAACCAGAACACCGGGCAGGATTTCGGCCGAGGAGCAACCGTCGAAGTACGGCAGGTAGTTGCGCGCTGCCGGGTCGAAGATGTAGTTGTTAACGCCGCCTTCTTTCAGATACAGCTCGATGTAAGCGCTGGCGCTTGACACGAGCAACAACAAGCAGATCACGCCGAGTGCTTTCTTCATACTCCTCATCTCCTTAATGTGCCGGTGGAGGTGCTTCCAGCCTCCTGTGACCGTTATTCCGCGGGGTGACGCTCACCCTTCCTCTCACAGCCCTACTTATACTCCCGCAATGCGTGTGATGCAAGCAAAAACTTGGTGCCCCCCTGAGATTTTCCAGCCGGCCGACCGACCGGTGGTTTCAGCCCGGCAGGCCACCGCTCGGTAATCCCGGCGCCCTTGGCAAGCCTTTTCCTCGTACGTCGTTGCGCGCGAGCCTGGCCGGCTCCGAGCGTGTCGATCGGAAAATCCGACCGACGCGGAGTCGCAAGCTGCCGGTACCGGTGCGTCGCAAAGTCTCGCCGAACGCGGGGCTTGCACCCGGCGCGCATCTGTGGTAGCCTCATTGTCCGGAACTACTATATATTGAGCGTCATGCTGTCCGGCGCGGTCTGACGCGGGCTAGATGTGGTTCGAATCAACGACCGGATAACTGGCCGTGTTTCTTAAGCGAGCGGTCCTGCAAGGGTTTAAGAGCTTCGCCGACCGGACCGAGTTCGAGTTCGGGGCGGGCATAACCTGCATCGTGGGACCCAACGGGTGCGGAAAGAGCAACATCCTGGACGCCATCCGATGGGTCCTGGGCGAGCAGTCCGCGAAGACCCTTCGCGGCGACCGGATGGAAGACGTCATTTTCTCCGGCTCCCGATCGCGCAAGCCCGGCAGCTTCGCGGAAGTCGAACTCACGTTCGACAACAGCACCGGCATCCTGCGCTGCGATCTGCCGGAAGTCGTCGTCGCACGCATCCTGTGGCGCAGCGGCGAAAGCGAATACCGCCTCAACGGCGAGCCCTGTCGCCGCAAGGACATCCGCGAGCTGCTCTTGGACACCGGCGTCGGCGTGGACGGCTATGGCGTGATCGAGCAGGGACGCGTGGAACGTCTGCTGGAGGCGAACCCGCTGGAACGACGGGAAACGTTCGAGGAAGCCGCCGGCATCAGCCGCTACAAGGCGCGACGCCTCGAAGCGCAACGGAAGCTCGAGCGAACGCAGAACAACCTGCTGCGGCTCGGCGACATCATCGACGAGGTCGAGAAGCGACTGCGCAGCGTCCGGCTGGCCGCGGGGAAGGCGCGCAACTATCAGCAATACGACGCCCGGCTGCGCGAGCTGCGGCTGACATTCAGTCTGGCGGAATACCACGAACTGGAGCAACAGCGGACGCGCATCCGCTCGGAACTCGACGAACTGACCGGCGCCCTGGCCGCGGAGCGGACGCGACTCGCCGAGCTGGACGCGGCGGCCGCCGAGCTCGCCGGGACGCTTCAGCAGGCCGATGATGCCGTGCTGGCCGCCGACGCCGCCTTGCACGAGGTGCGCGCGGTGCTGCGCGGGCTCGCCGAGCGATTGACACAAAGCACGCAACGTCTGGAAGACGCGCGCGGCCGCCGTGCGCGGCAGATTCTTCAGTGCGAAGAGCTGGCCCGGCAGCGCGCCGCGCTGGCGGAGCGTCAAGCAGCAGAGCAGGCCGCGCTCAACGACCTGCGCCAGGCCGAGCAGGCCGCCCTGGCGCACAGTGCGGCCCTCGAACAGGAACGGGCGGCACTCGAGCGGCGCTGCGAGGAGCTGCGGGCGGACCTGGAACGCGCCCGGCTCGCCAGCTTCGAAGCGGCCCGGCGTGTCGCACTGCTCCAGAGCGAGTGCGCCAATCTCCAACAACAGGAGCAACGTCTGGCCGGCGCGGCCACACGGCTCGCGGCGCGACAGCGCGAGGTGGACGAGTCCTTGCAGCGGCAACAGCAGCAGTGCGCGGAATTGCGTAGCCGGCTCGAAGAGCTCGAGACACGCGAAGCCGCTCTCACCGCCGCGCACCGCGAAGGCGAGGCTCAACTCGGTGCCCAGCAGGCCGAGGCGGACCGGCTGGACGAGCAGATCGCGCAGGCGCGCGAGCGGCGTACGGCCTTGGCGTCCCGGCTCGCATTATTGGAGGACATGGAACGTCGGCTCGAAGGAGTCGACGCGGGCACGCGCGCGGTGCTGGCCTGGCGCGACGAACCCGGCAATCCCGGCGCGGTGGTCGGCCTGGTAGCTGATCTGCTGCGAATCGACGATCCGCGCGTAGCGGCCCTGCAAGCCGTGCTGGCCACCTGCGAAAGCCACGTCGTCGTCCGGGACACGGCGGCCTTTCTGGCGGAATGGCTGCGCCGCGGCCTGACCGCGGGGCCGGTGCGCGTGCTGGGGCTGGATCGCGTGCCGGTCCGCCCGCTGGCCAGCGGCTACGAAGGCACGCCCGGCTTCGTCGCGCGGGCCTCGGAATGGGTCCGCTGCGCCGACGAGTATCGACCGCTGGCCGAGCAACTGCTGGGACGCACGATCGTCGTCGACACGTTGGAGCGTGCCCAACGCCTGGCCGCCGAGGCGTTGGCCGGGTACGCCTTCGTTTCGCTCGACGGCTGGACCGTCTTCGCCGACGGACGCCTGATGTGGGGCGCGGCCGCCGGCACGCCGGGACTGATCAGTCGCAAGGCGGAAATTCGGCAGTTGCAGGGCGAGCTAGAGGAACTCGAAGCACACCTGGTTGCGCTGACACGCCAGCGACTGACCGTCGAGCAGGCGATTTCCGACCTCCAACTGCGGCGGCAAGCGGGACTCGAACAGATCGCCGCCCTCCAGCGGGAGGTGGTCGGCGTGCGGACCGACCTGGCCCGCGGCGAGGACGCCTGCCAGCGCCTGTCTCACGAAGCCGCACTCGTCGCCGCGGAGCTGTCGCAACAGCAGCGCGGCCTGGAAGAACTGACGGACCAGCAACGGCAGCGTGCAGCGGAGATCGAGGCGGCACGGGCCGAGCAGCAGGCACGCGAGGACGAGCTGGAACGACTGGCGCAGGCCCTGGCGGAACTCGAAGCCGACGCCGCCGACCGGGCGCGGGCCGGCACCGCAGCGCTGGTCGAATGCGGCCGGGCCGGGGAGAAACGGCGGGCCGCCGAAGAAACCTTGCGCGAACTGGACCGGCGTGCGACCGACCTCGCGGCCGCGGAACAGCAAGCACATCAGGAAGCGCACGCCGCCGAAGAGCAGATTCGGCTGCTGGAAGAGGACATTCGAACGACGCTGGTCGAACAGCAGCGACGGGAAGCCGAAGCGGCCCAGAAGGAGGCCGACGGCCTGCGGCTGCGTGAGCGGCGACAGCAATTGCGGGTAGAGGCGGAGCAGCGCGGGGCCGAGATCCGGGAGGTCCAGCGGCGCATCGAGGCGGCTGAGTCGGTCTTCCATGAGAAGCAGGTGCAGCAGCGTGAGAACGAGATCCGGCAGGAAACGCTGGTCGCCCGCGTGCGCGATGAGCTGGCGCTCGACCTGCCGGCGCGCTACGCCACGTACGAGCACGTAGAGCAGGACTGGGCGGCGATCCGGGCGGAGATCGAGGAGCTGCGCGGCAAGCTGGCCCGGCTGGGCAACGTGAACCTCGACGCACTCGCCGAACTCGAAGAGCTGACGCCGCGGTACGAGCATCTGGTCGCCCAGCGGTCCGACCTGGTGGCCTCGGTAGAGCGGCTACAGACGCTGATCGCGGACCTGGACGCGGAATCGCGCACCCGGTTCCTGGCGACGTTCGAGCGCGTCCGCGCGAATTTTCAAGAGATGTTCCGCAAGCTGTTCGGCGGCGGAAAAGCCGATATTCTATTAGAGGATCCCGAGCGCCCGCTGGAGTGCGGCATCGAGATTCTGGCGCGGCCGCCAGGCAAGGAGCCGCAGTCGATCTCGCTCCTGTCGGGTGGAGAGAAGACGCTGGCGGCCGTCGCGCTGCTGCTCGGCGTGTTCAAGTGTCGGCCGTCGCCGTTCGCAATTCTGGATGAAGTGGACGCAGCCCTTGATGAATCGAACACGGAACGGTTCAATAGTGTCTTGCAGGAGTTCCTGTCGCACACGCAGTTCGTGGTGATCACGCACAGCAAGCGGACGATGGCGAGTGCGGACGTGCTGTACGGAATCACGATGGAAGAACCCGGCGTGAGCAAGCGGGTCAGCGTCCGCTTCGAGGAGCGCGTGCAAACGCCCAGTGTGGCGTAAGTGTTTCCTGGTTCCTTTCAAGTGAGGTTGCGCCATGGCTAAGAAGAAGGCCAAGAAGAAGACGGCCAAGAAGGCCAAGAAGACTGCGAAGAAGGCGAAGCGCACCTGCAAGCCGTGCTAACGGCCGGTGCGCAGCGGGGCAACGTTCCGCCGCGGCGTGACAAAGGGAATTGTCCGACCGCGAGCGCCCGCGGACAGGCTGACGTGGGCCATCAAGCGGACGTGAACCTGACGCCGTGAAAAGCTGTCGCCGGGTTGTTACCGGCGGCAGGTTGAAAAGTACGGTCGCGGCGGGGCGTTGACTGCAAGGGATAGGTGTCATCGAGGGACACGCGCGGTACGCTGAGCGCCTCGGCGGCGGTTCTTTCTGTCCCCAGGCGCTTTCGAGAACCCAACGGGGTACCGCGCGTGTCCTTCCGTTTCCGGGAACGCAGGCGCAGGGCATGGGGCTTGGGCAGCGACAGTGGGTTGCCGGGGCGGGAACGAGAAAGCTAAGTAACGCGACGGAAATTGGTTGCGGCCAAATGCCGTCCATCCCGACTGCGGCCGGTCGAGCAAAATCAGCGCCTTTTCGGTGTGGACGGGGACGGATGCGCCAGTATATAGTGGTAGAGGCTGCGGCGCGTCATCGCCCCCATGGGCGACGAGCTTGGTGGCCGGTGCCCGCCTGGGATGGGCGGCGCAATGCGGATAGAGTTTTGCTCTCGAAGCCGTGGAGTTAGCGCGGCCGACCGGAGTTGTGCGGTCCTGGCGGACCCGGGCGCAAACGTGGACAAGTGGACAGAGTAGGAGAAAAAACGATGTTGAGGTCAAAGCGTAAGGCGGCGTTTACGCTGATCGAGCTGCTGGTGGTCGTCGCGATCATCGCGCTGCTCCTGTCGATCCTCCTGCCGGCGCTGGGGAGTGCCCGGGAGCAGGGCAAGAAGGCCAAGTGCCTGGCCAACCTGAAAAACCTGGGGTTCTCCATGCACCAGTACGCCAGCGACGACCCCGTCGAGCAGCTCATCCCTATCTCGTTGCCGATGATGTACCGCCAGACGGAGCTCGGCCCGACCGTTGAGAACGGCCTGTGGCTGTGGCGCTGCGCCATGTGGTTCACGTATGGCGGTCGCTCAAGTCAGAAAGTCTTCAAGGTCGCCGCCTCCGGCGGGTATGCGCTTTCCAACCGCGATCCCTGCGATCCGAGCGGCGGAACCTGCGTGGTGCGGCCAGACTACGATGCGGAACGCCGGGCGCTAAACGTTTATATGAGCGTGGGGTCCGAGGAGGGCGATCGGAAACGCATGGAGTGGTTCTCTTGCCCTGGCGACACCGGATACCCCATTGACCCCAATCCCAGCTTCGGGAGTGATGGATTGGTCGACGACGCCCCGGATGCCAACGCGCTGCGGCCGATGTACGATACGGTCGGCAACAGTTACCGCCTCAGTCTGGCGAACTTCGCGGAGCGGCTCGGGTCAGGCAACACCGATGCCCAGGGATTCTTCGCCATCGGTCCGTGGGGCCACCGTGCCTCAACGCTGCCGGACATGAGCAAGCTCGTCCTGGCCGGCGAACCGACGTTCTTCAACATGATCGGTGTCGACTCCAGCCAGGAGGGCATCACGCCGGAGGTGTTGCTGATTGGGTGGCATAAGCGCAAGCTCGTCGACAACCTGCTCTTCTGCGACGGCTCCGCACGCTCCACCAAGGCCGAGAGGCAGTTGGAAGCGACGCAAGAGGGCTTCCCCGACGTGCTTGACACGCGTTTGATCGAGCGTGCTACGACGTACCGACTGGACGTGTACCCGACGCCCGGCGCACGAATCTGGGGCAATAGTTGGAGCGTCGACTACCCCCAAGACAAGTGGCCATTCAAGAACTATCAGGACAACTTGCGCAAGTAACAATGTGTCCTGACCGCAACGGCCGCTTCTAATTCAAAGAACCCGGCCCGGTTCGAGGGCGGATCGACAATCGCAGTGAACGGGCAGTCGTTCGGGAAAGACCCGGACGACTGCCCCTTTTAGTACCGTGCGGCCCTTGGCAGAACCTGCTCGCCATTCCATACGAGGTTGCCCGGGTGCGCATGTAACGGCCCACTTCAGCGCCTTCCACACAACGGGGCCGTCCTCCCATCCACCGGTGGCGTCGTATTGACAGCCGTTCCGCTCGGTCTTGAAGGCTACGTGCGCGGGCCACCGAGAACGACCAACCGGTGGCTTTCCTGCGGGCAATCATTCGTTGGTGGCCGAACGACCGCCTCGGCTTGGAGCCGGAGCACGGGTGGATCCCGGTATTGGCCGTCGATCCTGCTCATCAGCGGCGAGGCCTCGGCAGGACCTTGCTGCACCGAGCCATCGAATACTTCCGAGGCCACGGGCGAAAACGCGTTTGGATGTGCGGCAACACCGGCTCGGCCCCCGGATATGTGTTTCCCGGGATCGACCGCGACGCCTATGGGCCCGCGTTGGCGTGGCTGTTGAGGTCCGGGTTCGTCATTGATCACGAGCCTGTCTTGATGGCCCGCGAACTAACCGACTTCGACGTAGCCGCGTACCACCAGGAAGCATGGCAAGCCGGCACCGAGGTGGAAATCGCTCCCCTCACGCCGCCACGCGTGCCGGACTTTCTGAGCTTCCTGGCCGAAGCCTTTCCCGGCGACTGGAACACGGCCGCACGTCAGAAACTCCGGGCCGGCACCCTCCATGAAACCCTGATCGCGACGCTCGGTGGCCGCGTGGTCGGCTATTGTCAGTGGGAAGGCGAGCACTTCGGTCCGTTCGGCGTCAGCCCAGCCCTGCGCAGCCAGCGGATCGGCGCCAAACTCTTCGTGGAGGCCGTCCGGCGGATCCGCGCGGCCGAGGGGCGGAGCGTGTGGTTTAACTGGGCAGACGAGGCGGCGGCTCGTTTTTATCGCCGCTTCGGCTTGCGGGAAACCCGCCGCTTTGCCATCCTGCGGCTGGATCTGTAACGCGCGCCGGAACCACGGCTGGTCAGCCCCCGGGGGTCGGCGATTCTGCTCGCCGCAGCCGCAACGGGGGTATAATGCGGAACGGAAGAGGGGCACAAGAAGCGTGCGCTGTCAGGTGAAACCATCATGAGTCGACCGACTGCGGTTCGAGCATCGGCGTTGTCATTTGCGGTCGCCGTTCTGGTTGCGATCAGCCCCGCGGCGGGGCAATTGCGCGTGGCAACCTGGAACGTCACCAACTACTACGGCACGGATCGGGCCGCGGATATTCAAACCGTGATGTACGGCACGTTCGAAGGACGGTCGCTGGCGCCGGACATCATCCTGGTGCAGGAATTCATGAGTGCCAGCGCCATGACGACGTTCCGCGATCTGCTGAATACGGCTCCGGGCAGCCCGGGCGACTGGGATGGCCGGTGGGTCAACGGGCCCAGCGGTCAGCCGGAAGGCAGCGCCTTCTTCTTCCGCACCAGCAAGGTCATCTATCAGGGATATCTGATCGTGTCGCAGGGCGGCAGCCCGCCCAATCCCCCACGCCACGCAGTCCGCTTCAAGGTCCAGTTGCAGGGCTACACCTCCCAGAAGGCGGTTCTGTGCTGCTACAACAGCCACATGAAAGCCGGCACCACGGCGGACGATCAGGCCCGGCGACTGGTGGAAGCGCAGCGCATCCGGGACAACGCCGAGCTGCTCAACCCGGATTGGCACTTCCTGCTGGGAGCCGATCTGAACATGTACTCCTCGTCCGAGGCCGCCTATCAGGAACTCGTCGGCGATCAGGCCAACAACGCGGGCCGCTTCTTCGACCCCATCAATACCCCGGGAACCTGGCACGATGGCGTCATCTTCCGGTTCGTCCATACGCAGGACCCCGTGGCCAGCAACGGCGGAATGGACGATCGCTTCGATCAGATCCTCGTGTCCGCGGACCTGATCGACGGCGACGGCCTCGACTACATCGGCAATCCCACCATCCCGTACAGCACCACCACCTGGAACGACGGTAACCATTCGTACCGCGCCTGGGGGAACGACGGCAGCAGCTTCAACCAGGGACTGCGCGTCACTGGCAATACCATGGTGGGGCCGACCATCGCTCAGGCGCTGGTCAACGCGGCTGCCTCCGGCGGGCACCTGCCCGTCTTCCTCGACCTGCGTGTGCCGGCGAAGATCGACTCGGACACGACGCTGGACTTCGGACAGGTGCCGCTGAACAGCACGGCCGAGCAGATTCTGCACGTCTGGAACGCAGGCGACTGCGCACTGTGGTCGGCGGGCGGGATTGACACGCTGCGCTATTCGCTGACCGCCACCGCGGGCTTCACCGCCCCCAGCGGCCAGTTTGCCGCCGCCCCGTGTGCGGCGCCCGACGAGCACATCATTACCATGGACACCAGCAGCCTGGGCAGCCGGAGCGGAACCGTCACGATCACGTCGAACGCGCCGGATGAACCGGTGCGGACGGTTACGCTGGTCGGTGAGGTGGTCCTGCCCGCCGGCTGTCCGGGGGACACGAACTGCGACGGCTCGGTCACGTTCGCCGACATTGAGTGGTTTGTGGAAGCGCTGGCCGGCCAGGCCAACTGGTCGCATGACCCCTGCCCGTGGGACAACGCGGATACCAACGGCGACGGCGACGTCACCTATGCCGACATCGATTCCTTCGTGGCTCTGATCGGCACGACCTGTCCCTAGAGTGTGCCGGAGCCCGGGCATCTCGGCGGTGCGCTGGCCGCCGGCGGGGGGTTCTGCCATACTGTCGCCCGACACCGCCGACCAGACGTGCGGTGTGCGGAGGTGACCATGACGGCACGAACCGCGGTCTTGCGGACCCTGCTGACCTGTAGCCTGGTGGCGGCCGCCGTAGGTTCACGCGCAGCCGCCGAAAAGGTCGAACCGCTGCCGACCGGAGCGTGGCTGGTCGACCTGGCGCGGGACTACGCGCTGAATCAGCGCGGCCGGCAAACCCCCAGCGATGTGGAGCACATCCGGGCACTGCTCGAAGCGGCTGTCCGAGTGGATCCGAAGCTGGTCGATGCTCACATCTGGCTGTATGAGATCGCAGCCCTGGAAAACGACACGGCGCGGGCCGCCCGCGCACTGGCTGCCGTACTGGAAGCCGATCCGACCCACGAACGGGCATTCGCCCTCTGGCTGGCCGCCGGCCTTCAGGCACAGCAGACCAACGAGCAGCGCGTCGCGTGGCTGCAAGCGGTCGCCGCCGCTGGGCGACCGGCGGCGCAGCGGGCCCAGGTCTGCGTGGCTCTGGCCCGACAGGCCATTGAGCGATTCGACCTGCCCGAAGCCCGTCGCCAGCTCACGCAGGCCCTGGCGCTCGAACCCGGCGACTTGGACGCCGCCACGCTGCTGCTTCACAGTCTGGAGCCGAATGCACCGGCCGCAGAGCGATTGGGCGCTGTTCTACGCGTCCTGCAACTCAACCCGCTGGACGAGGAGTTGACCTGGCAAGCAGCCTCGCTCCTCGACGAGTACGGATTCGCCGACGAAGCAGCCCGGCTGTTCGAACATTGCGTCGCCGTGCATCACGCCGCCCAACCGGGCCAGACGCTCCCCGGCGCCTTCTTGCTGAGCTGGGCGCGGAATCTCGAAGCCCGGGGACAACTCGACGCGGCCGCCGAACGGGCCCGCGAGGCCATCGCCGCCGATCCGCTGGTCGCCTCCGAGGCCGGCCTGTTTCTGCACCATGTGCTCGAGTGCAAGGAGCCGGGGCTGGGCCTTGCCGTTCGCCAGGAGCTGGCACAGCGCTTCGCGGCGGTCCGGGAGCCTGACCAGTACCCGGTCAACGAAGTAGCCCAGGCCGCGTGGTTCTACTGCACGATCGAGCCGCAGCCAGACCGTGCGCTCATGCTCGCGCAGGCGGCGGCCACGCGGGCGCCCGGCGACGCATTCGTGCAACGCGTCGTCGGCTGTGCCCACGCCGTCAACGGCCACACCGACGAGGCGTTGGGCCTGCTGACGCCCCTCGCCGGCCACGACGCGCTGGCCGCCAGCATGCTGGCCAAACTGTTATTGGAACGGGGCGATGTAGCCCAGGCGCGCGCGGTACTTCTGAAGCTCGAACCCTGGCCCAGCGCCGGGCCGGCCGCACGCCTGCTGCGCCGGTTGCAGGAAACCTGGCCAACGTCGCAGCCGGCGAGTCGGCCGGACTCAGCCCCGGCGTCGGCTCCCGGTCGCGCGGCAGCGGCCGGCGAGCCGATCGACTTCCCGGCGGCGACTCAGTCGCCTCGTGAACGATACCCGGAGATCGCTGCTGCTCTCGCGGGGTTCGACGCGCGGGCCCTGGAGCTGCTGCGGCATCCCGAACAGTTCCTTGAAGCACGGGTTACGCTGCCAGTCCGCAGCTTTTCCGTCGGCGAGCCGTGGTGGGCCGTGTTCAGCGTAACGAACCGCAGCTCGCTTCCCATCCCCCTGGGACCGGACGGCCCCGTCAACCCGGTCTTCGTCCTGTCGTTCTCCGTCGAGGGCGACCAGAAGCGTGAACTACCCGCCCTGATGAGTGTCACACTGGATGCGGTTCGCGTCCTGCGGCCCGGACAGACGGTCAGCGTGCGGCGGACGCTCGACGTAGGCCCGCTGCGCCGCGTCGCCCGCTACACCCCCCAGCAAGCGCAGCGCGTCACCCTGCGCGCTATCTTCGACGCAGTGCGGGGCGAAGATGGACAGTGGCGTCCCGCGCCAGCCGGTCAGACACTACCGGCGGTGTACTTTGCGCGTTTGCCGGCCAGCGTGGGAGAACCCGCGTTGGCGACGTTGCTCAATGCGGCCAGCGGCAACGATCCCAGTGCTGTCGCCACCGCCTGCGACGTGCTCGCACAACTGGTCGGCGAGCGGCAACGGGCGGACGCGCGGCAACTGTCCTATCGCCCGGAACCGGTTCCCGTCGGTGCGATGCTTGCGGCCCTGGCAGGACTGCTCGACAGCCCTTCCTGGGAGGTGCGTGCGCGGGTCCTCGACGCCCTTCAATTGACCGGCCTGGATCGTCGGCTTATCGCCAAGGCCGACGAGAACCTCGCGCATCCGCACTGGCTGGTGCGCCTCATGGCGGTTCGATTGCTGGCGCGCCAGGGACCGACCTTCGCGCCGCGCGCCGAG
>Ga0209162_1002299_pt1 | contig 17078 bp, 15 predicted proteins | sample YNPNPMetaG_FD_187121 | JGI IMG/M metagenome (GOLD analysis project Ga0209162, IMG submission 187121) | Anoxygenic and chlorotrophic microbial mat microbial communities from Yellowstone National Park, USA - YNP NP MetaG (SPAdes) (version 2) ... | reverse complement strand
ACTTAATGCTTATGCCTACTTGGCTAACAAACAATTTAATAAACCCATATTAGGTTTAGCCTTAGTATATCTTGACCCAGACTATAAGAACCTTGACGATGAGGACATCCTACACCGAACGAAAGACCACTTATTTTTCGGCTTTAATCCCACTATTGTTCCAATAAAACTTATGGCCCCTGAGTGGGTAGAAGATCTGTGCAAAAGCCTTTTTGAAATGTTATCCTCTGACACTCCTCCTAGAGGAAAAACAAATTGCTCAGGTTGTAATATTCTTCAAGACTGGCTAAACAGAATTAGCAACTATCTGTAAGGAGGTTAAGGCTTTCATTTTTTATGATTCTCAAGTGTGTAGAACGATTTTGGGACATTATTCTCTATTTCGAAGCCCAAAGAGAGGGATGGCAGAAATGGGGAATAGTAGGGGCGACCAACCAGTCGTCCCTACATTACATCAATCCTGAGTCATATACCGCTACCAATTCTTACCAACAGCAATGATGCCATCTAAACCAGTAAGAGGTGTGGAAACATACTACGTCGTTACAGGATTCATACCACGGAGACATGACAACTCTTTCTTCTTCCCACAGATGAACCTTTTCAGCTTTTATCATCGGCACAGAATGTTTTGTTTCCCCAATAGTGATCATTTCGAGCCCCTGGATACGTCCAGCAATAGTAACCAATCGATTTTCACGATAGATAGCAGGATCGAGAAAGCCAGGATATATAGCTACAAAACGCCCCTCAGATTGATTGCCAACTTTGGGTTTGGCATCGTAGGCAAGAGGAAGCTGGAGAATTTCAAAATAGGTTCCGTCCTGCCGATTAGAAACTCGAACTATTTGCCCTCCCCATATAACCATCTCCCCTTTATAGCGAGTAGGATTCATCTTAGCCTGAGTAAGGCTTATGGGTTCCTTAATTTGAGCAGCATACTGGCTAAAAATAGAAGGAGCACAAGCGGTAAGAGCCAGCAAAGCTACAATCCAGAACCATCTTGTCTTTTTCATTTCCATCCCTCCTTGCCCCTAATTCTGGGTGAACACACAGCTTGTCATGCCGAGCGAATGCGAGGCACCCCCATGAGGATGCCCCTCACTTCGTTCGGGGTGACATCCTTTAGATTATATAGAGGCGACCGGCCGGTCGCCGTCTATAATTCTAAGACTGGATTTCCGGCTCTTCAAGGTACAGTTCGCCAGAATCGTAATCATAGGCAAAAAGCTCTGCATACCGTCCCCAGTCAATGGCTGTCTCCAACTGATTCCATGCTTCTTCCGGGGTAAAGTGGTTTTTCAGGATGTCGATGAAGAACTCCTCTGAAACTCTATGCTTTGACATGGTCGTAAGAACCTGCACGATCTGCTTGATAAGCTGAATATTTTCGAGCGCAGCATCGCGAAAAATTTCTTTCTTTCCTAGAGCATCAGCTTCTGCCCACTGTTTTCCTTTTTCTGTAAGTATAAAGTCACCTTCACTAATTTCTCCAAAGTTTAGAAATACTGCCGCTTCGATGAGAGGGAAAATATCATCAACTTCCATAGCAAGTTCTGAACTTAAGGCATAGATATCCACTCGTCCACCTTTGTCGTGAACAAGCTCCACCAGGCCTGCAATAGCTCCAACCTTAGCATGAGGAATAAACTGGTATTTACCGGCATCCAATAAAAACGGCACTTCCTCGGCTGGCTTGGTTATCACGGTATAAATCTTGTCAAGAATGAACTTAAACTCTCTCGACGCGCGATCTCTAGGGTAAGGTAACTGAATGGGTATTTCTGCCCTAATTCTACCGGGATTGTGGCTTAACACCACCGCTCGAGACGCCATGCTCACAGCTTCCTCGATGTTATGGGTGACCAGCACTATTGCTTTGGCAGGAAGTTTACCATCACGCCACAAATCTATAAGGTCATTTCTAAGGTTATCGGCTGTCAGCACATCGAGTGCCGAAAACGGTTCATCCATGAGAAGCACTTCCGGCTCTACCACAAGCGCTCTCGCTATACCCACACGTTGACGCATCCCACCGCTCAGCTCTCTTGGGTAAGCATCTTCAAAACCATCAAGTCCCACCAGATCTATCGCTTGAAGAGCCTTTTTGCGAATTTCATCCTTGGAAAGCTCGCTTTTGATAAGCCCTATTTCAACATTTTCAAGCACGGTAAACCACGGGAAAAGAGCAAAACTCTGAAACACGACAGCAATCTTCGCATTCGCCTCTTTCAAAGGTTTTCCTCGGTATAATACTTCCCCTTCCGTAGGCTCTACCAATTTTGCAAGTATTCTCAACAGAGTGGACTTGCCTGCGCCGGACTGCCCTAAAATAGCCACAAAACTTCCCGTATAAACTTTCAGATTAATATCTTCAAGCACGGCTATTTCTCGACCCTTCCCAACAAAAAAGGACTTTTTTACGTTCCTTGTTTCCAGTATGATTTCTCTTACCATAGGTTACTCCAGCACATATTTGGTCTTGGCAATGTAAAATAACCGCTTCCAGAGCAATCTGTTCATACCCACGACTATAGCGGCCATCACACAGGTAGAGACAAAAAGGAGTCCAAAATCTCCCGCCGCACTGGACTGACTAATAAGAGAACCAAGACCTTTCGTCTTCATTATTTCTCCACCAAAGGAAACGTATTCACTAACAATCGTTGCATTCCAGGCTCCGCCCGAAGCGGTAATCAGGCCGGTAACCAGGTAGGGGAAGATGCTGGGAAGAATTAACACTCGCCATCTTCTCCATCCTGTAATGTTATAGGCCTTAGCTATCTCTATAAGATCCTTGGGAATAGCTGATGCGCCTGCGATTATGTTAAAGAGAAGATACCATTGAGTCCCCAAAAGCATCAGAAAGATCGCCCCTATATCGAGGCCTCCACCAAGTCTTATAAGAAACAGGATGATAATGGGAAAAACGGCCGTTGCAGGAATGCTGGCAGCTATTTGAACAATGCCCTGGAGCACATTAGCGGCTTTGGGATTCATCCCAATGTAAACACCTACCGGAAGAGTCCATAAAAGAGCGATAAGGATAGCTATAGAGGTTCTTGCAAAGGAATAACAGGCCGCTTCGAGAATAGTTAAAATATCCTGAAAATTTACTGATGAAACCAGTCCCTTAACTTTCGCAAGTGCCCAGATAAAAACCAGGCCGATAACTATAAGCTCTAGAAGCCCGGTTAACTTACCGAACCATCGAAAAATCGTGCCAAAACGCGGGGACGGTAGTTTGTAAGTCGATTTTTCGAGCCAGTCAATACCATTACTTATCAAGCTTCCAATCTTCTGCACAACCACGGATGTAGTAATAAAATCAAAAACAATGGACTCACGCTCGTCTTCTGGCGGTAGATTGTCCATCCTGAACCTCTGAGACCAGACAATAAGAGGCCTCCAAATAAGCACATCGAATATGATAATCATAGCGATCATAGCAGCAAGGCCGTAGATAACACAACGCATATTTCCCTGGGAAGCTGCCATTTGGATGTAAGAACCGATACCGGGTAGACGAAAGTCCCTATCTTCCAGCACGAACATCTCGCAGGCCATAAGAAAGAACCACCCGCCAGAAACGGACATCATACTGTTCCATATAAGCCCTATGGCACTGGCGGGGAGATCGATGCGAAGGAATTTAGAAAAGCGGTTGAATCCGAAAACTACAGCCACTTCGCGAAATTCTCGAGGGATAGTGTTTATAGAATGGTAATAGCTGAAGGTCATGTTCCATACCTGCCCGGTAAAAATCAACAAGATACAGGCCATTTCAATGCCAATTCTCTGACCAGGAAAGATGTTGATCATGGCAAGGACAACAGCCGGAAGGAAAGAAAGAACGGGAATGGATTGAAGAATATCCAGGAGAGGTATCATGATTCGCTCATGCATCTTGCTCCGGGAAGCCGTGTAACCATACCAGATAGAGAAGACAAGAGAGAGCAAATAAGCCAGAGCCATTCTGACAAGGGATTGGGCGGCGTAGGATGGTATGTTTCTAGGATTTAGATCGATTTCCAGCGCTCTTTCTACCGGATGACTCCACTGAGAAGCAATATACACCACCAGTTCAAAAATGCCACAAAGAAACAAAAAAACCACCACATCAATAAACCTTATTCTGAAGGATTCAAAAGGTATAGAAACGGGAATCTTCACAAAGTGTTACCCCCTTCCCTTACAATCTCAGGCAATAAAAATGCACAAAAGCCCTTTCAGACAATCCCTAAAGGAGCGATGCACATTAACACTTTTGATGACGTAAGATCAAAAATTTTCTTTTCGGCAGTAGGGGCAGGCCTACGTGCCTGCCCTAATGCAAGGCAACCACATAGGGTTGCCCCTACGCTTGGCATGACGGTGCTGGCGATTTTTCGAACACCCCCATTGTGTCATTGACTTTTCTTACCTTCTGTTGTTTAGTAAACAATATAACGAGTAGGGGCAGGCCTATGTGCCTGCCCTAAGGCAGGGCAACCACATAGGGTTGCCCCTACGCAAGGTAGGCAATTGGCGAGTAAAAACCTTTAACCATCTAAAAGAAGGGGATGTCCTATGATTATTGAAATGAATCCTCAGCATCCTGAACCTCGTAAAGTAAAGCAAGTTGTGGAAATCCTTGCCAATGGTGGTTTAATCGCTTACCCAACGGACACCTTCTATGGTATAGGGTGTGATCTTTTCAATAAAGAAGCCATTGAAAAGGTATACGAACTAAGAGGCAAAACCCACGACAGACCTCTAAGCATTGTGTGTAGTGATCTTAAAAACATAAGCGAGTATGCTCAGGTAACAAATTACGCCTATAAAGTTATGAAGCGCTGTCTTCCGGGTCCATACACATTTATCCTTGAAGCATCCAGATTAGTCCCCAAAATAATGCTTTCCAAACGAAAAACTATTGGTATTCGAGTGCCCAATTGCCCGATAGCTTTAGCCATCGTTGGGGAGCTCGGGCATCCCATTATCAATACAACCGCTATTGACAGAGAAACGGGCGAAACTCTCATGACCCCCCAGGAAATAAAGGAAAAGCTGGGGGATATGGTGGACATTATAATAGATGGTGGGCCTGTGCCAGGAAAACCATCTAGCGTTATTTCGCTGATAAACGATCAACCAGAGATTTTACGTGTGGGAAGCGGAGACGTTAGCTTCTTCTAATATCTATGCTGCGGGCGGGGATTAGGTTTTATAAACTTCCATGTCTTTAACAACCATTAAACACTGCTCCTTTCGCGAATCCCACTCAAGATGATAAACAACATTGCAGCGGTAGCCTGGCTTAAGGCAGGAGGATAATAAAGAACCACCCCGCCACATAATCCCTTGAAATTTACATCCAAACAGCAGCTTAAGATGTCTATGGCCGTTACCGAAAACTTTCACATCGGTAAGTTTTAGATTCCGTGTAAGGAAAAGAGGCGCAGGATTGCCCTGTCCGTAGGGTTCGAGTCGTTCGAGAACTTCCAGTAACTCTTTTGAAATTAACCGTGTGGGGAGTTCGCAATCCACCACGAGCCGTCTTGTAAAAACATGATCTGGCCATCTGGCCAGAACCTTTTCAAAACGATCAGCAAATTCTTCTAACCTGGAATATTCAACCGAAAGTCCCGCCGCCGCTTCGTGCCCACCCCATCTCACAAGACAATCCTCACATTCCGAAAGAACCTCACAAATATCAACCCCTGGGATGCTTCTTGCCGACGCTCTAACTACTCCATCATCCCCAATTGAGCCTATAATAACAGGACCGTAATGATATTCCTGAACCACTTTCGAGGCAACAATACCTACCACACCAGGATGCCAGTTTCTATCAGCCAGCACGATACCACGACGACTCCGCCGAGCAGGCGGTGCTTCCATATCTGTAAGATATGCTATCACCTTGCGAAACACTTTAGCTTCTTCCGTCTGCCTCTGGGTATTCAAATGATTCAGCTTCTGTGCAAGACTGGCAAGAGAATGACTATCAGCGGTAGTAAGAAATTCAAAGGCAATCATAGGATCGGCAATTCTTCCAGGGGCGTTGAGTCTGGGAGCTAGATAAAATCCTACATGTCCCGCCGAAAGCTTTCTGTTTCTAAGCCCTGCAAGATCTTTTAGAACCGCAAGTGGTGCAAATTTACCTTCGTTTATCTTTTGAAGTCCCCACTTAGTAATAATGCGGTTTGCTCCCTTGAGCGGCATTACATCCGCTATTGTCCCAAGAGCTGCAAGGGTTTGATAGCGAGCGTCAAGCTTTGGCTTTTCAAAATGCTCCGGAAGAAACGCCCTCAGTTTTGCCAAAAAGAGAAGAGTTAAACCAGAACTACAAAAGTCTTTAAAACAAGAGGGACACTGGGGATGTTTAGGATTTATGAGCAGAGTGGCGGGAGCAAGACGACTAATGTCGTCAATCTTGTGATGATCGATAACCACAACGTCCGCCTTTTTTCCCCTAGCAGCTTGAATGGTTTCTTTGTCATGAGTTCCACAGTCGGTGACTATAAAAATACGTGCATCCGGATTCTCTTCAATGGCTCTCCTGGGAAACCCATAGCCTTCTGATCTATGGGGCATCGTCACAGAAAAATTAGAATACCCAATATCCTTCAGAAAAAAAGTCCATTGGGCCAGTGATGTAATGCCATCACAATCATAATCGCCCACAATCACTATCTTATGATTTTTTGAAAGATGATCTACTATCAGCCTGGCTCCTTCTTCGAAATTTCTCATCGATAGGTAAGTTTCCAGTTTTGCAAGAGATGGGTCTTCCAGAAGATCAAGGTCTATTCCACGTTGAGCGGCGAGCAACTCCAGAACTTCATCATAAGTTGATGGAACAGGACATTTCTGTCCATTATCCTTATCGCCATCTTTATCACTTTGTCTCATAACCCACTCAAACCGCGTCATAGCCTATTTCCCAGGTCTAGGATATGGACTACGAACAAGTTACAAACAGAAAAAAAGATCATGCGTCTCTCACTTTTCAGCTAAACCTGCTCAGGTATTATGTTCATTGCCATAAGCTTTTTCACCATATTACCTTCAGAATCTTTGAAAATAACCTCCATCTTCCGGTTAGTTCTAACCTTCGTAACCACTCCCAAGCCGAAAAGTGGATGTCTGATAAGGTTACCTTCTTGATAAGTTTCCGAAATAGAGTAAGTGGGAATTCCTTCGGCTTGAGCATTCTGAAGCAAAGCGAACCATTCTTCATCAGTCTTAGGTCTGGAAATGCCTGTAAAGAGAACCGAAGGAAGAGGTTCTTCCGGTTCTATCTCGTCGCTTATTATGAGTTCTTCGCCCTCATCATAAGGCAGATCTATTTCTGAAACTTCCGCCGCTTCTTCCTCTTCTTCATCAGGCACCAACTCAAGATCGTCCATCATATCTTCAAAGTCACTTTCATCTTTTATCGGCGACATATCCAAATCCTCCTTCTGTAAATTGCCTGTCTGCCACGACAGGTTTTTGTCACCCCGAGATCCCTCTTTTGTCATCCCGAGCGATAGCGAGGGATCTCCTCATGGGGATGCCTCGCATTCGCTCGGCATGACAAGCAGTGGCAGTATTCCTGTAGGTCAGTTTTCATCATCAAAGGATCTATCATGATCATCCGCAGGAGCCCTACCATAGGCTGGGGAGTCTGTCTCCATGCCGTACTTGGCAAGCCTGTATCGTAAAGAACGAAAACTTATCCTAAGAATTTCTGCCGCTTTATGTTTACGTCCACCGGAATAAGCAAGAGCCTGGGTGAGGTAGTGTTTTTCTACTTTTTCAAGCAATCTGTCAAGATCAATACCTTTCGGTGGGATATTGGGAAGATCGTTAAAAAAATCTTCGAGAGGGGTGGTAGGGGCGTATTGCAATACGCCCCTACTGACCTTACGAGCAGCAATTGTAAGACTCTCCGGAAGGATTATGCACGTTTGCTCCAAAGCCACTCCTCTTTCGATAATGTTTTCCAGTTCTCTCACATTCCCCGGAAAGTCATAGGATTTCAAAATATCCATCGCATAAGAAGAAATGCGCTGAATATTTTTCCCCAATTTCTCACTGTAACGCTTGAGAAAATACTGAGCCAGAAGAGGAATGTCATCCCGTCTTTCCCTAATAGGTGGCACTCTTATAGGAATAACGTTAAGACGATAATAAAGATCTTCCCGAAATGTCCCATTGGCGACCATCTCTTCAAGATTCCTGTGAGTGGCAGATATAATCCGCACATCAACAGGACGATCTTCATTGTCGCCAAGACGACGGATGGTTTTTTCTTGAGTTAGCCTGAGAAGCCGAATCTGTAATGCGGGGGATAATTCTCCGATTTCATCGAGGAAAAGGGTTCCTCCCTGAGCTGCTTCCACAAGTCCCTTACGATCATGCAGTGCCCCTGTGAAAGCTCCCTTTCTGTAGCCAAAGAGCTCGCTCTCAATAAGCGATTCAGGAACTCCTCCACAATTGACCGCCACAAAAGGATTATCTTTGCGTTTGCTAAGATTGTGAATAGCTCTGGCAACAAGTTCTTTTCCTGTCCCGCTTTCACCCGTAATAAGTACATTACTGTCAACCATGGCCACTTTTTCAATAAGACTATACAATCGAAGCATCTCAGGAGTTTCACCAACAAGAAGTCCAAAGTGAACGGGAATTTCGCCCTTTGTTTCTTTCCCAGCCATAGTAGGAGTAGAGACAGTTTTCGAACCGTGATACGATTGTTTCTTTTCCCAGGCTTCATCAAGGATACGATACATTTCGTTCATATCGAAAGGTTTGGGAAGATAGTCGTATGCTCCCTCCTGCATTGCCACCACAGCAGTTTCAGGGCTTGCATAAGCAGAAATCATTATAACAACAGTGCCTAGATCCACTTTTTTTGCTTCCCTCAGCACATCTATTCCACTCACAGGCTCCATTCTAATGTCAGCAATGACAATATCGAAATTCTCCTCGCGAAGTTTTTCTATAGCATCCTTACCATTTGAAACCACTACAGTCTCATATCCCTTCCTGATCAGCATAAGCTCGAGAAAATCTCGCATGCCTTCGTCATCATCCACAACCAGGATCTTAGGCACGGAACGCATGATCCTTCCCCACCAGAGATGCACAGACTCCGTCAGTCCTAACAAAAACCATCCTACCGTCCACAACGGTCATTTCAGCTCTGCCCTGAACTTTCCAGCTTTCAAAGGGACAATTTCGTGAAAGAGAATAGAAGTCTTCAGCTCTCACAATCCATTCATAATTGGGATCAATGAGAGTAAGAAATGCGGGTTTACCAGGCACGATGGAACCGTAAGGCAGTCCCAGGATTCTGGCAGGATTTGTGGAGAGAGCAGCAACGGCTTTAAGTGGAGAAAGTGCGCCTTTCTTTACAAGTTGAAGAACCAATGGAAGAGCCGTCTCCAGCCCGATCATGCCGAAGGAAGCAGAATCAAATTCGACATCCTTTTCCAAAACGCTATGAGGAGCGTGATCTGTGGCGATAGTGTCAATAGTTCCATCGGAGAGTCCTTCAATCACAGCTTCAACATCTTCCTGAGCACGAAGTGGTGGATTCACTTTAAAGACCGCATCAAAGCTCTGAACAGCTTCTTCGGTAAGAGTGAAATAGTGAGGAGCTGTTTCTGCCGTGACCGGAAGACCATCTTTTTTAGCCCGCCTTATTATTTCCACAGAACCCTTGGTGCTCACGTGTGCCACATGAAGTTTTGCTCCAGTCCAGCGAGCGATCTCTATGTCTCGAAGAACCATCACATCCTCTGCAATTCTTGGAATCCCTCTAAGTCCCAACCTGAGAGATACAGCCCCTTCGTTCATCACTCCGCCAGCTGACAAATTAAGATCTTCGCAGTGGCTGATAATAGGCACAGAAAATATGATGGAATATTCCATGGCACGACGCATAATCTGAGCGTTCATTACAGGTCGTCCATCATCGGAGAAAGCGATCGCTCCAGCTTCAAAAAGTGAGCCCATCTCTGTAAGTTCTTCGCCTGCAAGACCTTTCGTAATAGCTCCGACTGGATAGACGACACAGGAGCCTTCCGTTTGAGCTTTCTCAATAATAAATCTGGTTACCGCCGGATGATCATTAGGGGGCTTGGTGTTCGGCATACACGCAACCGCAACAAATCCTCCAACCACAGCCGCCATCGTTCCCGAAGCAATCGTTTCTTTGTACTCTTCCCCCGGTTCCCTCAAGTGGACATGCATGTCGATAAGTCCGGGCACAAGCCATAGCCCATCGCAGGGCAGTGTAGGAGCGAACGGCCGTTCGCCCTTACCACTGGTGGCATCTCCAGCACCAAAAGGGGGAAGAATATCTCTGATAATGCCATCAACTACAACAAGATCGGCCTGTTCGTCTTTACCCGCTAATGGATCTAGCAACCGAACATTCTGAAAAACTAAAGAGAGTTTCGGAGCATCACTTACCAAATAAACAATCCCTTTAGACACAACTCATCTTCCTCCTGCCTGTCATCCTGAGCGAAGCGAAGGATCTCCCTGGAGATTCCTCGGCGTCCCTCGCTTCGCTCAGGACACCTCGGAATGACCAGGTCAGTTCGAAAGTTTTTATCTTTCCTCAACAGTCCTGGAGCGAAAGAACCCTTGTTTCGCTCATGGTTATTTATCGTTTTACTAGCTGAATTGAATTCATAAAACTTTCCATGAGTTTAATCATCGCCGGAAAATTCTCAGGAGTAGCTCCCGTTGCTGTAAATATAATCACCGTCTGGGGAGTGTCGGCGAGCTGATACTGAACATAACGGCTATCTTTCATCTGGCCATCAGCAACAAGCACGAGAGTGTCATAACCATTAAACACTTTTTTGGAACATTCGTAAACGTTTACTGGCTTTCCAGCGCTGGCAGAAAGCTGAGCTGGAAAAGACTGGCACAGGCGTTTCAAATCTTCGTCGGTCTTAGGTATGCTTCCGGAAGATTTATTAACGGCCACTACAAATCGGGGATTTTCGGAGAAGTAATATTCTATTTCCCCACGAAGTATCATTTCCTTTACAGATGAAAGAACGCTTTTAGTCTCAGACGTTACTTCCGCATCCTTTTGAGCAGACAGAAATGCCGATTCTACCGAATCAGGATGTTCTGTGGCGTAGCTCTTATCAAGAACCATCCATCGCGCCGGGAAAACTGCCTTAAAACCAAAGGCGCTCTCGTAAACTTCGCCCGCCAGGGCAACTCCGCACATTCCGACAGCAGACAAAAACAGCACCATCCAGATCAGTCGTTTCATAACGAATTTCCCCTCCTCTATCGTCTTCTCTTCTGAGTTTCATCGTAAATCAACCCACCGATTGCTCCCGCTGCAGCACCGATAGCCGCACCTGTAAAAAGGGATCCCTGAACAATGGCGGCTGTTGCAGTGCCGAGACCTGCTCCAATAGCTCCACCACTGAGAACTCTTTGCTCTCTAGTGGTCATTCCAGCGCAAGAAGAAAGAAATACAACTATCAAACCTGCAGCAACAAATTGTCTAATTTTCATGGCATTAACTCCCTTTCTATTAAACTTCCGTCGGTTCACTTCCTCGCTGTGCAAGGATGTAAAGTATAGCCATCCGCACAGCAACACCGTTTGTAACCTGATCCAGTATAACCGACCATCGTCCGTCGGCAACATCAGGACTTAATTCCACACCGCGATTTATGGGACCGGGATGCATAACTATAAGATCTTTCCTGGCTCTTTCCAATCTTTTTGCGTTAACTCCGTAAAGCACTGCATATTCTCGCAAAGACGGGAGAAAACTTAATTTCTGGCGTTCCCTCTGAAGACGTAACACCATAATAACATCGGCGTTTGGGATAGCCTCATCGAGGTCATAAGTTACTTTTACTTTAGCTCCCTGAAAACTTTTCTCCGCCCACCCGGGAGGAAGAAGCGTAGGCGGCCCACAAAGAGTCACTTCTGCTCCCATCTTGGTAAAAGCCCAGATATTTGATCGAGCGACCCGACTGTGAAGGATATCCCCCACAATCAGGAGTTGCAACCCCTCCACACTCCCACGGTGATCAATTACAGTGAGAAGATCCAGCAGAGCCTGGGATGGATGTTCGTGCTGCCCATCACCTGCGTTTATAACCGATACAGGAGTAAGCGATGCGATTCTGTGGGGAAGGCCGGATTGGGAATGGCGAATAATAAACACATCTGGTTTCATAGCTTCCAGGTTTTTTATAGTGTCAAGAAAAGTCTCGCCTTTAACCATGGAACTTGTGGTCGTGGAAATGCTATAAGTATCGGCGCTGAGACGTTTTGCCGCTATTTCAAAAGACATTTTTGTTCTTGTGCTGGGCTCATAAAATATACTCACCACGGTCTTTCCACGTAGAGTAGGAACTTTCTTGATGGCTCGCTCGTTAATTTCCCGCAGAGATTTCGCAAGATCGAGAATATGTTCAATTTCACTCCGAGAAAGCTCCTCAATCCCGAGCAGATCCTTGCGCCTGTAATGATTTTCGCTCATTGTTTTGCGGGTCCCTTCCCTTCCATTAGTTCGTTAACTTTTATCGGGTAAAGGACAAGTCTTACCCCTGGAGCAAACATTAACTTCACCAAGGCTGTCTGCCAAAATATCTCAGCATTAGAAATTGGGTTTTCTTACTTCAAGAATTTCGAGAGTTCGCAAGCCCTTGGGTGTTTGAACCTTCACCTCGTCCCCGACTTCCTTACCCAAAAGCGATTTGCCAATGGGAGACACAATGGAAATAGTGCCATGTTCAACCTGAGCCTCAAAGGGGCCAACCAAGCAATAGGTCTCAATGGATCCCGTATCCAAATCTTCCACAACAACGGTGGATCCAAAAACCACCTTGCCGTTTGTGTCCTCGCATACTTCAATAATCTGGCATCGGGATAATTTGTCGGTAATGTCGCTTATTTGAGCTTCTATAAGTGCCTGCTTTTCTTTTGCTGCCTCATATTCGGCATTTTCCGACAAATCCCCGTGCGATCTTGCTTCCTCAATAGCCTGAATAACCCTTGGTCTTTCCTCTCTTTGAAGCCGCTCAAGCTCTTTCTTTAGCCGCTCATATCCATCTCGCGTTATAGGCACCATGCCGTCCATGACTTCAACCTCCTCTCAGAAAATTAGTAAAACATCGGATTATCTTCTATCCTAGCCAAAAAAATCTTTCAACGTAAACTTGCAGGGGGAAGACTATGTATTTGAAGGCGAAAAGTTTTGGTGTAATTTCAAAAACCGAAAACAAAATACGTCCAGAAAGGGAAATAACATGGAGCGAAATCTCCCTTACAGGGACTACAATTCCTATCTTCGAGAACTGTTCGGCTGTCGAGTTCACAAAATTACTTTAGACGCAGGTATGACCTGTCCCAATCGTGATGGAACGAAGGGGTTTGGTGGTTGCATTTATTGTAACGCTCGAGGCTCCGGAACCGGGCAGTGGGCTCTTGGAAAAAGCATTCGTCAGCAACTTGAAGAGGCAAAACCTTACCTTAAAAAGCGTTTCAAAGCTGAAAAATTCCTCGCATACTTTCAATCCTACTCAAACACTTATGCTCCTCTCGAACGTCTGAAAGCTTTCTATGAAGAAGCTCTTTCTGTGGAGGACGTCGTAGGACTCACTATCGGCACCAGGCCAGATTGTGTTTCTCCAGAAGTGTTAGACTATCTGGCTCAACTTTCCAACAACTACTATGTATGTCTTGAATATGGGCTTCAGTCCGCTCATGATTCTACCCTCCGTCTCATAAACCGAGGGCATGATGTTCAGACCTTCGTTGAGGCTGTAAAAGAAACTCGAAGCCGCAACATCCCCGTCTGTGTTCACGTAATTATTGGTCTTCCCGGGGAGTCAGAAGAAAATATGCTTGATACGGCACGCTTTCTGGCAAAACTCGACATTCAAGCTGTAAAAATTCATCTTCTCTACGTGGTAAAAGGCACCATGCTCGAAAAATGGTATCTTGAAGGTAAATACCGGTGTCTTTCTCGTGAAGACTACGTTCGCATTGTAAGCCGCTTTATTGCTCTTCTTCCACCAAGTATTGTTATTCAGCGGCTTACGGGAGATCCCCATCCTGAAGAACTCGTAGCCCCCCAGTGGGCACTCGAAAAACAGCAAAACCTCCAGGCCATAATTAACTACATGAAAAATAACGGTCTCACTCAGGGAAGTCTCCTGGTGGAAAATTCTCATTAATCCCATTTTCTATTTCTAAAGCCACCGTTGGAAAATTGTGTAGGGGCGATCCCGCTGACAGACTGTTTCATAATCACGTTCACGAAATTGTCATATTATTTCGTTTAAAGAATGTTCCGATTTCTATATTGTAAGACAATTCTTACCTATCCTGCCCCTCCCCTTTTCTATCGCAAACTATTTCTGAAAAATTTCTTGCCAGTTCGACGAAAATATCCGGGGAAAGTTCCTCAGGACGTGCTGAAGGAGAAACACCCGTTTTTTCCAGACATGATAAAATCAAATCCGTTGATCGAATGTGGTATCGAGATAAAAAGCTTCTGATGCCGTTCAGAATAGTCTTTCTCCTGTGCCGAAAAACCTCTGACACAAAGCTATGAAAAAACTCGTAAGACAAAGGTTCCCATTTAGGAACATCGAAAAACCGAATACGCACCACAACGGATTCAACCTTCGGCGGTGGAACGAATTGCCCATGTCCAACAGAAAGCAGTTTTTCCGCTTCTGCACAATTTTTAAGAATCACCGTGGGAATGCCGTAATCTTTGGTGCCCGGTTTAGCAGTCCATCTCAAACCGACTTCTCTCTGAACCATAAGAACAGCCCGATCAATAACCCTGTGGGAAGAGATAAGGCTAAAGAGAAGCGGAGAACTAATGTTGTAGGGAATGTTACCGATTATTTTTATCCGAGCCGAACTGTTTTCTCCTTCGGTCAGTTCTTCCCAGGACAAAGTCAGCACGTCTTGAATATGCCACGTAATGGATGCTCTGGAAGGTGGCATAAGACCTTTTAAAACTTCAGCTAGCCCGGCGTCCAGCTCAACAAGATGGAGACTGCAAGGATATTCTATAAGATACCTGGTAAGAGCTCCCAGGCCGGGACCTATCTCTACAACTATGTCCCCTGGATTTATCTCAAGAGCTTCCACAATACGTCGAGCGGTCTGAGGCTGAATAAGAAAGTGTTGCCCCAGGCTTTTAGAGGCTTTGCGACCAAAACGATCGAGATATTCTCCGGGGCTTAGAAACATCTTTCAGTACCATCTGGAGACAGCATCCACACTGAAAATATCCCGTGAAAAGCCCTGACGCTTCCAGACCTCATAGGCCGCCGCTGCAATCATCACGGCATTGTCCGTGCACAGAGAAAGAGGCGGAAGTCGAAGCTTCCACCCCTTTTCTACAGCCCTTTCGATAAATCGTTCTCGAAGCCTTCTGTTCGCCGCCACACCTCCAACAACTGCCACATGAGTTACTCCTTTCAGATCCGAAGCGAGCGTGGTCTTTTCCACAAGCACATCCACAACAGCCTCTTGAAAACTTGCTGCCAAATCTTCAATACGATAGCCGAGCCTCTCTTTTCCCATGTCTGTTGGATTTCCAAACTTTTTTACAAAATTCACCACAGCGGTCTTGATACCGCTGAAGCTAAAATCCAGAGAATCCTTTCCGAGGAAGGATCTAGGAAAATGAAAAGCCTGGGGGTTCCCGTTTTCGGAGAGTCTGTCTATAACAATTCCGCCAGGGTAACCAAGTCCAAGGAGCTTGGCTACTTTGTCAAAAGCCTCTCCAGCCGCATCATCCAAAGTGGTTCCGAGAAGCTTAGGAACTTCACCGGGACAGACATAATACAGAGCCGTATGACCACCTGAAACCACCAAACAGACAGACGGTTCATCGGGTGGCTCCCCTTCGAGGAATGCCGCCCAGATGTGTCCCTCGAGATGGTTCACGGGTATTAAGGGCTTATCCAGAGCGTAAGCGATGGCCTTTGCGGCGGCAATCCCGACAATAAGAGAACCAATAAGACCAGGGCCACAGGTTACGGCAATAGCATCAATATCATCAAAGGTGCAGCCCGACTCTCGAACTGCCTGGTCAATAACCGGGATGATAGCCTCAACATGCCTTCTTGACGCAAGTTCCGGGACAACGCCGCCGTAAGGACTATGAACACTTATCTGGCTGGCTACCACCTGAGATCTTACTATGCGACCGTTTTCCACAACAGCAGATGCAGTTTCATCGCAGGACGACTCAATACCAAGGATTATCATACACCACCTTCGTTAAGAAATTGTTCAGCCTCAGCGACATCCTCGGGACTGCCTATGAAAAGGGGCACTCGATCATGCAAGGTTTCCGGCTCAATATCGAGTATTCGCCGCTTACCGTCAGAGGACGCACCTCCAGCCTGTTCAGCTATCATTGCAAGCGGTGCAGCTTCGAAAAGCAGTCGTAGTTTGCCTCGAGGCTTTTTCGGATCCTTTGTGTCCGCGGGATACATAAAAATCCCGCCTTTCAGGAGATTCCTGTGGAAATCTCCAACGAGAGTGCCAATATAACGAGACGTATAGGGCTTGCCCTTCGCAGGGTCTTTTTCCTTCAGGGAATCCACATAACGCCTTACAGGTTCGCTCCAGTATTGATAATTACCTTCATTTACGCTGTAGATTTTGCCCCGTTTTGGTATTTTTATGTTTCGATGACTCAACAGAAACTCCCCCAGTGCCGGATTCAGAGTGAAACCGTGCACACCCTTACCAGTCGTGTAAACCATCATGGTGCTGGAGCCGTAAATAAAATATCCCGCTGCCACCTGTTCCGATCCAGGCCTTAGGATCTCATCAAGGGTTACGGGACCGCTGTCCTTAATGCGTCGATGGATGGAAAAAATCGTGCCGATGCTGGCGTTAACGTCTATGTTAGATGATCCATCGAGAGGATCGATCATCAAGATATACTGGCCTGTGGGATACTGAGGTGGAACTTCCACGATATCGGCGTCTTCCTCAGAAGCAATAGCCGCAATATGGCCGGTGTGGATAACTCGCCGAATGATTGTGCGGTTTGCAAATTCGTCAAGCTTCTGCAC
>Ga0209162_1002295_pt1 | contig 17096 bp, 14 predicted proteins | sample YNPNPMetaG_FD_187121 | JGI IMG/M metagenome (GOLD analysis project Ga0209162, IMG submission 187121) | Anoxygenic and chlorotrophic microbial mat microbial communities from Yellowstone National Park, USA - YNP NP MetaG (SPAdes) (version 2) ... | reverse complement strand
TGCTCGGCCAGGATCCCGGCAGTCGCCTCCAACACCCGCTCCCTCACCTCCCCGAGTAGCTCGCCCCCGGGGATGCGCACTTCGGCCGGGGCGGTCAGCCAGCGCGAGAAGGTCTTTCCGCCCTCCTCGTAGATGCGGTCGAAGGGGAGCCCGTCCCATTCGCCCAGGTCTATCTCCTGGAGGCCCTCCCTCACCTCCACTTCCAAGCCCAGCTCCTCCGCCAGAGGCCGGGCCGTCTGCAGGCAGCGGGTGAGTGGACTGGAGTAGATGGCCCGGATCCCCTTTTCCCGCAGCGCCGCGGCCACCAGCTCCGCCTGCCGTCTTCCCAGCTCGTTGAGCTCCACGTCCAGGCGCCCCAGGGCCCGCTTGTGCACGTGGAAATCGGTCTCTCCGTGCCTGATCAGGTAGAGCATGCTCATGATGCCGTATTGTAGCACGGGCGACGGCCCCGACCGTCCCGGCGGTCATGTCGATCGAAGAACCGGCGCGCTCCACACCACCCCGCGGCCCACCTCTGTTCAGCCCTCGAGGACAACCTCCTTAACCGGACGCCCCTCCTGGTTTAAGATAATCCCGTGAAGAGTGATTACGACGTGATCATCGTGGGAGCGGGCCCGGCGGGCATCTTCGCCGCCCTGGAGCTGGTCAGGCACGACGGGATGAGGGTGCTCATGCTGGAAAAAGGGCCTCCGGTGGAGGAGCGCGTGTGCCCGGCCCGGGTCTCCAGCTGCCGCAAGTGCACTCCCTGTTCCATCACCTGCGGATGGGGGGGCGCCGGGGCCTTCAGCGACGGGAAGCTCACCCTCTCCCCCGATGTGGGAGGATGGCTGGAGGAATACGTGGGGAGGGAGCGGCTGGCGGAGCTCATCGAGGAGGCCGACCGCCTCTGGCTCGAATTCGGCGCACCTCCGGAACTCTTCGGCGACGACGAGAAATCGGCGGCCTGGGCCAGGAAGGCGGTGACCGCAGACCTCCATCTCATCCCGGTCAGGCTGCGGCACCTGGGCACCGACCGCTGCCGAAGCGTGCTCGCGCGCATCGGAGAACGGCTGCGCGACCGAGTGGAGCTGCGTTCCGGGACGGAGGTGACCGGCGTACTGGTGGAGAGCGGCAGGGCATCGGGGGTGAAAACCTCCTCCGGCGAGGAGATCTCCGCCGGCGCGATCATCCTGGCCCCGGGCAGAGAGGGGGCGGAGTGGCTGGCGGGACTGCTCCGTTCGCTGGGCGGGGAGGTACGCGCCAACGCCGTGGACATCGGGGTGCGGGTGGAGGTGCCCGCTCCGGTGCTGGAAGAGCTAACCCGGGACCTCTACGAACCCAAGCTCATCTACTACTCCCGAGCCTTCGAGGATCGGGTCCGCACCTTCTGCGTCAACCCCCATGGCGAGGTATGCGTGGAGCGCTACGGGGACGTGCTCACCGTCAACGGCCACAGCTACTCGGACCACCGCAGCGAGCTGACCAATTTCGCCGTGCTGGTCAACACCCGCTTCACCGACCCCTTCCGCCAACCCATCGCCTACGGTAAGTACGTGGCGCGCCTGGCCAACCTGCTGGGCGAGGGCATCCTGGTGCAGCGCCTTGGTGACCTGGAGAGAGGCCGCCGCTCCACGGCGGAGCGTCTGGCCCGCTCCACCATCGCCCCCAGCCTGCGTGACGCCACCCCGGGCGACCTCAGCTTCGTCCTGCCTTACCGCTACCTTAAGGACATCATGGAGATGCTGCAGGCACTGGACCGCCTGGCTCCCGGTGTGAGCTCACGCAACACCCTCCTCTACGGCGTAGAGGTGAAGTTCTACTCCGCCCGCCATCAGCTGGACCGCTCCCTGATGACGGTGGTCCCCGGCCTTTACGCGGTGGGGGACGGTGCCGGGGTCACCCGGGGGCTCATGCAGGCCTCGGTGTCCGGCATGATCTCCGCTCGCTCCATCCTCGAAAAAAGCTCGACCGCTTGAGGTTCCCTGTCTACGGCCCTTCCCCCGGGGCTGATCCCGGGGCCGGATCGCCGGGTTTCGCCACCCTTCCTCTTCGGCCGTACCTGCGCCCCTGCAGCCCCCTCCAGGCCCGGAGCAGGAGGGGAGATGAGGCGATGCGGGAAAGCGTCATGATGTAGAGTATGGCACCCAGCGGCTTGTGCCCCCTGTAGACATCCCAGGCGAAACGATGCAGGCGCTTCCTCACCTGACGGCGCCGGAAACCCGGCTGGTCGAGCACCGGCCGGCGCCTCTCCAGCCGCCTATCAGGCTCCCTGCCGAGCAGTCCCTCCCGCAAGACCTTCTCGTGCAGGTCGCTCCCAGGATAGGGGAAGAACACGCTGAGCAGGAAGTGGTCGGGCTGACAGGCCCGGTTCACCTCCACGGTCCTCCGGAAGTCCTCCACCGTTTCCCCGGGGATGCCGATGAGGTTATACATCCCCACCTTCAGGCCGCAGGAGCGGGCCGCCCGCACCGCCCTGATCACGTCCTCGTTGGAATACCGCCGGTTGAGCACCTCCCGCCGCAGGCGCTCGCTCCCCGATTCCAGGCCGATGTTCACGAAGGTGAAGTTGGCGCGTTGCATGGCCTGGAAGAGTTCCCTGTAGTCTCGGCGCGGCGTGACCCGGAGGTTGGTCCCGAACTCCAGGGGCCGCTCCCGCCGGAGGTTGACCTCCCTTAGGGCCTCGCACACCTCCAAGGCCCACTCCAGGTCGGTGCCCATGGTCTCCACTTCCAAGTAGAACTGACAGGCTTCGGGGTAGCGCCTGGTGAAGTCCTCTATCTCCTCCACCACCCCCCGGGGAGATCGCAACCTCACGTAGCGTCCCGGGGCCAGCCTCCTCAAGGCGTGATTGCAGCAGTAGGTGCACTGGAAGGGGCATCCCCTCCCCAGCAGCACCGAAGGGCGGTAGGCGGGGTAGGCGATCCAGCGGTCCCACATCTCCCGGTCGGGGAAGGGCAGGGAGTCCAGATCCTGGAGGAAGGGGCGGGTGGGGTTGCGTTCGACCCCGCCGTCCCGCCTTAACCACAGGTTGGGGATGCCCGAAGGAGACCTGCCTTCCTGCAGCTGCTCCGCCAACTCCAGGGTGGGGTATTCGCCCTCTCCCACGCATACCGCGTCGAAGCCGGCTTTCAGGCATTCCAGGGGGTTCAGGGAGGGATGGGGGCCTCCCAGGAGGGTGAACACGCCGAGGTGCCTTTTGCGGATGTGGCGGGACGCCCTGGCCATGATGGGAAACTCGCTGTAGACGGCGGTGAAGCAGGCCAGGTCGGGCCGGAATTCCTCCATCCACTGGTCCAGGCGGTGGAAGTTGTCCCGGGTGAGGACCACCAGGTCAGTCAGGTGCCCCGCCCGCTTGAGCACCGCCGATATGTAGGATATCCCGAACTGCACCCGCTCCTGCACCTCCAGGGGCTTATCGGGCAGGAAGGGGTCCTGCTCGGAATAGAAGAAGAGGATGCGCATGATCAGAAGAATTTGTAACCGAGACCGGTGACGGTGCGGATAAATTCGGGGCGGGAGGGGTCTCGCTCGATCTTCTTGCGCAGGCGAGCCACATGCGTATCGATGCTCCGGGAGAAGCCGGGATCGTCATAACCCCAGAGCTGCTTGACGATGTCCTTGCGGGTGAAGACGACCCCCCGGTTGCTGGCCAGCAGCCACAGCAGGTCGAACTCGGTGGGGGTCAGTTCCACCGGCCTGCCGTCCACCGCCACCTCCCGCCGCTTGCGGTCTATCTCCAGCCCCTCCAGGGAGATATACTCCTCCTCCTCCGGGCGGTAACGCATGGCCTCGGCGCGGCGCAGGGCCGCCTTGACCCTGGCCACCAGCTCGGCTCCCTTGAAGGGCTTGGTGATGTAATCGTCGCCGCCTATGGCCAACCCGCTCACCAGGTCGGTGATGTCGTCCTTGGCCGTCAGGAAGATGATGGGCACGTTGGTGGCGTCGCGGAGACGCTTGCACACTTCCATGCCGTCGACGTTGGGCATGATGATGTCCAGGATTATCAGGTCCGGCTGCTGCTGCGCGAATTCCAGGGCTTCCCTCCCGTCCTTAGCCTGGATCACCTCGAACCCCTCGTTCTCCAGCAGCTCGGAGATGAGCCTGCGGATGTGCATATCGTCGTCAGCGACCAGGATGAGCTTCCTGCTCAACGCACCTCCCGACCTCCGCAGAGTATTTCAAGGGATCATCCAAGGGAATTATAACGGAAGGAGCGCATGCCTTCCACGCCTGAAGGGGACGCTGGGGAGGCTGCCGTCTTTCCTCGAACCATACTCCACAGGCGATCCCAGGTCAGCTTTTCCGGCCCGGCCCAGCACGGCGCTGGAGGCTTAGCCCTGCACTTCCCGCGGCTGACCTTGCGATATAATACGATGCATGAACGCTATGCTTCGCCTGGTATCCTCCGGTGCGACCCTCCCCCTGGAGGGAAGGGTGGAGTTTCTGCTGGGAAGGCGCGATGAGTCCAGCGGCCTGCTGCCCGACCTCGACTTGGAGCCCCACGGAGGTAAGGAGGCGGGCGTTTCCCGCCGCCATGCCCGCCTCATCGTCTTCAGCCCTTCTCGCGCCTACCTGGCCGACCTGGGCAGCACCAACGGCACCATGCTCAACGGCGAACCCCTATCTCCCCTCCGGTACGTGGGCATCCGCGATGGGGACCGCCTATCGCTGGGCGAGCTGGAATTGGTCTTCCAGGCCGGCGAGCCCCAACCGCGGGGGTAGGGTTCGGTGTGATGGCGGGTTTCTTCTTCCTGGTTCCAGTGAGCCCCAACCGCGAGGCAAGCCCTTATGGAAGCAGCCGCTCCTACCGATAAGGAATTGGCAGTCGATGTGAGGAAGATGGAGATTGGGGCGTGGCAGCTCGTTACCGCATAATCAGGCAGATCGGCAGCGGAGGGATGGGCCGCGTCTACCTGGCCCGGGACAACCTTCTGGAACGCGAGGTGGCGCTGAAGGAGCTGAGGATCCCCGAGCACCTCTCCGAGGAGGAGAAGCGGGAGATGCGGGAGAGGTTCCAGCTGGAGGCGCGGGCCGCCGCCTCCCTTTCCCATCCTCATATAGTCACCGTGCATGACATCATCTCCAGCGGCGACCGCTATTTCATCGTCATGGAATATCTCAACGGCAAGACCCTCGGGGACATCCTCTCCGAGAGGGCGTTCACCCAAGAGGAACTGCTGAGCATCGCCCCTATGCTCTGCGATGCCCTGGGGTATGCCCACTCCCACGGCGTCATCCACCGCGATGTCAAGCCGGACAACATCTTCGCCCTGGAGAACGGGAACGTGAAGATAACCGATTTCGGCATCGCCAAGCTGGTGATGGTGAAGGGTGTTACCCAAACCGGCATGATCGCCGGCACGCCCCAGTACGTGGCGCCGGAAATGGTGCGTGACCGCCCCTACGACCACCGCGTGGACATATTCTCCCTGGGGGTCACCTTCTACGAGCTCCTCTGCGGCCGGCCCCCCTTCGAGGGCGAAACCGATTATGCCGTCATCTACAAAATCGCCTCGGAAGAACCCATACCCCTGCAGGAAAAGGTCCCGGGGATCCACCCGGCCCTCGCCGCGATCATCCACCGGATGCTGCAGAAGGAGCCGTCCCTGCGCTTCGCGGACATGCAGGAGCTTAAAAAGGAGCTGCTGGCCTTGCGGCTGGAGGCGTCCGGCTCCGGCGGGGGAGCCGCGCAGGACCGATTCGACCTGGAGAGAGCCCGGCGCGAGCAGCTGGCCGCGAGCACGGAGTCCGAGCTGGGAGAGCCGGCGGAGTACGAACCCTCCGGCCAGTTCTACTTCCACCGCGACCAGCACTGGCGCGAGCGCATCGCCGAGGTTTACCGTCGCAAGGAGGAAGAGAAAGAGGCGCTGGACGCGCGCCTATTCCCCGCCGAGGTCGCCGAGAGCACCACTCCTGGTAAGACTTTCGACTTCCGCTCGGTCCTGGAGGAGGCCTCACAGAATGCGGGTATAGGGAAGCCGCCCGCATCCGCGGTACAGATGGGTGCGGCGCGTATCTCTCCCTCCCCAGGCTCAACCCAGGTATCCTTTGCCCGCTTCGAGAGACCGGTTACCCCCCCCTCCAGGAGGGCTCCCCTCGCCGCCCCCGAGAGCAACCGGGAGCTGATCGCCTGGTGCATCGCCGGCATCCTCCTCTGTTTGCTGGCCATACTATCGGTCGAGCTGACCTGGCTCAACCGCGTCGGCGCCGCCTCATCCCGCTATGGCATCAACTACCCTGAAGGCATCGTCGTGCTCTGCTTGATGATCTTTTACCTCGCCCTGAACATCGCTCTGCTGGTCGGTTGGAAAGACCCCCTACGGGTATCCCGGGGAATGAACATCACCGCGGCCCTGGCCACGGCAGCGGCGCTCGCTTTCGTGCTTCTCCGCCTGCTGCTTGGGAAGGGGCTGCAAGCGGGGGTTCCCAGCGGACCCGGAAGAATCATGGAGACGGCGGGCTTCGGCCTGTGGCTGGCCCTGGGCAGCTGCTTGCTCTGCCTGGTATCCGGCTTGCAGGCGTCACGACGCCTCCCCGCGGCATAAAGATGGGCGGAGGGCTCTCACCCGCCGCCCGTTTTGCAGAGATCTCGTAGTCGGTATGCTCGCTTCGCCTTTTCCTCTCAGTCCTTACCCAGGTACTTGAAAGACAGGTTGACCCGCGCCCGGTAGGCCACGACCTTCCCGTCCTCCACCCTCATGTCCAGCTGGACCACCTCGGCCACCCGCAGGTCCTGCAGCGACTGTGCCGCCGCCTCCACCGCGTTTCTGGCCGCCTCCTCCCAGGACACTGGGCTGGTCCCGATAACTTCGATGACCTTGTAGACGCTCTCCGCCATGCCTCACTCCTTTCCTCGATGCAGCCGTCAGGACATGTCCATATTTTTGCCAACCGAAGGTCTTTTTAAACCACGGAAGGCTTGTAGCGTGGCCGATGTGAGAGTCTTTCGGGGATCCATCGTTGCTGCATCCGAGCCACTTCGAATGTCCGTAAAGAACACGAGGGGGCCGGGATCCCGACCCCCTCATCCATCCACGCCTCAGGCTATCGCCGGCTCGATTTCCCTCTGTTCGGTAAGATCGGTCTCCTCCTTAACCGGAGCCCCCTCCGTTTCCTCCAGGTGCATGATTCTCTTCATGACCGCGGGCCCTATACCTAGGCGGCTGGAGGTCCCCAGGGCCACCACCGGGGCCAGAGCCGCTAACCCCTTCACCCAACCGAGCTTGCGGATGAGCACGGTGGCCAGTGCCGCCGAGCCCAGGCAGAACCCGAAGACCACCACGTTCAGCCAGATGAAGGTCTCCACAGCGTCGCGGACCATCGTCTCAGCATCCGCCTCTCCCCGCTCCTGATGATATCCCTCCACCAGCCATCTGGTTATCCACCAGTACATCACAGGCAGGAAGGCCACGCCGTAGGTGAGGAGTATCTTGACCACGTCGGAGCGCAGCCAGGGGCCGATGTTCCGCCAGCTCCAGTTCTCGAAGGACTCCCGGTCGCGCGAGAAGAAGCGCTGGTACCCGCGGTTATCCCACCCGTTGGCCAGGATGAAGAAAAACCCCAGATAGGCCCACACCGTCTGCATGGCCGCGCGGAAGTACTTGCCCTGCATCAGGTAGTGGTAGGTCACCAGGAAGCCGAGGATCCCCTGGGTTATGTTGGTGGTGGTGAAGATGCCCACCAGCCACTGGGGGATGGTCTCATACTTTCCCACCTGCATGGTCTCCCAGCTTGGATTGGACCAGAGGAGCACCGAGCCGGAGGGCACGAAGAGCAGCGAAAGGAAGAGTAGGTTCTTGAGGAAATATTCGTTCCTGATCCCTGGGCCGTACTCCTTCTTCAGCCGCTCGAGGACCTCCTTCAGGCGCGATGTGTCCTCCTTGCTCAGGACCCCCTCCTTCCTGAGCCGGCGGCGCATGGCCTTGAGCGAAGCGGGAAGGTCGGCACCATTGTCCCATTCGACCTTCCACCGCTCCCCTTCCTTGCTGGCTTTGAGCCTCCGCAGCTGCCGCCACGCCCCCAGGGCGAAGCTGGCGCCGATGCCGTAGCTCCAAAAGACGTCCACCTGGACCATGCTACCCCTCCTTCTCTCGCCTTCTTCTTTGGCCCCGCCGATCCCCCGTGCCTCTTTCCGCCCGTAAGCCGTCCAGCATCAGGCGGATGATCGTCTCTATCCACACGCGCCTGGCGACCTGCCGGTCCTCGGCGGTGACGATGCGCCGTGCCGCCTCCAGGAGCATGGAGTTTATGGCCAGCGCCGCCTCTGCAGCATGGATGTCGCTGCGTAGGAAGCCCTTGCGCATACCGTTCTCCAGGTAAGCCCGGGTGTATTCTCCGAAGAGGTCGAAAGTCTTATGGATCATCTGATTGATCTGCTCATCTATGCCCAGGGATTCGTAAAAGAGGACGCGCAAAGCTATGGGGTTGCCGTCGATGATCTCCACCAACCCTTCCCCGATGCGGTGGAGCTGCTCCCGGTATTCTTCGAGCGTTTCCGCCTCCTCCGGGCGTTCACTCATGACCACCCCGGTGATGCGCTCGATCACCTCCCCTATGACCTTTTCGAATATGTCCTGCTTGTTCCGGAAATAGCGGTAGAAGGTTCCGTGCCCCATGCCCAGTTCAGCGGCGATGTCCGAGATGCTAGTTGCATGATAGCCCTTCTCAGCGAAGATGCGGGCCGAGGCTTCCAGGATCTGGCTCCTACGTCGCTCCGCAAGGTCCCCCTGCATTCAACCTCCTTTCTCGCATGCGGAATGACATGTCATTCCGTTGGATGAGCATATCACCACCTTTAGCTGATGTCAACCATTTGGTAACTTATTTTCAGCCGGCTTCGTCCGCGGCTGCCCTTTCCCTCTTCCGCGAGAGCTCAGCTCCCCTCGTCCAGGACGAAATAATAATCGGTCACCCGCCCCTGGCGCTCCTCCGGCGGCCTGAAAGCCACCCGGAGGCGGGCACCGGGCACGAGCCGCCCCTCGTCCTCCACCTCCAGCCGTCCGACGATGGGGTAGCGGGCCCCGTCCAGGTGCACCCCTCCCTGGCGGAAGGGGACCTTCTCCACGAGGTCGCTGGTGGCGAAAAAGACGGTTGTCCAGGCGGTCAAGACGCCGGTGCCGGCCATCTCCACCCACTCGGTATCGACGTAGCAATCGTGGCACCAGCTGCGGGGAGGGCAGTAAACCGATCCGCAGGAGGGACAGCGCATGCCCAACAGCTTTCCCTGCTCTTTCAAGGCCCGGAAGAATGGCGAGAGCTCGCCGCAGGAAACCCGGTAGGACAGCCTCCATTCATCGGGCAGGATGAAGGCCCCCTCCTCCTCCGACCATGTTCCCGGCTGCCGACGGGGATCCTCTGCTTCGGCCATCTCAGTCCACCTCCAGCAGGGTCACACATGAATAGGCGCCCCTCGCCCCTCCCATGCACTGGGCCAGCCCACGCCGGGCCCCTTCCATCTGACGTTCGCCCGCCTCCCCCCGCAGCTGCCTGCATACCTCGGCGACCTGGTAGAGGCCGGTGGCGGAGATGGCGTGCTCGGCCCCGATGAGCCCTCCCGAGGGATTGACCGGCAGGCTGCCCCCGAGATCGAAAGCCCCCTCCTTCAGCAAGGAAGGCCCTTCTCCCCTCCCGCAGAACCCCAGCTCCTCGTAGAGGAGTATCTCGATGCCCGAGAAAGAATCGTACACCTCGGCCAGGTCAATGGCTTCGGTGGGCTCATCGATGCCAGCGGCAGCGTAGGCCTCGCGGGCGGAAGCCTGCACCGCCGGGAGCAGCGAGTCTCCCACCCCGTCCCTCTCCGCCTGCCTGCCCGAGTCGGTCGAATAGCCGATGGACCTTATCCAGACCGGCTGGTCCGCCAGCTTCGCTGCGGTATCCTCGTCGGCCAGCAGGAGGGCGCAGGCGCCTTCGGAGCTCAAGCAGTGGTCGAGCAGCTTGTAGGGGTAGATTATCATCGGGGAAGAGAGGACCTGCTCCACCGTAAGCTGCATGGGCGCCTGGGCATCGGGATTGCGAACGGCATTGCCGTGGTTCTTCACCGATACCCTGGCCATGTCCTCCTCGGTGGTCCCGTAACGCTGCATGTGGAAGATGGTCGGGCTGGCATAGGAGCCGGCTGGGGATACCCCAGCCATCTGTTCGAAGAACTGGTCACCCCCGTAAACCAAGGCCTTGATCATCTCCAGCACGCCGTCCAGGTCAGCGTATTTCTCCACCCCCACCACCAAAACCAGGTCGCGAAGCCCGGCGGCCACCTCCAGCCAGGCGGTGCGCAGGGCCACACCGCCGGTCGCCCCTCCGGAGGAGATTCGCACCGCCGGTTTTCGGGCCAGCCCCAGCTGGTAGTGGATGTGCAACTCCCCCATCATGTTATGGGTGAAGATGTCGCTGTAGATGCCGTAGACCGCCCCCTCCACCCGGTCGAGCCCCACGCGGGCCATGGCCAGGGCGTCGCGTACCGCCTCGTAGGCCAGCCGCGGGAAGGTCTTGTCGGCGTGACGCCGACGGAAGGCAGTGTTGGCGTAACCGATCACAGCCACTTTCCGCATGTCCCTTCCCCCCTATGAGCAACGCGTTCGTGTCCCCGTCCCTTTATACCAGAACGACCGTGGCTCCGCCATCGCCGTCCTGTTTCACCTTCACAACCCTCAACAGAGGTTAAGGGCGGTCGCGTGGAGGTCGAAATATAAAGCAAGATCCCCTTTCCCGAAAGGTCGTGGAACAATCGGTTCAGGGGGGAAGGGGACTCGTGCGGCTCGGATAGCGGGCAGCGGTGAAGACGAAGTCTAACTGAGGGGAGGGTGCGGTGGGGACCTCGCGCCGCCGGCATTGAAAAGCGGAGGGAGCACTGGATGCGATGGGCATGATGGAGGAGACCGAGCTCTGCCGCGCGTGCGGCGTTCCCCTTCAGGTCAGCAGGGGCCTGGAATGGGGAGACAACGGGGTGATCGCCTTGCCTTTCTCCTCGCGGGGACGCATGGTCTTCTATGAGTCCGATACCATCGACCGCCTGTTCCGGGGCATCGAGGCGCTGATCGGGCTGCCACTGGAGCACATCGTCATCGAGAGCAGACGTCGAGAGACCAGGCGGTACATGGAGAAGGTCTTCCGGGGAGAGATCGAGGAGTCGCTCCGCCTGGAAAGGGAAGAGAGGGAGGCGGCCAGCGAGGAGGAGCGGAGGTCCAAAAGGCGCAGTACCGTGAAGCTTAGGCTGGACATGAACCTCCAGGCCAAGGACATCGGCCGCATCTACGGTTACGGCAGCATCGAGCTGGAGGCCCCTTCCGGCGACGACTACCCCTGGAGGTCCCAGCTGGTGCGCAACCCCTATTCGGTCCTCTTTTACGCGGGTGACCTCCAGGGGTCGGTGGAGGCCTTCGAGCAAGCGGACATGACCGTGAGCTACGAGGAGCTGGAGCCGGGCCTATACCGCTTCAGCACCCGGCCCGGCGAGCACCCCGTAGCCCTGGCGGAGCGGCTGCAGAAGAAGCGCTATCCCTTCAAGCCGGGCAACATCCTGCTGCGCCGCTGCCCGGAATGCAGCCTCCCGCTGGAGGTGGGCGGATTCCGCTGGCGTCTGGAGGAAGGCACCATCACCGACCCGCTCACCGGCAGGCGTATGGCCATCTTCGACCCCTCCTCAGTCGATGCCATCCTCGACGACCTCGCAGCGGAGCTGGGCGATCCCATCCTCGACCTGGCCGTGGAGGCCCAGAGGCGCTATATCCGTGACCTCTATACTAAGGAAGGGTGGCGGCGGGAAGTGGCCTTTTTCCGCAACTGGGCGGCTCTGCGGGGGCTGGGCAACATCGTCGCTTTCGAGACCTCTTCCAGCCACGTGAAAATCTTCGTGCAGAACTCCTGCTTGCCCCTCTCTCTGGTGGGTACCGCCCAGGCCTTCTGCGAGCTGGCCCTGGGCATCCAGCGGTCCCGCTGCAGCTGGGAGAGGAGCGAGGACGGGGACCTGGAGATGGTCTTCCGCGTCAACGGGGTCAGGTCCTGACATTTGACAAACCCCTTTCCCGGGGATGCCCACCCCACGGATAGTGTCAGGCTCAGAAACCTTATCTGGGTCCCGAGCATAAAGTAAGGGTGCCCTGTTGGCGAGGTCCTTTCTTTAGAGTTTTGTTCCTGGCCCCCATTGGTGGTACTGGATCAAGAGCAGCCGAGGACGCTGAACCCGGGGACGGCTCCTTTAAGCGGCAGCCTTCCCGCGGCCGCCATCTGGCCCAGGCGCTCCACCCTCCGCACCCCGACCAGCCGGATGGCCCCGGAGATGGCCCAAGGGTGGGGCCGCAACAGCTTCCACCACAGGTGATGTTTGAACCGCCAGGCGGGCTTGAACATCCGGGTGAAGCGCCGGAACTCATCCTGCGCCCCCTCGGGGTCGTACACCGCCCGGGCCGCCACCTTCCCGGTGACCAGGGCCCCGGAGATGCCGAAGCCCATCAGGGGATCGATGGCCCCGCTGATGGTTCCGCACAGTATCGCTCCTTTCCAGAACAGCCGGGGATTGTCGGAAACGGCTATGGGGGTGGCTCCGACGACATGTTCCCATTCATCCCATTCCATCCCCTGCCGGCGCAGTCGGAACTCCTTGTAGCTGCGGAGGCATTCCCTGCTGACCCCCTTACCTATACTGAAGAGCATGTCGAACCAGATGCCGTTGGCCGCGGTGAAGTAGCCGTATTCGTTGACGCAGCGCCCCCACCACAGCCAGGCGCAGGTGCCCATGCGGCGCTCCCCCCGCGCCATCCAGGCCTCCCATTTGAGATGGGGCACACCCAGGAGTTCATAGGCCGGAGGGTTGAGACCGCAGGCGATGATGGTCCGCGGCGGCCGGGGATCCAGGGCCTTGCGGTCCAGGGTGGATCCCCAAGCGAACTCCACCCCTGCCTTCAGGCAGAGTCGGTAGAGCAGGGTGTCCAGGCTGGTGGGCCGGTTCCCCCTTTCAACCGCGTAAACGTCCTGCACCGGGAACATCACCTCGAGGCCCTCGAAATAAGCGGGGCAGGAGACCAAGGGGTGGAAGACCTCTCTCAGGCTTATCCCCAGGTATTCGGAGGTGCGCTCCAGGTCAAGAGGGGTGACATGGAGGGAGGGGTTGAAGACGCGAGAACCGCCATAGGCCGCTTCACGGTCATGCACGACCACCTTGAAGCCTCGGCGCGCCAGGTGGATGGCGGCTATCATGCCGCTCATGCCCGCTCCGAAGACCCACACCTCTTCAGCCATGCCGCCGGGACCTCCCTCACCGACAAAATCCGCATGGGGTTAGATACGCACTCGGACCGGCCTGCCCACTCCCCGGCGAGGTCCGGTTTCTCCTCCAGCGCCCCATCCCCCGGCAAGATCCCCGGAATCTCCCTGGACCCAAAGAAAAGGGGGGCCTCTCGGCGCCCCCTTTACCGCGTGATGCTGCCTGCCGGCTCAACTCTTCATCATGGCCGACAGGCGCTCGCTGACCTCCTCCGCTTCCCTGACGATGCGGTCGAAGAGCTCCTGGACGGTGGGGATGTCCTCCAGGAGGCCGGTCACCTGCCCCACCGGCAGCACTCCCCGCTCGACATCCCCGTCCTCGGTGGCGTCCCGGATCAGCTTGAAGGCGTTGGCCATGTAGGCCAGCTGCTTGGCGTTCTCCCAGCCCGAACCGAGGACCCCGATGAACAGCTTGAACCAAGGTATGTTCATCTGCTTGGCGATGGCTTGGGAATTGGGTATGGCCTTGAGCATCTGGATGGGATTGAGCCCCGCTTTGATGGCCTTGCGGGCCCCTTCGGTATCCAGCACCCGGCACCACAGTCCGTCGAAGCGCTTTGAGTATAGGGTGTCGTGGACTGTCTTCTCCAGGGAGAGTTGCTTGTAGTTCTGGTGCAGGGGACTCTCCTGGGTGGTCATCATGCGGGTGCCCATGGCCACCCCCTCCGCCCCCAGGGCCAGGGCCGCGGCCAGGCCTCTCCCATCACCCACGCCACCAGCCGCGATCACCGGGATGTTCAGGCGGGAGGCCAGGCTGGGCACCAAGCAGAAGGTGGTCACCGCCTCGCCGTGGGCCGCCGCCTCGTTGCCGGTGGCGATCACCGCGTCGCACCCGTATTCCTCGGCCCGCTTGGCATGCCGGTAGTTGGTGACCGTGGCCACCACCTTGCCGCCGTATTCGTGGGCCATGTTCACGATCCAGTCCCCCTTGCCCAAGGCGAAGTTGATCACCGGGACCTTCTCCTCCAGCATGACCAGCGCATTCTCGGCCGCTCCGGGGAAGAGCAGAGAGGCGTTGCCGCCAAAGGGCTTATCGGTCAGCGAACGGATCTCTCGGATGGCCTCGCGGGTCTGCTTGGGATCCAGCGGCCCGGTGGCCAGTATTCCCAACCCCCCGGCGTTGGACACCGCGGCCACCATCTTGGGCACGCTTATCCAGCTCATCCCGGACATGATGATGGGGTACTTGATGCCGAAAAGCTCGGTGATGCGCGTCTTCATGGCCTCCTCCTTCCCGGTGCCACACTGCAGGACCCACGGCTTTTTCAGGGCACTCGCCTATTATACCAGAGCGAAGATAAGGGAACGGGGCGGGCATTACCCCGCCCCGCCTTTGGTTTCGCTTCCAGCCAGTGGATCAGAAGCGCCGGATCTCCCGCGCCTCACCGCTCGAGCGCATACCGCCCTGGGATCCCCGGACCCCGCCGCGGTTCCCTTCGGCCCGGGGCCGCGCCTCGCTCACGTTGAGGCTGCGCCCGTCGAGCTCCGCGCCGTTAAGGCCATTGATGGCCGCGCGCGCCTCCTCGCTGTCGGGCATCTCCACGAATCCGAATCCCCGCGAGCGGTTGGTGTAGCGGTCCATGACCACCTCTGCGCTGTCCACGGTGCCGAACTCGCTGAACTTGGCCCGCAGGTCCGCGGACGTGGTCCCGTAGCTCATGTTGCCAACGTATATCTTCACGATCTCTTCTCACCTCCTCCTTACGGAAAAAGTCCGAGGTGTCGGTCCCTCGGACTGAAGGTCTCCAGCCAAAAAGGCCCTTACGTCTGAAAATCTAACATATTCCCCTTAACGATGCAACCGGTTCGGGGAAGCGCGGCGGCTCGCCGTCCCGGCACGGTGCTCGGGATTAGCGGATGGTGAACTTCCCCCGCAGCGGAAGGTGTCCCTCGTCGGATGACCAACCCACCATGACCTCATGATCGCCTTTTTCCACGACCCAACGTCCCTCACCCTCGTCGTAGTAAGCAAGGTCGCTCATTGCTACTTCCAGGGTCACCTCCGCCTCTTCGCCCGGCTCCAGGAAAACGCGCTTGAAGGCCTTGAGCTCACGAAATGGCCTCTCCGCCCGGACGCCTGGAAAGGATACGTAGAGCTGCACCACCTCCCCTCCCGGACGCTCTCCAATGTTGGAAACGGCCACCCTGGACCGCAGCACCCCTCCTTCATCCAGCTCCCGACTCTCCAGCTCCAGCCGATCGAAAGAGAACTGGGTGTAGGACAGGCCGAACCCGAAGGGGAAGGCGGGTTTGAGACCCTCGCGGTGAAGATGACGGTAACCGTGCCAGTAGCCATACTCCACCTCGGCCGCCTTCTTGTCGAAGGGCGGCAGCTGCCGGGCTGAGGCCGGCCAGGTGAAGGGCAGGCGGCCTCCGGGCGAGTGGTCGCCGAAGACCACCTCGGCGATGGCGTTCCCTCCCTCCATCCCCGGATACCAGGCCACCAGCAGGGCTTCCACCTCGTCCACCCAGGAACTAACGTCGATGGCGGAGCCGCATTCCAGCACGACAACGCACCTCTCGCTGGCCTGCGCTGCCGCCTTGATCAACTCCTCCTGTTCTCGGGGCAAACGCAGGTCCTCGCGGTCGCCGCCCGCCCAGTACCAGGAGGTCAGGAACTCTCCTTCCTCCCGCCAGGTCAGCCCCGCCACCACCAGGACCGCGTCCGCCGCGCCGGCCATGCGCTGTACCTTCATCAGATCCTTCCCCTTGTGAAAAGATACCTTCACCCTTTCCCCGGCGATCCTCCGTATCCCTTCCAGGGGGGTGACGGCGTAGGGGGGGCGGACGCGGCTGCTGCCGTGGTCGCCGAGGTTGGCCCGATCCGCCAGGCGGCCGAGGACGGCGATGCTCGATACCTCTTCCCGTCGCAGTGGCAGCGAGCCCCCCTCGTTCTTGAGCAGCACCATGCCCCTGCGGGCCACCGAGCGGGCAAGTGTGGCGTGCTCGGGGCAGGCCACCCGTTGGGGCCCGTAATCCTCCCCCTCCCCCACCCGTGCGAACTTAGCCTTCGTTCGCAGTACCCGGGATGTGGCCTCCTCGACCAGCCGCTCATCCACCTCACCCCGACGCAGGGCCCGGCGCAGGGGACGTCCGTAGCGCCAGCGCCTGGGCATCTCCACGTCCAGCCCGGCCTTCATCCCGGCGACGCCGTCGCGCACTCCCCAGACGAAATCAGACATCACCAACCCCTTGAAGCCCCACTCCCCCTTGAGGATGCCGCGCAGCAGGGCAGCGTTGTGCCCGCAGTATTCCCCGTTGACCTTGTTGTAGGCGCTCATCACCGCCGCCGCCCCCGCCGCCACGCAGCGTCGGAAATGCGGCAGGTATATCTCCCGCAGAGCGCGCTCTCCCACCCGCACGTCCACGTAGAACCGGGACTCCTCAATGCTGTTGCAGGCGAAGTGCTTGACGCAGCCCATGAGGTGCCTCTGCACCCCTCGCAGGGTGGCCTCCCCCATCGCCCCCACATGCAACGGGTCCTCCCCGAAGGTCTCCTGAGCCCTCCCCCAACCGGGATGACGCAGCAGGTTGATGCATATGCCCGCGAAGAAATCGGCGCCCTGGGACCGGGCCTCCACTCCCATGACCTCACCCACCCTCTCCTCCAGCTCCGGATCCCAGGTGGCCCCCCGGGCCATGGCCACCGGGAAGCAAGTGGAGCGCCCCAGGCACACCCCGCGGGGCCCGTCGGTGAAACGCAGCGGAGGTATACCCAGGCGGCGGTTGCGTCCGCTATCGTAGGTCCTCCACCCGTAGCGCAGCAGCATCAGTGCCAGGGCAGCCAGTGGGGTGTCTCCCGATAGCTGCCCCAGCTTCTCCCGCAGGCTCATGCAAGAGAGGAGCTGTCCCAGCAACTC
>Ga0209162_1002294_pt1 | contig 17103 bp, 11 predicted proteins | sample YNPNPMetaG_FD_187121 | JGI IMG/M metagenome (GOLD analysis project Ga0209162, IMG submission 187121) | Anoxygenic and chlorotrophic microbial mat microbial communities from Yellowstone National Park, USA - YNP NP MetaG (SPAdes) (version 2) ... | reverse complement strand
GACTCCGCATCCCGCCGGTCCAGCGGCACCGGGCCGGGCTCCGGATGCGCCTTTCGCGCCCGCGCCAGCACCCGGCCGAAAGAAGGCCCGGGCCGCAAGTACCGCAGGTCGGTCCGCCGCCCGGAACGGGTCCGCCGCCGCTGCGGGGGCGTCACCGCCCCGGACCCGCCAGCACCCGCAGCGCGTGCGTCCGCGCCGCCTCCAACGCCGCCGGACCCCGGTCCAGCCGAAACGGCCCGCACCGCGGCGGGTCCGGCTCGACCACCACCAGTCGCCGCCCGCTCCGCGCCGCCGCCTCCAGCAACGCCTCGTCCAGCCGGCCGCGCAACGCCTCCAGCGCCGCCCGCGCCACGTCCAGCGGTCGCGGACGGCCCGCCCCCCGCGCAGGCGCCGCCGCCGAACGCAGGTGGTGCACCAGCACCACGTCCAGGTCCGGACGCTCGAGCAGCGGCTCCACCGGGGTCTTCTCGACGAAACCGGCGTCGAGCAGCCAGCGGCCGTCGAGCCGCGCGGGCTGGAACAACACCGGCAGCGACGCCGAGGCGCGCACCGCCGGCGCCAGAGGCCCGGCGGACAGCCGTACCGCCCGCCGGAGACCCACGTCGAAGGCGTTGACCGTCACCGGAAACCGGCACTCCTCGAAGGTCCGGCATCCCAGATGACGTTCGAGCAGCCGCTGCATCGCCTCGCCGCGCAACAGCCCCGGTGGCCCGCGGAACCAGTCCAGCGGCGGGGCGGGGTCCCAGAACTCCGCCCGGCGCAGCGACAACAGGCGGTCGCGGATCTCCGCCGCCGAACGGCCCGAGGCCCACAACGCCGCCACAATCGCCCCCGCGCTCGAACCACTCGCCGCCGCCGGGCGCACCCCGATCTCCTCCAGCGCGAGCACGAAACCGGCGTGGGCGAAGAAACCGAAAAAACCGGACGACAGACACACCCCGACGCGGGCACCCGTCGCGATCGCTTCCCCCCGCGTCGCCATCACTCCCATTCGATCGTCCCGGGCGGCTTGGTGGTCAGGTCGAGACCCAGGCCGATCACTCCCGGCAGATGGAGGATCCCGCGGATCGCGTCCAGCACCGGCGCCGGCAGCTCGGCCGGACGGGCGGTCATCGCCCGCTCCGAGTGGACCGGCCGCACCACCACGAACTCGCCGCGACGGCCGTCCAGCTCCAGCGGCAGGGCGACCGTCGGACATTGCCAGATCGAGCGCATCAGCCCGGAACGCTCCAGCGCCCCCATCACGATCGCGTCGGCCTCGCGCAACAGGTCCAGACGCTCGCGCGTCACCCCGGCCGCCGTCGGCCGGGCCATGCGGAAGCCGCGACCGGTCAGGTCGAGCACCGCGCGGTTGACACCGGGGATCCGCTGGAACACCCGCGTCGCCACCTCGACCAGCCGCCCGTGCTCCAGCTCGCCCCACACCAGCACCGGCAGTTCGTAGCTCCGCAGGTCGGCCTTGACGCCCACCGACCGCACGGGCAGCAGATCGCCCTGCAGGCCGAGTGGGGCGAGAATCTCGCGCAGGGCCGGCCGGGCGACCCCCGCAGTCGCCTCGAAGCCCGGCGGCAACTCCCCATCCGAACCGAGCAGCCGGATGCCGAGACCCGGGCCCGGGAACGGATGGCGCTCCAACAGATCCTCGGGAAGCCCCAGTGTTCGCCCCAGCTCCCGCACCTCCGTCTTGTACAGCTCGCGCAGCGGCTCGATCACCCGACCCTCCGCGATCAGCCGCTCGATCACCGGCACGCGGTTGTGATGCGTCTTGATCACGTCGGCGCGCCTCGTTCCCCCCGTCTCGATCGTGTCCGGATAGATCGTCCCCTGCCCCAGCAGCATCTCCCCCAGCCCCAGCCGCTCGGCCTCGCGGTCGAACACGTCCACGTACGTCTGCCCGATCGCCTTGCGCTTCTCCTCCGGGTCGGTCAACCCCCGCAGCGCCGCCAGGAAGTCGTCGGCGGCGTCGACGAAGTGCAGGTTCTTCGACACGCCCAGCCGCTCCAGCGATCGCATCACCCCGCGACTCTCGTCCTTGCGCATCAGCCCGTTGTCGACATGCAGCAAGTGGAGCTGCTTCGGCCCCAGCGCTTCCGCCAGCAGGCGGGCGCAGACCGTCGAGTCGACCCCGCCGGAGGCGAGCAGGAACACGCCGGTCGAACCCGCCTGCTGCCGGATCGCCTCGATCCGATCGTCGACGTACCGGTCCATCGTCCAGGTTGGGGCGCAGCCGCAGATACGCAGCGCGAAGTTCGCCAGCATCCGCTCGCCGAACTCGGTGTCGTCCACCTCCGGATGGAACTGGAACCCGTAGCGCCTCCGCCGCTCGTCCGCAATCGCCGCGTTGCGGTGTGTCCGTTCGTCGCCCGCCGCCTGCGACGTCGCCAGCTCGACGAATCCCGGCCCCAGCGCGACGACGGTGTCGCCGTGCGACATCCAGACCGTCGACTCGCGCGGGACGTCGGCGAACACCGGCGAGGGACGCACGATCCGCAGCCGGGCCGGCCCGTACTCGCGCTGACAGTGCTCCACCCGCCCGCCGTAGTGCTTAGCGATCTCCTGGTGGCCGAAACAGAGGCCGAGCACGGGCACGTCGAGGTCCAGGATCGCGCGGTTCCAGTCGGCGTCCTCGCCCGCCGACGCGAGCGCCGGACTGCCGGAGAGGACGATTCCCCGGTAGGGACGGAACGCCTCCAGCGGGTCATCCGGCTGGCGAATCTCCGCCCGCACCCGCAGGCGGCGGATTTTCGTGGCGATCAGGTGGGCGTACTGACCGCCGAAATCGACGACGGCCAGCCGGTCGTGCTCGGTGCGGGATGTCATGGCGGCGCCACTTTGCCACGGTTCGCCCTTGACTTCCATCCCCGCCCGGGCTCTGTTGGACGTGCCATGATCCGCGTGCTGGTCGCGTACAGCCCGACGCGGCTCGGCCGCGACAAGACCGGCCGCCCGCACCTCGAACGGCACATCCTCTCCACCGTCGCCGACGTCACGGGAGCCCTCCGGGAGGCCGGCTACCGCGTCGAGACCGCCGCCCTCGGACGCGACCCGCGCCGGTTCTTGGCCGTCGCGCGCCGCTTCCGCCCCCGGGTCGTGTTCAACCTCTGTGAAGGGATCGCCGGGGCCGCGGAACTCGAGAAGAACGCCGTCGCCCTCTTCGAAATGGCCCGCCTGCGCTGCACCGGCAACGGCTGTCTCGCCCTCGCCGTCTGCCTGGAGAAGACGATGACCAAACGCCTCCTCCGTGCCGCGCGGATCGATACGCCGGAGTTCGTCACCGTGGCCCCGGGGGAGGAGCCCGTGGGACACCCGGGATTTCCCCTGATCGTCAAGCCCGCCCTCGCCGATGGTTCGGTGGGGATCACCGCCCGCAGCGTGGTCAAGACCGAGGCGGCCCTTCGCCGGCGCGTGCAGTATGTTCACCGCTGGTTCCGACAGCCGGCCCTGGTCGAACGCTTCGTGGCGGGTCGCGAGTTCCAGGTGGCGCTCGTGGGCAACCAGCACCCCGAAGTGCTCGCCGTCGCCGAGCTGTCGTACCGCGGACTGCCGCGATCCCTCCCGCGGATCTGCAGCTTCTCCGCCAAGTGGAACCCCGGCTCGCCGTACTACCGCCACACCAACCCCGTCCTGCCCGCGCCCGTTTCCGAAACCCTCCACCACCGCCTCGTCGCCGCGGCGACCCGCGTCTGGCGCGTCCTCGGCCTCCGCGGCTACGCCCGGATCGACTTCCGCGTCCGCCGCCACCGCCCGTACGTGGTCGACGTCAACCCCAACTGCGACATCTCCGCCGACGCCGGTCTGGCCCGCGCCGCCCGGCACGCCGGCATGACCTATGCCCAGCTCTGCGACCGGATCGTCCGGCTGGCGCTGGAGTGAGCGTGCGCCTTTCCCGCCGACTCCTGTTCGACGACGAGACGCGCAAGGCGGAACTGCTCTCCTCCCGCGTCTGCGACCTGCCCCTCCGTCTCCCCGGATCCCTCCTCGGACGATGCGTCGAACGCGCCCTGGAGGACGCCCGCGCCTTCGGCATCGCCCTCGAACCCCACTTCTACCTCTCCGACGGATACGGCTGCGTCCAGGGCACCGCCAACATCGGCCTCGGCTTCTGGGACGCCGACGATCTGCTGCGCGACCTGCACGCCGACCGCCTTGGCCGCCGCCGCGACGAAATGGATCTCGTCCTCCTCCTCCGCCACGAGATCGGCCACGCCTTCTGCTACGCCCACAAACTCTACCTTCTGCCCGAGTTCCGCCGGGTCTTCGGGATCCGCGGCAACTTCTTCGCCACCTACCCCGAGAGCGACCGTTACCGCGTCGACCCCTACAGCGTGGACCACGTCAATCCCGACTTCGACTGGTACGCCCAGAAACATCCGGACGACGACTTCGCCGAAACCTTCGCCGTGTTCCTCGACCGGACCGGCGGCTGGAAAGAACGCTACCGCGGCCGCCTCGGCGCCCTCCGCAAGATCGCCTACGTCGGCCGGCTCGTCCGCACCTACGGCGCCCGCCCCCCCCTCGTCCAGCCCGGCGAAGGTCCGATCGACAAGCCGGTCGAGCAGATCCGCCGCACGGTCGCCCAGTTCTTCCGCGTCAGCCGCAAACGATACCTCAAGCGCGCCCAGGGATTCCTCGACGACGACCTCCGCGCCATCTTCCGCAAGCCCGACCGGATCCAGCGCCCCGCCAGCCCCGCCCTCGCCCTCCTCCGCCGCCACCGCCGGTTCCTGGAAGCCGCCGTCCGCAACCGCGTCCGACCCCGGGACCCGCACGTCGTCGCCGACCTGCTCGACAAGATCCGCCAACGCCTCGCCGCCCTCGGACTCGTCTACCCCGACGACGAACGCGAACGGACGCTCGCCGAACTGCTGGGCCTCGTCCTCCACAAGACGGAACTCTTCCACCGCTTCGGCACCTTCCGCGAAGTCTGACGCCCCCGCCGTCGCCGGCCCTACCGCGATCCGCCGTTCCGGTGTATCCTTCGTCCCGAAGAGGAGGGTGTACCATGACCAGCCGCATCGGTTCCCCGTGGCCGGTCGCCGCCGCGACCCTGGCCGTCGCCGTGTCCGTCGCTTCCTTCGCCGGGGCCGCCGTCCCCCTGCTCAACACCTTCGGCGGACCGCGCGGCTTCGGCACCCACTGTCTCTCCCCCAACGACGACGGGTCCTCCGCCCGCATCGACCTGACTCCCTACTTTCCCGCCGGCCTCCACTTCTTCTCCGCCACCCATACCTCGGCCTACGTCAACACCAACGGCAACATCACGTTCAGCGGCGCCGTCCCGATCTACACCCCCGAAGCCTTCCCCGTCGCCTCCCGACCGATGATCGCCGCCTACTGGGCCGACGTCGACCTCCGGCCGCTCGTCGACCGCGACTGCCGGGGCCTCGGCGCCTACACGTCCGAACCGGGCGACGGCCCGTGCGAGAACCCCCCGAGCAACGGCGCCTGGTGGTACCTCGAACCCGGCCGCTGGGTCATCACCTGGGACCAGGTCGGGTACTACTCCTGCCACCTCGACCGACGGATGAGCTTCCAGATGATCATCACCGCGGCACCCCCGGGCTGCGGCGTCGCCCCCGGCGACTTCGACGTCGAGTTCCGCTTCGAACGCTGCGAGTGGACCACCGGGGACGCCAGCGGCGGCTCCGGTGGCTTCGGCGGCTTCCCCGCCCAGGTCGGCTTCGACGCCGGCGACAGCGTCAACTATGTCGAAGTCCCCGGGTCCCGCACCGGCTCCATCCATACCATCTGCTGCGACGACTCCAACGTCGGCGAACCCGGCGTGTGGCGCTGGCAGATCCGAAGCGGCACAATCATCTGCCCCGACGCCGGCGACCCCTGCACCGTCCCGGGCGCCCTGGGCGTCTGTGCTGAGGGGCGCACCCAGTGCGTCGCCGACGACGTGATCTGCGTCGGCAACGTCTCTCCATCCCCCGAACGCTGCGACGCCCTCGACAACGACTGCGACGGCGCCGTGGATGAGGACGACGGCATCTGCGCCCCCTTCGAGATCTGCGACCACGGCGTCTGCCGCACCGTCTGCTCCGAGTTCGGCTGCCCGCCCGGCCAGATCTGCGACGACGACGGACGCTGCATCGACGAGGAGTGCCGCGACGTCGTCTGCGACGAGGGCCTGCGTTGCGTCGACGGCGTCTGCGTCGGCGCCTGCGACGGGATCGTCTGCCCCTGGGACCGCGTTTGCGTCGCCGGCAACTGCGTCGACCTCTGCGCCGTCATGGTCTGCGACGAGTGCAGCACCTGCATCCACGGGGTCTGCGAGACCCGCTGCGAGTGGGAACCGTGCCCGCCGGGCGAGGTCTGCCAGGCCGACGGCCGCTGCCTCCCCGAACCTTGCCTCTCCGTCACCTGCGATCCCGGCTTCCATTGCGAAGGCGGCACCTGCGTCGACAACTGCCTCGGCGCCGTCTGCCCCGCCGGCCAGGAATGCCGCGTCGGCGAATGCGTGCCGATCCCCACCGGCGCGGACGCGGCCCCCGGCGCCGACGCCGACGCTGCCCCCGGCGCCGACGCCGACGCTGCCCCCGGCGCCGACGCCGACGCCGCCTTCGACATGAGCGGCGATGCGCGCCCCGACGCCTGGACGGTGCCGCCCGCCGATACCGGCGAAGGGCTCGGCTGCGGCTGCCGCGCCGTCTCCGCCCCGACACGCGCGTCGCCCGCCGCCGCCCTCCTCGCGCTCGCCGGCCTCGCCCTCGCCCCGCGCCGCCGCCGCTGAGACGCGCCAACCCGGCCGCCTCCCCGGCGCCCATCCGCATCGGAGTCGTCGTGGTCGTGGTCGTGGTCGTCGTCGCCGCCGTAGAAGGGGAGGGGAGGACCCGCGTCCGGGACGCCTTCGCTTCGCTGCGGCCGATGGCGGCTCGCCCGACGGAGCGGATGGCGGCTCGTCCTACGGAGGGACCTGTGCTCCGTCCGCTGTCGGTGCCGAGGGCGCCGCCTCCGGCGTTTCCGCCTCCGGCGTCTCGTTCTCCACCCACCGCGACCGCGGATGGTGGCGGCGAGGCGCGCAGCGGATGGCGGCGGGCCGGGCGTCGGGATCGGTCCAGGTCACGGATCGCAGCCGCTCGATTCTCCCGCTGCGATGCCGCACCCCGGGCCGGAACAGCGGCTCGGCGTCGCAGAGCTCCCCGCGGAAAATGAACTCGAAATGCACGTGGGGACCGCGGCTGATCCCCGTGCTCCCCAGCTCGGCCAGAATCCCCCCGGCCGGAACCCGCTGCCCCGCCACGACGAAGTTGACCGAGTTGTGCGCGTAGGCCGTCACCCATCCGCCGGGGTGGATCACGATCACCAGGTTCCCGTACCCCCGGACCTCGCGCCCGGAATAGGCCACGATCCCCGGCGCCGCCGCGCGGACGTTCCACCCCATCTCGCCCATGATGTCCGTCGCCAGGTGGTACCCTCCCTCGCCCGAACCCCAACCCCGCACGTACCACCCCTTCGCCACCGGCCACCGCAGCGTCCCCGGCAGCTCGTCCGTCTCCCCCGCGGCCCGGACCCACGAGCGCCGGGCGCGACCGTTCAGCAGCTCGCGGGCGCACTGGACGGTGCCCAGCCCCAGCCGGCGGGCCAGCGCCGTGGCCGATCGCTCCGGGCCGGTCGTCTCGGGACGGACCCGGCCCCGCCGGTCCTGCGTCACCCCGGGGATGAACAGCTCGGTCCCCTCCCGCAGCGTGCGGGCTTCATCGGCCGTCAACGCGTTCGCCGCCATGATCGCGCCGACGCCCACCTGGAACGCCCGCGCCAGATCCCAGATCGTCTCCCCGCGACCCAGCACGTGCACCAGGCCGCTCCGCACCGACGGGTCCGCCGGCCGCACCTGGTCCTCCGGGATGCCCGGCACGATCACCGGCCGGCCAACCGACAACGCCCGGAGGTCGTCGTCCGTGAAGCCGTTCCGCGCCGCCAGCTCGTCGACCGTCTTGCCGTACCGCCGCGCCACGTCCCACAGCGTCTCGCCGGGGGCCAGGAAATGGTACGCCCCGTCGGCCAGCGGCGGCAAGTTCGCCCGCATCTGCGCTGCGCGCGCCGCCGCGCCCAGCACCGGCACCGTCTTCGTCACGCCGGGAATCCGCAGCACCCGGCCGCGGCTCAACCTCCGCACCTGCCGATCCCGCAACCCGTTGGCGGCCAGGATCGCGCGGACGTCGACTCCGTACGAGCGGGCGATGTCCCACAGCGTCTCGCCCTCGGCCACCACGTGTTCAACATACACCTCCGCCGCGTCCGCCGTCCCGTCGTCGTCGCCCGTCGCCGCATCCTCGGCCCGGGGCATCCCGCCGCCGCCGTCCTCCTCCGCTGCCTCCTCGGCCCGCGAGTCTTTCTCCCCGGCCGCATCGCCTCCGTCCGCCGCCCCCCTCGCCGCCGCGTCCCCGCCCCGGCTGCCGCTGCCGCTCTCCCCGCCGCAGGCCGCGGCCCAGCCGACCGCCAGCACGACCGCGAACGCGGACCCTCTCGGCCTCGAAACCATCCCGGCCTTCCGCGCGTCGCCCGGCCGCCTCCCCGCCGGCCGCCTCCCGCCCCCCGCTCGAACCGCGACGCCGCTCAACGACCGCAGAACGACGGGCCGGTGCGCCCGCCCCCGGGTACCTCCGGCCACGCCTCCCCGACGCACGGCGCCGCCCCGCCGCCTTCCGCCGCGTCCAGCAGCCGCTTCAGCCGCTCCGGCGTCACCGGAACCTCGTCCGGCCGCACCCCCACCGCGTCCCGGATCGCGTTCAAGATCGCCGGCATCGTCGGCATGATCCCCCCCTCGCCGACCTCCTTCGCCCCGAACGGACCGTTCGGCTCCCGGCTCTCCACGATCACACACTCCATCTTCGGCGCGTCCAGGGCCGTCGGAATCTTGTACTCTCCCAGGTTCGCGTTCCACACGCGCCCCCGCTCGTCGAACTTCACTTCCTCGAACAGTGTCTCCCCCAGTCCCATCGACATCGAACCCTGCATCTGGCCCTCGACGCTGGTGACGTTGATCGCCAGGCCGCAGTCGTGCGCCCCCACGATCCGGTGCACCGTCACCTGGCCGGTCTCCCGATCGACGGACACCTCCGCCACCTGCGCGCTGCATCCGTAGGCGGGCGAGGTGCCGACTGCGGCGCCCTTGTGCGTGCCCCCGAGCGGCGGGGGCCGGTAGTGCCCGCGGCCCACGATCGCCCCGCGCTCGAGGAACGCGATGCGGGACGCCTCGCGGAACGTGAGCCCCTCGCCCGCCGGCGGGTCGCCGAAACCGCGGTGCTCCTTGAGGTACGTCTGTCGGAGCGCGGCCAAGTCAGCCCGGCCCTCGCGATCGAACAGCCGCCCGTCCCGCCACTCCAGCCGCTCCGGCGGCACCCCAAGCCGTGCCGCCACCGCCTCCGTCACCTGCCGCCGCGCGTCCTCCGCCGCCATCTTCGTCGCGTGCCCCGTCATCAGCGTGGTGCGCGACGAGTAGGCTCCCAGATCGAGCGCCAGGTCGGTGTCCCCCGACACCACCTTGACCTCGTCGAGCTCCACGCCCAGGACCTCGGCGGCGATCATCGCCATCGCCGTGTCGCTCCCCTGACCGATGTCCGCCGCCCCCGTCCATACCAGCACGCTGCCGCCCACCTCCGGCAGCTTCACGATCACGTTGCAGTGCCACGTCTCCGACCGGTAGATCGGGTACCCCGCCCCCGAGACGAAGAACCCGCAGGCCGCCCCGAAACCCCGGCCCTGCGCCCGCCGGCTCTCCCGATCCTTCCACCCCGAAACGTCCCGCACCGCCTCCAGACACTCGCGCATCCCCAGACTGCTCATGTCCAGATGGTTGCAGGTTCTCTCCCCCGCCCCCATCACGTTCTGCAGCCGCAGGTCGATGGGGTCACGGCCGAGCTTCCGGGCCAGATCGTCCAGCAACACCTCGAACAACGCCCGCGCGATCACCCCGCCGTGCCCGCGCTGCGCCCCGCACGCCGGCTTGTTCGTCGCCACCCGCCAGCCGTCGTAGCGCATGTTCGGCAGGCGGTACGGCGCCCCGAGCAGCGAGCCGGCGTAGTACACCGTCGCAATGCCGAAACTCGAGTACGCCCCGCCGTCCATCACGTTCTTGTGCTTGAGATACAGGAGCGTGCCGTCGCGCCTCGCCCCGATCTCCATCTCGTGGAAGAACTGGTGCCGCGCCCGGGAATGCAGGAACACCTGCTCCCGCGTGAACCGCAGCTTCACCGGCCGCCCCGTCCGCATCGCCAGGAGGCACGTCGCCAGCTCGTGCGTCCCGCACGCGGCCTTCGGGCCGAACCCCCCGCCCACCGCCGGCTTCACGACCCGGACCTTGCCGATCGGCACTCCCAGCACCATCGACAGCGTGCGCTGGACGTAGTGCGGGGCCTGGGTCGAGCTCCACAGGGTCAGGAAGCCGCGCGCATCGTACTGCGCGATGCACGCCTGCGGCTCGAGGAACGCGCCGTCCGGCATCCGGTTGCACAGCCGCCCCGCAACCTTCACCTCCGCCTGCGCCTCCGCTGCCGCCACGTCGCCGAACTCGTCGTGCACCTCCGCCGTCACGTTGTTCGGGTACTTCTCGTGCACCTGCGGCGCCCCCGGGCGCAACGCCTCGAACGCGTCCAGCACCGCCGGCAGAACCTCGTAGTCCACCTCGATCGCCCCCAACGCCCGCAGCGCCGTCTCCTCGTCCTCCGCCGCCACCGCCGCCACCTCGTCGCCCACATAGCGCACCCGGTCCGCCGGGAAGATCGTCTCGTCGTAGCGCGCCGGACTCACGCCGAACGGCGTCGCCGGCGCCTCCGCCGCCGTGATCACGTCGACCACCCCCGGCATCGCCCGCGCCCGCGACGCGTCGATCCGCCGGATCCGCGCGTGCGCGTGCGGGGACTGCAACAGCGCCGCGTACAGCATCCCCGGAAAACGCAGGTCGTCCGTGTACAGGGCCCGCCCCGCCGCCTTGTCCGCCGCATCGATCCGGACCGCCCGCGTCCGCAGCACTCTCGTCCCGGCCATCGCCGCCCTCCGCTCCCCCTCAGCCGCGTCCCCGCGCCGCCGCCGCGTCCAGGATCGCCTGCACGATCTTCTCGTAGCCCGTGCACCGGCACAGGTTGCCCGAAATCGCCCGCCGTACGTCCGCCTCTGTCGGCGCCGGGTTCGCGTCGAGCAGCGCCTTTGCGGTCAACACCATGCCCGGCGTGCAGAACCCGCACTGCACCGCCCCCGCCGCCGCGAACGCCTGCTGGATCGGATGCGGATGCCGCGTGTCCCCCAGCCCCTCGATCGTCTCGATCGCGTGCCCCACCGCCGTCACCGCCAGCACCAGACACGCATTGACCGGCCGCCCGTCCAGCAGCACCGTGCACGTCCCGCACTCTCCGACCGAACACCCCTCCTTCGTCCCCGTCAGCCCCAGGTCCTCGCGCAACACCTGCAGCAGCGTCCGGTGCGGTACCACCGCCACCACCCGCTCCCGCCCGTTCACCTGCAACCGGATCACCCGCCGTTCGTCCGCCATCGCCCGCTCCATCCCCCGTCACGCGGCGCCCCGCGCGCGCGCCACGGCCCGCTCCAGCACCCGGAACGCCAACACCTCGGCCGCCTGCCGCCGGTACGCCGCCGAAGCTCGGAAGTCGTCGATCGGCCTCGTCTGCGCCGCCGCCGCCCGCGCCGCCGCCCGCAACGCCGCCTCGTCCGGCACCTTCCCCACCAGATCCGCCGCCTCCACCCCCAGCGGGATCGGGGCCGCCGAGCCGAATGCCACCCGGGCCGCCCGCACCCGCTCCCCCTCGAGTGCCACCCACGCTGCCGCCGAGACGATCGCGATCTCGTACGCCCGCCGCACCCCCAGCTTCATCGCCGCCGACCCGCAACCGGCCGGCTGCGGCGGAAAACGTACCTCCGTCAGCAGCTCCCCCGGCGCCAGCACCGTCTGCCCCGGCCCGACGAAGAACGCCCGCGCCGCAACCTCCCGCCGCCCCCCCCGCGACGTCAGCGTCAACACCCCCTCGAGCGCCACCACCGCGGGCGCCGTGTCGGCGCACGGCCGGGCGTTGCACAGGTTCCCCCCCAGCGTCGCCCGGTTCCGCACCTGCGGCGATCCCACCGATGCGGCCCCGTCGGCCAGCGCTCCCAGCGCCCCCGCCAGACGATCGTCCGCCGCCAGCTCGCTCATCGTCGTCAACGGGCCGCAGGTCGTTCCCCCGGTGTCCACCCGCACCCCCCGCAGCTCCGACACCCGCAACAACGACACCAGCCGCTCCGGGAACGGCCCGGGCCGGAACGCCGGCAGCGCCGGGAAGCGCAACCGCCGGTCGTACTCGCGCTTCAGGTCCGGCAGCACGTCCGTCCCACCGGCTACCGGTCGGGACCGCACCCCGGGGTCCGCCAGCGCCTCCAGCGCCGCCGCCAGCGATTCGGGCTCCACCACGTCGAAAGGAGGCAACAGCATGCCGCGAAATGTAGCGGAAGCCGGCCATTCGGGATAGAGTCTTCTTGCAGTCCGGCCGCCGTCGGCCGGCGCGGGAGCGCCGCCCCATGCGCCTGCGCATCGATGGCCTCGAGGAAACCTGGCCCGACGGCCTGTCGCTCGGCGAGATCCTCCGCCGCCGCGGCGACCCCACCGACCACGTCCTCGTCGAACGGAACGGTCGCCACGTCCGCCGCGACGCGCTCGACGAGACCTTCCCCCAGGACGGCGACGCGATCGAAGTCATCCTCCCGGCCCACGGCGGTTAGCCCGAACCCCGCCCCGGCCCGTTTCCGCCGGGAACTTCCCCCTTGGCGGCGTCCACCAACCCGACCGCGGCTCGCGGCCGCCAGACTGGAGGATGTCATGGGAAGGCGATCGGTCGGAGTATGCCTGGCGGCGGGCCTCGTCGCGTCCTGGTCCGCCCCCGCCCCGGCGGCGCGCAGCGAACGCGCGCCAAGCGTCCTGCCGCTGCGCAGCGTCGTCCTCTACGAGTCGGGCGTCGGGTACTTCGAACGCCGCGGCCCGGTGCAACGCCACGCCGACCTCGCCCTGCTCGTCCCCCAGAACCACCTCGACGACGCCCTGATGACCCTCGTCGTCCTCACCACCGACGGCGCCCGCGTTGGCGCGCTCTCCTTCCCCAGCGTGCTTGCCCCCGCCGCCGCCCTCGCCGAGTCGCCGGCGCCCGTCGACGCCTTCGCCCAGGACGGCTCGATCGTGCCCCTCCTCGGCGCCCTCGCCGGCCTCCAGGCCCGCCTCCGCACCACCCGCGGCGAAACCCTCGACGGACGCGTGATCGGCACCGCCCGCGTCGAGGAACCGCGACCCCCCAACCCCGACGGCTCGACCCCCGAGACCGCCACCGTCGAACTCCCCGTCCTCGTGTTCCTCACCTCCTCCGGCGCCCTCCGCTGGTTCCACCTCGACGAGATCGAATCCGTGGGACCCTCCGACGCCCCCGCCCAGACCGCCATGGACCGCGCCGTCGCCGCGCTCTCGACCCGCCGCGGCGAAGCCCAGGAGACGATCGGCGTCTCCGTCCGCGAAGGCGGCGACCTCGCCATCGGCTACCTCGCCGAAGCCCCTGTCTGGCGCGTCAGTTATCGCCTCGTCTTCCAGGACCGCCGGGCCCGCCTCCAGGGCTGGGCCCTCGTCCACAACGACACCGACGAGGACTGGAACGGCGTCGCCGTCGAACTCGTCGAGGGCCGCCCGAACTCCTACCTCTTCCCCTTCGTCACCCCTCGTTTCCGCTACCGTGAAGTGGTCGCCCCCGAGGAAGGCATGGAAACCGCCCCCCAGCTCGCCGGCACCAACGCCGACCAGCTCGCCGCCGGCGGCGACATCTCCTACGGCTTCGGATTCGGAGCGGGCGAGGCGATGGGCTACGCCACCGGCGGCTACGGCGCCGGCTTCGGCAGCCCCGGCTCCCCCGGCGATTCCAGCGCCAGCAACCTGCTGGCCGTCGGCGAGCTCGCCGCCGAGGCGCAGGCGGCCGCCGAACAGCGCCGCGAGCTGCTCTCCTATCGCGCCACCGAGCCGCTCTCGCTGCGCGCCCACGAATCGGCCCTCGTCCCCGTCCTCGACGGCCCGATCTCCGCCGAACGGATCAGCGTCGCCGACGGGACGGGCAATGTCCTTTCCGCAATCAAACTGCACAACGACTCCGGCTACGCCCTGCGCGAAGGACCACTGGCCGTCTTCGACGGCGGCTTCGCCGGCCAGTCCTGGCTCCCCCGCATGTACGTCGGCGACGCCCGCATCCTCCCCCACGGCGCCGACCTCGATGTCGTCGCGACCTGCGACGACGAACAGACCGCCGACGAGACCCGCATCGTTCGCTGGAACCAACCCCGCTCCGAACGCGAAGGCGGCGGGCCCGGCCGCCTCGAAGAACACTACGTGCACATCGTCCGCCAGACCTGGACCCTCGCCAGCCACGCCTCGACCGACCGCAAGCTGTGCATCCGCATCGACGAACTGCAGAACGGTCGCGTCACCGGCGGCGAGGTCGAACGACTGACCACCGAGTACGACAGCGAACAGTACCACTCGTGCGTCTGGCTCCCCGCCGGCCAGGAACTGCAGCATGCGATCACGATCGAACAGGGGTTGCAGCGGTCGTGGCGTCCCGACGCACTCACCGCCGCCGTCGTCCGCGAGCTGGCGGACATCGCGCGGCTGCCGGACGAGACCCGCGGCGTCCTGCGTCGCGCCGCCGAGAAACTCGCCGAGGCCGAGACGGCGGCCAACGAGGCCGCGCAGCTCCAGGCCGCCGGTGTGCGCGTCTCCAGCGAGATCGCGCGCGACCGCGCCGACCTCGCGGCCCTCGCCGGATCCGGCGCCGACGAGGACGTGGCGACCGGCATTGCCGAGGCACTGGTCGAGGCGGGCCGCCGCCTCGACGACCTGTCCCGCCGCTCCGAGGAAAACGCACGGGCCGCCGAACGCGCCCGCCGAGACGCCGTGGAGATCCTCCGCACCCTCCCCCCCGCCGCACCGTGACCCCGGCCCGCACCCCGCCGGCAACTCTCCCCTCCGCCCCACCGCCCTCCGGTCCGAGGTCATCCGGATGTGCGCCTGCTTCGAGTCGCCGCGGCGCCGGCCGCCCGCGGGTCCTCCGGCCAGGCGTGCTTCGGATAGCGGCGCATCAGCTCCCGCCGCACCTTCGGATAGTGGCGCTCCCAGAACCCCGCCAGGTCCGTTGTCACCTGCACCGGCCGCCCGCTCGGCGCCAGGAGGTGCAGCACCAGCGGCACCCGGCCGCCGCCCACCCGCGGACCCTCCGCCAGCCCGAAAAAGTCCTGCAACCGCGACTCGACCCACGGCTCTCGGCCCGGCTCCCACTGCACCCGCAGCCGCCGCCCGTTCACCTCGACCCGCTCCGGCGCCAGCCGCTCCACCGCCGCCCGCTGCCGCGCGTCGAGCCGCGCTTGCAACCGCCCGACCAAGCCCCCGCCCCCGGCCGACCGCAGCTCGCCGAGACTCCGCCGCCCCCGGCACAGCTCCCCCAGCGCCGCCCGCACCGCCTCGTCGCTCACCGGCGGCAGGTCCTCGATGTGGCGGGCTGCGAACGCCACCCGCGCCCGCCACACCGCCAGCTCCGCCGGGTCGCAGTACGCCGCCGGCCCCGCCGCCCACGCCGCCTCCGCCAACACCCGCTCCGCCTCCGCACCCGTCGCCGGTCCCCGGTTCTCGTGCAACACCAGCCCGTCGTACGACAGCGTCGAGACCGCCTCGACTCGCCCGGCCTGCTCGTCGAATCGCACTTCCGTTCGTTCCGCGAGCCGCTCGGGAAAGAGATCGAGCAGCCACTCGGGCTCCACTGCCGACGCGAGCCGCACCCGCGGCAGGGAGCGGCGGTTGCCCGCCCCGAGCCGGGGCACTTCGGCTTCCACCGCGACCAGGAGCTCGGCGTCCCGCACCACGCTCGTCTCCGCCAGCCGTGCTGCCCCGCCCCCGCACAGCAGCAGTTCGTCGGAACCTGGGCGACGCCGCCGTGCCACGCGGTCCGGGAACCCGGCCAGCACCGCGCGACCGAGGATCGTCTTCTCGTCCGCCGGCCCTCCCCCCGCCGACCCCACCCGATCCGCCGTCCGCGCCGCCGCTGGCCTGCCGTCGCCGTACGCCTGCCGGATCCGGTCCCGCGTCCGCGCGACCGCCCGCAGCGCCCCCGCGTCCAGTGCCTCGTCCGCGTTGCGGAAGCCCTGTCGCTCTGCCTCGCGGAACGCCTCGAGCCGGTCGAGCAGGTCGGACGGTCCGGCCTCGAGCCGGCCGCGTCGCTCCGCGTCGCCCCAGCCGGTCCGCGCCGCGCGTCGGATGTCGCGCTCGCCCAGCAGCGCCGCCAGCAGCGCGCCCGCCTCCGCCGCCCCCGCCTCGGCCGCCGCCAGGACCGTCCGGGCCAGCCGCGGAGGAAGCGGCAACCGAACCATCCGGCGGCCGAGCTCGGTGATCCGGCCCGCCGCATCCAGCGCGCCGAGACGCGCAAGCAGCCGTTCCGCCGCCTCGACCGCCGCCGGCAGCGGCGGGTCGAGCCACGCCAGCGGCCCCTCGTCGGGCAGCGCGCGCAGCGCCAGCACCGTCTCGGCCAGGTCCGCCCGGCGCACCTCGGGCGGGTCGTGCGCCGCCCTCCGGTCATGGTCCGCTCGCGTGTACAGCCGCACGCAACGGCCGGGACCGAGCCGCCCTGCGCGGCCCGCCCGCTGCGCCGCGGACGCCCGGCTCACCCGCACCGTCTCCCGCACGGGCAGCCCCGACCACGGCGAGTACCGGACGGCCCGCGCCAGCCCCGTGTCGATCACCGAGGTCACGCCGGGGATCGTCACCGAGCTCTCGGCCACGTTCGTCGAAAGGATGACCTTGCGGCGCGGACCGAGCCGCACCGCCCAGTCCTGCTCCGCGGCCGGCAGATCGCCGTGGAGCGCCGCGAGCTCCGCCCCGTGCCGCTCGGCCGCCGCCTGGCACGCCTCCAGCGCCCGCCGGATTTCCGCGGCACCCGCGAGAAACACCAGGATGTCCCCAGGCACGCCTCCACCCGCCGCCCCGGCGAGTTCCCGCGCCACCGCCGCCGCGACCCGCCCCGCCACCTCGGATGGGGGAGACGACGGTTCGAGCGATCCGCGCTCTGCGTATTCGACCTCCACCGGATGTGCGCG
>Ga0209162_1002291_pt1 | contig 17118 bp, 15 predicted proteins | sample YNPNPMetaG_FD_187121 | JGI IMG/M metagenome (GOLD analysis project Ga0209162, IMG submission 187121) | Anoxygenic and chlorotrophic microbial mat microbial communities from Yellowstone National Park, USA - YNP NP MetaG (SPAdes) (version 2) ... | reverse complement strand
CTAAAGGCGGGACTACAAACCACGGCGGTTCGTAGTGCAGGCTTTAGCCTGCGTCTGACACGCGTGGATTGGCGAGATGCTCTGAACCCGCCTAAAGGCGGTACTACGAACGGCAGCGGTTCGTAGTACAGGCTTTAGCCTGTGTTCGATGCGCACGAACTTTTCCTCCGCGTTCTTCCGCCTAAAGGCGGGACTACAAACGGCGACGGTTCGTAGTGCAGGGTTTAGCCTGTGTCCGACGCGCGTGGATTATTCGAGCGACTTCTCCGCCGCCTAAAGGCGGGACTACAAACCGCGACGGTTCGTGTGTGATTGGGAGGTCTGTGCTGGAGCGGCGCGAATTCGGAAACCTCACGGGCTCACGAATGCAAGCCACCCAAAGCTTCATTCACGTTAGGTTTGCGGGTGAGAATCATTGCTTTCACCACGTTGTCAGCGTACCGCGCGTTCAATTCGAATGCGGCGGGGGTGTCCTCGAGTCGAAAACGGTGACTCACCAGTGGTTTGAGTTCCACCTGTCCATTGCAGACGAGGCTTATCGCCCGCTGATAAGCGTGTTTCATCCGACGGCACAGCAGGATCGTCAGGCCTTTACGTCGTGCGGTGGAATGCTTCAACTCGAGACGATCATCACGCGGTATTCCGACAAGGACGAGCCTGCCGCCGAATCGTGCCATGTCGGCTGCCTGGGCGATTGATTTGTCGCCCCATGCAGCTTCGATGGCGACGTCAACGCCGCGGCCTTTCGTCTCTCGGAGCACGCGACCGACCGGTTCGTCGGCTGTTGGGGAGAACGCTATTGCGCCCCATGCTTCAGCCATTTTCAAGCGCCAGTCGAGTGGATCGATTATGTAGATTGGGTTTGCGCCTGCGAGTTGTGCCACCTGAAGAATCAGAAGTCCTATTGGCCCGGCGCCGATAATGGCAACGCTATGGCCAACACGCAGCCGCGCGAGATCAACCGCATGCAACGCAACGCCCAACGGCTCGAGAAGCGCTGCTTCCTCGTCGTCGAGCGCATCCGGCACAGGATGACACGATCGTCCAAGCATTTTGATCCATTCGACAAGGCAGCCGTCGTCGGGGTGATTGCCGCAGAACTTGAGTTGTGTGCAAAGATTTGGATGGCCGCGCTGGCACAATTCGCAACGGTAACATGGTTGTGCGGGGTCGATGGCGACGCGCGTGCCGGGCCGGATTGGTTGGTTCGATCCGTCGAGGACATCCGGGCCGACTTCTTCAACAACGCCGCTGAATTCATGGCCAAGAACAAGGGGCGACTTCACCTCTGTATCGCCGATGCGGGCGTCTTCGTAGGAATGAAGGTCGCTTCCGCATATCCCGGTTGCACTGACGCGGATCAGGACTTCACCCGGGCCCGGCGATTGCGGTTTTGGCACGCGTTCGACTCGCAGGTCTCGAGGTCCGTGCAACCGAACCGAAAGCATGGTCTCATTCATGATAATTTGAGTGGTTGGCCTGTTCTGTTGTGTTGGCATCAGAACCGGACAGACAGTGCGCAGCGCGGCGCGGCCGGAACCTGATGATCCCATCAAGAGACCTGTGATCGCTGCAGTGATGGCGCTGTGACGGGCCTCGGCCGGCTACTGGTATTTGATTGCAATCCCCACTATGAGCCTGCCCCGGACAGTGCTGACCATCGGCGACCACCACGGTCCTGTTATGACTGCGCCAACCGGATGGATTTGGTCGTGCACCAGAACCACGGCGTCTGCGCCCATTTTAGCTGCATCTCGTCGCAAGACTTCCTCAATTTTTTCAATCTTTGGCGGTGGATCAATCGAGGCGTCCACCACAACTTCGCCGAGTTTTTCGTGTGGTCTGGCCGGTTCACTGCGCAGGATTTCAATTTGCGTCGGGGACGTGGCAGGGGGGCGTGGCGCACCAACGTATTGCACCGTGCGCGAAGACAACGAACTGCAGCCCACCAACAGCAGCAGGCCAAGTCCAATGCCTGATCCGAAAACAGATTTTATAGTGCGATTGTTCATGGTATTTCAAATCTGCTATCTCATGAGCTTCATCAGCCCGGGTGTCAACAACCAATCCAACTCTGCACAGGCTCCCGGGCGCAAGCTGTCTGCCGAGAGCCTGATCAGACCGGCCTTCTTGAGCTTGATCGGCAGGCCAGTCTTTCCTGTCATGAGTATTGATGCAAGCTCGCTGAGGCAAGGTTCATGGCCCACCAGCAGGACGTTTTCGGGCTTTGGTCGAAACCGCTGCAACTGCTGAATGAGGGCATCGATCTTGCCATCGGGCGCGAGGTGGTCGCTGAATTCGATTCGACCGGCCAGATGGAGGCTGTCTGCGATTATTTCGGCTGTTTGTCTTGCGCGCTGGCACGGGCTTGACAAGATTCTGTCGAACTTCAGTTTCATTGCCTTCACGGCACGCGCGGCAGCACGCAGCTTTTCGCGGCCTTCGTCAGTGAGAGGCCGGTCGGCATCGTTGACGTACCCGGGCGCACCGCGTTTGGCGGCAGCACCATGTCTGAGCAGATAGAGGTTCATACAAAATATTGATTGTAAGATTGAGCTACTCTAACCTTAACACGAACTCACATGAAGGTCTATATTGATGGCAAATTCTACGATCCGGTCGAAGCGAAAGTTTCAGTTTTGGATCACGGGTTTTTGTATGGCGACGGGGTGTTCGAAGGCATTCGGGCCTACAACGGGCGCGTTTTCAAACTGAAGGAACACATCGACAGGTTGTACAGGTCGGCGAAAGCGATTCTGCTGGATGTTCCATTGACACCGGAGCAGATGACTGCTGCGGTGCTGGAAAGCTGCAGGCAGAACGGGTCTCCGGATTGTTACATAAGATTGGTTGTAACACGGGGAATCGGGACTCTTGGGCTGAACCCGAAGAATTGTCGCCGGGGGTCGGTCATAATCATTGTTGGCGACATCCAGCTTTACCCTCGAGAGCTCTACGAGAAAGGCATGGAGATTGTGACGGTGCCTACAACGCGAAACCTGATCAACGCTGTCAACCCGGCAATCAAATCGCTCAATTACCTCAACAACATCCTGGCCAAGATTGAAGCCAATATCGCAGGCGTTGAGGAAGCGATAATGTTGAACGCGGAGGGGTATGTTGCCGAGTGCACGGGCGACAACCTGTTTGTTGTTCAGGGGCCGCGCCTGCTTACGCCGCCTCTTTATGCGGGTGCGTTGTACGGAATCACGCGGGGTGTGGTGATGGAGTTGGCGCGTGAGGTCGGCATGGAAGTTGCAGAAACGAATCTGACGCGGTACGATATATTCAACGCGGACGAATGTTTCCTGACCGGAACCGGAGCGGAGCTGATACCGGTTGTGAAGGTGGATGGGCGAGTGATTGGCAACGGAAAACCGGGGCCCACCACGACCGGATTGATAGTGCGCTATCGTGCTTTGACCAGAGCATCCGGAGAACCGTTCTAGGCATGCGATCTCGGGCGGGGTGGAAAACGAGTCTGCGCAGTCAAAAATGCAGCCGGCAGTATGCGGCGCAGTTGACGAAAGCGGTTTGTTGCCGTACCAGTGAATCAAGGTTATGATGTGCATGATTTGCAAACAGAGGGAGGCGCGGGTCCACCTCACACAGATTGATCAGGGCAAGATCAAGAAGGTTGACCTGTGCGAGCAATGCGCCAAGGAAAAGGGCGTTGACGATCCCACCGGCTATGCTTTGGCTGATTTGCTGCTTGGCCTTGGGGCGCCGCAGGAAACCACCCGCTCAAGCAGTACGGCAACCTCGTGCAGGAGCTGCGGGTTGACCGCCACTGATTTCAAGAAGAGCGGGCGGCTCGGTTGCCCGGATTGCTACGCCACGTTCAAAGATATCCTGTCAGGCTTGCTTGAATCGATGCACCGTGGGACACGTCATACCGGCAAAAGGCCGGGCGCAGGCCATCCACCGGTCGTCGCCAGCGATCAACTCGCGCTGCTGCAGCAGCAGCTTGCCGAGGCAATCGCAGTTGAAAACTATGAAGAAGCTGCGCGCATTCGCGACCGGATAAAGGCATTGAAGAGTGCGGATGGGCGGGTTTTGAGTGCGTAGAATTGATTTCTGATGAAACTTCACGAATTTCTTCCTCCGGTGTCGCAAGCGGTTGGGCGTGTTGGCCCGAACGACTGGGTTGTTCTGTCAACACGTGTGCGGCTTGCCCGGAACTTGCGCAGCACCCTTTTCCCCGATCGGGCAAAGAAGAACGATCGAATTCGTGTATGCAGCATTATTCGGAAGGAGGTGGAAGCTCTGCCGCAAATGGCCAGCGGGTTCGCCGAGTCAATGGATGCATTATCGGCGGTTGAAAAGCAAACGTTGGTCGAGCGGCACCTTATCAGCCGCGAGCATGCGATGCGCGGAGCGGGGAGCGCCCTCGTGTTGAGCAAGGACACGTCTCTTTCGGTGATGATTAATGAGGAGGACCATCTCCGCATGCAATCGCTGAAGCCGGGGATGCAGTTGCAGGAAGCGTGGGTTGCGATTGACGAGGTGGACACCGCATTATCGAAGACGTTGGATTTTGCGTTCAGCGATGAATTTGGATATTTGACGGCGTGTCCGACCAATGTTGGCACCGGGATTAGGGTGAGCGCGATGCTGCATCTGCCGGGGCTTGTTCTGGCGGAGCAGATCAACCGGGTGATCCAGGCTGCAAACGAGCTGGGTCTTGCTGTGCGCGGTCTTTACGGTGAAGGGACCGAGGCTCTCGGCAACCTCTTCCAGGTGTCCAACCAGAGAACGCTCGGCCAGACAGAAGAAGAGATAATCGAGCGGGTCGGAAAGGTGGTGAACAACATAATTGAGAACGAAAAGAACGCGCGGGGCCTGTTGCTCCAGAACAACCCCAAGATGGTCTATAACCACATTGGGCGGGCTTACGGGATATTGGCCAACTCGCACAGCATTTCTTCCAAGGAAACAATGAACCTCCTGTCGTTGTTCAGGCTCGGGTTTGATCTGGGCTTTTTCCCGGGCGTGCAACGCTCGTTCATAGACGAGTTGTTCATGGTTACTCAGCCAGCGCATTTGCAGGCCCGGTTCGCGGGGAAACTCTCGGCGGAAGAACGCGATATCCGCCGGGCCGACATGCTCAGAGAAGCTTTCCGGAACGTGGAACGGCCTTCGATGCCGTCAGACCCAACAAGTTCACTGGACAAAACATGAAACTCGTAGCATTTTTTGTCCAGTACGTGGGTCAAACACTGGCCTTATGAGTGACGAGAATTTTGCCAACTTTACACCTCGTGCGCAGCAGGTAATAGCGCTGGCGCGCAAAGAAGCGGATCGCTTCAACCACAATTTTGTTGGGACCGAGCATCTGCTTCTCGGCCTTATCAAACTGGGGCAGGGGGTTGCAGTCAACGTTCTGCAAAGAATGGGGCTCGACCTCGAGACTGTTCGGATGGAGGTCGAAAAACAGGTCGGCACCGGCCCGGACCAGAAGATGATCGGGAATATCCCGTTTACTCCGCGGGTCAAGAAGGTGCTGTCTCTGGCTGCGAAAGAGGCGCGGGCACTTAATCACAGCTACGTTGGCACTGAGCACATACTGTTGGGGTTGCTGAGAGAAGGCGACGGCGTTGCAGCCAGAGTGCTGAAGAATCTTGACGTTGACATCGAGCAAACGCGACAGGAAATCCTGAGGGAACTGGATCCCAACCTCGCGAACAGCGAAGAAGGACAGGCCGAAGAACAGCCCAAGCCCGGCGAGAAGAAAGGTGAAATGAAGACGCCCGCTCTGAAGGCGTTTGGCCGGGATTTGACGGAGATCGCGCGCCGGGGTGAGATGGACCCGGTAATTGGCCGACAAAATGAAATCGAGCGGGTTATACAGATTCTGTGTCGGCGGACCAAGAACAACCCTGTCTTGCTTGGCGAGGCCGGTGTGGGCAAGACCGCCATCGTCGAAGGGCTGGCTCAGGAGATCGCCCGCGGTAACGTGCCGGAGTTGTTGCGCAACAAGCGGTTGATCACTCTCGACCTTGCATTGATGGTGGCCGGGACGAAGTACCGCGGTCAGTTTGAAGAGCGGATCAAGGCTGTGATGGATGAGATTCGGCGTGCCAAGAACGTCATAGTGTTCATTGACGAACTGCACACGATAGTCGGTGCCGGATCGGCCGAGGGCACAATGGATGCGTCAAACATCATCAAGCCCGCGCTCAGCCGCGGTGAGATGCAGTGCATTGGCGCCACTACGCTTACCGAGTACAGAAAGTATATCGAGAAAGATGCTGCTCTTGAACGCCGGTTCCAGACGATCAAGGTTGAGCCACCGTCGGTCGATGAGGCGATTTTGATTCTCAAGGGATTGCGGCCCAAGTACGAGGAGCATCACAAGATCGAACTCACCGATCGCGCCATCGAGGCTGCAGTCAAGCTGTCAGATCGCTTTATCAGCGGGCGGTTTTTGCCAGACAAAGCCATTGATGTGATGGATGAGGCTGGTGCACGCGCGCGAATCAGCGCAATGACACGTCCGCCAGAGGTCAAACAGATCGAGGCTGAAATTGAAGAGATTCGTGTCCGCAAGGAACGCGCCATCAAAGAGCAAAACTTCGAAAGCGCCGCCGCGATGCGTGATCAGGAGAAACGCGCAAAACAGCGTTTGGAAGGCATTCTCAGACAGTGGGAATCCACGCGCGAAGAAAAACGCGTCCTGGTGGATGAGGAAGACATCATGCACGTGATTTCGAAGTGGACCGGCATTCCGCTTCAACGCATGGGCCAGGACGAGGCGCAAAAGCTCCTCGCGATGGAAAAGGAGCTTACGAAGGTTGTAATCGGCCAGGACGAGGCCGTGAATGCTCTGTGCAAGGCGTTGCGCCGGTCACGAGCTGATTTGAAAGACCCGAAACGCCCGATTGGGACGTTCCTTTTGCTCGGTCCGACCGGGGTTGGCAAGACGTTGCTTGCCAAGACATTGGCCGAGCACATGTTTGGCGATGCAAAATCGCTCATTCAACTCGACATGAGCGAGTACATGGAGAAGTTCAATGTCTCACGCCTGGTCGGGTCTCCGCCGGGTTATGTGGGATACGAAGAGGGCGGCCAGTTGACCGAGCAGGTGCGCCGTAAACCATATTCGGTGGTGCTTTTTGATGAGATCGAAAAAGCGCACCCGGACGTGATGAACATGCTTCTCCAGATCCTCGAGGAAGGGAAACTGACGGACAGTTTCGGTCGCGCCGTTGATTTCAGAAACACAATAATTTTGATGACGTCAAATGTCGGGTCGGAGACTCTCCGGAAGCAGACGACAATTGGGTTCACTCCGCCTTCTGAGCAATTCACGTATGAAAAGATGAAGGAGCGAATCCTTGATGAATCCAAAAAGACCTTCAGACCGGAGTTCATGAACCGGCTGGACGACGTCATCGTATTCAGGTCTCTGACAAAGCCGGATTTGATTCGGATTTTGGACCTCGAAGTGGCCAAGGTTGTCGAGCGACTCAAACACAAGAACATCAGACTCGAGCTTGACACCGCCGCGAAAGATTTTCTCACGGAAAAGGGATACGACCCACAATACGGCGCGCGGCCGATGCGCCGCGCCGTCGAGCGGTACCTCGAAGACCCGCTCGCGGAAGAAATCATACGGGGCAGTTTCCACGACCGCAGTCCCATCATTGTGAGCGTGGAAAACGACAAGCTGGTGTTCAGACAAAATGCGCCGCCTGCCGAACCGATTGCGGGTGAGCAGGGGCAATCCCCAGCTTCGAGCGGGGCGAATGGCGCATGACATTTTTCGGTTATGCTCAATAAAACTCGGTGTTTCCTGTTGGCCGGTGCCGTTGCTTTGCTGTTGTCAGCCAATGCTGACGAGCCGAAGGGCGACGTTGGCCGGTTGATTTTCAACGGCAAGGACCTCTCGGGATGGGTTCCGGTTCACGACGTAACCTTCGAGGTCAAGGATGGCAACCTGCGCCTTGTGAAAGGCATGGGCTGGCTCCGCACCGAGAAGGAATACGAAGATTTCATTCTTGAATTCGAATGGCGGGCGTTGGAGGAAAAGTACGACAGCGGCATTTTTCTTCGCGCGGGTTTGGAGGGCAAACCATGGCCGAAAGATGGTTGGCAGGTGAATTTGCGTTACGATGCGTTGGGCGGGCTGGTCAAGGGCTTCAAATCTGTTGTGCCAGCCGAGACACCCAAAATGCCGGTCAACAAGTGGGTCAAGTTTCGCATTGAAGCAAGGGGCAAGAAATTGTCGCTTGATGTTGATGGTGAACGAGCGTGGGAAACGGACGTTTTTGACGCCACCAAGGGCTACATCGGGATTCAAGCGGAGGACAAATCGTTCGATTTCCGCAACATTCGAGTTATCGAGTTGCCGCGGACATGAGGGAATGGCCCCGGGCAGTGCAACGCGGCAGCTTGCCATGCCTGCAACGAACGCATTTGTCCAGCCGCGATCATTCGGTTGCGGCTGTGCACGGCTGCGAAAGATGTTGTCAGCGGAATTCCGGCCAAGCTTGTCCTTGACCGGTGATTGAGCGTGGGGATATAGATTTTTGGCGAGAGGCTGCAGTGATAAGCCGCCCGTCAATCACGGCATTTTGCTTGGGGCGACGGCGGCGGCAGAGTCTGTGAACAATAGCATACAAGGGAATATGACACGCCGGAACACGGCCGTTTCAGTGTTGGGGTTGGTTTCGATCGTATTGTTTCTGAATTTCGGCTCCGGGGAGGTGCTGGCTGATAGCGATGGCCTCAAGAAACTCGATTCTGCCGGTCGTACTGGAGAGTGGCGGCTGCCGTTCGACGGAAAGACGACCCGGGGTTGGCGGGGTTTCAAGCAGACAGGTTTCCCCGGCAAAGGATGGATTGTCGAAGATGGCTGCCTCAAACATTGCCTGAATGGCGGTGGCGGGGACATTGTCACCGAGGAGACTTTTGACGAGTTCGACCTCGAGTTCGAATGGAAACTCACGCCTGGGTCAAACAGCGGAGTAAAGTACTTCGTTCTCGAGGAGCGCAAGGAACCCATTGGCCACGAATACCAGGTCATTGACGATCCCGCTTACGGTTTTGACAAGGCCGGGAACAAACATCGGACAGCCAGTTTTTACGATGTTTTGCCGCCGTCGGTTTACTTGCCGCCACGTCCGCCGGGGGAATTCAATTCGTCTCGGATACTTGTGTGTGGATCGCATGTCGAGCACTGGCTTAATGGCGTTAAAGTGCTCGAGTATGAGTTGGGCAGCCCTGCAGTGATGGCTGCAGTGAGGCAAAGCAAATTCAAAGGCGTCAAAGGATTCGGCACAAAACTCAAAGGACATCTGTTGTTGCAGGATCATGGAGGCGAGGTTTGGTTCCGGAACATTCGGATACGGACGGCCTCAGAACCTTCGCAGAGCTTGAAATGACAGCGCAAAGAAACCGCCGAACGCGACGTCTTGGTCTTTTTGGGGGATCATTCAATCCGGTGCATATTGGGCATCTGCTGGTCGCCCGAGCTGCACTTGAAGAGCTCGATCTTGCCCGTGTCTTTTTTATTCCTGCAGCAAGGTCTCCGTTCAAGTCCAAGGACTCTTTGGCGCCGGCACAAGATCGGCTCTGCATGTTGCGGCTTGCTCTTGCAGGTGAACCACAATTCGAAATAGACGAACAGGAGATAAACCGCGGTGAACCGTCATACACGATTTTGACTGTCCGCGATTACGTCAACCGGTTTCCTGAAGCGAAACTATATTACTTGATAGGCTCTGACATTCTCGAGCAATTGCCGCGCTGGCGCGAAGCGGAGTCGCTGGCCCGGCTGACCGAGTTTGTTGTTGTGCTGCGACCGGGGGATGTGGTGCCATGCCTTCCGCCGCCGTACCGAGTTCGCGCGATCAAGGGCTTTCCTTTTGCAGTGTCGTCGTCGCAGGTGCGTGATCGAATAAAAACAGGTCGGCGAATTGATTGGCTCACGCCTCCTGCGGTGGCGGAATACATCAAGAACAATCGACTATACCTGTGACAAAGAAACAAAGCACCGTTGAAGAGATCAATGCGCGAGAATTGGCATTGCGCTGCCGCGAATTGGCCGAGGAAAAGAAAGCCGAGGATATCGTCATTCTCGACATGCGAAAGCTCACATCGGTTACCGACTACTTCGTCATTGCTACAGGGACCAGTGAGCCGCATTTGCGCGCCCTTATCGAGGAACTAACCGAGCGGGTCGAGGCCGAGTTCGGAATCCGCCCTCGCGCCGTTGACGGCACTCTGAAGGCGAACTGGGTTGCGCTCGATTATCTCGATGTGATTGTGCATCTGATGCGCGCCGAGATAAGGGAAAAGTACGGACTCGAGATTCTTTGGGGAGACGCGCCTCGAGTGCGCCGAAGGCGAACGCGCCGCATGCCCGTTCCCGTTGAACAAGTGACGTCTGCGAAAAAGGCAGCTCGAACAAAAATGTAGTGCCCGGAACGGCCTGTCAACCTGGCCCGGCCGGCTGTTCGGAAGCCGTCTTGGCCATTTCCTGCACGACGCGGACGAAATCCTCGAGGCCCGGCGCTGGAACTATGATTGTGTCACGCCGTCCGTTTACGTCCTCAGTGATTCGCAGGAATTTTCCCCGTGCGTTCTCGCGCAACGTGAATAGGAAGTCCTTTCGTTCGATGCGAATGCGATCGGACTTCAGCGTGGTTTCAGGCACGTGCGACTCATTCCCTGCCCCCGGGGCTCGCCGCCCCAGACCTTGCTGGCGATTATTTGCGCCCATAGTCGGCACGTTTTCGTGCGTTCAGGATGCTAATATCTCACAAAAGCCGGTCCATTGTCAATCGCTGTTTACGGCTATTGCCAATTTACTTTGGGCGATTTCATCCGCAATGGCGGCATTGAAGATGAAATTGTTCCACCGGCGAGACTTCCGGGATGGACATTGCGATTGACCGTTGTTCGGCGTTGACGTTTTGGCACCGTTTGCGTCAGGGTTGTGGGCAACGTCTTGGGCATTAGATGGCAAAATGAACCTTCGCATCTTTTTTTGGTCCCTCACAGCAGCGCTTGCCGGGTTTTTGTTCGGTTTTGACACAGTGGTGATATCGGGTGCTGAGCAGACGATTCAGAGTCTTTGGGGGCTTGGATCCGGAATGCACGGAGTTGCCATGGGCGCAGCGCTTTACGGTACGGTGCTCGGTTCTTTGGTTGGCGGATGGCCAACCGACAGGTTCGGTCGGCGCGCGACATTGTTGTGGATCGGGATTCTGTATTTTGTTTCGGCTGTTTGGTCGGCTCTGGCCGCGGATGTTTATGCCTTCATTGCTGCGCGGTTCATTGGGGGGCTGGGTGTGGGGATATCGACCGTGGCGGCTCCGCTTTACATTTCTGAGATTTCGCCCCCCGGACGACGCGGCAGACTGGCGGGCATGTTCCAGTTCAACATTGTTTTCGGCATTCTTGTCGCTTTCATATCAAATGCGTTGTTGGCGCGGGTTGGCGGAGTGCACGCATGGCGTTGGATGCTTGGTGTAGAGGCCATTCCGGCGCTGTTGTACACGGTTTTTTGTTTCGGGATACCGGAAAGCCCGCGATGGTTGTTGGTGCGAAAAGGTGACAGGGCACGCGGGATTGAAGTGTTGCGGTTGATCGAACCGGAGGCGACCTCTGCGGACGTCGAGGCGCATGCGGACGAGATAGTCCGCGCCTCATTTGAAGGGAAGGAAGGTGGGCGGTTTTGGACATGGCGGTTGCGGGTACCGATCCTGTTGGCGTTCTTGATTTCGTTTTTCAATCAGCTCTCGGGCATAAATGCGGTGTTGTATTTTGCGCCGCGCATATTCGAGTGGACAGGGCTTGCAAAACAAGCGGCGTTGCTGAATTCGGTCGGGATTGGATTGACGAACCTGATTTTCACTTTTGTCGGGCTTTGGTTGATTGACAGACTGGGGCGCCGGACGTTGTTGTTCATCGGGTCCGTAGGTTACATAATGTCTCTTGGGCTGACAGCGTGGTCGTTCTTCACGCAACACTTGAGCATTGTGCCGGTGTGCATTTTCGCGTTTATAGCGTCGCACGCGGTCGGCCAGGGCGCGGTCATCTGGGTGTTCATTTCCGAGATTTTCCCGAACCGGCAAAGGGCGGAGGGCCAGGCCCTTGGGAGTTTCACGCATTGGATGTTTGCCGCGCTGCTGACGTCGTTTTTTCCAAAGATGGCTGAGTTGATGGCGCCGGGGTATATCTTTCTGTTCTTCTGTTTGATGATGGTTTTGCAACTTTTGTGGGTGAAGTTCATGGTTCCCGAAACCAAGGGTGTTCCTTTGGAGCAGATGCAGAAACGCCTTGGCATGGAACCCGGCTGAGTTTGATCCTGCTCGTCGCTGTTGCAACCGGCTCATCTCGGATTTGTCGGTTTCAGAGCCGCGGACAACGATGCGCCGGGGTTGTCGCTGACTTTGCAGCGGGTGAAACCGGCGGGCGCGCAGGAATTGGCGTTGTGCAGACGCAGCCGAATAACCGGCCAGTGACAACGGTGCTTGTTGGAGGAATACCGCTTTATCGCGCCGCGCTGAACGGGGTAACTATTTTCTGACGTCGCCGTTGAATGGCAACTCCATTTGTGTTCCGCCCGGCTTGTTTACGGTATTGGAGGTGTCTGGAATCGTCTGGTCTTGCGAACCAGCGACGGGTGGCGGTGTTCCGCCCTTTTGATCAACTGTGACGTTTGTTGGGGGTGCAGGCGGTGACTCTGTCGCTTGAGTGTGGGGAGGGATGTCCACGGCATTGGTCCGGACAGGGGCATGAGACAGGAATAAAACCTGTTTGATCGCACCGTGTTCCTTGCGCCATTCGTGGATATAACTGATCAGGAACTGCAAGCGGTGGTTCTTTTTCTCCTTTTCCATTTCGCTCAGATGAATCAGGTCATAGACATTGATCCAGTTGTCTTGGACCTCGATTTCCAGCAAGGGATTGAGGATGTAGTAACCGTGGCTGATGCGGACGAACAGTTTGCGGTTGTACGGCTGCAGGCTGTTGGCCTCGTTCCGGGCGAGCACGTTGGTCAGATAGGAGCGTCTTTTGCGGTGCGCAGGAATCACGTGGTCAGGGAAGTATTGCAGGGCATGGACGAAATCACCGGTTTGGAACGCTGGGAGGTCCGACTCGATCTTGACGCGCAGGATGTCCTGGAGGATTGCGAGCATTGAATTTACCAGAAAGAACTCCATGCGTTTGTTGTCGATTTTGACAAGGCGATCGTCCACCTTGACTTTGATGCTTGCGGGGGCGAGGTCGGCATAAATTCGGCCGATGTGTCGAGCGGCGAATTCTTTTGAGCGGTAGGCTGCGCGAAGGGCTATCTGGAGCGGCGTGCGGCCCCAGTTGTCGGTCAGTTGCGGATTGGCGCCGTTTTGTATGAGCCATTTCACGACATGTTCCATGCCGAACTGTGCAGCAATCATTAATGGTGTTTGATTGAGCGGGTTCCGGAAATCCACGCCATAGAGGCCGACCTTGCGTTTGATTTCGTTCAAATCTCCGGCGAGATATTCCCGGTAATACTTTTGTTCGATGGAGTGTTGGTGCTCGAAAGGATTCTCGGCGGCCTTGAACTTCAACGCCGCCAGTGCATCGAATAGATAGGGCACATGATGAGTCACGGCGTACTCGAAAAGCAACAGTTTCGCCTGCCGATTATAGTGCGCAGGGTCGAGTGCCTCTCGTTTCAGCTCCTTGAGGTTTTCGGGGCGCAAGACTTTCCATGGAACTTCTTTCTGCGCCAGGATGCGCTTTCGGATGTCGTCTGCCTGGTCGTTCTTGCCCTGCAACTCGAGCCGACGCGCTTCCGCTTTCCATTCCTCCTGCGATGACACATGGGCTTTTACTTTGACCGGTTCGGTGCGGAGGCTGAGCCCGAGGAGACTGAAAAGTTTGTGGGTCGAGTTGCGTTCCACGAAGTACAGGTTGCGGATGGCGCGGGTCATCGCCACGTAAAGGGCGTTGATGAAAAACTTGTAGGCTTCCAATGATTTGTCGCCCTTGTCTCTGGCGCGCGCGTAGGCAAGCTCATCTCGTTGAACGTCATCCTCGGTAACCCCTTCGACAACGGCATCGAATTCTTTCGAGCTTCCGGACACCATGTTGTAGAGGACTATCGTTTCGTATTCCAGTCCCTTGGCCTCTTGAATCGAGAACAGAAGAGGAGTGTGAAAATATCGCCGGGCCTCGGCCTTGTCTTCCTCGCGCATTACGATGACGGCAGTGCGGGCTGATTGTCTGGTTTTTTCGTCCAGTTCACGCTTGGTTCTGTCGTCATCCGGGGCAAACTCGACGATGCCGGGCTCGTCGCGAACTGAGCGCACAAGGTAGTTGCTCTCCTTGTCGATGCTCCCGAAGCGTGCGTTTTTGATCAACAGCAGACGGTTAGCCAGTTCGATGACCTGGGGCGAATTCCGGTAGTTTGCATTTAGTACTCGAATGATTTCGGCGCGTCCGGCGGTTCGTTGTTCGTAGAACAACGATTTCACGTGCGCCCACGAAAAGAAATTCGGATGAACAATCTGGTTGGCGTCGCCGCAAAGCACAAAATTGTCCTCGGTACGCAGGCTTTTGAGCACCAGATAAAGCTGCACGTTGGTGATGTCCTGGACCTCATCAACCACGACGAAATCGTAAGTGGGCCGGACGTGCTGTAGATTAAAGTAAGCGGCGAGGTTTGGATTGTAGAAGTTCTCGGATTTCAAGAAATCGAGGTACTTCAGGAACAGGTCGTAAAGGGGCGGACGTTGTTCGTTCAGAAAAATTGACTGGCGGACACCCAGTGCGAGGTACTGTTCGCGTGACAGCCACGGCGCGTCCAATGGCAGGCCGGTCAGTACACCATGGATTTCCTCATAGACCTTGTGGGTGTCCTTGATCGCGGACGAATGGCGATGCCGTGAAAACCACCCGGCAAAGTCCCGATAAGTTAAGAGCCGCCCTTCCGGCACCCGAATGCTCTCCAGGAATTCACGATAAGACAGAAAATCAATTTCCTGGCGGTCGTTATCGTACCCATTGGCGTAATACAGATTGCGCGCGTTGTCGGCGAGGAACGGCGACAATGTCACGTAGAGGATTTTGCCGGTCAATTGTTTCAGTTTTTCCAGAGTCAACACTGTCTTACCGCTTCCTGCGCAACCGATCACAATCATCGGCGGCCAGAGCGCGAAGATTTCGTTTTGCAGGTCATCGAAGGAGAGGATCCTGTCAAGGACATGGAACTGGCGGCTCTTGGGGTTTACATAGGCCAAGGTGTGCATTGCTTCGTTGGGCGTAGAATCCAGCGGTGGAATGTCTTCGATGTGGCTTTCATCTACGACGGCGCCGTTCAGAAAACGTGACTTGTGGTAGGCGTGCTGACGGATCACCTCAAGTAACAGGATGTATTTTGCACCCTTGTACTGCGCGAAGGTGAACAACAGACGGTCCTTGTCGTTCAATCGGGCCCGGTAAAATCGGGTTCCGACCAACTTTTTTGCGTCGGCTGCGCGGAAATTGCCTTCGCGGAGGAACCCCTCCACGCGCTGTATTTCTTCCGCCAAGCCGGTCACATCCAGATCGTTGTACCTAAGAATATCCATAGTGTGCAGCACTGAACTGAGCGAATTCATCGTCGCCCGGATTCAATTTCAAGGTCCGCGGACATTGCGGTAACCGGGCGATGGCCGGTGCCCATCCGCCCCGTTGGGGGCTGGCGGGCTGGCCTCGAACACCTCGGTGCTCACATACGCAACGGCCACAGTTTGCAGTCAACCAAACGGCGCGGCAAACAATTCTTCGCATGTTTATGTTTCGTTGTGAACGCGGCACTGGCCGTGGATGTCCGAGCGGGGTATGTTTCTTGGCGGTTTTCTCTCAGCGCGGCGCAGCCGGAACCGAATGATTGTGGCGAGGTAAAGGCATTCATTCCGAACTCGGCGCTCTGCCGCGCCACGCTGCCCGGGGCGGCTTCGTCGCCCACACGGCGGAGATGAGTTGAAATGAGTGAATGAGTTCTTCGAGCTAATAGTCTCGAACTAACCGCAAATTTGCGATTGCTGCAGAGATTTTCCAAGATAGTACTATAGCGGGGGGCTGCAACGTCTGGTGGGCGAAACGTGTTTGGGAGATAGAGGGGCTGGCGCAGGGTGTGAGCGGTTGGGAGCGATCGCGAGACAGAATTGTACGGTTCCAGCGATGCCGATGGGTTGCTGGTGGTGGTGAGTGATTGGAAAACAATACTCTTGGAACGGGCGAATGAGGAAGGCACAGGGCTATCAACCCGGGCCAAGAACAGCGTGGCGAAAACGCTATCGTATCTTCTTGACAAACGCTCTGATTGCGGCACTGTGCCGCCGGTTGAAGAGGTCGAAGAAGTATGTTGTGTGCGCATTCCGATGAATTCGGGCACGGGTCAAATCCATTTTGGACGTCAATTCGAGGACGCCGAAACACTGTCCGAATAACTCTCGGATCGCTGTCCGAATTGAATCGGAATCCCTGTCCGATTTGCGTCGGAATATGCAGTTGAGCCTGTTAGATGACCCTTCTCAGAACTTTTTGCTGTTTGTGTTACGAAACCCGGCTTCGAATTCTCCATCTCCTGAGCCGGGTGCCCCTTTGTGTTTGTCACGTGCGGGGAGTTTTGCGGCTTCCGCGAGTTGTTGTTCCGAGCGTCGTTGCTCGGTCGAGTATCGCTGCGGATGCACGCCCGCCCTCGCGCCTCGCATCTGGCCCGGTGGCGCTCCCGCCGAAATCGGAAGTAATTTGTGCACAGACCCTTGGCGTGACATGAACCGGACGAGCAGCAACAGACGCATCGCTCGTAAAATGGCGATTGTTGCAACAGCACTGGGGGTATGGGGGGTTCTTGTGTTGCTGTTCGCAGTTCCACTTGCGTTGACCGGCCCAATTTCATGGCGCCAAGCAGTCAGCTTCGGAGGGTCTTTTTGGGGACTCTGGCTGTTGTTCGTGCCAGCCGTTGCGTGGCTGTCTTTCCGCTTTCCTATCGAACGGTTCAGACTACTTCAGAATGTAGGTGTTCATTTGCTGGCCTGCGTCCTGATGGCCGGGACCAGCCGGGCCACTTTTCGGGCTGCTGCCCGATTCTCTGACGCTCTGCAACGTCCGGAGGTGCCAGGGCGGTCGCCT
>Ga0209162_1002290_pt1 | contig 17119 bp, 9 predicted proteins | sample YNPNPMetaG_FD_187121 | JGI IMG/M metagenome (GOLD analysis project Ga0209162, IMG submission 187121) | Anoxygenic and chlorotrophic microbial mat microbial communities from Yellowstone National Park, USA - YNP NP MetaG (SPAdes) (version 2) ... | reverse complement strand
GCGTCCTCCGGTCCCCCGCCGTCGTCCTCCCCGACGTCCGGGGTATCCGGCCCGACCTCCGCGTCGGGCTCCGCTTCGGCTCCGCCGTCGTCCTCGGCGTCGGCGTCCGTGCCTGGGCCGGTGCACTGACACATGTCCCCGACGCAGGCGCCGCCGGCTCGGCCGGCGAGCCGGCAGGCCGCATCGCAATCCGAGGGATTGCAGGTTCCGGAGCCGTCGTCGTTGCTGGACGAGCAGGCCGTCGCCAGGACCAGCGCCGAGACACCCAGCGCGAAGTGTCTTGCCATCGTCGACTCCTTGCGGGGTCCCCGTGTGGGGACCGCACGACAAGGTTACGGGAGGCGGAACGGATCGTCAATGCAAGGGCCGGTGGGGCGGCGACGGGCGGGTCGCGGAGGGTGGCGGCCCGGGCGGCGGCAGGGAGAGGGCCGGGGAGGGGGATGTGCGGCGAGCGGAGGGGTCCGGGAGGCGGCCCGCGCGTCATTCGGCCCGGGGTTTGAAGCGCGAGACGTCGCGCAGCTGCTCGAAGAGCCGGCGCTCCCGTTCATCGAGCCGGTCCGGTAGCACGATCCGCAGCTCGGCCAGCAGGTCGCCGCGCCCTCCGCCCCGCAGGGGCAGGCCCTTGCCGCGCAGTCGCAGCCGGTCGCCGCTGGAGCGACCCGGCGGCAGCTTCATTTCCACCGATCCGTCGGGGGTGCGGACGCGGACGGAGGCGCCGAGCGCCGCTTCCCAGGGGGCGACCGGGACGGACACGACCAGGTCGTCGCCTTCGCGGCGGAAATCGGGAGGGAGCCGCAGGCGGACCGTGAGGAGGAGGTCGCCGGCTTCCGCGCCGGCGCGACCGGGTTGGCCGCGACCCGCCAGCCGGATGCGGGCGCCGTCGTGCACGCCGGGCGGAATGCGGATCTCGTACGTGCGGGATACGCCGTCGGCGTTCACCAGTCGGGCGGTGTGCGTTCCGCCGCGCAGGGCGTCCTCCACCGACAGTTCGAGTTCGCCCTCGATGTCGGCCCCGCGGTGGGGGCGAGCGCGTCCGCGGACGCCGGGAAAGACGTCGCCCAGGAGGTCTTCGAGGTCGGGGTCGAGCGATTCGGCGGCGTCGGCGGGGAACCCGCCGGTCGAGACGCGGACGCGGGTGCCGCCGCGGCCGCCCGCCCGGCGGCGCGACCCGCGCATCCCCCCGCCGAAGAAGGCCTCGAAGAAGTCGCTCCAGTCGCCGCTGCCTTCCCAGGTCCGGAACTCGACCGGGTCACCGGCCGCCCACCCCGGGGGCGGCTGGAACGGCTGGCCGTCGCGCCAGCCGGCGCCGAGCTGATCGTAGCGGCGGCGTTTCTCGGGATCCGACAGCACCTGATGCGCCTCGTTGATGCGCTTGAACTGTTCTTCGGCCCCCGGCTCCTTGCAGACGTCGGGATGGTACTTGCGGGCAAGTCGGCGGTACGCCTTGGCGATCTCCTCGGGTTTGGCGTCGCGCCCGACCTCCAGCACCTTGTAGTAGTCGATGAACTCCATCCTGCGTCCTCGCGCGCGCTCACGCCGGGTCGTTTCGCACGACGACAACCGCAGCGGGCCGGAGCAGCCGCTCGCCCATTCTCCAGCCGGCCCGTTCGACGGCCGCGATCGAGCCGTCGGGGCGGGACGGGTCCGGCACGACCGCGACGGCCTCGTGGAGCGTCGGATCGAAGGGTCCCGCGGTGTCGACCCGGACGATGCCGGACCGCCCCAGGAGCTCGTCGAAGGTGCGGACGACGTCCTCCAGGCCGCTGCGCCATTCGGGCGGGGCGCCGGCCGAGTGGCGGAGGGCGCGGTCGAGGGCGTCGCCGAGTTCGAGCCAGCGGGCGAGGCGTTCCTGTTCGCGGCGGAAGAGTTCGTTCTCGACCCGCTGGTCGACCAGCTTGCGGAGGTTGTCGAGGTCGGCGGCCAGCCGCAGGGCCCGTTCCCGCCACTCGTCCCGTTCGGCCTCTGCGGCGGCGAGCCGCCCGTCGGGCGGAGCCGGTTCCGAGGGGCGGTCGGATGACCCGGTGGTCGGCGTCCCGGCCGGACTGGCCGGCTCGTCCACCGACGCGGTCGTTTTCGCCGTCGTCTCGTCCGGCTGGCTGGCGGATCGCTTGTCGATGACCGTGATGCGCGCCATCGTCTGCCTCTCGCGCCGTCTCGTGATCCCCCCGTACGCCTTCAAACTAGGCACGACGGCGGGCAAGTCAAGCCGCGGCGGCCGGCCGGATCGGAGCCCGGCGTGGATCGGCGGGGTGCCGGGGTCGGCGGGGTCGATCGACCGCGGGGCGGCCGACCGCGAGGTCTTGTCCCCTGGCGGGGGATTCCGCCGACGGGGGCCGGTGAGCGGGCGTGGGGGACGGCGGCGTCGGGCGAGAGTCGACCGCGCCCGAGGTGACTTTGCAGGGAGACGGCATCATTCGCACGGACGGCGGGCGGCGTCGGGCGAGAGTCGACCGCGCCCGAGGCCACGGGGGTGGTTCCGAGATTGGGGGGAGCGGTCCGGCGGGCCTTGACGGCGGTCGGCGGGATGGGAGATGGTGCCGGCATGCCGGGAACCCGACGAACGAAGCTCTGGGCGACGCTGGGTCCATCCACCGACGGGCCGGGCGTGCTGGCGAAGCTGTTCGAGGCGGGGCTGAGCGCGGTGCGGATGAACCTGTCGCACGGCGTGCCGGCCGACCATGCGCGGCGGCTGGCGGCCGTGCGGCGCACGGCCGCGCGTTTCGGGCGACACGTGCCGGTGCTGTTCGACCTGTGCGGTCCGAAAATGCGGGTGGGGCGACTTCCGGAGGGGGGAGTCGAGCTCGTGCGGCATCAGGCGGTGCGACTGACGGCGGGCGAAGGACCCGCGCGCCCGCCGGCGGTGGGGCAGCCGGTGGAGATCCCGGTGCCGGTCCCGGTGCTCCTGGCGCAGGCTCGTCGCGGGCTGCACTTCCTGCTGAAGGACGGTTTGATCCGCCTGCGCGTCGTCCGGGCGGGGGTGGGGGGGGTGCTCTGCGAGGTCGAGGAGGGCGGTGTGCTGCGCAGCCGGCAGGGGATCGCGTTGCCCGGCACCCGCCTGCCGCTGCCGGCGCTGACGGCGAAGGACCGGTCCGACCTGGCGTTCGGGCGGCGGGTCGGCGCGGACGTGTTCGCGTTGTCGTTCGCGCGGTCGGCGCGCGACGTGCGGCGGGCCGCGAAGCTGGCGGGCGGCGTGCCGCTGGTGGCGAAGATCGAGCGGCCGGAGGCGCTGGACGACCTGGAGGGGATCATCGGGGCCTGCGCCGGCGTGATGGTGGCCCGTGGCGACCTGGGGGTCGAGCTGGGGCCGGAGCGGGTGCCGTTGGTGCAGAAGGAGGTGCTCGCCGCCGCGAACCGTCACGGCAAGCTGGCCATCCTGGCGACCCAGATGCTGGCCTCGATGGAGGACAGCCCAGTGCCGACGCGCGCGGAGGCGACGGACGTGGCGAATGCGGTGCTGGACGGGGCGGACGGCCTGTTGCTGACCGGGGAGACCGCCGGCGGCCGGCATCCGGTGGAGGCGATGCGGATGCTGGCCCGGATCGTGGACGAGGTGGAGCGCAGTGCGCTGTACCGGACGCGCCCGGCGGCGTCGCTGTGCGCGGCAGAGGGTCCGGAGGAGGCGCTGGCGGCGGCCGCCGCCGGACTGCTCGCGGAGCAACGGCTCGCGGCGCTCGTCGTGCTGTCCCGTAGCGGCCGGACGGCGGCGTTGCTGTCGGACCACCGGCCCATGGTGCCGATTGTGGCGCTGGCACCCGACGCGGTTACGGCGCGACGGCTGGCGCTCCAGTGGGGTGTGGTGCCCGCCGTGCGCGGTGCGCGCGAGGGGCGGGACGCGGCGGCGGCCGTGGCGTTCGCCCGGCGGGTGCTGCGCCTGCACGGCGGTCCGGCCTGGTTCGGCCTGCTGCACGGGGACCCCGGCGGGTCCGCGCGCCACCTGTCGCTCGTCCGCGGCTGATACGCTTCTGTTTCTCCGTGTCGTCCCCTGGCGCGCCGCCGCTTGTTCGCGGCGCACGTTCGGGGTGGCGCCGCGTGGCTCGGGAGCAAGGGCGGCGACGGTGGAGGCGCCTGGGTGTGCGTTTGCCGCCCCCGGCGCGAGGCCGGTCCGGTCCGAAGCATGGGCCGGGGCGGTGGGGCGTCCGGGTGCGGGTCGTTCCCCTTCGCGCGGGCGGCGCCGGGGTTCGGGGCGGCGGTGCTCAGTCGAGAGCGTAGCGCTCGCGCTCCAGCAGGTGGTCGGCCACCGCCAGCTTTGCCGGGTTGGTGCGGAAGCGGTAGAGGGGGAAGAACCGGGCCAGCTCCTCGAGCCGTCCCGGCAGGTCCGCATCGTCGGAGACGTTGATCAGGAGTTCCTCGGCGCGGGAGCGGACCGCGCGCTGGGCGTCGGCCAGGCAGAGCTGGGCGAGGAGCATGGGGATGCGGGCCTTCTCCAGGCCCCGCTCGCGGCCGATCTGCTGTGCCCGCGCGACGACGGAATCGACCGCGTAGGCCTCGATCATCATGTCGGCCATGGCCAGCAGCACCATCTGTTGTTTCTGCAGGTCGGTCATGTGGCGCTGGACGGCGTAGTTGCTGGCGTGCAGGAGGCCACGCTTGAGCAGGTCGACGAGGAGGGCCTCCTCGGCCAGGGGGCCCGAGCCGGGCGACGGGAGCCGTGCGGGGTCCTTCGCCTCGGCGGCGATGCGCTGCAGCGCGCCCATCAGGTCAAACCGGCCCTTCATGGCCCGCTTGAGGATGGTTCCCGGCACCAGCAGCCGATTGATCTCGTTGGTGCCTTCAAAGATCCGGTTCACCCGGCAGTCGCGATACACCCGTTCCACGGCGTACTCGGCGATGTAGCCGTAGCCGCCGTGGATCTGCACCCCCTCGTCCGCGCAGTACCACAGCGCCTCGGAACCGGCGACCTTGAGGATCGACGCCTCGACCGCGAACTCTTCGATCGCCTCGATCCGCCGGTCCGCCGCGTCGGGCGCCCGAGGGTCGACGTGTTCGAGGCGCGCGTCGATCGCGCCGGTGGTGCGGTAGCCCATCGATTCGACCGCGAAGGTTCGGGCGAACATCCGCGCCAGCTTCTCGCGGATGGCGTGGAACTTGGCGATCGGCAGCCCGAACTGCCGGCGCTGCGCGGCGTAGAGGGCGGACTCGCGCAGCACGAACTTGCAGCTGCCGGCGCAGGCCAGGCCAAGCTTGAGCCGTCCGAGGTTGAGGATGTTGAACGCGATCCGGTGCCCTTCGCCCTCCCGACCCAGCAGGTTCTCGCGCGGGATCCGGGCATCCTCGAGGATCAGGGAGCGGGTGGACGAGCCGTGGATGCCCATCTTGTGCTCTTCGGCTCCCAGGGAGACGCCCGGGGTGTTCATTTCGACGAGGAAGCCGGTGAACTTCTCGCCATCGATCTTGGCGAAGACGGTGGCAAGGTCGGCGAAGCCGGAGTTGGTGATGAACATTTTCTCGCCGTTGAGGATCCAGTGCTGGCCGTCGGGAGTGAGGGTGGCGCGACACTTGGCGGCGAGGGCGTCGGAACCGGAGCCGGCCTCGGTGAGGGCGTAGCAGCCGAGCATCTCGCCGGTGGCGAGTTTTGGAAGGTACTTGGCCTTCTGTTCCGGGGTGCCGAAGTAGACGATCGGGAGGGTGCCGATGCCGGTGTGCGTGGCGTGGCCGACCATGAAGGATCCCTGGCCGACCAGCGCTTCGGCGACGAGATTGGAGGTGGTTTTGTCGCCGCCCAATCCGCCGTACTCCTCGGGGACGTCAACGGACAGCAGGCCGAGCCGGCCGGCCTGCTTGAGCAGGCCCGGCAGCACGCCCGGCTCCTTGGCCTCGATGGCGGCATCCTTGGGGACGACCTCCTTGAGGATAAAATCCTGCGCGGTCTGCTGGATCATCCGCTGGTCGTCGTCGAAGTACTCGGGCGCGAACACCGGCGTCGAGCCGCACGGCTCGACCAAGTAGGAGAGTCCCGGCGATTCGAACCTGCTGTATCGTCCCATCGTATCGCCTCCCGGTCCGGAATGAATCCAGGTTCAGCCGGTGAGGCTAGCCCGGTCGGGGGCGGAATGTCCAGCGCAAAGCGCGTTCCCGAGCTCCGCCGGGAGCGGGATCGACGGCGCACGGCGGAGCGTCGCGTCGCCGACGGGAGGGATCGGTGCGGGCGCCCGCGGGTTCCCCTCGAGGGGTGGAATGGAGGTCGCGGGAGTCCCGGCGCGCGGAGACGTACGGCTCCTGGCGCCCCGGGCGCTCTCGGACAGGCCGAAGGACCGCCGTGGCGGAACTCGGGGCGTTCCCTCGCGCCGGCCGGCGCGGGGGCGGGGGGCGGGAATGCGCCGCCGCGCCGCGATGTTGTATAGTTCGGCGGACGAGAGGTGGAGGAGGACGGGACGGATGGGTTGTTCGATCGGAACCTGGGTCGGGATCGTGGTGGCGGCATCCCTTGCGGTTGCGGGCTGCGGTCGGAAGGACCGTGGCGGTTCGCCCCGCGACGCCGGTTCGATCCGGCTCACGCAGCCGGACGGCGCGCCGCTCGTGGCGCGCGTGCTCGCGAGTCCGCCGCCCGGCAGCGGGGAGCTGCGTCGTTGCCGCGTCGCATTGCGCCGGCCCGACTGGGGCCCCGGTAGCGGTCCGCTGGCCCACGTGCCGCTCAAGCTGCGGACGATCCGGGGGCGCGGCACGCGCGCCGAGGTGCTCCGGTTCGCGCGGGAGTCGGTCTGTCGGGAGGACGGCATTTCGGCCGAGCGTTGCACGGACGACCTGTTTGTGCCCGAGTACGAGTGGTGCGAGGGCGATCCGGTACCGGAGCGCAGGCCCCCCCGTCCCGAGATCCAGGAGCTCGCCGACCGGATCCGGGCCGGCGCCGGGGAGGGGCAGCCGGCGCAGGCCGGAGCTTCGCCGGCTGGTGACGCGACGCCGGCCGGGCCGCCGGAGACGGCCGACGGGGGGCCGGTCATCTTCTAGGGAGGGGGTTCGCGGCCGGCCGGCGAGGCATTCGGGTGCGGCGTCGACGGAGGCCACCTGGGGTGGGCCGGGGGGAACGGTCCGGGAGGTGGGGACGGCGATGGGTTCTGGGGGGAGGCGCCGAGGGGGATCGAACCCCTGAATCGAGGTTTTGCAGACCTCTGCCTTACCACTTGGCTACGGCGCCAGGGCGGCCCCCGCGGCGCGCGGCCCGGGGCAGCCGGGCGGTACCTACCATCGTCGTGCGCCGGGTGTCAACGGGCATTGACCCGCGGGATCCACGACGGGACTTACAAGGTCCTCATCCCGGACTTGGGGCGATCCGGTTCGTCGGGGGAGGGTCCCGCATTGTCGATTCTTCGGAGCCTGTCCAGCTCGCGGGACAGGCGCATGGCGCAGAACCTGGGGCCGCACATCGAGCAGCAGTCTTCGGGCAGGTCGCAGCCGGCCTGGCGTTCGGTGCGCAGGCGGCGGGCGGTGTCGGGGTCGAGGGCGAGGCGGTACATGGCTTCCCAGTCGAAGCGGTAGCGGGCTTCGGACATCGCGCGGTCGCGCTCGCGGGCGCCGGGGCGGCCCAGGGCGACGTCGGCGGCGTGGGCCGCGATCCGGTGGGCCACGACGCCCACGCGCACGTCTTCCAGGTCGGGCAGGCCGAGGTGTTCGCGGGGGGTGACGTAGCACAGCATGGCGACGCCGTGCAGGGCGGCGACGGCGCCGCCGATGGCGGAGGCGATGTGGTCGTAGCCGGCGGCGACGTCGGTGACGAGAGGGCCGAGGACGTAGAACGGCGCGCCGTCGCAGACCCGGCGCTGCCGCTCGACGTTTTCTGGGATCAGATGCAGCGGCACGTGGCCGGGCCCTTCGACCATCGCCTGGACGTTGCGTTTCCGCGCGCGGAAGACCAGCTCGCCGAGCACGTCGAGTTCGGCGAACTGGGCGGCGTCGTTGGCGTCGGCGCCGGAGCCGGGGCGCAGGCCGTCGCCGAGCGACAGGGCCAGGTCGTAGCGTCGGCAGACGGCGAGCAGGTCGTCGAATCGTTCGTAGAGCGGGTTCTCGGCACCGTGGATCAGCATCCACTGGGCCATGATCGCGCCGCCGCGGCTGACGATTCCGGTGACGCGCGAGCGCACGAGGGGGAGGTGGCGCCGCAGCACGCCGACATGGACCGTGACGAAATCGATGCCGTCCGCCGCGTGCCGTTCGACGGCATCGAGGAAGTCGCCGGCCGTCAGTCGTCGAAGGTCGGGTTCCTCGGCGACGAGGTTGTAGACGGGGACGGACCCGACGGGCACGGTCGAGGCTTCGACGATGGCGCGGCGGATCGCATCGAGGTCGCCACCGGTGGAGAGGTCCATCACCGCGTCGGCGCCCATCCGGACCGCCATGCGGAGCTTGGCGAGTTCGGCCGCGATGTCGGAGACGGCGGAGGAGTTCCCCAGGTTCGCGTTGACCTTGCAGGACAGGTCGGCGCCGATGGCGGACGGCTCGAGGTTCCGGTGGCGGACGTTGGCGGGGACGATGGCGTGTCCTGCGGCCACCAGGTCGCGCAGCCGTTCCGGCGCGATCCGTTCCCGCTCCGCGGCGAAGGCCACCTCCTCGGTCACGACGCCGGCACGGGCCGCGTCCATCTGCGTCACGATTTCCTTCCGTTCGCAACGGGTCCAACGTCGTGCGGTCAACTTGTCGCTCCTTGCGCCCGCGGCAGCGGCGCGGCCGGTTTCCGAGTAGCACAGGGCGGGGTTCCTGCCAATCCTCGGTTCCGGCCCGTCGTCCCTCGGGGCCCGGCCTGGCCCGTCGCGGCGGCATCCGCCACCCCGTCCGCGGGGTCGTAGGGGGCGACCGGGGACCGGGGTGATTCGGCCGACCCGGCGAGCGGGCGAGATCGCGGCGGCCGCCGCGGGCGGGGAACTGCACGAAACGGAACGAATCGTCCCGTCCTTGACACTCGTCGAGGGCCTCCACTAGATTGCTTGCCGCTCTGGCGACGGACGGTGGAGGTCCGGCCAGTCGGGCGGGCGCCTTCACGCACCGAGGAGGATGGGATGCGAGCACGGTGGATCACGGGTGGGCGGGGGGTTTGTGCGCTGCTGGTCGTCGCGGCCGGCTGGGGCTGTGCCGATGAGAACGACCCTGCGTACCAGGCGGAGCAACTGGGGGAACCGACCGAGACCGAGAATGCGCTCGAGCGCCTTCGCAAGATGCTCGACGAGCGGCTGCAGCTTGAGGAGAAGAAGCAGGCGGTGGCGGTGGCCGACTACGCGGAGCGGGCGACGGACGGTCTGGTGAGCGCGTACAAGCGGGCCGAGGGCAACCCGCTGGTGCAGACCCGCATCCTCTCGATCCTGACGCGCACGGTGGGCTACACGACCAACCCCGGCCTGCGGAAGAGGGTGCTCAACGAGGTGTTCCTGCCGGCGCTGGAGCGGTTCAAGCAGAAGGGCGACGATCCGGCGCAGGCCTCGCTGATTGTGGATACGGTGGCCGGCCTGATGAAGCCGCCGGTGGGGGACAAGCCGTTGCTGGACGCCGGGGAGATCGAGACCGCGGTGACGAAGCTGCGGGAGGTGTCGCAGGCGGTGCGGCAGAGCTGGGGCTGCAAGGAACGGATGGTGCGGATGCAGGGTCGCGAGAGTCCGGTGGCGGACCAGGAGCAGTTACTGCTCTCGTGCATCCAGGGAACGGCCCGGCTGGTGGCCAGCGAGGTCGGCAAGGGGGCGCAGAACGCCGGCGTGCCGGTCCTGCTCGACGCCCTCCGCGAGTCGTTCTTCTTTCAGGATTTCTACCTCAACCGCGCCGCCGCCGACGCTCTCGACGAGATTGCCCCGTTCCTGACGCCCGACTTCGTGCGGCAGGTTGCGCCGGCGTTGGTCGAGGGGCTGTTCATGCAGGGCGATTTCTTCCTTTTCCCGTACGCCCGCCGGGCGCTGGTGCACATCGCGGCGCTGTCGCCAGAGAACCGGGACATCGTGATTGACGAGCTGTTGCGGATGATCAACGTGGACATGGACGAGGCGGTGGCGGCGAAGCTGCCCCAGCTGGCCGGTGTGGGCAAGAACGATCGGCTGGACCTGATGCGCCTGCCGTGCGGCTCCACGTTGTCGGTCTCGTGCGCGGAGAAGGAGGCGCTGCTGCGCGAGTATCGCGACAAGGGGTGGGCTCCGGGCCGGGCGGCCTGCAACCGGGGTGCCGACCCGGACCGCCCGGGTTCGGGTTTCCAGTGGGGGTTCAACTACGAGGTGATCTGGGACAAGTTCGGCAGCCTGCTGGTCGACATCATCACGCCGCTCAAGCCGGGAACCGATCCGGACCGGGGGACCAAGGCGGGGCTGGCGCTGTCGGTGCTGCAGACGGAGGTTCAGCTGACGGCCGAGTGGGTAGCGCGGGTCCAGCGGCTCAAGAAGCTGCACGAGGCGATCAGCGCGTTTTACGAGGAGTTCATGAGCAGTCGGGCGGCGAGCGCCGAGGCGGCCGAGGCGGCGGGGACGGCGCAGGAGGAGACGTCCGGGGGTCGGGTGCCGGCCCCGTCGTCGGAGGTCAAGCCCGCGTTCGAGGCGCTCGCGGCGCTGCGGAACGCCGGCCAGAAGGTTTCGGCCGAGGTCGAGCAGGCGACGTACGCGTTGCTCGAGGTACTGCAGTCGGACAAGGCGAAGTCGTCGGACAAGGAGGCCTGCCAGGCGCTCGTGAAGGGGGTGTTCGCGGACGTGCAGAGTGAGCTCCTGGCGATGGCGGATTTCGACCACGAGTACGCGGCGGTGAACCTTCGCCTGTGGCGGACGTTGGCCGCCGCCCGCGCGCTGGGGCTGCTCGGCGTCACCGGTGCGGGGGACGAGACGCTGCACCAGGTGATGCGCATCACCCAGTTCGCGCTCGACAACCTGATGGGTTTCCGCGTCACGCCGCTCAAGGCGTTTCCCCAGATGGTGCTGCGGTTCAAGCAGCGGTTTACGGCGGAAGGGATGCCGATGGTGCCGCAGCCCGCGATCCCGGGCTTTCTGGACGCGGTGCAGAACTTCCAGCGGCCGACGCCGGAGGTGATGAATTTCTTGCTGCACATGATGGCCGCTTCGGCCCTGACCGGCGAGAACTCGAACTCCACGGTCCGCCAGGAGAAGTACTTCATGTTGAATGCGGACGTCACGACGTTCCGCGCGCTGGCGGCCCGGACGTTCTTCGCGATTTTCCGTCAGGGCGAGGTCTTGCCGGACGCGGCCCGGTATCTCGACCTGTTCAACTTCTACACCGGGGATCTGCAGTACCTGCTCGCCCTGGAGAAGACGAACGACAGCGACCCCGCGTTCCAGCTCTATCCGCCGATCGTCAAGCCGGCGGAGGGGGTGGCGGCCGAGCCGGAGGAGGGAGACTGGCTGACGACGCCGCCGGAGAAGTCGGCGCTGTTCACGTTCGAGACGTACCGCGACCCGCTGATGCGCTGCGTCCTTCGCGACGTGGAGAACCGGCAGGACGTCGCCAAGTGGCGGCGGGAGATGAGTGACGACCAGAAGACGGCGTACTGCAAGAAGTGGGTCGAGCCGTTCGCGTCGGAGTTTGCCCGGGAGATGGCGTCGGTCGACGTGCCGAAAATGCAGATCAACGACGAGCGGTGCTGGACGCACATGAGGAACGTTCACGACGAGCAGGTGGAGTACTGCACGGACGTCGAGAACAACCGCACGCCCAAGAAAGACCTGCATCTATCCAAGGAAGAGTGCAAAAAGATCAAGGAGGTGGACGACGACTATCTGTATTGTGTCGACCTTCGCTTCCTGCCGCAGTATGTGGAGCCGAACAAGCCGACCCTGTGGGGTTGCTATGACCGGTTCCCGTGGTTGCGGGCGCGCGAGCCGATCGGCCCCCGTTGCGGGCACCTGGCGGACCGGCTGCTGGCGGCCTACCTGTACGTCAAGCTCCGCTCGGCGGCCGGCATCACCGCCCCGGACGGCGTGACGTTCGACAAGCTGAACGCGATCCTCCCGTTGCCGGAGTACCTGAACTTCGTCAAGACGTTCGGCAGTGAGCAGAACGAGGAGCTGTTCCGCAAGGTGGACCTCTTGTCGCAGGAGCTGGCGAAGGTGCAGGGCGATTTTCCGGTGTTCCGGCGCCCGCGGAGTGACAGTGAGCGTACGAGCCGGACGGGGGTCCGCAAGCCGGAGGACGCGAAGGAGCCGCCGTACGTCGAGGTACCCTGGTACTGGCACGAGGAGTGGGTGACGCGGGAGCCGCGTTCGTTCGAGGACCTGCGCAAGGTGTTTCTCGATTCGTGCCGTCCGGAGGAGGACGAGACGGCGACCGAGTGTGCGAAGGACGGTGGCAAGCTGGGCAACCAGATGAAGATCACGGTGGAGGGGGGGGCGCCGGGGCCGTTGATGGAGGACGCCGCCGGGTTGGCGATCATGCTGATGCGCCAGGACCTGGTTGGCATCGGCGAGATGCGCGACGCGCTCAATGCGGTCGAGGCGCAGTGCGCGCCGGGCGGCACGTACAACCTCGGTTGCCTGCGTGACGCCGCGCTCGATGGTGCGGGCCGCGAGCAGACGGTGTTCGTCAATCCGTCCTGTCGCGGCCTGGTGCTGGAGGCGCTGGGCTGCGTCGACGATCCGGAGATGCCCGGGGTCTGCGAGGAGCGGCGCGCCAACCTGGAACGCTCGATCTGCGGCCGCTTCTTCACCGACATCCGGCAGGCGCGCGGCATCGACAACCGGACGCTCAACCAGCGCGTGCGGGCGTTGTACCTGCTGTCGGCGCTGGCCGATCAGGACCGGGCGACGGCGGAGTCCGCCGTCGGCGACCTGCTTCTGACGGTCGATTCCGACGCGCGGTTCCTGCCGCCGGTGACCTTCGCGCTGCAGAAGATCCGGCCGTCGTGCTGTGCGCCGGGCGAGGCGAACTGCGCGAAGGTCGGGTGCGAGCGGGTGCGGTTGTTCGCGCAGTACTGGAACACGCAGCCGATCCGGGACAACCAGGTGCCCGACATCGACGCGTTGTATTACATGCTGCTTGCCAGCCGCTGATCCGGGTCGGATGTTCCGTCTGGAGCTGGTCACGGGCGCGGAGGCGGGGCGGACGGTCCTCTGCGAGGGTCCCAGTCTCTCGATCGGCCGGGCGCCGGAGAACGACCTGGTGCTCCGCGAGGCCCACATCTCTTCCTACCACGGCCAGATCCAGCTTTCGGCGGACGGCTACGTGTACGAGGACCGTCGCAGCACGAACGGGTCGTGCATCGTGCGGGGGACGGAGCGGCTGCCGGTGGACGAGTCGCGCAACTTCCGCGTCCCCCTGGCCGACGGCGATCAGATTCTGCTCGGCCCGCCTTCCTCGCCGGTCGTGATCGGCTTCCGGGTGGTGGAGTCTGAGGAGAAGACCCAGGTCGTGGCGGTCGCGCGGGTCCGCGACCTCGGCGAGTTCCGGGGGCGGGTCGAGCGGCAGCCGGACCAGGTGGCGCGGCTGTACCGGGTGCTGCAGGAGCTGTCCTGGGAACTGGATCTCGACGCCGTGCTGCGCGCCACGGCTCGCGCGGTGTTCAGTCTGTTGCCGCGCGCGACGCATCTGGTCGTCGTGCTGGGGGGCGACGACGAGGGGGGCGGCGGCAAGTACGTGCCGGTGTACCGTCAGGTGCGGGACAACCCGGAGGCCGACGAGGCGATCCCGGTGTCGCACACCATCTTTCGGCGAGTGTTGGCCGAGCGGGCGGCGGTGCTGGTGGCCAACGTACTGGACGCCGAGTGGAAGACGCAATCGATGCTCGGCGCGCGGATCCTGTCGACGATGGCGGTGCCGCTGTGGCGCGGGGAGGATCGCATCCTCGGGGTGCTCCAGGTCGACAACCGCGCCTCGGCCGGCATGTTCGGCCCGCAGGACCTGGAGCTGCTCACGATCGTGGCCTCGCAGGCGTCGCTGGCGATCCTGAACGCACGGCTGTTCCGCCGGTTGGCGCAGGCCGAGGAGCAGCTTTCCAAGGAGAACCGGTACCTCAAGACGCGCGAGGAGCGTCGGCAGTTCCGCGGGATCATCGGCAAGAGCCAGGCGATGGGCGAGGTGTTCCGCCAGATCGAGAAGGTGGTGGACACCCGCGTGACGGTGCTCATCGAGGGCGAGACGGGCACCGGCAAGGAGCTGGTCGCCAGCGCGATCCACTACCAGTCGCGCCGGCGCGACAAGCTGTTTGTGGCCCAGAACTGCGCGGCCCTTCCCGAGAACCTGCTGGAGAGCGAGCTGTTCGGGCACAAGCGGGGCGCCTTCACGGGCGCCGACCACGACAAGAAAGGGCTGTTCGAGATCGCCGACGGCGGCACTTTGTTCCTCGACGAGGTTTCGGAACTGCCGCTGTCGCTGCAGGGCAAGCTGCTGCGCGTGCTTCAGGAAGGGGAGTTCCGGCCGCTCGGCGGCACCCAGGCCCGTCACGTCGACGTCCGGGTCGTGGCCGCCACGAACCGGAAGTTGGAGGACTGCGTGCGGGCGGGGACGTTCCGCGAGGACCTGTTCTATCGGCTGCGCGTGTTTCCGATCCGCGTTCCGCCGCTGCGCGAGCGCAAGGACGACATTCCGCTGCTGGTCGAGCATTTCCTCCGCAAGTACGGCCGGGAGTTCGGCAAGGAGGTGCGCGGGATCCAGCCCGCCGCGATCGAGCTGCTCCGGCACTACGACTGGCCGGGGAACGTCCGCGAGCTGGAGAACGAGGTCCAGCGCCTGGTGATCCAGCTCGATCCCGGGGAGGAGGTCCGCCCCGAGCACGTCTCGCCGCGCGTGCGCCGGGTCGATACGCTCGTGGGGCAGATCGCGCCGCAAGGCACGACGCTGCACGAGATGATGGACGAGGTCGAGCGGTGGATCCTTCGCCGGGCGCTCGAGGAGACGGGCGGCAACCGGACCGCCGCCGCCAGGCGCCTCGGCATCAGCCGCGAGGGATTGCACAAGAAGCTCGCCAAGCTCGGGATCCAGGACTGAGCCACCGGCGGGAGGTCCGTCCGGAAGATGCCGATGCGCCGGGATCGCCCCGCCGTCCGATGCGGCGCTGCCGTTGATCTCGACATCGAGGTGCGCGCGCATCCGCGCGTCGCTCTGCGTTCCCCCGTCGATCTCTGCCCGGCCCTGTCGGGTGCCGGGCGGGCGAGCGGGGCTAGCGGCAGTCGCCTTCGGGGGCGGTGCAGCCGCTGTCGGTCCACGCACACCGGGGGGCCTGTGCGGTGCACGTGGCCTCGTCGGTCAGCCGGTTGCACTTCGAGACGCAGCCGATCGCCCCGCAGCGGGGTGTCATGCAGTTGTTCGCCAGCGGTCCGCAGGGGCGGAGCGAGTCGTCCAGGTAGGGGCGGACCACGCAACGCTCGTCGGCGACGCAGGATGCGACATCCCGATGTTCGCCGCACGGGTCGCCCGGTCGGCCGGGGCACCACCCGCCGGGGCCGTCCGCGCAGGCGGTCGGACCCTCCGGGGGGTCTTCCGGGCCGCGCGCATCGCGGTCGAAGACGAAGGTGTCGGCCCGGGCGCGGAACGGGCCGTAGAGCGTGTTCCACGCCGCCACGCAGCCGCCATACGTCCGCACGAAGTACAGGCCGTCGTCCGTTTTCCAGAATGTGACGTCCAGCGCCCCCGTGCTGAACGGGTGCAGCGTGCCACGGGCCGCGACGCGTCGGAGGATGCGTCCCGCGAAGGGGAAGTCGGCGGCGTCCCGCGGGCCCAGGTTCTGCGTCCGGTCGAGGCGGTAGCGGAAGGCGCCCATGTGGAAGTCGTCGAGGACCGGCTCGACCGCCGCGACGAAACGGGCGTCCTCGGTCGGAAGGCCCGACAGGTCGCCTCCTTCCGTACGCCGGTAGGAGGGCGATTCTCCGGCGGGGGCGACCGGAGGGTTCGCGACTGTCTTTGGGACGGCCGGTGTGTCCGGGCCGGTCGTCGGCGGGGACGTCGAGGCGGCCTCGACGGCGGCGGTGTCCCGGGTCGGCGGGCCGCCGGCATCTGCGACGGGGAGCGCCGTCTCGACGGGCGACGGACCGATGTTCGTCGGTATTTCCCCGCCGCCCGGTGTCGACCTCGAGCAGCAGGCGGCGGCGGCCAGCAGCGCCCCCGCGAGCCTCCGGGTCGGCGCGGCCTGTCGCGCGAACCGAGTCTGTTGCGGCCTCTTCATGGTTGTTTCCTTTCCTTGCCTCTTGCAGCCAACCTCGTCCCCCCTGGGACGATGTCCCGGTTCGTCCACCGGGGCGTCCCGAACACCTCTTGACGGGCCGCTTCATTCTAGAGGAGATCGAGGACCGGGGCGAGAGCGGGCAGGGCGGCGAGGAGTTCCGGCAGCGCGAGTTCGGGCGGGAACCAGACTTCGAAGGCGAGGGTGCCGGCGTCGAGGGAGAAGCGGGCGTTCCGGGTTGCGTCGAGGACGGCGCGCAGAGGCGTGAGGTCCTCGGCGGGGAGGAGGGCTTGCGCCTGTTGCAGGACCGATTGTCCGGCGCGGTGGAGTCCGGCGAGCAGTTCGGTCATCCGATCGCGGACCTCCGTGGCGCGGCGGGGATCGGCGAAGGCGAGGGTGCCGGTCACGCCCAGGCGGGGTGCGATGCGCAGGCCGACGCCGCCGCAATCGCCGGGCGCGGCGGCTCCGTCCGGTTCGAACCAGGCGATCCAGGCGGGTGCCGCGCCGGCCAGGGCGCGGGCCCGTTGCAGGGCCGAGGAGCGGTCGAGCGGCCGGGGCGGCGATCCGGAGCGGGCCGCTTCGACGAGTTCGGCGGCGCCGACGGCCACCGTGCCGTCGCCGATCGCGGCGACGGAGATCTGCGGCGTCCAGGAGATCGAACCCTCGTCGGGAGCTTCGGCGGCTGTCGGGGCCAGGTCCAGGCGGCGGAGGCAGGGGAGGGCGACCGGCAGGCCGACGGCGGCATCGATGAGCGCGATGCCGGTGTCGGGGCCGTCGGATTCGCGCCAGACGTAGGTGACGGCGTCGACTGCGCCGACGAGCTCCGCGAGACACTCGGTGAGGTCCGGGCGGGTGGCGTCGAGGAGGGCGAGCAGGCGGCGCGCGGCGACGCGGAGTTCGCGGCGCGTCGCGAGACCGCGCAGATCGACGTGCAGGACGACGTGCCGTCCGGGTCCTTCGGGCACGCGGGAGAGGTGGGCGGCGAGCGGCGGCGGGTCGGCGTCCGGGGTCGGGGGGGGTGCGCCGAGGGCGGCCAGCGCGTCGTGGGCGTCGTCCCGGGGT
>Ga0209162_1002289_pt1 | contig 17121 bp, 8 predicted proteins | sample YNPNPMetaG_FD_187121 | JGI IMG/M metagenome (GOLD analysis project Ga0209162, IMG submission 187121) | Anoxygenic and chlorotrophic microbial mat microbial communities from Yellowstone National Park, USA - YNP NP MetaG (SPAdes) (version 2) ... | reverse complement strand
GCCGCGTCCTGCTGGCGACCGATACCACGCCGCCCGTCCTCGCCGAAGCCCGCCGGCTGGGGGCAGCGCTGCTCGTCTCCTACCACCCTCCCATCTTCCGTCCGATCAAAACGGTGCTCGCGCAGAGTGCCGGGACCGAGTCCCTCGTGCATGATGCCATCCGCTGCGGCATCGCGATCTACTCGCCGCATACCGCGCTCGACGCCGCCGAGGGAGGTACGAACGATGTGATCGCCGGCTTGTGCGGCCTGCGCGACACCGACCCGTTCGAGTTCGTGACGGCCGGCCCCGCCGAAGAGTGCAAGGTCGTCACGTTCGTTCCCCCGCAGGTCGCCGATCGCGTGGCCGAGGCCATGTTCGCGGCCGGGGCCGGCCGGATCGGGGCCTACGAAAAATGCAGTTATCGGGTGAAGGGCGAGGGCACATTCTTCGGGACTGAACAGACCCGCCCGGCCGTGGGCCGGAAGGGGCGCCTCGAGCGCGTCGAGGAGATCCGCCTTGAGATGGTGGCCCCGAGCCAGCGGCTGCCGGAGATCGTCGCGGCCATGCGGCGGGCCCATCCGTATGAGACGCCGGCCTACGATGTGTACCCCCTGCGGGCCCCACTGGCCAAGGGCATCGGGCGCGTGGGCCGGCTGCCCGGTGGCACGACGCTCGGCAGCTTGGCTCAGTCGCTCAGGCGGCGCCTGGGAATCAAGGTCGTTCAGGTGGTGGGCGATCCGAAGCGGCTACTGCGGACGGCGGCCGTCTGCGCGGGCGCGGCCGGCCGACTGCCGCTGGAGCTCCGCCGATCGGCGGGTGCGGATGTCATCGTCACGGGGGAGATCCGCCATCACGATGCTTTGGCGTTTCTCCGCGCCGGCCGGTGCGCGATCGGCTTGGGCCACTGGGAAAGTGAGCGCCCCGTCCTGCCGGTGCTGGCCGGTCGACTCAAGCAGTCCCTGCCCCGGGTGAGGGTCGATATCAGCCGGGCCGACGCCGCCCCCATCGTGACGTTGTAGGAGTGATCGCCTGACAGGGATCGAATCCACCCCGGCTTACGCGCGAGCCGGCGTCGTGTGCTCGGCGGCGCTCCGGCCCGCGCCGGTCGCAGACAGCAGATCCGCCCGAGAACCCTCGCGAATGGTCCCCTTCGCGAGCCGCGAATAAGGAGGGGGGCCAGGTGGGCGAACGGGCCGTGACCCATCAGCCGATCCGGTCCCCTATCGGGCAGGCTGCGTCGTCGCGGCCCGGCGAAGAACGACCGGGTGCATGTGGAGTCGCTGGAGAGGATCCTCAGCGAAGCACACCTGAACGTAGTGAAGCCCCTCCGTCACGCCGGTCAGATCGAGTTGCATCGGCATCTCGACCGTCTGATCCGGCGTCAGCTCGATCGCCCCTGCGTTCTGGCCGGCGATTCGGCTCTTGAGCAACTGCCCATGAAGATAGACCCGGGGCGTCAGCGAGACAGGTCCGCCCGCCGTGCTCCGAAGCCGGACGATCAGTCGTCCCTCGGAGACCTCCCGCGGTGAGCCGGCCCCGGCTCGGACGAACGTCAACTCCGCGTCGGCATCGAACTCGACCGCCACCGGCGGGGCGGCGGGGGGGTCCCGGTCCACCGAAGCCGCCACCTGCAGCCCGCCTCGGTCCGGCACGTCCACGCTGATCTCGCAGAGCCAGTAGCTCCGACCATCGATCGCGTTTACGAGTCGCCCGCCGGCTACTTTCGGTCGGAGCTGGCCCCGCTTGGCCAGACGCAGCCGCACCCGGCAGTCAGCGAACCCCTGGTTCAGCCCGTTGCGGACGACGGCCGCCGCATACGTCGGCGGATCTCCGCCTTCGCCGCTGACGATTACCCCCAGGCCGCCGACCGGAATCGAGTGCTGAACCTCCGACGGAGGACCTTCAGCAGGATATGTGAACGAGGCCTGTTCGCCGTCCACCTCGATCACGCGAAAATGCGGCTGTCCGGTGGCGCGACCGCGGCGGGTGGTGCTGGCTGGATGGGTGCGCACGAACTGCAATCCCGGCAAAGTAGCCAGCGTCTCGGCGTGCTCACGGCCGTCCCAGTCGCTGTCCCCACCGCAGAGAAGCATGCGTATCCGGTGGGCTTCGAGGAACGCACGCGGCGATCGGTCGCCGGCCAGGGCGTGGATGACCTGCGGGTCGTCGGCGTTGGCGGCCAGGAAGATGAACCGGCTCTCCGGCCGCTCGGCCAGGTCGCGCCGCACGTAGTCCATCTGGGCCGGGTCCATGGGGCGCCGCCGGCAATGCAGCAGGAGGACCCCGTGGCACGAGCCGTAGTCGAAGGAGCCCACAGGCGAGGCGGCCACAGTCGGGGCGAACGTCGTTTCGTCGTCGGACTCGCCGCAGAGCATGTACACCGGCGCATCGAAACGCGCGAAGTACTCCAGGACGGACGGCCACGGGTAGGCGCCGCCGGCTGTGCCGGTGTAGTTGCCGGTGGCGATTACGAACTCGGGCGCCAGCAGGTTCACCTCCTCGGGCAGATGCGGGTCGAACTGCGGTGCGGCTGGGTCTCCGATAAACATGTCGGAAACGTGCACGAACCGGAATCGCTCGCGGTACTCGCGCACAACCTTCACCGATCGCCGGGCCGTCAGGGTTTCCCCCAGGCCGCGCACGCGGATGTCATAGAGGCCTTCCGGGGCTTCGCGCGGAACGCTCAGCACAAGCGAGGCGTGGCGGGGCGGCTGAAGAACGACCTGGTCGGCAAGAGCCAGCGGGAAGTACAGCTCCGGCACCCGCGAGTGTACCAGGGATACATATACGTCCCCGGCAAGCCCGTCGCCGAGCTGAAGCAGGAAGTAGAACCGGTCGCCGGGCCTCAGGATGATCGGCCGGCCCTGTGACGGTTCGATGATGGCGGCTCGGGCGGCGCCGGTGCCGGGTTGCGTGGCGGGTGATCCGGCGGCCTCCCCCGCGCGGACCGTCGGCGGGGATGCCGGCGGTCCCGTCAGCTCGCACCCGCCGACTGATGCGAGGGCCGCGAGCCACGACGCGGTCCCAAGGACTGCGCCTGGAAACGCCGGCGCCCGACCTGCGATTCGTCGGTGAATGATCATGGTGTCGCCTCCCGGCACGGACCGGACCCGCGGGCCACAGCCGCGGTCGTGTCATGAGAGTATGACTACGCTAGCGAGCCTCGCAAGGGGGGTCGTTTGACGCGGCGCCGGTGCTCGCATCGTGGCTTGTAATCGAGGTGCCCATGCCCGAGGCCACAGGCTCTATTTGCGTTCGGCCTGTGTGGTGGCCGGCATGGATGCGGACCGAGCGGCCGTCCGCCCCTCGATGATCCAGCGGACCAGCGCGAACTCGAGGTCGAATACGCGTCGCAGCGCCGGGTCGGGTTGGACGTCCCCCGTTACGCCCATCTGTGCGTCAGAGAATCGCGAGCCGAACCCGACCACCGTGACACTGCCTCTGCCGTGCCGGACGTGGGCCGCCACCGGCCGGCCGTTGATCCACATGATGGCCTCGCCGCCCGTGACCTCGCAGGCGTTCTCGACCGAGACATCAGCCGGCCAGCCTGAGGGCGTGGTCAGAGGCCCGCGCTGCGTCACCTCGCGCAACAAACGGATGCCGAACGGCTCCAGCACCCGGTTTGCTGTTGAGCCCGTGTTCTCGGGGCCGTCGAGCACCAGCAGGCGCCCGCCCGCAGCCACGTAGTCGACCAGGCCCTGCTGAAAGGGCGTGGGAACCGGCAAACGAGGATACGGCAGGACGAGCAGGTCGTGGCGAAACGCCTCCTCCTCCCGCACCCGCTTGGTGAAGTAGCCCAGACGCAGGATCCACCGCTCGAAAATGCCGAAGCCGTCGGGGGCGCCGGTGATGAACCCGCTCTTGGACAGCGGCCCGTCGCAGAGGGTGCGGTCGATGCCCACCGACACGAACGGGCGAACCGGACGCGGCGGCGGCATGCGGGTGCGCTGGATTGCGCGTACAGCTACGCCGCCCGCCGCCAGCCCAAACGCCGCCCCCGCTGCGGGCAAGAGCCAGGCCCCCGGTCGGCTTCGGCCAACCAGGACGGACACGGAGCCTGCGAGCAGCCCGATGATCGCCAGGCCCGCACGCAGGTCCGGCAGTGTGTTACGATGGTTCAGCCACTGGAGCATACCGAGCATCAGCTCCGCCTTGCCGGGCTCGAATGCCGAGAAGTTTGAGAAGATCGTCGAGTCGGTGAACGCCAGTACCCGGCCCTCGCCGTGCCGGACCGCCCAGAGCTGGATAAAGGCGCCATACCGGGCGTCGGGCCGATCTTCCACCTGCGGGTAGAAGTTGCTGGCGTGGTAGTCCGCCGGGACGGACCTGAGGCCCGCCGAGCGGATCACCGCCCGACCGCGGCTGTGCCCGGGGTCGATGGAACACGAGACCGCGAAGTCCATCGGAGGCATGTGCTGGACCACCGGGTGGGCAAATACGCCCGGGCTGTAGAGCTGCTCGAAGGGCGAGTCGATCCCGAACAGGCAGTCGTATCGGAACCGGAAACCGAAACGCTCCGCCACCTCGTTCAGGTACGTACCGGTTCCGAAGACGTTCGTGTGCTCGCCGATCAGCAGCAGGCCGCCCCCTCGGTCCACGAACCGGACGATGGCATCCACCTCACCCCGTCGCTCGGGCGCACGGAAGGTCTTCGTAGGCGTCTTGAGCACGAGCACATCACAGCCCGCCAGCGATTCATCCGTGATGGGTGCCTCGAGCCGCCCCATCTCGAAGAAGCGTGAACAGTAGTCATAAATGCAGGCGTAGTTGTAGCCCGACTCGTGCCCGTACCACTCCGTGTCATACGGGCGGTCGGTCCGCTCCCACTGGGAATGAAACTCGTCCACGAGGACGCGACCGGCCTTGCCCTGCCCGGCCGGATCCCAGATGACGGCCCCCACGAAGGCGATGCCGGCGCAAACGGCGGCCGCAAGCGCCACGCCGGCCCGCCAGAAGGCGCATTGCCCCACGGACGCTGTCCCCGCGGGGGCCGCGGGAATCCGCACGAAGTGTCCGGCCAGCAGAGCCGGCGGAAATAGAAGCAGGAGATGTACCCATGCGCTCCAAAACTGATTGGTCAGCCCCAGGGGTTCATCGTAATCCGTTCGGAGGGCGCGGTGCACGAACACGGCGATTAACAGCGTCGCCCGCAGGGGGAGCCATCCGACCAGGATGAGCAGAAGCCGGGCCGCCCGGTCAGACCACGCACGCCAGGGCCGTGTAGATTGGTCCGCACAAAGCGCCAGCAGCACGAGGCCGCCCAGGACCAAGCTTATGCTGGCCGGGTCCAGGACGAAGTCCCACGTGGCGCCCAGCATATGCGTGGCCCGCATCGTCCCGATTGCAACGTTGGTGCCGGTGCTTGCGGCGTCTGCGCCCGCCAGCCTGGCCAACGCCGCCAGCACCGATGCCACCCATGGGGGGGCGTCGTGTGAACGCGACGTGACCACCGCGTAACCCAGCAGCGCAACGCCCTGCGCGCCGAGAATCGCGCCCGACGCGATCGCTGCCCCGCCGAACCCGCTGCGGGAGGGCCTCGGCCGCGGCAGGCACGCCGCAGCCAGACCGGTTACCATTGCCACAAAGGCTGCGCGGTACGGCCACGGAAAGACCACCGCCGCTGGAACCAGCATCGCCGCAGCCGTCAGGCTCGTTCTGCGCGAAGGGATCGGTGCCGCCCCCCACAGGAACCCCGCTCCCAGCAGCATTGCCACGGCCCAAGCCCCCGGGCGGGCCGGCTCATAGAAGCCCGTCCCGAGCAGCCACGATCCGCTCAGCAAGGCTACGCCGATCCAGAGACGCCTCATGGCGGCGGCTCCTCTCCACCTGCTTCCCGGGATTCGGCGGCTGCCGTGGGCGCCGGCTGCGAAAGGGCTGTGGGCGGCGCCTGCGGGTTCGGAGGAACCCACATGGGCTGGTCGGTCCAGTACGTCAGGGCCCATCGCCAGAAGTGGGCGTTTTCCCGCATGCCTTCAAACGGTTCGCCCCCTTCCCGTTCGAGGTTCTTGTTCATCGCGAAGCAGGTGTCGCCGACCAGCACCACCCGGCCCCGACCGACGCGCCGCATGAGCATAACGGTTGTATCCCCGCGTCCGTAGGCCATCACACGGGCGTCGGAAGCCGTGCTGACCACAGGCCAGGCCGCGTGAAACCGGACGTATACCATGTAGTCGCCGGCGTCGTAGTAGGGTGACTTGAAATGTCCCAGCGGCGTTGCTTCCCGTCGTCGGCCATATGCATCCGGCGGTTGCTCGCCCAGGAAGAATCCGTAGTCCTCCAGGACCGGCAGAAGACCTGTACGTTGCGGTTCCTCGCAGCCGACCATACAGATCAGGATTCCGCCGTTCTCGACGAACCGGCGAAGCGCCTTTCGCTCGGATCGTGTGAAACCTCTCGAAGGGGCGATCGAGATCACGATCCCGGCTCGCTCGATTCGCTCGGACGTCAGCTCCGGCAGGCTCAGCGCCAGGTACCCGCTGCGCATGAGTGTCATCATCAACCCGGCGATGCCGTCCGGGCGCCACGACTCGTCGCTGTAGGCCTCCAGGTGCGAGGCGTCGATGTAGGCCAGGTTGTTCGGCGTGTGCCCCCGGCCGTCTGGGAGGATTCGGCCGCGGTGCTCGTTGGCCGCCTCGCACAGCACCCACGAGGTTGAAAGAACCAGCCCGAGCACGATCACACGCGAGGTCCGCGGCCGCCGGAGCGTCGCGGCCGTCAGCACGAGGCTCCCTGCGATCGCAACCGTCATCCGCAGGGCGGTCTGAGGGGCCGGCATACCGCCTGCTAGGTACCCCAGCAGTCGCGATGTGAACACGTACGAACCGGGTGTGATTCCGTTGGTAAGGCTCGATGTGTCGCCGAACGCGATAATCCGCCCCGCTCCCATTCGCTGTTCGGCCGCCAGAATCAGGTCCCCCAGACGCTCCCCTGCGTCGTATGCGTGGTTCCCCATCAGGGAGGGTTCGTTCGTCGGGTCGCCGGGATCGCTCCAGCCCCACCGGCCCACGAGGATCGGCCGGGCGGGCCATCTTACATTCAGCGAGGCCCCGATCACCACGCCGAACTGATTGCGGTCATCCGCTACGCCCGCCGTCGCCGGATGCGCCAGGGCATCGTACGATTGCAGCCAACCCCCGACGGCGAAAGTCGCCGAATCAAACGCTACCCGCATCGCCGTCGGCTCCAGGACGTCGTTGAAGCGCGCGCCGCCATCCGCCTCCCGCACCGTATGCTCACCCATCACCAGCAGCGAGCCGCCGCGTCGAACGAAGTTGTGGATTCGATCAAGTTGTCCGGGGGCCCACGGCTCATTGGGATACAGGAGGATGAGAACATCCGCATCGCTCAGGTCGTCTTCTGAAAGCTCCGGCGAGATCACGCACCGGCCGCCGAGACTCTCGATGTAACGTGGCAGCAGGCCGTACATCCCGACCGACAGCCGGCCGTAGTCCCCGTGCTCGGGCTTGAGCCAGTTCAGAAAGCCCTTTTCGAACACGACAACCTTGCGCCCCTTCAGCCCGGCCGTCTTGCCCGCAAGCGTCGCTACAACCGGAAGGACCGCTGCGAGAATGCCGATCCCCGCAAGAACGGCGAAGGTCAAACGACGGGACGACTGCTCCGGCACCGTGGGCCTTCTCGCCCACCGACGGACGATAACACCCGCAAGCACCAGGTGAACCAGACCGGCGGCCGCCGGCACGTTCCACGGAATCGCCAGCCGCACCACCCCCGACCAGGACCACGGAGGCAGATGACCGAAGGACGGGGGCTCTGCGGGCGGTGCCGGAAGCAGGCTCAGCAGCCGGGGCGAGTGGGCCAGCAAGCCCAGATACGCCAGGTGTGCTCCCCCGACGGCGAGCGTCCCTATGGCCCCCCGGAGGCTCCGCCGGCGCGAGTGGTCGAGAACCCACAGCGCGACGAGAACCCCCATCACGACCAAGTAATCCAACCCGGCGAACGTAGCCCCGGTCCGCAGCGGTTCCCGCATGAGCATGGACGCCGCCCGGGTGATAATACCCCCCGCTGCGTCGGTCAGAAGCCAGAAAGCTGGAATGCACTGATTGGCGAACCGATAGACGCCCAGCACCCCGACGGCCGCCGCTGCGCACGCCAGAACGCGTTCTTCGGCCCCCGCTCGCCCTGCGGCCAGAAGCGCCAGCGCAACCGCCACGGCCATGACACTGACGGCTGGCGACGTGCCCCGGCACGTTCCCACAAGGACCAGGACGGCGATGCAAAACGTCAAAACAACGCGACGAGGCGCGCGACCCCATCCCGACCAGCCGCACATCAGCGCCGTAGCCACCGCCAGCCAGGTCAGTACGTGCCTTAGAGCGTGGGCCAACAACCCCGTCGAGCCGGCGGCGACCCAGGCGCCCGCCAGCCCCGCCACTACGGCAGCCACAGCCCGCGCGCTCGGTGGACCGGAAGCGATAGAAGGTCCGGCTGCGTTTCCCGCCACGATAGTTGTCCGGCGCCCGGGGCCGACGGGCGCGCCCCGGCGCGTTTACTTGTATGAGGCCCGTCGCTCCGCGCCAAGCCTGCCCGGACAGACTCGGGGGACGGCCGGACCACCGACCGTCCCCCGCATACTACCTCCTGCCTGCATGCAAGGCCCCCGGCTCCGTCAAGTCGCGTCGGTGGACGGAGGTGGGCACTCGCTCGAGCCCGTGGGACACCGCGTCTGGACCGGCGGACACTTGGTCTCCACCGGCGGGCAGCGGGTCTCTACGGCCGGACACTTCGTGACTGAGACCGGGCACACCGTCTCGCCCGTGGCGCACTGCGTCGGGGACGGCGGGCACTGGGTCTCGACAGCCGGACAGACGGTCTCCTTCGTCTGGCAGGCCGTCGCAAGTGGCGGGCACGCGGTTTCCTTTACCGGGCATCGCGTCTCAGCCACCGGACAACGCGTGCGTGCCGGGGGGCACCTGGTCTCGGCCGGAGGGCACCGCGTCTCGACGACAGGGCACTTCGTCTCTGCCGGCGGGCAGACGGTCTCTCCCTGTACGCACGCCGTCGGGACGGGCGGGCAACTCGTCTCCTTGACCGGGCACCGCGTTTCCGCGACCGGGCATTGCGTCGGTGCCGGCGGGCACTTGGTCTCTACGCCGGGGCAGGCCGTCTCCCGGGGGGGACACTTTGTCCGTACCGGCGGGCACTTCGTTTCGACAGGCGGGCACGCGGTTTCCTGAGCCTGGCACTTCGTGATCACCGGCGGGCAGGTCGTCTCCACGATCGGGCACCGAGTCTCGCTCGGTGGGCACTTGGTTTTCGCCGGCGGACACTTAGTCTCCACGGGCGGGCACAGCGTTTCGACGGCGGGGCATTGCGTCCGAGCGGGCGGGCACTTCGTTTCGACGGGCGGACACACCGTCTCCCCCTGTACGCACGCCGTCGGGACGGGCGGGCAACTCGTCTCAGCCACAGGGCAGCGGGTTTCCCGCGGCGGACACTTCGTTTCTACCGCCGGGCAGACCGTGTCCCATGGCTGGCACTTGGTCAGCACCGGTGGGCAGGTGGTTTCCACCGCCGGGCATCGCGTTTCCCGCGGCGGGCAACTCGTCTCAACAGGCGGGCAGACGGTCTCCTGAGCCTGGCACTTCGTGATCACCGGCGGGCAGGTCGTCTCTACGATGGGGCATCGAGTCTCGCTCGGTGGACACTTGGTCTTCGCGGGCGGGCACTTCGTTTCCACCGGCGGGCACAGCGTTTCCCGCTCCGGACACTTGGTTTTCCGCGGTGGACACTTTGTCTCGACCGCCGGGCAACGGGTTGCGACCGGGGGGCACGCCGTCTCTTTCACAGGGCAGCGCGTTTCGGCCACCGGACAGCGCGTCCGGACCGGCGGGCACTTCGTTTCCTTCGGTGGACACCGCGTCTCGATGGCCGGGCATTGCGTCTCGGCTACCGGGCACTTCGTAAGGCCTGCCGGGCACTTCGTCTCCCGAGGCGGGCACTTGGTCTCACTCGGTGGACACTTCGTCTCACCGGGAGGACACTGCGTCTCCACCACAGGACAGCGCGTAGCGGCTGCCGGGCACCGCGTGGCCTCGATTGCGTTCGCGGTAACCTTGGGCGCGTCCTGGGCGGCATACACGCCCACCGAGCTCCGCATCGATGCGAGGGTCTCGTTCAGCGTGCTTCCGTAAACCCCTTCGTCCGCCACAGCCGGGGCTGCGATCCATAACCCCGGTACCGCCAGACAGTAACAGATGCACAGCCAGCGAATCCGTTTCATTTCACCGACTCCTTCTGATATGGGTTCCGTTCGGGTCGGACGCCCTCTGAGAATCACCTGCTTGTACAGCGCCCGGGCGCTCCGCCGAGGGCACCAGCGGGATCGCCCGTCGGGCAACCACGCCACCCGCCTTGCCGCTCTCAGTGGGGAGTCTGAAGGGCCTGCTTGCGGCCAGGCGGCCGGCCGAGTTTTCTATTCCGAGCCTGGTCCCGCGCCCGGCGCCACGCCCTCACCGCCCGCGCTCTGACGCTTGCGCGCACGCCGAAGGCAGACGAGACAGGCCCTCAAGCGGACCAACGCCGCTCCGCGGCTTCTATTGCTTATTGTAGCGAAACGGCGAGCCCGGGAAAGCGCATTTCGGGCGAACCCGCCGGCAAGCAGTTGCCGGACCGATCCATCGGGCTTCGGTGGGTGCGCTTCGCAGCATGCACCACAGCAGGCGCGAGGGTTAGGTAACAGGCGAAAGGCATCTCAAGCCAGCGGTTGCCAGAATACGGTGCTGCCTTTTTAATGGCAGTAGGTCGGCAGCGCGTTCCACACCGCTTTGAGCGCGGCCTATCCCGATTCCTCCGATGGAACGAACCGCAGCCGTCTGCGACTGGGACGTGGGTGTGCGATCTCCAGCACGGAGGACGCACCGGGCTGGATGCTCGCCTCGTCAGCCGAAACGGCCGGTTCCTCGGTGGCCGGTGTCTGCACCCGGTCGTTGAGCGAATGGGCGTTGGAGGGACCTCATCCCCTGACAGGCATACGCAAGTGCGAAAACACGCGCGACCCAGCAGACGTGCGCGCAAGGGCTCAGACGATCATTGCTCCGACGGTTCCTGCGTCGGGATGACGATTACCGCCGTTACCGGAAAGTGGTCCGAGGGGTAGCGTCCGCTGCGATTGTCCCGCACGATCTCGGCTTGCAGCACTTCCACGCCGGGTGAGACGAGTACGTAGTCGATCTTTGGGCCGTCCGTGCGACCCTGGAAGCCGTTGAATGTACCGGCGATTCGTTCGTCCGGATGCAGGACGCGGAACGAATCGCGGAGGCGCGGCGAGGGGAGCAGATCCGTCGATCGGCCCGCCGCGAACGCCCGCGCGGCGTCCCCTCTGACAAACCGGACTACCGGGTTGTCCTCTGCCGCGTTGAAGTCCCCGGTGAGGATCACAGCCCCCCTGGGCCGGCGGTCGGCGATCCGCCGGGCGATCAGCTCTATGCCCCGTTCCCGAGCGGGCTGGGACTGATGATCCAGGTGCGTGTTGAACATGTGGAAAACCCGCCCGGTCTTGCGGTCGGCCAGTCGTGCCCAGGTGCAGATCCGTGGCAACTGATTGCCCCAGCTCCTCGAGCCCGGCACCTCCGGCGTATCGGAGAGCCAGAACGTACCGCTGTCCTCCACCCGGAATCGGTCGGCGCGATAAAGAATGTTGGAGTACTCTCCCCGGTTCTGCCCGTCGTCCCGGCCGACGCCGATTTCCTCGTAGCCGGGGACAGCCCGGCGGATTTCGTCGATCTGGAACCGGAGGGCCTCCTGGAGACCGACCAGATCCGGCCTGTGCCGCCGCAACACATCAAACACAAGCTCACGACGGTTCTGCCAGCGGTCCTCACCGTCGTTGGCCAGGCCGTACCGGATATTGAACGTCATGACACGGATGGCGGTCGGGCGCTCAGCCGGGCGCGTGGCCGGCCCGGATTGCGCAGGGACGAGCACGCCGGAAACAACGGTCCAGATAAGGTGATGCAGCATACGACAATCGTACGACGAGCGGGCAGTATCGGCAACGAAGCGGGGTGTGCCGGCCGCCCCGGTCGCGTATACTCCGTGCCCGGCGAGGAGGCGATGCTCATGCCACGCATGCTTGCGGCCTGCCTGTTCTGGGTCTGCGCAACAGGAGCGCTTGTGGCGAGAGCGGGGGATATGCCGTGGGTCTCCATGGACCCGGCTTCAAGGACGACGTTTCGCCGGGAGGGCGCGGGCCCGTTCGTCAGCGTCGGTGTCAACTACTTCGATCATCAGACCGGATGGGCCCCCAGGCTGTGGCAGAGGTTCGACGAGGCTCGGGTACGCCGGCATCTGGCGATGATCCGCGGCCGGGGTTTCAACACGATCCGCCTGTTCCTGACATACGAGTCGTTCCACCGCGAGCCCGGCAGAGTCTCCGGTGACGGGCCGGGCAAGTTCCGGAAGCTCTTAGCCATATGCCGCGAGCTGGGGCTCTACCTGATTGCCTCGGGGCCGGACCACTGGGAGGGCACCCCGGAGTGGCGGCGGGCCGCCGACCGTTTCGCCGACGAGAACATTCTCGCGGCGGACGAGGCCTGGTGGGCCGAGTTTGCCCGCATGTTCGGCGACGAGCCCGCGATCCTCGCTTGGGATGTCTACAACGAGCCGGCGATCGGATGGGATTCGCCGGCGCTGCGCCGCCGGTGGAACGAATGGCTCAAGCGACGATACGGCTCGGTGGACAAGATCGCGGCCGCGTGGGCCCGCAAGCCCGAGGAGATCGGGACATCGGGTTCGGTCGATGTGCCGCCGCGGGAGCCCGCCCCGGGCGACGCGAGGCTCTACGACTACCAGTGTTTCCGCGAAACGGTCGCCGACGAATGGACGGGGCGGATGACCAGGGCCATCCGGTCGGCGGATCGGCGTCACCTGATTACCGTGGGCCATGTGCAGTGGACGGTCCCGGTGTGCCTGCCCACCATCTGGCACTACGCGGGATTCGACGTGAAGCAGAACGCTCGCCACGTGGACTTCGTGACCATCCACTTCTATCCGCTGGCTCCGCCACGCCCCTGCGACTCGCCGGAAGGCATCGAGGCGAATGCCGTATACTTGGAGGCTCTCCTGTACCTGTGCACCACCGATAAGCCGCTGATGATCGGCGAGTTCGGCTGGTACGGCGGCGGCGAGCTCCGCGTGGACGGTCGGGTGGAGTACCCCGATCGCCCGCCGTCGCACCAGGTGGAGTGGTGCTCTGAGCTGTTGAACATCACTCGAGGACGGTGCGTCGGCTGGCTGAACTGGGCATTCGCCGATCCGCCCGAAGCACGCGACCTGTCGCGATGGAGTGGCTGCTGGACGGAGTCGCTGCAACTCAAGCCCTGGGGCGACGTGTTCGGTCGCTTCGCCCGCCGGGTGACGGCCTGCCCGGATCCGCCGCGTGACTTCCCTGCGTACGTCCGCTCGTTTCCGTTCGACCGCAGGGCACTGCTGACGTCCCCCGAGGCGGGCAACCACTGTCGTGCTGAACTGGCTCGCCTGCGCCGGACGTCGCCGCAGGGCAAGGGCGATCCGGGCATCGGCGAGCCGCGGTCGCGCTCGCCGGCGGCGGTCAAGGACCGTCCGTCGCCCCTCCGAGCGAGATCATGAACCTAGCCCAGCGCCGCAGGAATGCCTCGTCGATCCTTCCGAAGCACGCCTCGAAGCACGTAATCTCGTCCTCGGCGGTGACCGGCTCCTCCGCCACCCGTCGGGAGATCCGCTTGACGTACTCGGCGAACTTCGTCGGACTGGTGCGGTGCAGGTAGTGGGCCAGGGCCCACGCCTCGGCGTAATACGTCGCGCCGGCGTCGCCGCGGGATTCGAGAAGCGACTTGTCGGTAAGCAGTCGCTCCACAGAGACAAACGGCCCGTTGCGGATCGCGGCTACCAGGTCGTCGGGGCGCACCGGCTTGCGGCCGTTAAAGGCATCCAGCACGGAGCGGAAGTCCCGCAGCCGCAGATCGTTGAGCGCGCCGATGCCGGAGCCGGCACCCGTCGGCGGCGTCTCGAACAGCATGGCGAGGCCTTCGACCAGCCACGGCGGGCCGGCCTTGTGCACGCCCGCGTTGAAGAGGACCTGGTGGGCCGTTTCGTGTTGCACCACGGTCCGGTTGATCCGTTCGGCGTGTCGTTCGGCTTCCGCCGCGAGTTCCCTGAGTTTCCGCTGCGTCCCCGCCAGCTCCTTGCGGGCCTGGTCGCGGGTGACGGTGCGTTGCCCTCCGTCGCCGAAGAACAGGACGACGCGATCGGCGCTGGGGCCGGCGCGGGCAAGCTGCCGTTCCATAGCTCCTACGGTCCGCCGTGCGGCCTCCACATCTTCCCGCAGCCGGGCCAGGTCGGCATGACTGGCCGCATCGAAGAAGGCCGCCCGGTTCGTCGGCTGGTGGTAGAACCCGTACGTCCCCTCGGCAACGAATTGCAGCCGGCGGGCGTAGCGTGCGTAGGCGTCGAACGTGGCGAAGTAAACCATCTCCAGTTTGCGAGAGGGTTCCTGGAAGGGGATGTTGTGTGCGGCGCAGAACCGGCGGATGCTGGCGTACGTGTACTCCACGCGGGCGACGAAAGGCTGAATCTGCTGGGGATCGACGTCGTGAGCGATGAGGAAATGCGGCGTGCGCTGCACGCGGAACCCGCGTCCGATCGCGTCGCGCAGCGCGTTTTCCTGCGCAGCATCGGCAGGCAGTTCACTGACGGCGGCCCTGCCGTTGCCCGTGGCGGGCGCGGCCTGATTCGTGCGGCCCGGCAGGGCCGCGACCGCCAGCAGGATTACCGCACCGCTCGACGTCGTGAGCCTCCTCATACCGCCTGCATTATATCTGGCCTCGGCGCGGCCCGCCTCGTTGACCGCCCCGGAGGGCGTTCGTACCATCTGCCTTCGAGCAGGGCGAACAGAGGGCTGCATGGGTCAGTCGAAGCAGAAGAGCTGGCAGGCACGCTTGTCAGAGGCCGCGAACGCGCTGACCGAGAGCTTCGTGGAGTCGATCTCCTTCGACCAGCGCCTTTGGCGACATGACATCGCCGGGAGCATCGCCCACGCGGAGATGCTGGCCGCCGTGGGCCTCATCACCCGGGAGGATTACCGCCGGATCAAGGCAGGTTTCGCGGCGATCGAGCGGGACATCGAGGCCGGCCGGTTTGTCTTCGACCCTTCCCAGGAAGACATCCACATGGTCCTCGAGGCGGCGTTGATCGAACGAGTCGGGGAGCCGGGCCGCAAGCTTCACACCGCCCGTTCGCGCAACGACCAGATTGCTCTGGATCTTCGCCTGTACCTGCGCGATGAGATCGACCTCCGGATCGGGCCGGCGCTGGTCGGCCTTTCCGAGGCGCTGCTCGACATGGCCGAGGGCGAGGTCGAGACGGTGATGCCGGCCTATACCCACCTGCAGCGGGCGCAGCCGGTGTCGCTGGCCGCGTATCTCCTGGCGTACGTCGAGCAGTTTGGCCGGGACCGCGACCGCTTTTTGGACGCCCGCAGACGTATCAACGTGAGCCCTCTGGGGGCTGGTGCCGTCGCCGGTTCGACCCTCCCGATCGACCGCCGGACGACCGCCCGCCGGTTGGGCTTCGCCCGGGTGGCCTCGAACAGTATTGACGCGACCGGGGACCGGGACTTCTGCGTCGAGTTCATCGCGGCCGCGGCCACGACCATGATGCACCTGAGTCGTTGGGCGGAGGACTGGATCCTTTTCGCGACGGAGGAGTTCGGGTTTCTCCGCATCGATGACGCCTTCTGCACGGGCTCGTCGATGATGCCCCAGAAGCGGAACCCCGACCTGCTCGAGTTGATCCGGGGCAAGACCGGTCGGGTCTTCGGAGCCTTGACCGGCATCCTGACGCTGACCAAGGGCTTACCCCTCGCATACAACCGCGACCTCCAGGAGGACAAGGTTCATGTCTTCATGGCCCGCGACACGCTTGTAGCCTCGCTCGAGGTCGCTACAGCCATCGTCCGGAACAGCCGCTTCCGCAGGGATCGGCTCGAGGCCGCCACGCGACGCGGTTACCTGGACGCCACGGCCCTGGCGGAATACTTCGTGGCCAGGGGGCTGCCGTTCCGCCAGGCCCACCAGGTCGTCGGCCGGCTCGTGACCGAGGCCGAGCGGGCCGGCAAGGAACTGGGCGAACTGCCGCTGGAGTCTTTTCGTGCCGCGTGCGGCCTGGCCGACAAGGACGTTTTCGAGTACCTGGGGGCCGCCCGGGTCCTGAGACGGTACCGGAGCGAGGGTTCCTCGGGGCCCGAGTTCGTCCGGGCGCAGATCCGATCCTGGAGAGAGCAACTCGGGAGCGAGCGCACACGGCCGGGTTCGTAGGCCCATGCCCGGCGAGCGGCACTGGCAGGAAGACCATGCCCAAAGGTGAGCTGGCCTTCGTGGAATGGCTCAGAGCGGTCTGCAAAGCAGACACCACCCGGGTACCGATTCCCATCGGGGACGACATGGCCGGCGTTCATCTCGATGGTCGGCTCGCGATGCTCACCGCCGATATGCTGCTGGACGGGGTGCACTTCGAGACGGCCCGACACACGCTCAGGCAGATCGGTTACAAAGCGATCGCCTGCTCCTTGAGCGACTGTGCGGCCATGGCCTGCCGGCCGCGGGGAGCCCTCGTTTCGGTGGCCCTGCCCGGGACGATGAGCATGGAGGACGCCCAGGGGCTCTACAGCGGCATGCTCGAGGCGTGCGGGAAGTTTCACTGCCCGATCGTCGGGGGGGACACGACGAGTTGGCGGCACCCTCTGGCCATCGATGTGGCGATGCTGGGCGAGCCGATGTCGGACCGCGGTCCGGTCCGGCGCGACGGTGCGCGGCCCGGCGACGTGTTGCTCGTTACAGGCCAGCTCGGCGGCTCGCTTCTGGGTAAGCATCTGGCCTTTACGCCCCGGCTGGCCGAGGCGGAGTTCCTGGCGGTGGGTCTGAGTGGCCATCTGCACGCCATGATCGACATTACGGATGGTCTGGCCTTGGACACCTACCGCATGTGCCAGGCCTCCGGTTGTGCCGCCATCCTTGAAGAGGACCGGCTGGATCTGGTGGCCGCCGACCGCGCCCGCGAGGCCGCCCGGCAGGACGGACGATCGCCGCTCGACCACGTGCTCCACGACGGGGAGGACTTTGAGCTTCTGGCGGCGGTCCATCCGGA
>Ga0209162_1002288_pt1 | contig 17127 bp, 11 predicted proteins | sample YNPNPMetaG_FD_187121 | JGI IMG/M metagenome (GOLD analysis project Ga0209162, IMG submission 187121) | Anoxygenic and chlorotrophic microbial mat microbial communities from Yellowstone National Park, USA - YNP NP MetaG (SPAdes) (version 2) ... | reverse complement strand
CCGATGTCGCAACAGGTGCTGACGCCGCCGACACGACCCCTGCCCAAAGGCAAAATCAGCTACGAGCAGTTCCTGGAGTGGCTGGATGAAGACACTTGGGCAGAATGGGTGAATGGGGAGGTTGAACTCATGAGTCCTATATCCTCACAGCATCAGGATGTGGGACGCTTTCTTATCGCCATTTTACAGTTCTACATCAGCCATTACCGTCTGGGTGTATTGCGCTACGAGCCTTTTCAGATGAAGACGGGCGTGGATTTGCCGGGTCGTTCTCCTGACATCTTGTTCGTCCGTCGCGAGAACCTGCACCGCCTGAAAGACACCTATCTGGACGGACCCGCTGACCTTGTAGTGGAGATTGTGAGCCCAGAGAGCGAAGAGCGTGACCGCGTGCAGAAGTTCTCGGAGTATGAGCGGGGCGGGGTGCGCGAATACTGGCTGGTAGACCCCCAGAAGCGGCAGGCGGAGTTTTACGTGCTGGGTGAGGCGGGCAGATACGTGCTGATGGCGAAAGGGGAGGCAGGCGAGTATCGCAGTGAGGTGCTATCAGGCTTGTGGGTGCGGACAGAGTGGCTGTGGAACCCCCCGCCCGAAATAGAAGTGCTGAAAGCATGGGGAATCATAAGATGAGGTGATAACCATGTGGTTTCTCCTTCCGATGGTAGCGGGCGTTTCCCTTTCCGACGCTCGCTGGGTGCATCCGCTGTGTCAACCACTCGACGTCTCCTGTAACGGACCCTTTGTGATTCTGCAGGATGGCAGTCTGGCTGCCGTAGACAGTAAAGGCTTCCGCGTCAGCAAAGATGACGGCAAAACGTGGTCGGACCCCACTCCCGTGTGCGAAGGCGTCAGCGCCGAAGAACCTGCCTCGCACTACCTGCTGCGCACCCGCGACGGCACGCTGGTGATGGTGTACCTGAACTTCGTGGGAAGGCACTTCGAGTGGGACGAGCAGCTCAAGGAGCCAAAAGAGGGCTGCAAGCTGGAGGTGTGGGCGATTCGCAGTGTGGACGGCGGTAAGACGTGGATTGACAACCAGCGTGTGCTGAACGGCTACAACGCCAACTTCTTCGCGCTGATTCAGACCCAGTCGGGCAGAATAGTCGCGCCGTTGGAGCACCTGACCAGCAATCCGGGGCGGCTGATTACCTGCTCGGTGTACTCGGATGACGAAGGCAAAACGTGGCGGCGCAGCAACTGGATTGATTTGGGTGGGCACGGACATCACGATGGCGCGCTTGAACCCACGTTGGCGGAGCTGAGCGACGGTCGCCTGCTGATGCTCATCCGCACCAGTCTGGATCAGTTCTGGCAGGCGATTTCCACCGACGGAGGCAGGTACTGGCGCATTATTCAGCCCAGTGGCATCGACGCCAGCAATTCGCCGGGCTACCTGCTGCGCCTGCAGAGCGGACGCCTCGTGCTGGTATGGAACCGCCTGCACCCCGAAGGGCGCGAATGGCAGAAAAGCGACTGGAAGCAACATACCGAGTTCCCTTCCTCGTGGCATCGGGAGGAGCTCTCCATCGCCTTCTCGGAGGATGACGGGAAGACGTGGACGAAGCCCATCACCTTCGCCAAGCAACGCGGTGGGCAGTTGAGCTATCCGTATCTCTTCGAACGCCGACCGGGCGAACTGTGGGTCATCGCCGGCTTTGCCTTCCAGAAATTCTGGGAAGACCCCTTGCCCCTCCGCCTGAAAGTAGAAGAGGAAGCCTTCGTGCGAGAGGCGAAACGGGTTTCCGCAGGACAATAGCAGGTTTCATCAGTGAGGGCAACACCCATGCGATGGCTGATGTTCACTGCTGCCGCTCTGCTGACGTGCGCTGCGCTATTTGCGCAGGACGAAGTTCGCGGCCCGGTGACCATCTACGACACCGTATACGAGCGCGTGGACCCGGGCTTGCCCTTCCAGGAGGCTCCGCGACAGCCAGAGGACTGGCAACCGCCTGCGCCATCGGCAGCGGAGAGGGCGGCGGGGTTCATCCCCTTCACACGCGGCGAGCCGTTTGACATCAGACCATGGAGCAAGCCGAAGCCGTCGGAGCGGCTCACCGAATTGCGGGCGAGGGTCGCGATGGGAGAAACCTCGTGCCTGTGGTTCGCCATCCACGCGCTGCAGACGCTGGAAGAGGTGCGCATTCGCGTCGAGCCGCAACAACCGTCGGCGAACGCCCCTACCGTGAAGACCTACTACGCGCACTACTGGGCACAGCGCACCGACTGGCGCGGGCGCACCTTTTACATCACGCCCGAGCTGCTGCTGGAGATGCGCGATGGGCAGGCGCAGTTCCCCGCGGCGGGTGGCGTGCTGGAGTGGCGTACACTGAGCGTACCCGCAGGCGAAAGCCGCCTGTTCTGGATAAACATTCACGCGCCCGCCAGATCATCAAGTGAATCAGATGATTATCGTTACGCTATCGTCGTTCAGGCGAAAGGGAAGGCGTCGTTCAGGATACCTCTGCAGATTCACGTCTACCCGTTCCGTTTGCACAAACCTGCCGACAAACGCTGGCTGCTGTATAGCGACAGCTGGCTGCTGGGCAAGCTGCCTGATGACAGGCTACTCCCTTTGCTCAAACAGTTGAGCGACTGCGGCATCGACGGGCTCACCGAGCTGCCTTTTGGCAACCTCGACCTGTCGGCGCTGGCGGACGACAAGGTGCAGTATGACCCGCAGCCGCTGTTGCGCTGGCATACTCTGCTGCAACGGACAGGGTTGCGGGGACCCCATACCATCGGCACGTTCATTGAGGACCAGGTTCCGGCCCGATTGAGCATTCAGGCAGACCTGAACCGCGATTGGAACGAAAAACTGCGCGAGGCGATGCGCCTGATTGCCCGCACGGTGGTACAGACACTTCGCCCACACGGCATCGACTGGCTGTTCTACGGGTGGGATGAGCCTGGTCCCGAGAACGTGCGTGCTCTGGAGCAATACCGCGCGTGGCGCGAAGGCGGCGCACGCACCTATGTGACGTTCTACCAGCGCGGGACTTACGATGTGGCTGCTCAGTGGATGACCCATCCCTGCTTCTCGGTCGGGCTGGTGGCTTCGAAGCAGGGAGCGGACTGGGCATATGAGCAGTGCCGTGCGCACCAGCAACAGTTCTACTGGTACGGCAGCGGTTGCTATTTGGGGCAGGAGGGACGCCTGTTCGCCAACCGCTTTCTGGCGGGATGGCTGTTCTGGAAGACCAGGGCGGATGGACAGGTCTCGTGGACCTTCGTGCGCCCGCACGAAGACCCCTTCAACGACTTCGACGGCGCAGTGGTCAATAGCGTGGAGCCCAAAGACCAGTGCACCGTCTACCCCCGTTTTGCCCGTCCGAACGATTACGACAGTATCGTGGGCATCATTCCCACCATCCAGTGGGAAGCCATTCGCGAGGGCATCAACGACTATCGCTACCTGAGTACGCTGCGAAACACTATCACGTACGCGCGCGAAGTGGCTTCGGGCAAGCAGAGCCGCTGGGCGCAAGAGGTGCTGCGCGCGGCCGCCGACTGCGAGCGCACTCTGCAGATGCTGGAAGAGGGCGTGCCGTGGCTCAGTGAGGTCGGCAGAGCGGGATTCAGCAACGCCAACCTGCAGGAGCTGCGTACTATCGTAGGCGCACAAATCGAGAAACTCGTTCGGCAGCTGCACGGCGAGCGTACAGCATCCCCGAAACGCCCTGAGACGATTACCCTGCGGGTAGAGGTTGTGCCGCCGGTGTCGCATCCGGTTACGGAAGCGCAGCTGCCCGTGCTGACCCTCCCGCGCTGGAGCCAGCCGCCCGTGGTAGACGGCAAACTGGACGAACCGCAGTGGCGCATGGCAGCCGTCGCCAGACCGTTTTGGGAGAGTAACACCAGTGTGCCTGTGCCACCATCCATTGAGACGCGGGGACTGCTGGCGTACGACGAAAACGCGCTGTATATCGGCATAGTGTGTCGAACGCCGTACCCCGACCGTCTGGTGGCAGACCAGCGGCAACGGGATGCCTTTGGCATCTGGCTGGACGAAAGCGTGGAGGTGTTTCTCGCTTCGCCTGATAATCCCGAACGCTACGCGCACTTCATCATCAACGCACGCGGCACCGTATACGACGAGCTGTGCTTCGATGTGGACTGGAACACGGAGATTACTGTGGCAACCCATACAGACAACCAGGGCTGGAAGGCGGAAATCGCCATCCCCTGGAAGTCACTGCCGTTTGATATCGACCTGAACGCCACCGGCAAGCCGCTGCTGCGTCTCAATCTGGGACGCAACCACCACCAGCGCGGCGAGGAGGAGGTGAGCCACTGGGCATGGTCGCCGACCTTCGGCTGGTTCCACAACACGCAACGGTTCGGCGTGGTGATGCGGCAACAGGGCAACATTCTGGTCAAGAGCGTCACGCCTCCCGCATACGTCGATGACCCCCCGATGCAGTTGACCGTGCTGAACCTGAGCGAACGGGAGGAAGATGTGGAGGTCGCCGGTCGGCGCGTTGCGGTGCCTGCACGGGGCGAGGCGACGATTGAAGTCCCTTCCCCCAAAACTCCCGGCGACTACTATTACAGGCTGCAGGTTCGCTGGCGCGATGGCGAGGTAGCCGTTCCAGTCACCTACTCCATCCCGCGCCCGATTCAGGTAGTGCAGCAGGTGGGGATAGTCCAAGACGGCGTTGGTAAGATTCGGGTTGCCTTTGCCCTGCGCAAGCCGGAGGCGCATCGGCTGACGGTGTCAGTGACCGACGTACCATCCCTGCGCCGAACGTTAGCTGCTGGCCGCGATTGCACCTTGAGACTGAACGCCGTGCGACAGGACAGGCTGTCCTTACGCCTATGGGTGGAGGAGTTCGCGAGTTGCTCGGACAGCGCAGAGGTGCACCTGCTGCCGTAGGCGGATAGTTGGTTTGAGTGCGCCCCCCGCCTTCGTCCGCAAGGGGACACCAGCGTTTCTGGAATCAACATCGACACGAGACTTAAATGCATAGATGGGGAGGACGGATTCCCTGAATTTGTTTTGTCACCTCATTAAAGATAATTTCTCCTGCCACCAAGAGATGATCGAGTGCACCAAGCACCCGCTTACCCAAATAACAACACTTTGCAGCCACGACATGTCGTATTGCACGGAAGCACCTATGTAGAAACACACTCCACCAAGTGCGAACTGTTGGACACTTCTGATGCCAGCACAATGCAAAACACCAATGATAGTGGTTAGGCGAATAATCTGGTTTGCGAAAAGTGGTAGCAAGTGTCCTATTGTATTTGCAGAAAATTCAGATAGAAGACCAGCCAGAGCCCCCCCAACCAAAGCAATACACGTGCAGTGCCAATCATAGACATGACTTCGTTCAACGGCGCAGCATCTGCCATGCTTGTTGTTCGACGTGTTCAATGTGTCTTTCTCCTCGACTTATAGTAATGTTCAACATTTTCATTTCATCCCTACCTGATACGACGCCGCGTACCTAAAAACCACAACCGTACCAGAACGCGCAACTATACCGTACGAAGGATTCGATAACATATAGCGCGCGTATTGTTCAAATTGTGTTTGCCCTACAGGAAAAGGGCTGTCCGATATATCGACCACGACGTAGTCGACAGGATGGCTTCGTGACCTTGCATGGAATTCACATCGGCTAAGGGTGATTGTCCGAACGCCGTACTGCTCGCGCAACGCCTGTCTCGTCGCTCCCCATGCAACCTTTTGGAAGGGGTTAGGAAATACATAGATATACCTACGGCTGGATAAATGGGGAACAATGCTTGATGACGCACTCACCGACGCGGATGAGGGTATGGAGCGCAGTAAATCGGCGCAGTTGGGCTTACTGGAATAACGCGACGTGTACCAGGGGTCGAAGGCAGGAGATAGATATATTGACGTGATAATTGCTGAAACGAAAGAACCTATTAGTAGTTTCTTTCCCATTTGAGCGTCAGTTTTAGCGATGGATAGACAGCAGCTGTATAGAAGAAACTGTAGTATGAGGGCGTTATAGTGAAAATCGATACTTCTCATGTGGGGCCGTATGCTAAGTATGTTCATTAGATACAGTGGCAAAGAGACCAGGGTCAGCTTGACATTACAAAGCGGAAGCAAGCCAAGAGGGAGCCACAACAGAATACAATAGTGAAAAGCATCGGGGCTAAATGCATGTCGAAGGCAATTCAGAAGAGGTCGTAATGGAAGCGGTACCTCCTGGGATGATACGAGTAGATGCTCGTAAAGCTGTAGGTACGGCTGGTCTCTGGGATTTCCAAAATATTGCATAGTATACAACGCGAGGGCAGTGATTATTACGCCAACTGTTGCTAATAGCCATCCGTATAGCTTATTTATGTAAAGAAAACAATAAAGACCCGCAACAAGCACAGCGGCGCCTGCGTCCTGTTTGCAGCATATGCTAAAGCTGCTTAGTAGAACAGCGCACTTAATGTTTTTAAACTCAATACAGTATAAGCACCACAATAACAGAGGAGTGCACAGAGCCACTGGGTGGAAATCAAAAAGGTTCATTCGCTGCAAGGCAGGATGCATTAGATACATCATACTTAGCGCAGCGGCGGCCCAGCCAGATATCTGTAACCGCCGAGCTATGCAATATGTCGGAATGGCACCTGAGGCAATCAGCACAGTTTGCAATATCAGTACAGAGGTGCTATAACCCACAAGACCGGAGAAAAATGGTCACCTAAAATGTGTAGCCCTCGCATGTGGCGACTATTGTTGCGCAGACAGCCAAGACTATCATTAGCCATCTACCGCACCAAATCTCTTTCGCTTTCATGTCGTTGCAACCCTCCACCCTTGCTCTGGCGTCCATTCTCTGCGCGTGTGATTCAGCCGCTCCGCCGGGGGTAGCTTCGCCCGTTCTACAACGGTCAGCAATTCGGTCGCAATCGAGCGGTCGCCCAACGTATACACCTCACCGAGAAAGTCCATCCCTGATTGAGAGAAAGTGGCTATTGCCACACCAAAGGGCCACGACTGCCACACGCCGACACCCATATAGCCGGGCTGGTGACTGGGCACGAGAAAACACGTCCATTCAGGACATAGCACAGACAATAGTAACGCTATCTGCCGCAAAGCGCCTCCCGGAAAAGGCTGTTGGCCATCGACGGGCACCTCTTGCCACCGCGCATCAGGCGGGCAGCCGATTTCCTCCGCCGAGTGCTTATACATCAGCAGGTGGTTGTCAAACCCCTCCAGAAGAGGCGGAACCTCTATGCGAGAGAGCGGAACAGCAGGTACCGTGCCTTCCGCTATCATGAATATCCCAGACGCCATCTCCAGCGGCACCAGAGCGACGCGCTCGTCCGCCCGCAACACGCTCAGCAGAACGCCGTCAAAGAGAAGCGTCCAGCCACGTTCCAGAGGTAAGACCATAACGCCGTTTGGCGACAGCTGCTCTACCAACCGCCACGGGAACTCGCGCACGGCACAGCTCACGATAATGCGGTCGAATCGCGTTCTGCTTTCCTCAACCCCTTCCAATCCGTTGCCAGTAAACAGGCGCACCCCATCTATACCGATGCGATTCAGGTTGGCGCGAGCGAGCTCGACGGCTTGCGGCAGTATATCATTACCGTATACGAGGTCACCACGTCCCACCGCTTGCACCAGATGTGCGCACAGATAACCTGTGCCGCAACCGACCTCCAGTACCCGCATCCCGCGCCCCACCCTTGCCAGACGCAGCTGCTCTCGCACCACCTGCTCTTCCGAGAGGGTGGTCATTGTTCCATCAGGTAGAGGTACCAGCTTCACGTTTTCATCATCAGCACCGAAGTCTCTGCGACTGATTTGCATTTCCTCACCCGTTTGCAAGGCGAATCAGCAATTCTGCGACACTACGAGTTATAGGCATGCCGGTGAATGACTCCACCCAGCCCCACTGCCCAAATGGATTGGCTTCCAGAAAAACAAAATCGCCTTCTGGTGTAACTATCATGTGGATGCAGGCAAACTGCAACCCAGCTTGGCGCATGAATGTACGAATGCCTGCGCTTATTTCCGGAGGCAGATCATAGGGCTGGTGTCGTATGCAACATATCTTGTCTCCGGCCGCTCGCCAATCAATTTGCGCTTCCTCTACCTGCTGCGTGTCCATCGCCGCTGTGAAAATCTTGTTCCCCACTACTGTTATTCTTAGCTCGAACGCTTTCTCCACGTACTTTTGGTAAATAGCTGGCGCGCGCAATATCGCGTCGTCGTCCACTAGGTCAGTGGGACCGACCAACTCGGTGAAACAGGACTGAGGATATCGCTTTTGTCGGTCGTGAATGTCGCTGTCGCCAATGACACCGTAGGAAAGCGCCTTAACAACGATCCTCACAAACCGTTTTGCAAACTCACGCACGTCCAGAGGATTGTTCGTTACCAAGGTAGGGGGGACGCGTAAACCAGACGCTACTGCTATTTCCAAGTGCCGCATCTTGCCTAACCTGCTCGCAAGGTAATGGTTCACCCACGGCTTATCGGATAACGAAGCAAACAGCCCCCGCAGGTAGTGATCAACTTCACCGCATACAAAGTGCCGAATTTCCTCCGGTGTATTCCGAATATCTGGTGCTAAGCGGAAATACCGTCTGTACCAAACTACGCCGACATCCTCTATCTGCAGGGAACGTCCATATGCACTAACTAAAGCACCTGCACGCTCCATGCCATCCAATAACCACCAACTACTGCGCACATGCATACCTACCAGGTCCAGGTTTACTCTGAACCATGTTACTTTTGCCTCATTCAATAGTTCTACCACTGGATCTGTACCAGGCTCATAGCTCACTGTCAGTGTTAATATAGGCTGCTGGCTACTCATAACGGTACTACCCCTGGTTCCTTATATGTATTTCAGACCTACGATTCCGGCAAGTTTACTTGCCTAGACACCGTAATCTTCCATTTTGGTTTGCTGCTGTGAGATGCTTGGCTGGCAATTAGCAGGACAAGGCCGTAGCTCCAAGGCTACCAAACAACCGTAGCCCTCCGCCGCCATATATCCTTAGGAGTTACGCAGTTGTGATGAATACGCAGCGAGTCATGCTTTTTCAGCGATTGCAGAGACACTTTCCTGTCATTCGCAGCGCAAGCGAAGCATCTGAGAACCCCCAGAGAGATTCTTCACTCCGCTTAGAATGACCGATGATGTCGTTTTATATCGTAAACTTCCGAACAGTCTTTCAACTGCGTAGCTCCTAATCCTATGCACCCTGAGCAGCGCATAGAAAATACTGAACACAGGCGTTTCTTTAGTCCCGAGGGGGCCAGTCCTCCTCAAAATCGTCTTGCTTGGGCCCCGTCATAGTAATCACGCCAGTCGGATACTGGGTCAATGGTCCCAGACTCGCGTCGGTATGGGCTCTGTAGCCCCAAATGCCTGTGTCAAAGATGTACTCACTCGGCGAGGCGACACCACGTGCTGAGTGGTTCTCGTAAGCTTTTCTCGCCACAAGTGGCATCCCTTTTCTTTCTTGTTCGGTGGTTCTCATCATGCGCCCTCCCTTCCCCAATGTTGTGACCTTCTGTATTAGAAGTTCGAAGCACACCGCACAAAATGGGACATTTTCCATGACGTCTCAGGAAAATTGTGAACCGATCAGCCCAAAGTACCCCCCCCGCTTGTCTGGCAAGTTAAAGTGTTTCCTTAGTTTTACTATAGCACGCTGATAGAGCTTGCGAACGGCACTCGCCGTGCATCCCATGGCTTCTGCAATCTAATCCGGGCTCATCTGCTGCTCAAAATACATCTGGAGCACCCTGCGTTGTTTGCCCGAAAGCAGCTCCAAGCAGTCCTCCATAAATCCACTGTCTCCACACATCTCCTGTACTGGCGCAGGGTAATCGCTCAACGCCTCCAGCGGCACAAACAGTTCGCGCTCGCGGTAGCGCCGACGCCAGTGGTCCCGAATCACCAGGCGGCAGAGGCGCATCCAGTGGGATCTCGGAGCGGTCTCAGGATCCAAACCGGACCGGCACAGACGTAGACACACCTCTTGGGTAAGGTCCTCTGCGTCGTCGTGTGTGCACCCATGGCTCAGAAAGAAGTAGCGTATTCGCTCTCGTTGCAACATGACAATTTCCGCGCTTGCATTGCATCTAGGTCGTGCTGGCATGGTGCTGCGATTCAACCACAGCTGCCACAAAGTCTGCGCAACTCCCCACTCTGCATAGAGCGGTCACGCGCAAGCGATTGTTACGCGCTGTTGACAGACGGGCTGCTTCTCACTTCTTGGCAGGTGCCGCGGCGGACTCGCCCTGCTTGGGCGCGGGCGCAAGCACCTCCACCTTGCCCTTCGTAACATCGATCTCGTTGCGGTAGACAGCGTATGCCACGCGCTTCTCGACAGCAAACTTGCCCGTCACGCGCACCTTGTCGCCCTCTTTGACCGTTGCCTTGCCGTAGCTGAACACGCTAACAGTCTGCTTGCCCTCACTGATTTTGAAGGTGTAGTACGCGTTGCCCTTTTTGCTGACCTTCTCTTTCAGGTCGTGCACCACGCCCACCAGCACCACCTGTTTGCCGTCGTACTTCTTGCCATCGCTCAGTAACTGCTGAACAGTAACCTGCTCCTGCGCCAGTGCCGACGCGATGAACACCAGCGCGAAGAGTGTCCACGCAAACCGCCACATTGTGTTCACCTCGCTTCCGTTTTCGTCTCACCCAGGGTTCGCCCCCCACGCAACGCATCCGACACCAGCTGGAGGGCGAAGCTCCCACCGAGCCGATGGAAAAGGCTCAGGTAGCCATATTGTAAAGTGCGGCGCATCGGCTGTCAAGACGCTTGACAGCACCCTGCCGTCTGAGGCACACTATGGGTAGCAAACAGAGAGGGTGAAGTCTCTTCGTGTCTGAAGAACCGGTTGTCAGCATTGTGATCCCGGCATACAACGAGGCGGACACCATCCTGCAGGCGATCGAACGGGTGCGCTCGGTGCCTTTGCAGAAGGAGATTATCGTGGTGGACGACGGCTCTACCGACGAAACGCCCCAACTGCTGGCACAACAGCCCGATGTGGTGGTGCTTCGTCATCCGCGCAATCTGGGCAAGGGCATGGCGATACGCACTGCCATCGCGCACGCCACGGGCGACATTATCATCATTCAGGACGCCGATTTAGAGTACGACCCCATGGACATTCCGCGCGTCATCGCCCCGATTGCCGAAGGCAAGGCGCAGGTGGTGTACGGCTCGCGCTTTTTGACCGCCAGACGTCCCAAGGGGATGCGCCTGCCCAACTGGCTCATCAACCGTCTGCTGGCGGCGATGGTGCGTTGGCTGTACTGGCATCCCCTGACCGACGAAGCCACCTGCTACAAAGCCTTCCGTGCCGACCTGCTCAAAAGCGTGCCGCTCACCTGCCAGCGGTTCGAGTTCTGTCCTGAGGTAACCGCGAAGGTGCTTCGCCGAGGGGTCAAAATCATGGAGGTGCCCATCTCCTACGAGGCGCGCACCACGCTACAGGGCAAGAAAATCCGCTGGTGGGACGGTGTGGAAGCCATCTGGACGCTGCTCAAGTGGCGGTGGAAGCGGTTCTGAGCGGTTCGTGCGTCCTATCTCAACACAAACTTAACAATAGGGGGCAGGTATGTCCCTGCGCTGGCGCGAATTTTCTTCCCCGAAACCGTTACACGAGGTGAAATCGAGATGCGTCTGGTGCTCTCTCTGCTGCTCACACTGGGAGCGTTGGCTGTAGCTGTTGCCGCTCCCACGCGGATAGACCGCTTCATGCTGCAGGCTCCTGCTGGCGAGCGGACGGCGCGCATCGCCCCCGCAGGCACAACCATCCTGCCCAACGGACGCTTGCTAACCCCGCGCGGCAGGCAGATTCGCGTCGCGCCACACCCTTACGGCATGACGCTCAGCGCGGACGGTAGCGTGCTGGTGACGGTCAACGGTGGGGTGGCTCCCTTTTCTCTGACCGTCATCCATCGTCCCGATAGCGACAACCCGCAGGTGTCGCAGATACCGCCCTCGGTGAACACGGAAAAGGAGGTGCTGCCCGCCACGTTCATCGGTGCGGCGGTGGACCCGGCGCGTGACCGTCTGTACGCTTCTGGCGGCAATGACGGCAGTGTCATCGTCTTTCGGCTGAGCAACGGAGTGCGCATGGAGCGGATTGACCTGAGCACCGAAGAGTATCCCGACGCTTTCACCACCGACATCGCGCTCTCTCCCGACGGGAGATGGTTGTATGTGCTGGATTTGGCGAACTACCGGCTGGTGGTGGTGAACACCCGTTCCTTGCGACCCGTTGGCTCGGTGGGGGTAGGGCGCAATCCGTTTGCCCTTGCGCTCACGGCGGACGGCTCGCGTGCCTACGTGGCGAACATGGGCACTTTCCAGTACTCGCTCATCGAGACGCGCCCCGGCGACGACCCGCGCGGCATCCCGTTCCCACCCTTTGGCTATCCGTCGCGGGAGGCACGAGAAGGCACTGTAGTGGAAGGCAGGCGCGTGCCCGGGCTGGGCGACCCCAACGTGCCCGAAGCCTGCTCCGTATGGGGAATAGACCTTTCCGACCCCACGCGCCCGCAGGTGGTGGTGAAGATAAAGACCGGCTTGCCAGTCGGAGAGTCCATCGGCGGCAGCGCGCCCGCCGCGCTGGCGGTATCTAGCGATACCGTCTACGTGAGTAACGCGACCAACGACTTGGTGGAGGCATACGACATCCGCACGCACCGCCGCCAGTGGCGCACCTTGCTAACGCCGGCGACATTCCTTCGCCATCTGCGCGGGGTTGCGCCGTTTGGGCTGGCTCTCTCACCCGATGGCAGAAGGTTGTACGTGGCGGAGTCGGGCATCAACGCGGTGGGTGTGCTGGACGCCCGCACGGGCAAGGTGCTGGGGCATATTCCGGTATGCTGGTATCCTTCACGGGTGTGCGTCTCTCCCGATGGTAAGAAACTGTATGTGGCGAACGCCAAAGGCTTCGGGGCGGGACCCAATGGAGGCGCGAACTTTGTGCCCGGTCCCGAAGGGCGCAGCATCGGCAGGCTGATGAAGGGCACGGTATCGCTGATGGACGTGCCCACCGACCGAGAACTGCGTGACCTGACCCGCCGCGTGCTCGAAAACAACGGCTTCGTGCCTGTGAAGGTGACCCGACCAGAAGGGCATCCAGTGCCTGTCGTCGCGGGCATCCCTTCCGATAAAATCCGCTACGTGGTGTTTATCGCGAAGGAAAACCGCACCTTCGATGAGGTGTTCGGTGACCTGCCCGGCGTCAACGGCGACCCCACGCTGGCGCGATTCGGGATGAACCGCAAGGTGGGCGAACACGAGGGCGTGAACGTGATGCCCAACCACCGCGCGCTGGCGCAACGCTTCGCCATCAGCGATAACTTCTACGTGGACAGCGACCACTCGGCGGACGGGCATCGCTGGCTGGTGGGGGTGTATCCCAACCACTGGGTGGAGACCATCACCTCGGCGGGTTACGGAGGCGGCGCGGATTTTCGCGTAAGCAAAGCGCCCGGACGCCTCGCCTTCTTCGAGTCCAACTCTGCCCTTGCGCCCGAAGACTACCTGGAGCACGGCTCGATGTGGGAGCACCTGTACCGCAACGGCGTCCCCTTCCGTAACTACGGGGAGGGTTTCGAGTTTGCCGGTATCTCGGAGGACGAGGATACCAAACCCACCGGCGCACGCCTGCCGGTGAATATCCCCATGCCGATGGCACTTTACCAGAACACCTGTCGGGAGTACCCTGAGTTCAACATGAACATCCCCGACCAGTACCGTGTTGACCAGTTCCTGAAAGAGTTCCGCGAAAAGTATCTGTCGGGTAAGGAGCCGTTGCCTCGCTTCCTCTACATCTACCTGCCCAACGACCACGGCGCACGAGTTCGCCCCGAAAAGGGATACCCCTATCTGGAGTCTTATATGGCGGACAATGACCTTGCGCTGGGACGGGTGGTCGAGGCGTTGTCGCACAGCCCGTGGTGGAAGGAGATGGCTATCTTCGTGACGGAGGATGATGCACAGAGCGGGATTGACCACGTGGATGCACACCGCAGCGTGTTGCTGGTCATCAGCCCGTGGGCGAAGCGCGGCTACATCTCACACCGGCAAAGCAGCATCGCCAGCATCATGAAGACCATGTACCTGATTCTGGGCATCCCGTACCTGAACCTGTACGACGCAGCAGCAAGCGACCTCGCAGACATGTTCACCACCAAGCCCGATTTTACGCCGTATCGCGCCCTGTCGGTAGACCCGCGCATCTTCGACCCGGAGAAGGTGAAAGACCCGAACGATCCCGACTACCGCAAGGCGCGTTTGGAGCCATCGCCCGCGCTGGATACGCTGGACGAAGCGATCCGCCAGCAGGAGGAGTGGGAGCGCGCCCAGGGCAACTGAGCGTCCTAACTGTCTGCGTCAGGGTCGATCCCGAGCTCCCGCAGCCGTTGAGCCAGATGTTGAGCACGCTGTTCGGCGTGTCTGGCGCGCTGTTCCGCCTGCTCCATGCGGCGTCGCAGCTCCACATAGGGGATGAACCGCTCGCCGTCCGGGCGATACAGCACCAGCTCGCTTCCTTCTAGGCTGAATCGCGTGCCCAGCCGCGGGCTGACCCAGCCCTGCATCTGCTCAATCGGCTCTAAGGTGCCGTTGCGTCGCAGCCAGCCCTCAAGGATTCCGTAATCGGGGTCGTACTGGTAATACTCTTCCACCCCGTATCGCTCGTAGAAGCGGAACTTTTCCATTAGCGGCTGGTAGCGGTTGCCCGGAGACAGTATCTCGAACACCACCTGCGGCGGAATGCCTCCCTCCTCCCACTGGCGGTAGCTGCCCCTGTGTCCCTTCGGACGACCGAACGCCACAAACACGTCGGGCGCAGTGCGGATTTCAGGATGTCCCTCTACGGGATACCACAGTAAATCCGCCGCCACGAACACGTCCTCGCGGTCTGCGAACAGGGCGCACAGGTTGTCATACAGGTAGACGATAACCTCCAGCTGTTTAGTGTTTTCCGCCATCGGCTGACCGTCCGATTCGGGATAGACTATCTCGGTTTTCAGTGGTTGCGGTATCGCCATGTCGCATCACCTGCCTCCAAGAACCCCGTCGTTTACGGTTTGGTCTGATACCTGACCGTTTTCTGCAGCGCGAGTGTCCCGGTCAATCGCATCTATTATACTGCAAAGGCTGGTCGCAGGAACAGGCATTGCGCGTGGTGCGATATGAAGCTGTTCGAACACGTCGCCACCCGTTGTTAGCAAAAATCTTGAAGGGATGGCAAGCCCATTGCCCTCCCCGTACGCAGTTCACCTTTGCATTGCAGACGCACCTAATGAAACGGTAGCCTCTTTCGGTAGGCATCCCGATACAGCCCTATCTTCTCCACCGGTATCGGCTGGAAGCCCAGTTTGAACGCCGGCGAGTCTGTGCGCAGGCGGATGCCCTTTGCCGTGACCTCTACGCCCGCGTCGCCGTCGATGATGTTGTCGCGGATGGTGATGATTTTATCGGTCAGGTTGTCGTAGAGGTCGATCCATCGCCCGCCCACGCTGATATTGCGGATAATCTTGTTCCCCTTCGGCACGGCGGGTTCGTCGTTCAAGATGTTCACCAGCTCGGGGTAGCGTTCGCTCCACGGCGGCTGCTGGTATGGCACCGCCTTTAACCGGTCCATCAGCGTGCTGTCGCGACCGTCAAACCAGAAGCTTGCCCATCCCAATCCTCGCGCGTCCACGTGTACCGACGGCTCGCACTCCACGAAGATGTTGTTCTCCACCGTGTTGTCGCGCCCGCCGCCAATCATCGCCGCACGTCCCGCCTTATAAAACACGTTGCCGAAGATGGTAATGCCCGACGCGCAGTCATCCAGATACACCGCCATGACGTCCACGAAGGTCTCCGCCTGTAACGATTTGCCAAGGTCGTGGAAGTAGTTATAGCGGATGACGGTGCCCCTCTGGGTGAAATCGCGCCCGATGTAGAACGCTCCCGCGTCGCCCGTTTCCGTGCAGACGTGGTGAACCTCATTGTACTCGAACAGATGGTCGTTGCCACCGAACAGGATGGCATTATGTGGGGCGTCATACATCAGGCAGTGCGCCACGCGGACGCCCACCCCGTTCACCAGCACCGCCGGGCGGTAGGTGCGGCACCAGCGGCTGTAGCGGGTGAACAGGCAGTTCAGCACCTCGTGCTGGCAGGGGGTCAGGGTGTTGCGGTCGCCGCCCGATACCTGTATGCCGCCATCACCCAAATCCATGAAGTCGCAGGAGACCACTTTGTGCTCGCTTCCGCCTTCGATAACCACGCCCACCGTGCCGATGTTGCGAAACGTGCATCCGGCGATGGTGTTCTGCTGCCCTCCGCGCATCTCGATGCCTGTAGCGCGGCAGACCTCGAAGGTCATCCGTTCTATGCGCAGGTGTGAAACCCCGTTCAGAGTAATCAGGGGTTTCTCGGTCAGCGAGACCATCGCCTCACCAGAGCCATCATCTGGCGGATAGAAGTAAAGCAAACCGGTCTCGCGGTCAAGGTACCACTCGCCGGGCGTGTCCAGCTCCTCCAGCAGGTTCAGCACGCGGAACCGTTTGCCCGGTGTGTAGCCGTACACTCCGTGCGGCTCGGCAGTGACAATCTCGCGCTTCTCGGCATCGATGGACACTATCCGCTCATAGCTGTCCGCCCAGTCCCACGTCCAGTAGCCATGCACCCAGACGTCCTTTGCTTCCGTCCAGCGGCGCAGGCGCGGGTCATCGCAGGTGAAGCGTCCGCCCTGCTGCCCGGCGGGGGTAGCCGCAATCTTCAACCAGCCCTCGTTGGGATACCGCGCCAGGGGCATCGGCTTGCCGTTGTAGAACATCTCCAGCCCGGCGGGGATTCCCGTACTCAACCCAAAGCCGCGTCGGCGCATCTGCCCGAAGTCGGTGATGCCCTGACTACGCAAATCGGCAACCAGCACCTTGCCTCGCGCTTTGGGGGGAAGTTTTCGCAACACAGTAGCATCAGTCACCGGCTTCCAGCCCGTGACGCGCTTGCCCCCCACCAGACGTACCTGCTCATTGCGGTACGCGCTGTAGGTAATGGGCGATTGGGGCGTGCCGCCGTCCTCCGCGGTCAGCTTCAAAGGCGTTAACTGCGCATACATTCCCCCGCGCAGCCACACTGTGACAC
>Ga0209162_1002283_pt1 | contig 17147 bp, 9 predicted proteins | sample YNPNPMetaG_FD_187121 | JGI IMG/M metagenome (GOLD analysis project Ga0209162, IMG submission 187121) | Anoxygenic and chlorotrophic microbial mat microbial communities from Yellowstone National Park, USA - YNP NP MetaG (SPAdes) (version 2) ... | reverse complement strand
CCCCCAGCGGGGGAGGGTCCAGGAGGGGGCCGTCACCGTGCCCGCGGAGCCGCGCCGCGGGCGGGACGCCCGCGCTCCCAGGCCATGTTCATCGGGCGTGGTGCGCCCCGCGCATGGGGCCTGACGTGACCATGGGGGAACCAGGTTCCCCCATACCCCCGCCCGCGGGAGGGTTTGGGAGGGCGCAGCTCGTGCGCAGGGGGCAGGGGAAACCCGGTTTCCCCTGCCCCACGCCCGCGGGAGGGTTTGGGAGGGCGCAGCTCTCCCAGGAAGAACCTATGTTCATCCTGTTCGTGTGCGGCGCAGCCGCAAACGGTCTCACTGCACAACGAACGTCGCCACACCGGTCAGCGCGCTACGCTGGCCGTAGAGCACGATCTGGTACCTGCCGCGGGGCAGGCCCGCGCTGTTCAGCACGAGTTCGATGCTCCCTTCGCTATTGGCCGTACCCCGCAGCGGCAGCGCCTGCACGCCCCAGGGCGCGTTCAGCCAGGTGGTCACCTCCTCGCCTGGCAGGAAGCGGTTGGTAAAGAAGGCGAAGCGGGTGCCGGCCGGGCCGCTCTCGGGCGTCCTGCGCACCCAGACGTAGGGCGCGTCAACCGAGCCACTGCCCACCAGCACCGGCGCCCAGTTCGTGCGCTGGCCGCCACCCCGGGCATCGTCGCGGAAAGTGTAGCTGGCCCGGGTGTCGATCAACGCCGGCGTCCGGATTGGTGACGGCAACGGCAAGTTCTCATTCACGCGCATAAAGAGCTTGCCGCTGCGCCTGGCCCCCGCATTCAGCGGACCGAACACCACCGTGATGCTGTTCTGGTCCACCGAACGCACCCAATCGCCAGCCTGGCTGTTCAGGCTGGTGTAGAACCCATAGACCTGAGCGCGGTTGATCGGGAAGACCACCACCGTCTCGCGCGCCGTGCCCCGACCGTAGTTCGTCAGGCGGAACTCATACTCGAGGATGCCCCCCCGCGCTACCCAGATGCTCGGCCTCGGCCAGATCGTCACCGCCACATCGGCGGCCTCGCCCGGCTCAGGTTCAGGCTCCGGCGTTGGCGTCGGCGTCGGAACCTGACCCACCTCCGGCGCCCTGCGAATGACCGGCAGGTACACCGTTGAGATACGGTCGAGCACCGCGATGGCCGGAACCACGTGCTGATCAACGAGCGCCATAGCTGCATCCAGGACCATCGGGTCGCCGGCGAGATAGGCGCGGAGGGTCGCCTCGACCGCCTCCTGTTCACTCAGCGTCCAGATCGGCACATCGGCCGTCAGAACCTCTTCCGGCTCGATGTTGGGCAGCAGGGGCTTGTCGGGCGGGCCAGGCTGCGCAAATGCCTGACCGAGCACCGCCAGCACCAGCGCGACGACCAACGTCAACGGCAAGCCCCGGCGCCAGATTCGCGCAAGCCTGCGAGACATTGTCGTATCCTTTCACGAAGATGGCTGAAGGGGCCACAGCGGCCCCTTCAGGGATGTCAATGGTACCTCCGTACTATATGACGCTGGCGAAGAGTTACATGTTCCATGGTCGGGGGGGGGTGGGAGCGCGGGCGTCCCGCCCGCGTCGCGGCTCCGCGGGCAAGCTGCCCGCGCTCCCATGAGACCTGAGGTGACCATCGTTCGCCGCGTTCAGCCCCCCTCCCAGCCTCCCCCCGCTGGGGGGAGGCGCCGGGTTCCCGCCCCCAGTGGGTGAGGGTCAGGGCGGGGGCCGGCGCCGTGCCCGCGGCGCCGTGGCGCGGGCACGGCGCCCGCGCTCCCGGGTCATGTGCATCGCGGCGTGGTGCGCGAATCGCATGGACGGCTGAGGTGACCATCGCGCGCCGCGTGCAGCCCCCCTCCCAGCCTCCCCCCGCTAGGGGGAGGCGCCGGGTTCCCGCCCCCGGTGGGGGAGGGTCAGGGCGGGGACCGGCGCCGTGCCCGCGGCGCCGTGGCGCGGGCGGGACGCCCGCGCTCCCGGGTCATGTGCATCGCGGCGTGGTGTGCCACGCGCATGACCGTCTCACGCGAACATACGCCCTCGGCGAGGGGGGTGGGGAAACCGGGTTGCCCCACCCCCCTCGCCCCGCAGGGGAATGGGGAAACCGGGTTGCCCCATTCCCCCATCCGTGGGAGGGTTTGGGAAGGCGCAGCCCGTGCGCAGGGGGATGGGGAAACCGGGTTTCCCCATCCCCATCCGGTGGGAGGGTCTGGGAGGGCTGCGCCCTCCCAGGAACAACCTGTTTTCATCCCGTCGGTGTGCGGCGCGAGCCGCATGGACGGCTGGTTAGACGCAGCGCGTGGGCACGCGCGCCTGCCGGTACACGCGGGTGAACTCTTCGGCGAAGGCCCGCGCCAGCCCCGGGTCCTCGATGATCAACAGATTCTCGTCGTTCACCTCCTCGGCCCGGCGCGTAAAATTGTACGAGCCGGTAATCACCACGCGCTGGTCGAGGATCATCACCTTGTGGTGCATCGTATAGCAGTTACCGTCGCGATGCACATCGAGACCGGCCGCGCGGAGGCGGGCGTACTCCGAACCCGAGCCGTTGGCGTTGCGCGCCTCGAAAACCACCCGCACCGGCACACCCAGCCGATGGCGGCCAATCAGCGCCCCGGCGATGTCGTCGTCGGTGAAGGAGAACGCCAGCACGTCCACGCTCCTCCGCGCGCGGGCCAGATAGTCCAGGACATGCTCGCGCACCGGTTCATGCGGCGAGAAGAAGACATTGATGGTTGCCCCGGGGAGACGCGCCAGGGGATAGGGCGTCGCCCCACTCTTGCGGCTGCCGAAGCGCCCCGCGGCCATGCGCTCGAACTCGGCGACGTAGTTCGCCACCACCTGCGGGGCCGAGATGCGCAACAGGTTGTTGTTGTTGCGGTAGGTGTCATTCACCGTCACGTTCCACGACCCGGTCCAGACCACGCGCCGGTCGAGGATCACGAACTTGCTGTGCAGGAAGCCGTCGCTCCGCTCCCAGCTTACGCTCGCGCCGGCTTCTTCAAGCAGCCCGGCCCAGCGGGCCATGGCCGGATGGTGCAGACCCTCGCGGTCGAGGGCCAGGCGCACCTGCACCCCGCGGGCGCGGGCGCGGATCAGCGCCTCGGCGACGCTGGCCAGGTTGTACTCGAAGCTCGCCAGCTCGATGCGCTCCCTGGCAACGGCGATGTCGGCCAGCAAGGCCCGCTCGAAGGCCGGCGCGACCCGGTTGCGCGGCGCGTCGGGGTAGCGCAATTCCGGCGTGGTGAAGAAGACCGCCAGCGTTCCGCCTGCCGCCAGGTGAGGCTGGCCGGCCCGGCCCGGCAAGGGGCCGGCGCGCCCCGGCAAGCCATAAACCGCCGCGGCGACGAACATGAGCGCCAGGATGACGAGCAGGCGCCTGGAATGGCGTGGGGGCAGAGAAGAGGTGGGCATTACCGTATTTATGAGTTTTAAGCATTAAAACGGGTATAGGCCGCGCAGGCGGCTTTCGCATCCCCTAGCCGAGGGCTTATGGTCTTTAAATACCTACTCCGCTCTAGCCCGCGCAGGCGGCTTTCGCATCCCCTAGCCGAGGGCTTATGGTCTTTAAATACCTACTCCGCTCTAGCCCGCGCAGGCGGGCTTCGCATCCCCTAGCCAAGGGCTTCAGCCCCACGGCCAGGCCGGTATACGGGATTAATTTCTTAGGCATGTTTCAAACGCACGTGACCGTTCGCCTCGACACGGGACCATGGGGAAGGTGTGGAGGGGCCTGGCCCCTCCACACCTCCCTGCCAGACTGTCAAGCGCAAACCGCAGGTTTTGAACCATGCCTTAAAGACCATAAATGGTAAGGTCATACGCCACGAAGTCAAGAAGATCCACGCACGCGCACAAAGAAACCGTTTCAGGAGCGGAGAAGGTACGCCGCTAAGGCATGATCCTGAACCATGCCTGATAATGAAATCAGGCCGCTCGAGCAGGGGGATGGGGAAACCAGGTTTCCCTATCCCCCCCACCCGCGGGCAGGCCTGGCCGAGGGGCCGGAGGAGCGCACGCTGTTGCTCCCCACGCCCCCGCCCGCGGGCGGGCCTGGCCCTCACACAGGGGTGTGGGGAAACCTGGTTTCCCCATCCCCCACCCGGTGGGAGGGTTTGGGAGGGCTCCGCTCTTCCAGGCGGGGTGTGGGGAAACCGCGTTTCCCCACGCCCCCGTCCGCGGCAGGGCCTGGCCCTCACACAGGGGATGGCGAAGCCGCCTACAACCGCGATCGGGGGTCGAGCGCGTCGCGGAGGCCGTCGCCGATGTAGTTGATGCTGAGAACGGTGAGGAAGATGAGGAAGCCGGGCCAGAGCACCACCCAGGGGGCGAAATCAAGGAAGTTCTGGCCATCGTAGAGCAGGCGTCCCCAGGTGGGCGTATCGGGAGGGAAACCCAGGCCGAGGAAGGAAAGCACCGACTCGGTAATGATCGCCGCGCCGACGCCGAGGGTCGCCGCGACGATGATCGGGCCAAGGGCGTTGGGCAGGATGTGGCGGAACATAATCGTTATCTCGCCAACCCCCAGCGCGTGAGCGGCCTCAACAAACTCCTTCTGTTTGAGCGAGAGGAAGGAACTACGCACCAGGCGCGCCACGGTCATCCAGTTCAGCGCGCCGATGACCGTGACGATGAGGATAAAAATGCCCCGTTCCGGCCCGAAGGCGCTGCGCAGACTGTCGCGGAAGAGAAAGATCAACAGCAGCAGCAACGGCACCACCGGCAAAGCCAGAAACAGATCGGTCAGACGCATAAGCAGGCCGTCCATCCAACCGCCGACGAAGCCGGCCACGGCGCCGATCAGCGTGCCGAGGGTGACGGCGATGAGCATGGCGGCCACGCCGACCGACAGCGAGACGCGACCGCCGAGCATCACCCGCGCCAGCACATCGCGACCCAGGTCGTCGGTGCCCATCGGGTGCGACCGGTTCGGCGGCAGCAGGCTCCGCGAGAAGTCGATCGTGCGCGGATCGGCGCGCCAGACCACGGGGCCAACGGTCACCCCCAGCACCAGGAAGGCGAACACCACCGCGCCGGCCACGGCCATGCGGTGGCGGCGGAAACGCCGCCAGGCATCGCTCCACAACGAGCGCGGCGGGCGCGCGACCTGGGCGAGCGTTGCCGCCGCAATGGTTGGGCGAGTTGCCGGGGTGTTTCCAACGGGTGGGTTCGCTTCCGACATCTTCGTTCCCGAGATTGGCGCCCCTTGCGAGGCATTAGAAACCGGGTTTCCCCGCGCTCTCAGGCAGTGGTGGAGTCGCCCGCCCTCTCCCGTCGCGAGGCGAGCCTGGGGAAACCCGGTTTCGCCGTGTCAATCGTACCGGATGCGCGGATCGAGAATCCCGTACAGCACATCCGCAATCACATTGAACACCACCACCAGCACCGCGAAAATAAACGTGATCGCCATCACCACCGGCGTATCGGAGTTCTGGATCGACTTGATCAGCAACTCGCCGATGCCGTTGATACGAAAGATCTGCTCAGTCACAATCGCCCCGGTGAAGATGGTGGGCACGCCCAGGGCCAGCAGAGTGACCACGGGGATCATGCTATTGCGAAACACGTGCCGCAACACCACCGCCTGCTCGCTGAGCCCCTTGGCTCGGGCGGCGCGGGCGTAATCCGCGGGCAGGTTCTCCAGCATCGCGGCGCGCACAAAGCGAGTGAGCGAGCCGGTCTGGAACAGGGCCAGCACCGTGACTGGCATGAGCATCTGGCGCACGTGGCGCGCGAAGGTTCCCCAGTCGGTGACCCGCAGGGTCGAGTCATAAATGAAGGGCAGCCAGTTCAGGCGCACGGAGAAGATCAGGATCAACAGCAGGCCGGTGAAAAAGGTCGGCACAGAGAAGCCGATGAAAGCGAAGGTCGTGGCCAGGTTGTCGAAGAGCGAATAGGGACGGAACGCCGAGATGATGCCGATCGGGATACCCAGGAGGATCGCGACCAGATACGCCACCCCGACCACCTGGAGGGTCTGCGGCAGGCGCTGGGCGATCAAGTCGAGCACCGGCACGCGACTGGCGAAGGAGTAGCCCCAGTCGCCGCGCAGCAGAGCGGCCAGCCATTTGAGGTAGCGGATGTACCATGGGTCGTTCAGCCCCAGGTTCTCGCGGATGCGCTCGCGCACCTCGGGGGGCACCGAGGGATCGGCGGCGAACTGGGCCAGCGGGTCGCCGGGAGCAAGGGCGAGAATGGCGAAGATCACCACGCTGATGCCCAGCAAGGTAGGCATGGCGAACAGCAGGCGGCGGAGAAGATAGCGACCCATACTTACTACTTATACCAGTTCGCGATATCCCACAGCTCCGCGTCCCACCCGGAGGGGTTGTAGCCCTTGAGATCCTTGCTGGCGCCGGCCACCCGTGGGCGGGCCACCAGGGGGATCATGGCCACATCGCTGACGATCAGGGCATCCATCTGGCGGGCGATGGCCACGCGACGGTCGGGGTCAAGTTCGTGGCGAAGCTGGTCGCAGAGGGCATCGTACCCGGCATTCTGCCAGCGCATGTTGTTGGTGCCGCGCCACTCGTTCTCTTTTTGCGAGGCGGCGCTGGAAATCCACCCGCAGAGGTGCGACGTCGGATTCGGTTCGGTGGCGCCGGTGGTGTACATCTGGATATCGGCGAAGAAGTGGCCGATGTTGTCAGGATTGCCGGGATCGCCGCCGAAGAACACGCTGCCGTCCACACTTTTCAGTTCCGTCTCCACGCCAATCTCGGCCCAGTTGGCCTTGATCAACTCCTGGGTTTTCTGGCGCAGGGTGTTGACGCTGGTCTGGAAGAGCAGACTGAGCCGCTTGCCGTCCTTGACCCGAATGCCATCGGGGCCGCGCTGCCAGCCGGCCTCGTCGAGGAGGCGATTGGCCGCGGCGATATCCTGATCGCAATCCTTGAAGATATCAGCGACACTCTGGGCAAAGGGAGGGTACCACAGTAAGACGCAGGTTGGATAGCCCGCCGGGCCGTAGAGTTGCTCGGCGATGGCCTTGCGGTCGATCGCCAGGGCCAGGGCCTGGCGCACCTTCAGATCGGTCAGGAAGGGATGGGGCTGGCTGAGCTGCCCACGCTCCTCGCCGAGAGCCGGGTCGGGGTTGGTGAAGTTGATCAACAGGCGCTCGACATTGGCCGTGTTATAGGTCACCAGATTGCCCTGGCCACCCTGGCCGGCCAGTTGCTGGAGCACAGCCGCCTCCACTTGCAGGTTCAAGGCCCAATCCACGTCGCCGGCCTGAAGCACGGCGCGGGCCGCCGAGGGGGCGTCACCGCCACCCTTCAGCTCCACGCGCTTGAAGAAGGGCCGCTCGGGGTCGCGGTAGCGTTCGTTGATCTCGTAGATCACCACGTCCCCAGGCTTGAACTGCACCACTTTGTAGGGGCCGGTGCCGATGGGGGCCAGGTTAGCGGCCTGACAGTCGGCAGCGGTCGAGGCGGCCTCGCCGACGCACTGCTCGAACTGGGCTCGCTGGAGAATGGCCCCGCGCGTGCTGGTAAACACCTGGTAGGGATAGCTATTGGGCGCCTCCCAGGTGATCTTCACCGTATACTCGTCCGGCGCCTCGACCGACTTGATGCCGCGGAAGGCCGCGACACTCGTGCACGCCGTCCTGGAATCGGCGCAGTACTGATAGGTAAAGACCACATCGGCGGCGGTGAAGTCGCTGCCGTCCGACCACTTGATGTCTTTGCGCAACTTCCAGGTGATCGAGGTGAAGTCAGGGGCCACGCCGCCATTCGCAACGGTAGGGATCTCCTCGGCCAGCAGGGGCACGAAGTTGCCTTCGGGATCGACGGCCGCCAACGGCTCGAGCACCAGCCTTGAGGCTTCAACGTCTTTGGTGCCGACGGCCAGGTGGTTGTTGAGCATGGTGGGCGCCTGCCAGTAGAGAATGCGCAGTGTATCGCCTGCGCCACGTCCGGGACGGGCGGCGGGGGCCGCCGTGGGCACGGGGGCCGCCGTGGCGGCTGCCGTGGTGGGGGGCGCGGGGGCTGCCGTGGCGGCTGCCGCGGTGGGAGACGGGGGTGCCGTGGTGGGCGCCGGCGCGGAGGGCGCGCCGCCACAGGCCGCGAGCACCATCGCCCCGGCGAGCAGGGCGACCATCCAGGACCAGATCCGTTGCTGGTTCACGCTGATCTCCTCCAGTGATCCTCAGAAACGAACCGCGCCGCGGAACCTTTCCTCGACCGGTTGTCTCCTTGCAGGATGCGCCACCAATGGCACGACCGCCATCGGTGCGGCGTAACCGCACCCAGGCGGATGAAAAAAGGTTGTTCCTGGGAGGACGTGGCCTGTCCAAACCCTCCTACCGGGTGAGCGGATGGGGCAACCCGCTTGCCCCATCCCCCTGCGCGTGGGCGGCGTCCGCCCAACGCTCCTGCGGGCGGGGTGTGGGGGAACCTGGTTCCCCCATATTCACGTCAGGCCCCATTCGCGGGGCGCACAACGCCCGATGCAAACGGCCCGGGAGCGCGGGCGGCCCGCCCGCGTCGCGTCTCCGCGGGCAAGATGCCCGTGCTCCCGGCCCAGGTTCACCTCAGCCATCCATGCGGCTGCGCCGCACACCGACGGGATGAACATACTTCTTGGGAGGGCTGCGCCCTCCCAAACCCTCCCAGGGGGCGGGGCCTGGGTGCGCGGGCCTCCGGCCCGCGTCCGCTGAGGGATGGGGAAACCCGGTTTCCCCACCCCCCTCGCCGAGGGCGTATGTTCACGGTAGCCGTCCATGCGGCTGCGCCGCACACCGACGGGATGAACATCCTTCGTGGGAGGGCTGCGCCCTCCCAAACCCTCCCAGGGGCCGGGGCCTGGGTGCGCGGGCCTCCGGCCCGCGTCCGCTGAGGGATGGGGAAACCCGGTTTCCCCACCCCCCTCGCCGAGGGCGTATGTTCACGTTAGCCGTCCATGCGGCTGCGCCGCACAACGCCGCAATGAACATACGGTTGTTCCTGGGAGGGCTGCGCCCTCCCAAACCCTCCCAGGGGGCGGGGCCTGGGTGCGCGGGCCTCCGGCCCGCGTCCGCTGAGGGATGGGGAAACCCGGTTTCCCTATTCCCCTCGCCGAGGGCGTATGTTCACGTTAGCGCATACGGCGCCGCAGCCCCCCTCCCACCCTCCCCCCGCTGGGGGGAGGAACCGGACTCCCGCCCCCAGCGGGGGCGGGCCAGGGAGGGGGCCATCACCTTCGTTGCAACGGATGGCTGCTCGAGCAGGAAGGTGGGGAAACCGGGTTTCCCCATACCCTTGCTTGAGGGCTGCGCCCTCTCAAACCCTCCTGCGGACGGGGAGATGGGGGAACCCGGTTCCCCCCTTACCCCTGCTCGAGGGCGTAGCCCTCCCAAACCCTCCCGTGAACGGCCCATGTTCATATGCGGAACATGCGCTGCGAGGAGGCCTCGCCTCCCCACAACCCGCCAGCGGTAACGTAGGTGTGAACGATGTAGTAAGGTAACATACCTCTTCTCGGCTTGTCAAGTTCAACGAGATACCAGGGGTTTTACCCCATTGTAGACAGAGGACAACATCATATAGCCCGGAAAACTGTAAAGAGTTATTGGACCAATCAGTTTTCTTGCAGTCCAATACTGGGGGGGGGACGGCCCCGGCGTCCCCCTCTTCACCCTACCCACGCTCCGCGCTCAACGCGCGGGCGTAGCGTCGGGGGCGCCAAAGCCATCGCGGCGGAAGACGATGGCGCCGCCGGCCATGGTCAACATCACCTGGCCCTTGAGGCGCTGGCCGTGCAGGGGGGTATTCTGCCCCCGCGAGACGAAGCGCGTCGCGTCCACCGTCCAGGCGGCGTCAGGATCGAAAATCACGATATCGGCGCGGGCGCCGGGGCGCAGCGTGGCCGGGGAACGGCCAAGCACCTGGGCCGGCCCTTCGGTCAGGCGGGCGACCAGGTCCACCATGTCCATTTCGCCGCGATGCACCAGCGAGAGCGCCAGGGCCAGGGCCGTTTCCAGGCCGCTGATGCCGGGCGCGGCCAGGCCATACTCGCACTCTTTCTCGACGCGCGATTGGGGGCTGTGGCCGGTGGCGATGGCGTCAATCGTGCCATCGCGCAATCCCTCGGCCAGGGCCTCGATATCCTCCTCGGTCCGCAGCGGCGGGCACATGCGGGTCGCCGGATCATAGGGCGGCAGGCGGGTCGGATCGAGCCAGGAGGGCAGGCCCAGTTCGGGATGGGGGTTGCGCCGGCGGCGTGGCCGGGCGGGCGCCTTCGGCGCCGGATCGTGCGCGGCAAGGTTGCCCAGCACCCAGCGATCGGTGAGCGTCAGGTGGTGCGGCGACACCTCGGCGGTCACGCGCGCGCCACGGGCCCGGGCGGCGCGGATGAGGGCCACGCCACCCGCGGTGCTCACCTGGCAGAGGTGCAGGTGGGCGCCGGTCAGTTCAGCCAGGGCGATGTCACGGGCGATCAGGGCCTCTTCGGCGGCGGCAGGGAAGCCCGGCAAGCCCAGGCGCGTGCTCACCGCGCCCTCGTGCATGGCCCAGCCAGCGCTCAAGCGCGCCTCCTGGCAGCAACTCATCACCGGCAACCCCAGGGCGGCGGCATAGGCCAGCGCGTAGCGCATCAAGGCGGCGTCGCTCAACGTCCGGTCCCCATCGCTGAAGGCGATGCAACCCGCCTCGGCCAGCTCGCCCAGGTCGGCCAGGGCGCGCCCCTCGCGGCCCACGGTCAGCGCGCCCACGACATCAACGTGCACGTGGCCCTCGCGGCGGGCAAGCTCCTGCACCAGCCGCACCGTCGCCGCGGTGTCGTGGGTGGGGTATGCCGTGGGCATGGCGCAGACGGTGGTGAAGCCGCCGTGGGCCGCGGCCAGGGTGCCGCTGGAGATGGTCTCTTTGTGCTCTTCGCCTGGCTGGCGCAGGTAGGTATGGAGATCGGTGAAGCCCGGCGCCACCACTGCGCCGCGGGCGTCAATGATCTCGACATCGTCGCCCAGCACGTGCCGTTCCGCGGCCCGGTCGGCGATCTCGAAGAGGCGCTCCACCTTGCCGTCGCTCACCAGCACATCGCCCACCGTGGCGACCCGCTGCGCCGGATCGATGATCGAGCCGTTTTTGATCAGGTAGCGCATAGAACCTCCCGCTTACCCCATCGCAGCCGTCCATGCGGCTGCGCCGCGCACCGACGGGATGAACAAAGGTTCTTCTTGGGAGGGCCAGGCCCTCCCACACCCTCCCGCGGGCCGGGGCCTGGGTGCGCGGGCCTCCGGCCCGCATCCGCAAGAGATGGGGAAACCAGGTTTCCCCATTCCCCTGCCTCAGGAGACTATGTTCACGGTAGCCATCCATGCGGCTAGGCCGCGCACCGACGGGATGAACATACGTCTTGGGAGGGCACAGCCCTCCCAGACCCTCCCACCGGGTGGGGGTACGGGGAAACCCGGTTTCCTCATCCCCCTGCGTGAGGGCGTAGCCCTCACCTTCCCGCGGGCGGGGGCGTGGGGAAACCCGGTTCCCCCATCCCCCTGCGTGAGGGCGTAGCCGTCACCCTCCCACCGGGTGGGGCTATGGGGAAACCCGGTTTCCCCATCCCCCTGCGTGAGGGCTGCGCCCTCCCAGACCCTCCCGCGGGCAGGGGCCTGGGTGCGCGGGCCTCCGGCACGCATCCGCAAGAGATGGGGAAACCAGGTTTCCCCATTCCCCTGCTCCAAGAAAGGTTGTTCCTGGGTCACTGTTCACGCCTGAGGCAACCCCCGCGCTAAGAGCGCGGGCGTCCCGCCCGCGTCGCGTCTCCGCGGGCAAGGTGATTGCCCCCCCTCCCCAGCCCTCCCCCCGCTGGGGGGAGGGGGTCCGGCTCCTCCCCCCAGCGGGGGGAGGTTAGCAGGGGGGATGCAGCGCCGCATGCGCGTAGGTGAGCAGCCTATGTTCACGTCAGCCTGCCAGCCGGTACAACAGAGCCATGCGCACGGCGACGCCGTTGGTCACCTGTGCTTCGATCACCGCATTGGGAGCCGTGGCGGCCTCGGGTGAGATCTCGACGCCCTCGTTCATCGGGCCGGGATGCATGATCAGCACCCGTTCGCCAAGACGCGCCAGCCGCTCGGGGATCAGCCCGTAGAGGCGCGTGTACTCACGCAATGAGGGCAGCAGACCGGCCTGTTGCCGCTCCTTCTGCAACCGCAGGACCATCACCACATCGGCGCTGCTTAACACCTCGTCGAGCCGGTAGGAGATCGTCACCTCCGGCCAGGTTGCCGCCCAGTATGCCGGCGGGCCGAGCAATGTCGCCGGCCCGCAGAGGGTCACCCGGGCGCCCATACGGGTGAGGCCCCAGAGATTCGAGCGGGCCACGCGGCTGTGGATCACATCGCCGAGAATGAGCACGTGGAGACCGCGGATCTGCCCGAGACGTTCGCGGATCGTGTAGAGGTCGAGCAGGGCCTGGGTGGGATGGGCGTGGCGTCCATCACCGGCATTGATCACCGAGCCGCGGAAGTGTTGCGCGACGAGGTAGGGCGCGCCGGACTGGCTGTGACGGATCACCACCATATCGGCGCCCAGGGCCTGGAGCGTGCGCACGGTGTCCACCAGAGACTCGCCCTTCTCAACGCTGCTGCCACGGGCGCTGAAGTTGACGACATTGGCCGAGAGGGCCCGGGCGGCCAGTTCAAAGGAGATGCGCGTGCGGGTGCTATCCTCGTAGAACATGTTCACGACGGTGCGCCCGCGCAGAGCCGGCACCTGCTTGATCTCGCGGGAGAGCACTTCCTTCATGCTCTCGGCGGTCGTGAGGATCTCCTCGATCTCGGCTGAGGAGAAATCGTCCAGATCAATCACATGGCGGCGGCGCGAGCGTTCCGTCGAGGATGTTGCCATACGGTTCACACCATTTCTTAGGGTTAATAGTGATTAAGAAATTAATCCGGTCTACCGGTCTGGCTGTGGGGCTGATGGTCTTTGAGAAATTAATCCGCTATCCTGCGCTAGCCGTGGGGCTAATGGTCTTTGAGAAATTAATCCGGTATGCCGGGCCGGCCGTGGGGCTGAAGCCCTCGGCTACGGGATGCGAAGTCCGCCTGCGCGGGCTATACTCATTTTACTTCTTAAAACTCATCAGCCGTCCATGCGGCTCCGCCGCACAACGCCGCAATGAACATACGTTTGTTCTTGGGAGGGTTGCGCCCTCCCAAACCCTCCCGCGGGTGGGGGAACGGGGAAACCCGGTTTCCCCACACCCCTCTTCGAGAGCCTATGTTCACGTTAGCCGTCCATGCGGCTGCGCCGCACACCGACGGGATGAACATCCTTCCTGGGAGGGCTGCGCCCTCCCAAACCCTCCCGCGGGTGGGGGAACGGGGAAACCCGGTTTCCCCACACCCCTCTTCGAGAGCCTATGTTCACGTTAGCCGTCCATGCGGCTGCGCCGCACACCAACGGGAATGCACATGTTCCTGGGAGGGGCGGCGCCCGCCCACCTCCGGCCGACCGGCGAGGATGCGGGGAAACCCGGTTTCCCCCCTGCCTGGGCGGGCGGCGCCCGCCCGCCTCCGCCTGCCGGACGAGGATGCGGGGAAACCAGGTTTCCCCACCCCCCTGCCTGGGCGGGCGGCGCCCCTCTGCCCCCGCCTGCCAGACGAGGATGCGGGGAAACCAGGTTTCCCCACCCCCCTGCCTGGGCGGGCGGCGCCCCTCTGCCCCCGCCTGCCGGACGAGGATGCGGGGAAACCGGGTTTCCCCACCCCCTGCCTGGGCGGGCGGCGTCCGCCTGCCCCCGCCCGCCGAACGGTCTATTGCCTACCCGGTTGCCGGGGGACGCACGATCACCACCTCATCGGCCGCATCGCCGGCCTCGCGCAGATGGACCTCGACCCGTTCGGCGCGGGCGGTCGGCACATTCTTGCCCACATAGTCGGCCCGAATGGGCAACTCACGGTGCCCCCGGTCCACCAGCACCGCCAGTTGAATGCGGTCGGGCCGACCCAGGTCGGCCAGCGCATCGAGGGCGGCGCGCACGGTGCGGCCGGTATAGAGCACATCGTCCACCAGCACCACCACCTTGCCGGTAATATCGGTTTGAATATCGGTTTTGCGCACCAGGGGCGCCGGGCCGCGCAGCTTCAGATCATCCCGGTAGAGGGTAATATCGAGTTGCCCCACCGGCACGCGCACACCCTCGAAATCGGCGATCGCCGCGGCGATGCGTTCGGCCAGGGGCGCCCCACGGCGGCGAATGCCCACGAGCACGACATCGTTGAGCCCGCCGTTGCGCTCGTCGATCTCGTGGGCGATGCGCACCAGCGCGCGCCGGATCTCATCGGCGGTCATGATTTGCTTGCGTTCGCTCATTGATCGCCCCGTGGCAGAGAAACTACGCTGCGCCTGCGGCCAGGCCGCGCGATGACAGGGTTCACAGGATGTTCCCGGAAGCGCCCGGCCCTCCCGGCCGCGCCCGCAACGGGCGTTGCGGGGAAGGGCGCGCCTTGCCCCGACCCTCCCGCGCGGCGGCGCCGCGCACCCCTCCCCACCGGCACGTGCGCGCGGCAAAAAAAGGGCCCACGCCCCGAACAGCGGGGAAGCGTGGGCACACTCAACGCCGGGAGAGGCGATGATCGGGTCATTACGATGCTCCTTCACAGCCTCACGGGACTGCGTTAAAGGCGCCTGCATTGTAGCACCGTGACGGGGCCGCGTCAATCGCGCGCAGCGGCGCGTGCGGGGAGGCGAAGCCTCCCCGCGCCCCTCCACCGCGTGCGTCCTGCCATGGAACACAGCAATGCGACGCCGCTGCCGCCCCCGTCGAGCGCGGCGATAGGCCATGGCAGGCCCTCGCCACCCTGCGCGCGCCAGGACATCACCCCATCCTCCGACCATCCGTAACATGGCGGTAAGCGCGCGCATCTAGAATACCCTGGAGTTGACCTGGATCAGAAAGTTCGTATGGGATCTACGTTCAACCTGTAAGCTATGTCTCAAACGCACTTGAGAGGTTGCCTCGACACGGGACCACGGGGGAGGGTGTGGAGGGGCCAGGCCCCTCCACACCCTCCCCGCCAGACGGTCAAGCGCAAAGCGCAGGTCGTGAACCATGCCCAGGCATGCGCATCTCGAATACCCTGGAGTTGACCTCCTCGCATCTTTCGGGACGCGGGATCGGGCTGGGGAGCGGATTCGGTAAGGGTTCACAGTTCTCCTGGGAGCGCGGGCAGCTTGCCCGCGGAGCCGCGACGCGGGCGGGACGCCCGCGCTCCCAGGCGCGTGAGTTACCCCAGGTGTGAACACTTACCAGATTCGGCGCGGGGGCACGCAGCGAAACCTTGACACCGAACGCGTTGGTGCACCTCTTCATCGGTATCAGCCGTCCATGCGGCTCCGCCGCACACCGACGGGATGAATATAATTCTTGGGAGGGCGTAGCCCTCCCAGACCCTCCCACGGGTGGGGGAATGGGGAAACCGGGTTTCCCCATTCCCCTGCGGGGCGGGGACGTGGGGAAACCCGGTTTCCCCATTCCCCTCGCCGAGGGCGTATGTTCACGTTAGCCCTCCATGCGGCTCCGCCGCACACTGACGGGATGAACATACTTCTTGGGAGGGCGTAGCCCTCCCAGACCCTCCCACCGGGTGGGGGATGGGGAAACCCGGTTTCCCCATCCCCCTGCTCCAGCAGCCTATTTTTTAGAGAGGCAAGCGATGATTCATGGTACCATCAAGGCCATCGTAAGCGGCATCATCGTTCTGGCACTCGTCGCCCTGGGCTGGAGGACGCTCAACGTCGTGGAGAACGTTTTCGGAGGGCCGTCCAAAGTGACTGAGGTCGGCCCGACCATTCTCCGGCAGATCAAGCAAACCAACAAACAGATCTTCGTCGAGCACTACAGCTATGTGCGCCTCGACCACACAGAGGCGCCTTCGGGGCTCCTGAAGTTCCTGGGAGGCATTGGCATCAAGCAAGCGTTCGTGATGTACATCCATGGCATCGTGCCGGCGGGCATTGACCTTTCGCAGTTCGGCCCTGAACATATCAGGGTGAGCAACGATCGGCAGAGGGTTGAGGTGACCCTGCCACCACCGCAGATCTTCGAGGCGAATGTCACGATTGATATGCAAAACACCGAGATCGTCAGTTCTTCCGACTTCTGCCCGAACTTTCTGTGCCCAAACGACCGTTTTGAGGCCTACAAGAATGAACTCGAACCCCGGGCGCGGGAAAAGTTGATCGCGGGGGCGATAGAAGCTGGCATCCTGTCGCAGGTGGCTAAGGAAGCCGAGGCCTACTACAGCAGCTTGCTTAACGGGCTGGGCATCGCCGAGGTGAAGATCGTCATCTCTGACCACGCCGCCACCGGGACGCAGCCCTGACCGGCTATGAGGACCTCGCCATCGGCGCGGTGCGCGGTCAGGAGACGGTCGTCGGCGCGCCTGACTTCCAGGCTCTTCCACCGGGCGAGGGTCCGGGGAAACCGGGTTTCCCCAGGCCCCTCTGGCCCCTGGCCACCCGCTGCTCGACGCGGTCCTCGATGCAGTCATTGCCCGCTATGGTGAGCTGTTCCGGCGCGGGGCCATCCTGATCGACCCGGCCGACCTGGGCGAGACGCCACGCCTGCTGCTGACGATCGAGCACAGCATCCAGGACGCCCGCCCCAGCCGCGACGGCGGCCGGCGCGTCGTCTCGCGCCGGCTGCAGTTTGTCGAGATTGACGCGGGCGGGGCGACGCACCTCTATGAGAACGGGCAGCGCTACTGGTTTTCAACCCAGCCGAGCGTGAACCGGCTGGCCCAGGACCGCGCCGAGCAGCAGCGTGAGGACGTGATCGAGCAGGAGTTGCTGCGGCGGCTGCGCGAGGAGATCAAGCAGCGCGGCGATTTTGCCGGTGTCCACCTGGCCCCGGCCTCGAGCGCCGACGTGAGCGACGAGCGGGAGGCGCGGCTCGTCGTGCTGGGACCGTTCACGCCCCACGCACCGCCGAGCAAGCAGGCCCGCTCCGAGGCTCGCGAGGTTGCCAGAACCATCCTGGAGACGCGTGGCTCAGCCCCCCGACGCTACAAGAACACCCTGGCATTTCTGGCGCCCGACGCGCAGCGGTTGGAGGAACTGGTGCAGGCGACGCGGCAGTACCTGGCCTGGAAGTCGATCGAGGACGAAGCTGAGACGCTCAACCTCGACGCCTTCCAGAAGCGCCAGGCCGAGACGCGCCGCAAGGCGGCCGACGACACGGTCAAGGG